>Ga0172364_10003991_pt1 | contig 11769 bp, 5 predicted proteins | sample LakKivSesite10cm_FD_114545 | JGI IMG/M metagenome (GOLD analysis project Ga0172364, IMG submission 114545) | Sediment microbial communities from Lake Kivu, Rwanda - Sediment site 10cm | ecosystem: Environmental > Aquatic > Freshwater > Lake > Sediment | place: Rwanda: Western Province, Lake Kivu... | reverse complement strand
GCTGAATACGGTCGCCAGCGGCGAATATACCGCTGAGGACATAGAGGTCCTCAGCGGTATATTCGCCGCTGGCGACCGTATTCAGCTTCATATTAAGTTGTTTGTTTTCTTCGATGACCACAGTCCCTCGCTAAAAAGAAAGCTTCGCCCATTCCCCTGTTCGTGGGACGAAGCTTTTAGCCGACACTTTCAGACATTGAAGTATTATAACATAAATGAACGTGCAAGTGAAGTGCTGCCACAACAGGACGGGCGCCTTTTTTCATACGTGTTTTCTATGTTGTATTGATACGAGCATGTGTTATAATCTCACCTGTAATTTATTTTTGGAGGACGGCGATGGCCACGCAGAAAGATTCGAAGCAGAGCAAAGAAGGGCTGCTCAAGGCGATATACGCGGCGGGCTATCTGCTGGAAAATGAGGTGGGCCGGGAGCTTGAGCAGGCCGGTTATCAGGTCCAATTCAATCTCAACTGCGATGACGGCGACGGCGCAGTCGCGCGGGATATTGATATTGTAGCCACGGATGCGGTGTCGGCCGGATGGCCGGCACACTCTCCCACATGGTACTACACGCATATCGTTGTCGCCTGCCGTGCCTCGGTTAACCCCATGATGTTCTTCATGCGGAAGACGTCTCCTGGTAACGATGCCCTGTCGCCGTCGGCGATCCCGACGCTGGGCGCGGCCTTCGACTGGCCCTCCAAACAGCTGCTGGAGGAGCACCCTGAGGCCATACAGAGCCGCATCCATAATTTCTTCGTCAAGAACGATCACCGTCTCACAACGCCTCATATGGCGAATCAGTTTTGCGTACTCAAGCAGCGCCCCGGGGATAGCGCATGGGAAGCCAGCCAGGGCGAAGCATATAACGAGGTGCTGCTGCCGCTGATAAATTCGGTAAGCTATCTGAAGCGGGTAGGGCTTGAATATAAAATCACCCCGGAGACCCTTGATTCGGCCGTGTTTCACCCCGTGATTATCCTGAGGGACAAGCTGTATGCCTGCTACTTGACCTCGGGCCAGCCGGAGATAAGAGAGGTCGATCATATAGTATTCAGCAGGGAGTATATCTCCAAGAATTTCTGCGGTAAGATACTCATCGATGTTATCACCCGGCAGTACGTTCACGAATACATAAACTTGATTAAGATTGAAACGCAGAGGCTCAGGCGGTTCCTTGAGGAAAACTTCGACGATCTGGATAAACATGTGACCGCGCTCAGGTCAAAGAGCGCCAACATCTAAGGAGAGGAAACATTTCTTTGAAGTTAAAGCCCCGCGCGCCAGCCTGCGGGGCTTTCATGTTTTAGCTCCTCATGAAATCGATCGCCGTCAGGCGTCGTCGTGTGAAATATTATAGGCGGTGAAGGATATGGAATTGTTCAGCGTTGATAGAAACAAATGCGATCTCTGTGGATTATGCGCGGCGGATTGCCCCGGTTTAGTTATATCAATGGGTGGGGATGACGGTGCCCCGTCCCTGGCTCAGGGAGGGGAGGAGCGCTGCATCAGGTGCGGCCATTGCGTCGCGATCTGTCCAAGAGGGGCGTTCAATCACCGTGTGATGGGCGCACAGCAGTGTCCTGAAATCGACAGGGGATTAATACCTACAGCGCAGTCGGTCGAGCATTTCCTGAAATCGCGCCGCTCGATTCGAGTATATAAGGATGCGATGGTGGACGGAAAGACACTGGAGAAGATATTGGATATCGCCGGTTATGCGCCGTCCGGGCACAATTCCCAGCCGGTGAGCTGGATTGTGGTCAGCGGCAGGGAGAAATTAAAGGCGCTGGGAGATATTGTCGCCGAGTGGATGAGGTCGGCGGCGAAGGAGAACCCGGCCCTGGACAGCACGATGAAGTTGAGCATGGTAGCTGATTCCTGGTCTCTCGGTGTCGATGTTATCATGCGCGGAGCGCCTCACCTCGTTGTGGCTCATGCTCCAAAGATCTACGGGCCGCTGGGGCACGAGGGATGTCTCATCGCCCTTTCGTACCTGGAGCTGGCGGCCTGTTCCCTGGGTGCGGGGGCCTGCTGGGCGGGGTATTTTGAGATGGCCGCCGTCAACTGTCAGCCGTTGCGTCAGGCCTTGAACATCCCTGAAGGAAACAGGCCGTACGGGGCTATGATATTAGGCTGGCCTAAGTACAGATACAGCCGTATCCCCCTGCGGAAGGTGCCGGACGTTAAATGGAAATAGTTTGGTTATGATAGATCGAACCGGAGGGCGGCGAACCGTATCTATCCACCGACAAGAAGTTCGCAGAAGTCATAAAGGTCGACGTGTTCTTTGTAGTAGTATTGCTGGGTCGCGGCCCTGGCCTCGGTAACCGGGTTGCTGCTTTCATATGTGAAATAGCCGTGAAGGAACTCTTCCCATGCGGTGCCGTTCGCTAGGGATACTTCGCCGGCGTTGTATCCCGAGTTAAATTCCTCAAGGGATTTAGGGAAATATATTGCGAGGCCGTGCGAGCCTTCCCATCTTGCGCCGTGTCTTTCGCAGATAACCGCCTCTTCGATCGCGGTCATGACCGATCCGGCGTTTTCTCTAACAGCGTCGGAATCCGCTCCGCCGTATGCTGCCAGAGATTGTGCCAGCATACCCACGCTGTCGACCACGGAGGCGATCTTGCTCAGGTCAAGAGCGGCCATAGTATAACCTGTGGTCGCATGGGAGGCGTAATAGCCGTCTACAATATATGTCGCGAATTGAGCAGGATCCATCTCCGGCGTTTCAGCCAGTTGCGCTACTATAGCATCGTAAGGCCATCCCGAGGAAGGCTCCGCGTTCTCGGACGCGACCATAATCCCGGCGTAATCGCGTATCTCGTAGGCCACCTCGGTCATCCCCATGAGGCAGGCATCGAATCCTATCATGTCCAGAGGACGTCCCAGGAACGCGTTTATCTCGGCGAAAGCGCTGCGCATCTCGGTAAGATTCATATTGTCATTCCCGGAGGTTTCATCCCAGCAGCACCCTTCCCATCCCTTGCCGTGGCCGGAGATGATCAGCGCGTATCTGTCCGCCGGGTAGCTCAGTACGGACCATCTAACAAAATCGACAAGGGTGGCGGGGTCGCCCATATTAACCTCGCCGATATTCAGCAGCTCATTGCCGTCGGCGGGGGTCATGCCTTGAGTAACGAGGAAGCGCCGGCAATCAGTCCAGTCGCCATAAGATGCATCGTATCCGGGGATACGGTCGAATTGCACAACGATGTTAACGTCATCGTTCGAACCCGCGCTTGCCATCTCGATGAAGTCGTTTATTGACTGCGCTTCCAGGATACTATCATCGGCGTCGATGTAAATCATGAGGGTCCATATCGCGCTTGCTTCGGGGATTTTGTATCCCGCGGCCGGGGTGTTCGAAATGGTCTCCTGATCTGTATCTGGGGCGTAGGCGGTCTGGGCCAGGGCTGCGTTAGCGGGGGAGCGGGCCGGGTCTTCGGGATATATATCCAAGATAACGAAAGCTGATGCTGTTACGCAAATTGCCAGCACAAGTATCGGTATGTAGAGGTTGACCCTGCGTCCCTTCCGTCCAGCTTTCACTCAAATTCTCCGCTAAATAAAAATGCCTTCGGGCAATTCAGCCGAAGGCATTTCATCTCTTGAATTCGGCAACCCGGCGATCTTAGCTTCTCAGCTTTAGACCCGTAGCTTTGCGTCACCGTCTTTCGGCGGCTTTGCCCGTTCGTTCTAGTCTGGTTTTGTTAAAGAACGAAATTCTTATTACAGTCACGATTGTATTATAAAAATTGGAATTAGTCAAGTAAAAAAATATAAAATTAGCAAAATGATGATAAATTGCAACAACATAATAGTGAACTATCATCGGGATTTGAATATTTATTCTATTCCAATTGACATTGGATATTAGAAATAAGTAAAGTGTAATTCACACGGTGGACCGATGTTAAAAGGACAACGGTTCTTATGGGGGATCTTATGAAAGACATTTACAAGACTAAGAAGCAGCTTATCAAAGAGCTTGAGGACGCGCGGCGGGAGATATCGCGGGGAAAAGCGGAAAGGGATTCCGCCGGGGCCAAGCTCCATGTGTCGTATGAGTCCTCAGACTATCAGCGGGATGAGTGGTTCCTTGCTCTTGTCAGGAAAGCCGTCGATAGTACCGCCGACGCGATAGCGCTATCGGATTCCGAAGGGCGCCACATATATCACAATAAAGCGTTCATCGATCTGTTTGAATATACGGTTGAGGATATGAAATCTGCCGGGGGAAGCCCTGCGATATTTGCGGTCGGCAGAATCGCCCGGGAGGTCCTGGGCTCGATAACGAGCGGCAGATCGTGGGTTGGCGAGGTGGAGGCGAGGGCCAAGAGCGGCCGTGAATTCGGTGTTTATCTGCATGCCGATGCTATCAAGGATGATTCAGGGATCGTCATCGGGCTGGTTCTGGTTTTCACTGACATCACGGAGAGGAAGCTTGTCGAATATAAGCTGAAAAGGAAACACGACGAGCTGCAGTTGATCCTGGATTCCATTCCCGCCTACGTGTTCTATAAGGACAAAGACGGTAAAATGCTTAACATAAACAAAGCAGCAGCGGCGCTGGCTTATGTGCCCAAGGAAAAGCTGCTCAATAAGACAGTCTATGATCTTGTTCCCGATTCGGCTGAAGGGTACAACCGTGATGACATGGAGGTTATAAGGTCCGGCAAGCCTAAAAAAGATATTGAGGAATCCCTCAAGCTGCGGGGGGGAACGAGATGGCTTAAGACGGACAAATTGCCGATAAAGGATGACGACGGCAATACGGTCGGACTGCTGGGTTTCTCCGTGGATATCACCGACCGTAAGAAAGCTGAGGAGGAGCTGGCGCAGGGCGAGGCTCTGTTACGCGGCTTCTTCAACAGTCCCGGTTTGATATGCGGTGTTGTTGAAATAGAGGGCGACGATGTCCGCTATATAACTGTGAATACTGCGTTCGCAGATATGTACAAATTGAAGCCGGAAGACGTATCCGGGAGATTGACCAGCGATATAGGTACGGAGAGGAACATCACAGCGCTCTTCATTGAAAACTACAGGAAAAGCCAGAAGACTAATAACCCGGTATATTTCGAATATAACAGAGGGTCGGGCGCGGAGACGCGGTGGCTATCAGTGATGGTTACATACTTAGGGCTGGAATCCAGCAGGAAAAAGCCACGTTTTGCTTTCATCACCAGCGATATAACTGAGCGTAGGAAGGCAGAGGAAGCGTTTCATCAAAGCGAGATTAAATACCACGTACTTACTGACAAAATGACAGATATCATCTGGACTATGGATATGAATCTGCAAACTACTTATGTAAGCCCATCTATCACGAGAATACTCGGGTACACGCCGGAGGAGAGGTTGGTCCAGCCGGTGCAGGACCAGCTGACCCCCGAATCATACGAATACGTCGTCAGGACTTTATCGGTTGAGCTTGAGCGTGATGGCGCAGAGGGTGTGGATCCAGATAGAAGCGTAACAATCGAAGTCGAGTACTATCGCAAGGATGGATCAACGGTGTGGATGGAGAATGTAGTCAGCGCTATAAGAGACGAACGGGGGAGACCCGTGATGTTGCACGGCGTTTCGAGGGATATCACGGAAAGGAAGAAGGCGGAAGAGACGCTGAAGGAAAGCGAGGCAAGGATGCACTCCTTATTCGACGTTTCTCCCGATGTCATTATGAACCTGGACCGCCAGGGCAAGATACTCTTCATCAACCGGGTGACGACAAGGACTATTGAAGAGACAGTGGGCACGCCGGTTTTCGACTATATACCTCCGGAGTATCACGCTGCGTATGCCGAGACAATTGAGCGGGTATTTCGCACGGGCGAACCGGAAGCAATCGAGATCCGCGGCCTTGGACCGGGGAAGAGAGTCTCCTGGTATGAGGCGCGCTTTGTAACTCTGGAGTCTGCTGGTCATCAGCGGACATTGATGGTGGCTGCGACGGATATTACGGAACGCAAGAAAGCAGAGGAAGCGCTGAAGGAGAGCGAGCAGAAGCTGCGGTGGATGTTTGAATCGATGAAAGAGGGCATATTCATCGTAGGGATAGACGGGAAGGTGCTTGATGTGAACACAGGCGTTGAGAAGATAACCGGCTATGGCAGGGAGCAGCTCCTGGGCCGGAGCGGTCTCGACTATATTTTCCCCGGGTTCAAGGGCGATGCGATGGGCATGCTGAAAAAAATGGTTGAGCGGGGCGGGACTCAGAAAGAAGCGATCGTCCCGATGAAGACCGCTGCCGGCGATACCATAGAGGTGGAAGCAACATCCACAACGTTGAAAGACAGCTCGGGGGAGCCCATAGGTTTGATAGGAATCTTTAGAGATGTGTCAGAGCGGAAGCGCATGGAAAATGCGCTGAGGGATTCCGAGGAGAAACTGCGGCTGATGTTCTCTTCCATGGCCGATGGCGTAGTGGTGACCGATCTGGAGGGTAGGATAATAGATGTTAACGAAGCCCAGATGCGGATGTTCGGGTACAAGGAGAAGAGTGAACTGATAGGTGAAGGCGGTTTTGATTTTCTGGCGGAGCGGGAACGCGGCAGGGCTCTCGCCGAGATGGCCCAGGTCTATGAAAAGGGTATAAATACCGGTTCTACATATACGGTTGTTGATAGGAATGGCAGGGAATTCGAATGCGAGCTCAGCACGGCCATGCTGCACGACGCTGCAGGCAAGCCGAGCGGAACCGTAACCGTGATGAGGGATGTAACCGAGCGCAGGCTGATAGAGCATACGCTCAGGGAAAGCGAGGAGCGCTACCGCCTGCTGGCGGAGAATGTTACGGATATCATATGGACCATGGATTTGAATCTCAGGTTCACGTATATCAGCCCTTCCGTCCTCAATATGAGAGGATATACCGCTGAAGAAGCGTTGGGAATGTCACTTGAGGAAACGGTGGCGCCCGGTTCCATGAAGGCCATATCGCAGGTCATAAAGGAAGAGTTTGAGGTCGATCATAGCGACCAGTATACATCGCGTACTATTGAAGTCGAGCTGAGATGCAAGGACGGGTCGATGGTCTGGACGGAGATGAAGCTCTCCTGGCTGCATGATGCCGATGGGAACCGTATAGGGATCATGGGCGTTACGCGCGATATCACGGAACGCAGAAAGGTAGCGGAAGTCCTGCGTGAAACCAGCGAGAAGCTGCAAGTGATATTTGACTCTATAGGAGAAGCCGTTACAGTCGTAGATATGAACGGCAGTATAATCGATGCTAATAAGGAAGCTTTGCGCCTGCACGGGTTCAATTCTAAGGATGCCATTGTCGGACGAAAATCCTCTGAACTCGTCGCTCCCATAGATAGAGACAGGGCGATAAAAGATGCGATAAGGGCATTAAGGACATCCGTTCCATCAAGCAGGAACGAGTATAAGCTTGTCGATGTATCAGGAAAGGAATTCGACGGCGAGTTCAATGTGGCTGTTATCAGAGGCGAAGGGGGAGAGCCGGCCGGCTTCATCGGCGTAGCGCGGGACATATCGGAGCGCAAGCTGATGGAGGAGGCGCTGCGCAACAGCGAGGAGCGCTACCGCAGCCTGGTTGAGAATGCGTCTGAGATTATATTCTCCCTCGATGCAGAGGGTAGGATCACCTACATCAGCCCGAGCGTAGAGACCTCCCTCGGGTACAAGCCCGCCGAATTGATAGGCCATCACTTTAAAGAGCTGATTTTGCAGGAGGACTTCACCTCTCTGGCCGAAGGTTTCGGCCGCACCCTTCGCGGCGAGAAACATCGCGACGAGGTTCGCGTGCTGGCCAGGAGCGGCGACATGCGTATCATACGGATATCGGTTAAAGCGGTATCTCAGCACGGTAAGATGGTCGGGCTTACCGGAGTCGCTACGGATATCACGGAGCGGAAACTGGCTGAGGAAGCGTTGCAGCGTTCAGAGGAAAAGCTGCGTGTCATGTTCGATTCCATGATGGACGGCATAGTGGTCAGCGACAAAAACCTGGCTATAGTCGATGTGAACAGAGCGGCCGTTGAGATAATGGATGTCAAAGACAAAGAGGAATTGCTGGGGCGCAATGCTATGGAAGTGATAAGAATAAAGGATCAGGCGGCTGTCCTGGCTAACCTTGAGAAGATGTTTAGAGAGGAACGTCCTCAGGAAAAAGTTGAGTATGGCGTGGTTCTTCCGTCAGGCAAAGAACTGGAAATAGAGGTAAGCACGGCTGTCATGAAGGACAGTGCTGGCGACATAACCGGTTTTGTAAATGCAGTCAGGGATATATCCGAGAGGAAACAATGGGAGAACGCTTTAAGGAACAGCGAGGAGCAGTACAGGAATCTGGTTGAACGGGAGAAGGACGTAATAGTCTCGGTAGATGCACTTGGGTTCGTAAAGTCGGTAAACTCCGCCGTCATGGATTGGGGCTATACGCAGGACGAGGTATTGAAAATGAACTTCCTGGAACTGATCGCCCCGGAATGGCGCGAGGTTACGGCTAGAGATATGCAGCAGCGCCTTCTTGAAACCGGTGAGCATGTGGGGGAGACAATGGTTGTAAGGAAGGACGGCGAGGAGAAGCCTATTGAATACAGCGCCGTTGTGATACAGGAAAAGGGTAAATACGCGGGCGCTCAGGCAATAGTACGCGATATCTCCGAACGCAAGAGGGCGGAGGAAGCGCTTGAGGCTAAGGAGAGGTACTTCAGGGCTATTACCGACCTGTCTTCAGGGGCGGCGCTGGTGGTTAATCAGGAGGGGATAATATTGGACGTTACCGGCGGTTTGGAGAGGATATCCGGGCACACGCGGGAGGGGACCGTGGGGCGTCCAGCGATTGAGTTCATACATCCGGACGATCTAAAGAAATCCGGAGCAGCGTTAGAGGAGTGTTTCAGGAGTTCAGGCAAGACAATCGCCTTTGAGGCGCGCCTTAAGAACTCCAGGGGAGAATGGCAGTGGACAGAGTCCATGCTCACAAACCTTCTTAACCATCCCGATGTTCACGGCATCGTGAATCATCTGGTGGATATCACCGCGCGCAAGAAGGCGGAGGAAGAGATTAAGGGCCATGCAAGGAGGATAGAGGCGCTGTACTCCGTTTCTCAGGTGATTAGTCATGCGTCAACTATGGATACAATGCTGAGTGACTCACTTGAAAGGGTTTGCAGAGCAATGGATACGGAGGCCGGTCTCATCTACGTTCTGGATCTGGACGAGAACTCTTTGAAGCTTAAATCATGCAGGGGGATTGAAGAGAGCGTCAAAGAGCAGTTCTCAACCATAGCGCTTACCGAGCAGGGGATCGAAAATATCATGAAGGTTCAGGGGCCGGTGACCGATGTGGACGGAGCCCATACTGTTGCTGATACAGAAGGGGTCACGAAGGTAACTGAGGAGATAGGAAGGAAATCATTAGCCGTAACACCTTTGTTCAGCGGAAATGAACTGCAGGGCTTCCTCATCGTTTCCAGCTCTAAAGAACGGAAATTCGGCAAGGAGGAGCTGGACCTGTTCAAGGCAACGGCCAACGAAATATCCATCGGCATCAGCAACATGACGCTGCTGGAGAAGACGAGGGCCTTGTCGGTGACGGATGAGTTGACCAGGCTTTATAACCGTAGATATTTCTTCGAGATGCTGGATGTGGAGATCAACCGGTCGGGGAGGACGAACCGTCCATTCTCGCTGGTGATGATAGACCTGGACGGGTTCAAGGAGTACAACGACAGATACGGACATTCCAACGGGGACACAGTTCTTGAGACCTTTGCGCAGGTGCTTATGGCTTCGATCAGGAAAAGCGACCTGGCGTTTCGCTACGGAGGCGATGAATTCGCCCTGGTCCTGACCGGGGTGGATGGCGAGCGGGCCAAAAAGATAGTGCAGAGGATGAGGGAGAAATGGCAGAAGGCATCATCGAAACAAACCAGGGGCTCCGGAGGGCAAGTCGGTTTCAGCAGCGGCATCGCCGAGTATCCCGCTAATGCAGAGTCGCCGGACGGTCTGATATTCCTGGCGGACGCCGCTCTGTATCAGGCGAAGAGGAAGGGCTACGAGGACAAGCTTGTTTCCGAGCTGAGGACGCTTTCGACGAACATAATAGATGTGGCCACGCAGGATCAGGTATACGCGCTGGCGGCTACGGTGGATGCCAGGGACCCTTACACTTACGGTCATTCTCAGAGGGTCGCGGATACGGTGGTGCGTATAGGGAGAGCCATAGGACTGTCCGCTGAGGACCTGGCCAAGCTGCACGCCGCAGCCCTGCTGCATGATATAGGAAAGGTCGGCGTGCCGGATGCGATCCTGACCAAGCCGGGCAAGCCCTCTTCAGAGGAATGGGACTTGATCAGAAAGCACTGCGCCGAGGGCGCGAGGATAGTGGGCTATGTAAAAGAGATGTCGCCGCTGGTGCCCATAGTTCTGCATCATCACGAGTGGTACGACGGCTCCGGCTATCCGGCCGGGCTGAAGGGCCTTGAGATACCTCCGGGTGCCAGGATAACCAGCGTGGCCGATGCCTACGATACCATGGTTACGAAGCGTCCATATCGTGATGCCATAACGCCCGCGGAGGCCTGCAAGGAGTTGAGACGGAGTGCCGGAACGCAGTTTGACCCTGTAATAGTGGATATCTGGTGCAAGCTGGTGGAGGGGGAGGAAAAGTAAAGACTATAGTGGTCGGCAGAGACGCCTTTATCAGGTGCGCCAGCCCAGCTTGCGTCCGCCCAGGACATGCAGGTGCAGGTGGCGGATGTCTTGCCCCGCGTCCGAACCCGAGTTTATCACCAGCCTGTAGCCGCTCTCCGCAATGCCCTCGCTTTTAGCCAGATCGTTGGCTTTGTTCACCATGTGGCCGAAGAGGGTCATGTGTTCGGCCGTCGCTTCTTTAAGCGACGGGATGTGTTCCAGCGGCAGGATCAGTATGTGCACCGGAGCCTTGGGATTAATATCGCGGATGGCTAATACCTTGTCGTCGCGGTAGACCGCGTCGCTCTTGATTTCGCCGTTTATTATTTTGCAGAATATGCAACCCATATGTTTCAACCCTCTGATATCCCCCTTGAAAGGGGGGTACAATAACCGAACCCCCTGGTAGTCCCCCATACGTTGGGGGACAAAAATTAATTAGGGGGCACCCCTAAAACCCCGGCAGGAGATGATTCTCCTGCACCTCTTGATTTAGCTAACCTCGCATACTACACTGCGCGAAGACTGAAACCATTTGTCATTGCCCGACTTGATCGGACAATCCAGGAAAAGTGGAAGGTCCACCGCGTCGATGTCCAGTTAGCAAATTGTTTTTAAGGTTTGCACAAAGAGAAGGGCTATCGGCTGATAGCCCTTCTCTGAACCTTCGAATCGATCGATATCGAACTATAAACCGAGGCTCTGAGCGACCTGCTCGCGGTGGAACTCTGGTCCGCCGAAGAGCGACTCGGAGGCCTTGCAATGCTTGAAGTAGAGAGGCATGTTGTGGTCCAGGCAGAAGCCGATACCGCCGTGGATCTGGTGTCCGAGGCGGGTGACGCGGCGATAGGCATCGCTGACCCAGGCCTTGGCCATGGAGACTTCCATGGTGGCATCCATGCCCTCGGAGATCTTCCACGCCGCCTGATAGGTCAGGAACCTGGAGCTCTCCACATCAATGAGCATGTTGGCGCAGTGGTGCTGGATGGCCTGGAAGCTGCCGATAGGCTTGCCGAACTGTATGCGCTCCTTGGCGTAGGCCACGCTCATATCGAGGGCCGCCTGGGCCCCGCCGAGCATCTCGGCGCACTTGGC
>Ga0172364_10003990_pt1 | contig 11775 bp, 10 predicted proteins | sample LakKivSesite10cm_FD_114545 | JGI IMG/M metagenome (GOLD analysis project Ga0172364, IMG submission 114545) | Sediment microbial communities from Lake Kivu, Rwanda - Sediment site 10cm | ecosystem: Environmental > Aquatic > Freshwater > Lake > Sediment | place: Rwanda: Western Province, Lake... | reverse complement strand
TCAGAACCCAATGAACGAATCTGACCCAGAACTGTCTGATTAAATCCTTCGATTAGTGAAAGAATTGAAATTACTGTAGTTACACCAATGGTAATACCGAGCGTTGTAAGAAAAGAACGCAGTTTATGAGATTTAAATGTCTGGAGAGTAAGGAGAATAATTTCAATTATTAGATTAATTCTAAAAATCATTTTTATTCACGCTATCGTAAGTACCTCTCTTCCGGAATTATTTTCAATATTGTCAGCGAGATAAATATCAAAATAGCAGATGCAAATATACTTACTACAGAAAAATGTTTCAAGAACTCAGCGAGCGGAATGATTTTTGAAATTTGTGGCAAGAAAAAGATGAAAAGAAAGATGCCAAGTATTATTGAAAGATTTATGATTCGGATGTCATAAAAAATGAGTTGAATTACACTATTCAAGCCCAATATTGAGAGGCCCAATAAGGGAGAAAACAAAAATAGATTCAAGTAGAACATAAATTGTTTACCTTGCATGATATTAGGTGAAATAATTGGCAATATCGTAAATGAAAATAAAAGGCCAATAAGGTAAAAAAGATACACCATCATCCAGACCGACACCATTTTACAAATCCAGATTTTGACCGGGTCATACCCAAGTGCCAACAAAACTTCAATGTTTCTATCCATTTTCTCTCTGTAGAACTGCATTGAAGTCAATTGTATCCCTAATAGCACTATAAGCATCCCCGGAATCAATTTATGGAGAAATGAGGCAACAGAACCAAAATCACTTTGAAAAGAAAACACTGGAAAAAGCGATGTCGGGATAATAAATAAAACCAAAATGATATTAAGAAAAATAATCAAAGGGTTTCTTAAATAAAAATAATTAATTTCTCTTTTGATTAAGACCTTCATTGGAAAATTTATTTTTTACTGAAAAATAGAAATTTTCAAGCGAAGTCCCGTGAAGTACATCGCACTCCCAGTGTCCAGCAAAATCGCCATTTATTATTATTCCAAATGTATCGCACATAGCTTCAATTTCTGCCAAATTATGTGTCGTCAAAAATATTGTTTTTCTTTTTTTTATTTCTAAAAGTATATCTTTTATTTCCCTGCGTGCCTCAATTTCAATGCCTTCAAATGGCTCATCAAGAAATAACACTTCTGGATCTCCAATTAGGGATTTGACGATACATAACTTTCTTTTCATACCTTTTGAGAATTTTGCAATCCTTTCTTTTCTCCTTGGCGCAAGCGTGATTTTTTCCAACAACTCTGTAATCTTCTCTTCTTTTTTCGCTACCCTATAGATTTCAGCATAAAATCTTAGGTATTCCTCAGGGGTAAAGTTCTCAAAGGGAGTTTCATTTTCGAGTACAAATCCTAATCTATTGCATGGCACCGGAGAACCATCATCTCTTAGAATTCTTACCCCTCCTGAAGTAGGCTTAAGAATTTTTAAACAGAGCCGCACTGTCGTTGTTTTACCACTTCCATTTGGCCCAATATAGGCAAAAAGACCATCTGTAACTTGAAAAGAAATATTTCGAAGGACAAAATGGCTATTAAACTTCTTCACAAGATTGTGGACAATAATTTTAGCCATCGGTTTTCGAAAAATTGAAGATATCCTGAATCTTCTGATTTTTTCCCCATAAGCACTCTGATTTGTTAAACTGAAGCCATCCCCTCAGAATGCATCCTCTGCAAAAATTGATAAACCGACAATCTCCACATACTTCTTCACGCGGTGAAATGACTTCTGCAATACGCTGACGGAGCAATTTGTTATCATGAAAAGCAAATCTACAAAAATTTTCAGGAAACAAGGGACAGGGTCGTGAGCGACCCAAATAATCAAAAGTTATGGTACGAGAACCAGCACCACAATTATTTGCATTTCGGTCTGGGAATTCACCCTCTATAATACCTACAAAATTGGGAAGCTCACTTTCTAAAGTTTTTAACTCTTCTCCCAATAAGGCAAGCGACTGTGGTGGTATAGGTGGGAGGAACCTCGCTCTTCCTAACGCCATATATGGCACAACTCCAAACATCTTTGCCCCTACAGACTTTGCAAAATAAGCAATTTCTTTGATTTCACTTACGCTTTCCTCATCAACGATTACGGTTGCGATTCTAAATGTAATGTGGTATTCGGTAAGACGCATAATATTATTAAAAACTTTATTCCAAACATCTGCGCCTGTAATTTTATAGAATCGCTCTGGTTTTATAGAAGGAATAGAAACCTGGAGTGTAAATCTCTTTCCATAATTTTCTACAAGTTTCAAAATATTGTTGCTCAATAATAAGCCATTGGTAAGTAAAGCTATATGCGTAAAGGTATTGCCCGTGAATTCTAAAATGCTGTATATCTCAGGATGCAATAGAGGCTCACCACCTGATAATTCAACAATTCTTATCCCGTGTTTATATAAATTGGAAAAGAACTTAATGGGATTAGTCAAATATCCACCTTTATTTTTATTATTATCTGCATCATAATAGCAATAATTACATTTCAAATTACACGCATTCGTGAGTTCAACAGTACAATGAATCGGTTGAAATACTTCACTCTCACCAACAAGTAAGATTTTCTTTGGTAGTGGAACTGAACTGATTTGAAGAATATTCATATTAACTAAATTATATATAAAACTTCTAATTTTTTCAATATCTTCTGAAGTCAATTTTTTTCCTTCGAGCTGCAATAGTTTCAAAATTTCATCAAATGCAGCTTCACCGTTGCAATACTTAATGATTTCTACAGCATCATTGTTTAATTTGTATGTTAATTTAGTTGTCGTATAAAGCATCCCACCATGTGGATTTAGCCATATCCAAACTCCTTCTTGAGGGATTAGATATCCTTCATTATTCATGGCCATATACCGCAGGAAATGAGGGAGAGAGCAACAAAAATAAATTTCGCCCTCTCCCATTTCTTTATCACCATGGTATTAAATGTACTTGATTCACCACCACGGAATACACAACTATTTGTGGTGGAGGACACGAAGGCGAGCAACCCCAGCATAATGTACATGCACCACACTGTTCTGGCGCAAGAATGATATTTGGATTCATCACGACCTCCAACCTTTCTGCTTAACTATCGAGTTTAGTGTGGAATTATGTACCACACCGTTTCAACAGCAACAGTGGCTATAGCAGCCACTAATGTTGGACCACATACACCGCAAATTCCGCATCCACCACACACCCCACAATCTACTGCGGCTGGAAGAATTACTGGATTCATAATACCTCCTTTCTATTTACGCAGGTGTTCGAAATTTCCGAAACACCGCATTTTCAAAGACCTATTCAATTGGATCCCTGCCCCTAATTGTTACGGACTTTTTCCAGGACCTTTCACGCTGCTGGTGTAATAGATTCCGTGTCAGGCACGGAATGACAGAAGGAGTATCAACATAGCAGGGGTCAGGACCGGAACAGGAAGATGGTCTATCTGGTTTATTTGGTCTGTTTGGTTTCTTTAGTCTATTTGGTCTGTTTGGTCTTTCTAGTTTATTTGGTCTATCTGGTTTATTTGGTTTATTTGGTTTCATAATTACTAATGCCTCTTTTAAACCATATTCGCTTGCTAATCCTTTCTTTGTTTATCCATCTCTACACTGAAGAACATCAAACAATCCGCTCTAGTTAAAGATTCTGAAACAAGTTCAGAATGACATAAAACCAATTTAACACTTTTCGCCATTTTTTACCAGTTTTCTTGAAAAACCCGATGAAATTTGATTACTTCCTATCACGCTTTTTGAAAAAATTTTGCAATTTTTTGTAGTATTTGAAGGGCTAAGGATTAAAAGGCAATCAATGGGAACAGAAAATATTTACAACGCTGCTAAACAGCATACGCAGCAAAACCGCATAATGATAAACCATTTTTCAGCCAGAGCAGTACTACAATCCAATCACCATAGACCATCATTCCGTCATTCCGAGAATTACCAGAATGACGGAATATATTGTAGTATGATTAGTAAAGGTTCATTACAACTTCAGAAATAGACCAGATATTTTGCCTTGATTGCACCGACCTGGTTCTTGAGTCTAAGTCCATCGCCCTGATTTGCACGATAGTCGTTCAATGCGATATATAGCCAGCTCTTGGGCTTGAAATTGTAGGAAAATAGAAAACCAAAACGATTGGTCAAATAATCAGTCTTTCCAAAATCTGTGCCCGGTGCAGTAAAGACAAATTCATTGAATATACTCAAGTTCATCGTAGGAGTGATTGTAAAGTATATCCTCGGTGTCAACATAGGCCAGATTGCAATGATTGTATTGGTAGTATCCCACTCTACCCAATTATTACAATCCAGCTCTAATGAAATCCTCGGCATCATCGTCCAGTAAAAACCAGCATAAGGTAAAGCCTGATACGCCAGAAAACCACGAGAATAATTATACTTGTAACTGACATTAGTCCCTGTCCAGATATTATATTTTGCACCGTTACCCCATATAGAAAGATTCAATATCCGAAAAAGATAATTGGTATCTGCCTCATAATAAGGACCTGCCTCAAGCTCAAGATTGGCACCCCAGTTATTCCTGAAATTGGGATTGAAACAGACTAACCCAATCTTACCCCAGTTTTTATTACCAGGTTCCTGCGCCAGTGCACCACCAAAGCCAACCCAGAAATTTCTTATCATGCCTTTCTGATATTGCCAGAATGGACCTGTAAACAGCATAACCTTCTTCATCCCAACCCAGGGCACATAACCAATATCGCGCACATCAAACGAATCACTAACCACCTGCGCGTTTGCCAGGGTCAAAAAGTTCATATTAAGCCCTTTATAACCCGAATTAAAAGCCCAGCCCTTTTTATTATCCTTATCACTGAATGCACCCTGGATAATTAACTGACTCGGTCCTGAACGGTATGTGCCATCAAGACCAAACGCATAATTGTATGTATCACCGCTCACTCGGGAACCACTGAATAGAACCCCTAAGTCTGATGCCTTAAAAACCTTATACTTTGCCCGTAATACACCAAAACCACGGGCAGGTTCAATAATGGTATCATTATGGCTTATTTCATCCGTATATGCACCAAAGACACCATAATTGAGCCTCTCTGACTTGCTTGTGATTTTCAATCCGCCAATAATCGGCACAACCTCGTTATTGATTGATTTGCCAATCCGACGCGAATAGAAAATCCTCAAAGGCTGGAAAAATCCCGCACCCTCACCAAAACTCGACATCCTGAAGATATCTGTGCCCTCCAGGAAAAAGGGCCTGCGCTCACTCAAATAGGTTTCATACTGGGTAAGATTCAATGTAAACGGGTCAGACTCAATCTGGGCAAAATCCGGAAATACAGTGGCATTGAGTGTTGTCTGGGGTGTAATATCCCATTTCAAATTTAGACTACCACTGAGTTTGGTTTCGGTCTTTATTGTATCCCTGTCCTGACGCACAAAACCTTCTGGATAAATCTCAAAATAATATCCTTTTACCCGGGGATTGATATTTTTGAGCGTGCCAAATTTTGAAACCAGATTGCCTTCAACCTGTAAAACCTCGGTCCAGAAATCACTCTCCTGCAAACCACTGATATACCGCTTGAAATTGATCCCCCATTCTGATAAGCCTCTCTTATACCGAATGGATTTGAATGGAATCTTCATCTCAACGACATAATAATCATCATAAATTTTAGCCGCATAATTCCAGACACCATCCCAGGAATAGTCAAAAGAACGTCCATCGTCCAAAAGCATACCATCATTATGAAGACCACTTACATAGACAGTGAATGTATAGGCAGTCGTCTTACTGCCAAATGGGTCTAAATATAAGGCTACTGCATCATCATTTGTGGTCATCTGATTCACGGGCTTTGTATTCTTTGTCTCACAGCGAAATGCCACATAGAGATTATGTGCATCCTGCAATAGATAGACTGTGGTATTGTCTGCAGGCTTTGTCTTTTCGTAAGGCATATACTGAACAAATTCATAGGCAGAATCTGCAACCTGCCATACCTGCTCAATCACCCCATCAATCACCGGTGCGACCTCACAGACCCGCACCTCAACCCCCCTGCTATTCATAATCAATAGTAAAAGAATGTTCATAACTGTGCTCCTTGTTTACGAAAAGCATAAATTTTCATTCTTCTTCAATGTTTAACTAACATCTTCATATATATTTCCTTAATACCATCTTTAATTCCTGCTGCACTGGTAATTTTGTCTGAAGACATTTTCTAAGTCGCCGTAAGATTTCGCTCATACCTGGGTAATAACAATGTTTTTTCTTTTCACAATTATTACATTTCCAACAAGAAAGTTTTGGATAATATTTAAATATTTTATCTGGGTCAGAGAAATCATCAAGTATCTCCTGAAGCATGTCCTCACTATGTATATATTTTAACACCTCCAAGCTTTCACCTTTATTATTTCCATTTAAGAGTATTGCTAAATAATCTCGTGCGCATTGATAATATTGAAGAATATTATCATTTACTTGTTTAACATTGGATAGGGATTTTAGAAATCTCTTTATATATTGATAACTCTTTTTTATGTCTCTTTGGTGGTAATATGCAGCAGCTAAAAATTGGTCATAAGTAACTTTGGTGAGTGGAAAGGTATTTTTCACGGGTAACCCCAAAAGAGAATCTATAGTTTTATCACTTCCATAACCTTCTTCCGTAAATTTTAAAATATCCTCAATCATCTGTTCACTGCATTCATGCAGGCTTCGCATAAACGATCTTATCGTTTTCTTTTTTCCGATCCTTATACAGTCCTCTTTATTCCAATAAAAATACTCAGAAATTTTTGGTATTACGATATAATAGCTGGGAAAATTTAAGAAGGAAACATCACGAATTAGAATCTTTGTATTTAGATCTCTAAGTATAGAAAAAAGATATTTGAGAATTTCGTCATTACTTGAAAAACTTTTCCAACTGAAATAGTAATTATTGGGGACTTCAAAAAAGAGTGATATAGGATAAATTCCCGAACCAGTTTGAAAAATCTCAAGCACGTTCTTCTCACTCTGAATTTCATTTTTATTGGATATGATTGAATCTTCAAGGGAAATAAGAGGGAAATTGTTGAAAATACGTCCTTGAAGTAATTCTGTAAGACATCTCTCCAAGGCGATTGCAAAAACTGGATGTGCCCCAAATTTTACAAAATACTTTTTATTTTTCCTATCAATAAGTATAACACATAAAACGGGCAAATTGGTAATTGGGAGACAATCCTTCACAACCAATTCATACCCGTCAATTGATTTAATTTTTTCAATAATCTCATACAATTTTCCACATTTTACCAAATATTTGTTGGGAACAGTTGGATATGATAAATTCCTAAATAATGTCTCTCTTATAATAACATATCTCTCTAAGATTTCACAAATTCCTTGCGTAATCGCTTCTTGAGATGTGTTCCCAGCACACATTCCATTGGTTCCATAATAATATTTTAGAAATGGAAGAGGAAGGTATATTACATTATCATCAAATAGGTTATAAAAGGGGATTGCTACAAAATCTCCTTTTGATCTCAACATCGGCGGCGTCTCATTTGCAAAATAATATAAGTAACTGTTATCTATGTTTGTATCATATGAAAATACATCTCGGAGAGCCTGTGGGAATTGAGCAAATAAATCTTTTAAAGCAATGTATTTTTCGTCAGGAGAAAAATAAAAATGGAATTCATTAAAGAGAGCACCATCAAAATCCCAATCTTTTATTAAAAAGAATACTTGATTCTGTAACCTTTCGATAAATTCCCCATATGCACTTGCTAAAGCAAAATCTGGGGACAACCCTTTACCATTTGTGAAAATGCCACTTTGCGGGTGACACAAATGAACCCACCAAATTTCATCAAAAATAGCCCCCCACTTCTCTTCAATAACAGGAAATATAGGTATTTGTCTCAGAATGTCTCTAATTTTGCTTATTGTATTAGCAGGAATATCATCTTTGCATTTATTCTGAATAAATGAATTATTGAATAACCTAGATATTGCACTCAAGTTCAACCTTCCTTAGAAGATAATAATTGTCTGCTAAATAATTTGCGATATTCATCAGAAACTCTGACTAATTCTTCGTGAGAGCCAATTCCATTTATTCGGCCATTCTTAATAACAATTATTTTATTACAATCTTTGAGAGTAGAAAGGCGGTGCGATATTTTAATTACTATTTTGGCTTTAAGAAAAGATGAAATTTCAAAATATATTTGTTCCTCAATACGGCTGTCCATAGATGCGGTGGATTCATCAAAAACTATGAGACTCGGATTGTGCATTAAACTTCGGGCAACCATTATCATTTGCTTCTGCCCACCGGAGAGATTAAAACTACCTTCACCAATTTCAGTATCTAAACCCTGAGGCAGTTCCTTAAGAAAGGTTGAAAGAAAAGGCAGGCTAACCACAGAGTGAAATCTATTTTCATCAACATGTTCCAAGCCAATGGTAATATTTTCTCTAACAGTTCCTGGAAACAAAAAGGGAGTCTGTGATACTACATAGATATTTCTTCTCAATGATCTGAGGGAGTATTTCTTAATATTTTTATTATTAATCTTTATCTCTTCAAATTCATCATAAAATCTCATAAGTAATTTGATAATTGTTGATTTACCTGAACCAATTCTTCCTACTAATCCGATTTTATCACCCATTCGGAATTCAACATTAATATCCTTCAGAATATCTCTATCGGGAGCATAGCGAAATTTCTTTATATTAAAGGAAATTGTCTCAATTTTATGTAAGGCTTCACCTTCATCTTCTTTCTCCATCAATGTTTCAACCTCATCTTTGATAAAAGATAATCCAGCTTTTACATCTCTGAAATTAATATTAAGCCGATTTAAGCTATTTATTGCCTCGAAATAAACTGAAAAAATAAGATTTACAAATATTAAGTCAGCAAAAAGTATTTTATTACTTAAAAAATAATAACAGGTTAAAAACAGAACACCATTTTTTATACATTCAGTCAAAAAATTTATCGTTGCCGAGAAAAGCATTCCATACATACTTACATCATATGTCTTCTTCTGCCAATTAGTAATATATTTATCAAGCATACGCAAAAATGATTGATAGTTTGTATTCTGTTTGATAGCTTCAACATTTTGCACCATGTTAATGACATTTTTTAAGTTGGTAGCGCTTACCTGCTGCAATTCACTGCATTTCGTTTGGAGTTGAAAATTTAGTCTCCGATAGCTCAAAAAGTTAATAGGAATTAAAAGAGTGAAAAATATGAATAGAACCTTATTTAAAAAAAAGATAATAGTAAGAGCTATCATCATTGAAATTATTGAAACAGAAACTGCCGAAGCAGAATCACTTATAAAAGCAAAAATTTTATCTGTGGCATTCAGTATTCTTTCTGTATAGTAAGTTGGCCCTTTTTTATGGATGAATGGAAGTCTCACTGAAAATAGCTTTTTAAAAAATTGGATTAAAGTCTCACATTTAAATTTCAGGGAAAATTTTAGAAGTAATATGCGATAAAAAATTGTGCAGAGGTACATCCCCACAAGAATAAACATGAAAAGCATTACATAATTTACTGGAAAATGTCTTAGCTCAACATTTTGCAGTAGGGAACGTACAATAAACGGTATAATGTATGAGGCTGATGCTTCTATTAATGAGAATAGCATTAAGAAAAAGATATTTTTCTTATAGTGGAACAAAAATTGCCTAATTTCCATAAATTTTATATCTCCACTTTGTAAGTAAACGCATTTGCTAACCTTAGCTTCGCTTCATATTTAAGATGGTCACAAAGGAAGGGTAGATGGTGATTCAAAGACTTATAAATCCGCCATGAAATAGCTGGACATCCTCCACCACAGAGGTATCGATAAGAACAATCTTTGCAACTTTTTATATTATCTACAGATAAGTTACAAAAAAGACGACTTACAGACGAGTATAAAATACTTTTGTACCAATCATCATTGAGCATATTTCCTAATTTAAATTTCTTTTCTTCAACAAAATTTTGGCACGGATATATATCACCGCGGCAATCAACAGCAATTATTTGGCTCCCCGCGCCGCACTTATATTTTAGAAGAGAAAACTTTCTAAACCAGTCTGGGTATGTATCATCTATATTTACCACCATTGGTAGTCGAGGAATTAGTTTAATCTCCTGAGGTTTGTTTGGCAAAAAAATGACTGTTTCGTAGTTACTAATGCCAAATTTTTCTTTTAGTTTACTCCTTATTTCATCTATTTCGTGAAGATTATTTTGAGTCACCACACTTCTGATTGTTAATTTCTCAGGTGCATGTTTTGCAAACAACTCTAATGCTCTGATTATTTTTTTAAACCCTGTTGGACTCCTATTTGTTCCTTGAACTTTTAAAGAAAAACTATCAAGGCTTATGACGAACCGAGTTACAAAAGGGGCCAACCTTTTAAAAATCAATTCACTAAATAAACTACCATTTGTCAATATGGTAAAATTTGCATCCTCTTTTCTTGTTTTTTTAAGAATTTCGTATAAATCCTGCCAGCGTAATAAGGGTTCGCCGCCCGTAATTACGAAATCCCTTACTCCTCTTCTAATTAGCTTAATGACAATCTCTTGCCATCTTATAGCATCAAGTTCAACATTTTTATCTTTTGTGATTTGGTGATTATAACAGTACCAACAGTTAAAATTACAACGGTGTGTTATATGGAGATATACTCGCCATAATCTAAAAGCGGTATCATTGTATATTTTCTTAATCTTCTCAATCGAAGCGAGATATTGATTTTTTTCTAAATAGAATATTCTCTTCAGCTTACATATCGCATCAAGTAATTCTTCTATTTTCACCCTCTTGATCCTAAAGATCCACTCTGAGTATGTTTTTAATGCCCCCAGATTTATTACTCCCTTTGTTGCTATTATATATTCAATCAAACTCAAGACTTCGTGGTCTTCCCTTTTTATTTTGAGAAATTCATGGCTTGCTGGACTGTAAAACCAAACATATTTATCTACTTCCATTTTTATAATATTAGGATCGAAATAAACCATAACTTCCTGGGCTTCCGCCCTCTTTAAAGACGGAAGCCCTTGTTTTAAACAATCAGCTGGATTCATTCTGATTGTGGTCTTATTCCGCTTCGCCTTTACCACCACCGCCACCGCTACCGCCACCAGAAGTTACTCCACAAGCACAAAAACAATCACAATTCCCTGCTGAAGGAGCTGGGTTTGGAGAGACCTCGATTTCAAATATCTTCATTTCCTTCACCCCCTTTCATTCCGCATATAGCGGAATTGGTGAGGGAGAAATAATCTCCCAATTCTATACAAATTTCCATAAAATTCAAGTGCAGACAAACGCTTTTGCCCTATCTTTGCCATTTTCGCCTTCATCAAGCCTTTTTTCGCCATTTTATGCCTTCTCCGAATAATATATGCAAATTTCGTGCCAGATGCAAAGTGATGGAATTTCAAGATTTTGTAATATTTTTGTGCCATTTTTGGCACAAGTTATCCACATATTATCCACAAATTCACATAAACGCAGTCCAGGACTACATCTGTGTATGTGCCAGATTTGGCATGCATTTTGCCAAATCTGGCACAATAAATTTTTCAGGAATTTTTAACTGATTTACTCAACCAGACGAGGTTTTCGGGCTTCCTTGATTTTTTTAATTCTGTTGTTTTGTTGACTATTATCAATTATGTGGCCGACCACAAGTCCGATTAAGGCTGAAGAAGTACCCACAATAAC
>Ga0172364_10003989_pt1 | contig 11777 bp, 7 predicted proteins | sample LakKivSesite10cm_FD_114545 | JGI IMG/M metagenome (GOLD analysis project Ga0172364, IMG submission 114545) | Sediment microbial communities from Lake Kivu, Rwanda - Sediment site 10cm | ecosystem: Environmental > Aquatic > Freshwater > Lake > Sediment | place: Rwanda: Western Province, Lake Kivu... | reverse complement strand
GACTGGACCCCGGCGGGCGGGGTCGTGTTCATGAGGTGGGCCTACTACGGGGATTTCGCGGTGAACCTGATGATGTATCTCTCCGACAACCCGATTCCATCGGATCTTGAGACGGTTCACAGGGCAAGGGCGATGTATCTGGACTACAGGTCCACCAGGGCATACCTCTTCTCGCTTATGGACTTTGCGGAGAAGCTGGGCGCCAACATGGGCGTGGTCAATGGGATGATTGGCGATGCGGACAAGAAGCACGCGGAATCGGTTGAGCTCTACGTGGATTTTGATTTCGAGGGGAGCCTAGTTCCGTTGGATGCTGCCATGGCCGATCTGCGGAGGGCCTCGGAAAAGGCCATGCAGCTGAAGGATCAGGCGATGCTTTGGATCTACCTGATCGAGTGGTCGGCGGTCACCGCGACGTTTGCCATCGGCGGGGTTGTGCTGTGGAGCTTGATGATCAGGAGGAGGCTCTACCGGGAGGTTGGGGAAACCAGATTCCAGCGATGAGCGCGCCTCGAGGGACGACGGCCAGCTGGAGCGGGGCATAGCCCCTTCTCAGGAGCGAGCCCTTGGCGCGGGCACATCCACCCTCCACGTGCCTATCTCGTGGGGCGAAAGCTCAAGGAATGCTCGTCCTTTCGCCACCTTGATTGGCTTCCTTGCGATGGGACGTTCCCGCAGGTCGCATTTCCAGAGGCCCGAAGCCTTGAAGCCGAGGTTGATGCGGAGCCGGACTCGCCTACCGTGCATCTCGACCAGCCGCACCACCAAGCCCTTCCCGTCGTCAGCCCCCTTCACGGCGGAGAGATCAACGCCCGGGGCATCTACCGACACCCATGACTTCCTCCTCGACGAAGCCCCGTCGATGATGCGAAGGGGCGAATTGAGCTCGTGGCCCCGTTTCCATGTCTCCGCCTCCCTCCAGTCGCCTGGGTGCGGGAAGACCGAGTATGTGAATGAGTGGCGACCGATGTCCGGCAAAGGATCTGGGTCGTAGGCCGCGCGGAGCAGAGTGAGGCGGACTGTGTTTCCCTTCGCGTCGTGTCCGTACTTGCAGTCGTTGAGCAAGGCGATTCCAAAGCCTTCGCCGGGTAGCTCAAGGAAAGTAAGGGATGGGATTTCCCTGCCGTTTGACGGCGAGGCCTTGTGTCCAAATGGGATCTCCCGGATACACGTGGGTGACGAATGGGCCCACGGGAAGGCAACCTTCAGCATGGGCGAATCCGCCTGCGGACCGCCAACCTCCTGCCAGTCGATCTCGGTGACGAAGTCTATCCTGGGAAGATCTCGGTGGATGACGATGTCCTGTTTCAGATGGGACTTGCTGAAACTCCTCTCAACCCTGATCGCCGCCTTGACGGAACCCTGGTAGGCTAGCTGACTCTCGGCGCCGTCCAATAGGTTCTCGGTTCGTGAGATCGGGCCGATCGTCCAGGCCGACATTCCGTGGGGTTTCTCGTTGCAGACCTGCAACAGGTTCGCCGGCTCGGAGGGACTCACAAGCTCCCGGTTGAGTCGCTTGTCAAAAAGCGAGGTCACCGTGCCGCTGGCGGCAGAGACCGTTAAGCGGAAGTACCGGTTCTCCAGTACGTGGGACTGTCCCGGTCGCGATGAGGTGACTGCGCGGGGGGCATCCGGATCCGGCCTCTGGGACTTGGATTTCCTTTCCTGCACGATCCTGTACCCCGCGGTACCCAATGCTGGCACTCTTGCCGTGAACAGGATCTCTGCTTCCTGAACTTGGGCGGGAATGGGGCGGCCCGAGGCATTGTCAACCACCGTTGCGCCCGTGCTCTCCTCCCTGCGCGGGACGGACACCGTTTCCGTCCTTTCCCAACCCAGTGGGTTGAAGATGGTCACATGCCTCGGCCCCCGCCTCGTGGCCTTGGCATCGAGAAGGATTGGTTCAGACTGGGCCGCGATTCGCGCACAGGCCTTGCTGGCGTCCTTGAAGATCCTCCGCGAGTGGTCGTACGCGGCATGTATCGCCGAGCCGTCGAGGAGATCGTGGAACTGGTTGAAGAGGACCTTCCGCCAGATCTTCTCCAGGCTCCCAGACGGATACTTTGTGCCCAGGGTGCTGGCAAGGGAGGCAAGGACCTCGGTCTCGTGCAGCATGGACTCGCCGCGGCGGCTCATCCACTTGATGTCCGCGTGGGTTGTGTAGCACCCTTCGAATGTGAAGTTCAGCTCGTCGCACACAACGGGTATACGGGGGCAGTCTTGGACGGCCTCGAAGAATTCGTGGCCGCGCACGTGTCGGAAGTGGGGGAATCGCTTCTGTTGGTTGAGCAGGGCCACGTTGGCAAGGTCCCTGCGTGTCGGGCCGCCGCCGTGGTCTCCCACCCCGAAGACGACTAGGTGTGCGGGTAGCCCGAAGTTGCGCAGCATCTTGGGGAAGTACCTGACGAGCTCGGGCGCGATGGAGTTATTGTAGGTCTCGCCCTCGTCAAACACAAGGACTCTCGAGCCGTCCTGGCCCTCCCACCACATGAGATGCTCCTTCTCCTGGCGCGAGCAGCGATGGGCGTAGTAATAGTTCAGGCCGCACTTCCTGAGTATCTGTGGATAGGTCCAGGGGTGGCCGAAGGTGTCGGGGCACCAACACACCCGTGGTGTCACGCCAAGCCTGTCCTCGATGTAGTTCAGGGCGCACGTGGTCTGCCGAACCAGGCTCTCGCCGCTCGCCATGTTGAGGTCGTTCTCCACCCAAGTGGAGGCGGTGACGTCCCAACGGCCCTCCTTGACGCGTCTTTGTATGGTCCTGAAGATGTCCGGATGCAGCTCCTCCATTATCTGGTAAACCGCAGCCTGGCTCTGGGAAAAGATGAACTCCGGGAATTCGTCCATCAGCTTGTCCACCGATGAGAAGGTACGTCTGCAGGTCTCCACTGTCTCCTCGTACGGCCAGAGCCAGTTCATGTCGATGTGGGCATGCCCGACCAGGAAGGAGGTGAATCCGTTGAGCCTGGAAGCGGCTGGCAGAAGCTTGGCGTCATGTGCGCCCGCTCGCTTGCGGAGCGCCCTCAAGTCCTGGTCTTCGCCGACCGCTAGCTTGGGGCTCTCCAAAGCGGCCCTGACGGGGCGCTTCTTCCTGTCGAGCCACCCGAGGGAAACCAGATCGCGGATCATCCTAGCTCTGGCAACCACGACGCCCAGTTCTAAGAGCATTCGCTCGACCGAATCGATGTACCATTCGGCCAAGCCAAAGGAGCCCCAGGCGTCAGCGCAGGGGCTGCGGATGGCCAAGGTGTGCAGCTTGCCGGGGGCGGTGTGCTCGCTCAGGGTATGGATTCCGTCGAACCAATAGCCGTCGCTACCCACAGACTTGCCGTCGATGAAGAGCTCGGCTCCCGCAAGCAACACCAATCGGATATCCACTCGGGAGCCCTCAACTGGCACCCCATGGATCTCCTCGGGGATGACGATTTCCCGCCTGAACCACCGCTCCCCTTCCCTGCGATTCCATCCATATCCCGGGCTGAACTCATCCCACGACGAATCATCGAACTCCGCACCCTTTGCCTCTGGGAACTCCCCTTTTGCCGTTCGCCAGTTGGTGAGCCTGCGGTAGCGCGGGATCTGGCGGTATGCCTCCTCAAGTGAGACTTGCGACACGGCTTGACACCCTCTCTGCCGGCCCAGCGGGCTGGGATCGCATCTGTCGTGCTCCCTGTCTACTGCTAGGGTCAGACCTCATGCAGGGCAAGAAAGCCAGTCTAATAATGTTTAGGCCCTGGGAGGACCAAGGCGCAATGTCCGAGCGAGAGGTGCTCAGACCTCAACCATGGCCAGAGATGTCGGGGAAATTCATGTGCGGGGGTGATGCATGCCGGACTTGAAGACGAATCTCTCGCCCCATGCCATTGTGAGGCATGGCGTCTGGATCGACTCCATCTGTTCGATGCTCGATGCATATGTTGCTCTTGACGCCAAGTCGTGGCTCAGCTCATTCTCGTGGGACGAGATAGCCACGAGCGGCTTAATCCTTCCGACAATGGTTCGGAACTGGTACGGGCTGCGGTTCACTAGAAGCACATCCACTGGGTGATCCTTGTGCAGGTCCTCAAGGAATGCCTCGTCGCTGGGGGCAAGGGGCATTCTGCGGTTTATCCAGTGGTCGCCGGTGTGCAGCACCGAGAGTCCCTCCCTCGTCACGATGTAGTACATGTTCACGTCGCAGTTGTCGGGAGGGCCGTCGTGGTGGCCTTCTATGGCCTCGAACCTGATGCCTGCGGCGTCGTAGCCTCGTCCGGGGACCATTTCCACCAGCTTCAGTCCTTCCTTGGACGCCCATCTCTCGAACAGATCCCGGGGGACCAGGATCTGGCCGCCGGAATCGGATATGCTTCGACAGAGGTCGAGGTCCGCATGGTCCTCGTGCCAATGGCTGATCGTGGCAACATGTACCCTGCGTGCAAGATCAGCTGCCAGTTCGCCCGTCATGGCCGTCCCGCCGTAGCCCTTGATCATATCCAGTGCAATTGTTGCACCAGCTGTTTTGATGACGAACCCGTGGTTGTACATCTTCCATATGACAGCTCCGGAATCGACGCGCTCGGATCTGATCTGGCGCACCGCTTTGTCGATCCTTGATCGGTAGAATTCCTGCACGGCCCGCAGCTCAGAGGATGCCCCGACATGCAGGACATCATCGATGGCAAGCAGGGCTTCAGCACGGGCGCTGCTGCCCGAGACCCCGGGGGGGTTCGCATCTAGAATTCCTTGGGCCCAGTTGAGCGCGAAACGAGCCCATTCCTCAAGTCGGTCGATGTCCGGCCTCATTCGCTCAGTCTTCCCGGCTGGCCAACCGCCCTGATCCACGCAGATAACGGTTTCCGAAACCGGTCCGCCCCTTCGGCAGGTGGAGGGGGTTCTGTCCCACGACATCCCGGAAGTCTTCAGTTCGTGCTCCTGCGATCAGCGGGCGCGAAGCAGACGCGTTCTTTTCACCGTGGTTTTCCCAATATGGGGAATTGTGTCCTTTCAGGGTGACAATCCTTTTCTTTTGTTTCACTCAATGAGGCCGTGGTGGCTCCGAATGATCGATGGGACGGCGACGGGCAACTTCAACGACGAGGTCGAGATTCACGCCCTCATAGATACCGATGAGATCCTGAAGCATCGGAAGGCGAAGATCGTGGTGGACATAGCCCCGATGAATAGGTTCACCCAGCTTTTCCTCAGCCTCCTTTCCAAGGACGAGAGGAAGATGGTGAGGCTTCTGCTGGAGAAGAAGGCCGTGAGGCAGAGGCACATCTCAGAGATCCTGGCGTTCTCCAAGCCGAAGGTGACACGGGTCCTGTCCAAGCTGGAGGCGCGGAACATCATCCAACGCCGAAAGCTCGGGCGGACCTACATGATCACGCTGAAGGACTTCCCTGCCTAGTTGGTCAGATCGCGGGGGCTCCCGTTGGCCGTGCCTCCTGGATCACAGCCGGGATGGTCTTCCAGCCTAGCCGTTTGCATGCCTCAAACCTGAGATGGCCGGCCAGTATGTCGTACAGACCGCCCTGGGGCCTCCTGGCCACGACGATCGGCTGCAACAGGCCTTGGGCTGCAACGCTCTTTGCCAGCAGCTCGACCTCTTGAGGGTTGCTCTCGACGCCGGAGGACACGATCCGGTCTATCTCGATCTCCCGGACCTCCTTGCCCGTTTTCTGCTCCTGGATGAACTCCTCCTTCCTGTCGGCGCCCGCCCTGTAGGAGTAGACGTATGGTATGGCAAGGTCAACCGAGGGCTCCATCTGGATGTCGTTGAAAATCCTCTTGTTGATCTCGTATGCTATCTCGACGCGGTCCTTCACCCGGGTCTGGTACCTGAGGCGCAGGTAGACGCCGTAGTCGTAGTAGTCGGAGCGGATGTAGGGTTTCTGTCCGGTGACCTCCATGAGATCCTTGGTGACCTCGGTGGCGGCGTCAAGCAGTATCCTCTCAGCCTTCTTCCAGTCGGAGTCATAGGTTATCCTGATGACCACCTCGTCCAGCATGTAGGCCGCCTCCTGCATCACCGTGTAGTTTATCACAACCTGGCTGAAGAGCATCGCGTTTGGGACCAGGACGTATCTGCCCACCGCTTCCTCGCTTCCGATGCTGCCTCCGACCTGGTCCAGCATAGTATACATCAACCCAACATCCTTCACGTCTCCGGTCAATCCAAGATTCGGGAACTGGATCCGGTCGCCGGGCCTAAACGGGCGTTTCATAGACACGAGGGCCCATGCCGCGAACCCGCTCACGGGGGCTTGGAGCGACCAGCCCAGGATCATGCCGCCGAAAAGCGTGAACAGGGTCCCGAGGGAGCCCATGACTCCGGCGCCCCAGGCAATGCCCATGATGATGGCCACCACGGCCACGAGTCTGTATAGGCGGCCTACCATGGCGGCCTCCGCGGAGGGCTTGTTCCTCGAGGCCAATCTCCAACGCGTGATCACATACAGCAGCTCAGCCAGGGCCATCATGCACGCCAGCAGACATATCAGCTGAAGCAATGTGATGCCCGACTTCTTCAGCTGAACGAGTCCCGGTGCCAATCTGTCGGCCGCAAACGATCCGGCGGCTATGATGACCCACACTGAGAGCAGCGTCCAGCCGCCCTTTTTCATTGCACCTGCTCTGGTACTAAGATCCTTCGTAAGAATCAGACTCCCGGATGCTTTCCCCATTCTATCGTTGCGTGAAGGCAGTGCGGCCCATTCCGCGCCTACGACGGGGAAACGTGATCAATATGCCTGGCTTCCATGTCAGGCTCATTCTGGTCAAGGGGGATCCCTCTCAGGGTTGGACCCCCGCTTGGGAACGGCGCTCTCTTAAATGCTCCCAAGGGAATCTCCACGTTTCCCAGGACCTGTCAGGACCCGCACCGGAAAGTCCCCTCGGAGGAGCGACCCCTCAGGGCGCAATGTTCAGCTGCTCGTAGAATCTGGAGGCTATCGAGGACCCGATCATCTCTATGAGGACCTTCTTCTCCGAGGTCAGGTCCTTGAACAGCCCCAGCGGTATCTTGGCCGCACCGGACGTCACCCTCCCGCCCGCGGGGCCGTCCTTGCCGAAGGCCCTCTGCATTATCTCCCCCATGTTGAGTCCGACATCCCGGTTGCGGCCGGATATGACCACGTCCTCGCCCACCACCCCGAAGACCAGCACGGTGTTAATGCCCTCGAGCATCACCAGCAGGTCCGCTGCCTGGGATATTGACTCCTTCTCCTTGACGTAGCCGACGTTCGATATCAGGTATGCCCCCCTGATCTTCTTGTTCTCCACGGCCCGCCCGAGGATCTCCACGGCCTCGTTTGACATGTCCGGGCTCTTGATCCTCAACAGCATGTCGTGGTCCGCCCTGGTGTGCAGCTTGGCCGCGGCCTCGATGTCCTTCTTGCTTGCCCTCATCGTCAGATCGGCCGTGTCCGTCATTATGCCGTGCAGAAGGGCGGATGCCAGCGACTGGGTCACCGGAATTCTGAGCAGGTCCAGGTACTCACACATTATGGTCGAAGTGGCTCCGACATCCGGGCGCACATCCAGGAGGTCGCACTTGACGAGGTCCACGTTGACATCGTGATGGTCGACCACGATCTCGGGCCTGAAGTCGCGCGGCAGGGGGTTGTTTGTTCCCGGAAGGGCCGAGTCGACCAGCGCCACGAGGGTGTAGTCACCGATCGGCTTCTCCAGCTCATCCATCCGGAAGATCTTGGTGTCCAGGAGGTTCACCATGGCCCGGTTTTCCCTGTGGCCTATCTCGCCGCCGTAGGCTATGGTCCCTGCCTTACCGTAATGGGCTGCGATCCTCTGCATTGCTATGGCGCTCGCGATGCTGTCGGGGTCCGGATCATTGTGCATGACGATGAGCATCTCCTCACTGAAGGCATCGCGGACAAGCCTCTCAAGCCCCCTAGCCCTCCTGACGCTCTCCTCCGCCTCAAGCAGTCCCTTCTCGACGAGGATCGAGGTCAGGTCATCGACCACCATTGCTTCGGGCGAAAAAACCCAGTCGGCCTTGGTCTTTTTGCGGTCATCCTCGCTCATCTCATCGGGCACGGCAACGAACGTTCTGCAGGTTGGGTTGATGCGCTGGACATGTTCCAGGGCGACCATGTTCGCCTCGGGGTCCGAGGAGAGGATGAAGGCAACCACGGCCTGCTCAATCAGCCCTTCGAACTTCCACGGCTTCGAGATGTCCTGCCTCAGTGCCCTGAATCCGCTGTCCCGAAGGAAGTTGGCGAGCTTCCGGTCCTTCTCCACTATCGATACCTGTTTGCCCTTTCTCCTGAGAGCGTTGCTCAGGACAACTCCGGTCTTCCCACATCCCAAGACAAGGTACACTGTCGCACCTATTCCAGGTAGATGGCTGGCTTGGACGGCATCGCCCTCGGCGCCTTCCCCTCGGGGTCGTGCTCCGGTTTGTCGGCCTTCTGCACCCGAACCTCCGTCCCCGTCTCTGCCGAGATGTACTTCGTGGCTTGGAAGAGGACGTCGAACTCGTCCACACGAACTGTGGCCATGGACCTGAGCTCCTCCTTGGAGCGCCTGGACACATCAGCGTAGACCTGCTGCAGAAACGAGGCCGCAGTCTTCCCCAGCTTCCTTACCTCAGGATCCTTCATGGCCTGAGAGATCATCTCGGACATCTTCTTCCCCTCCAGGGCCGCCTTCACGGCATCGTCGTACAGGGATCGCTTCCATGCCTCCGCGACGTAGAGGTTCAGACGTTTGTACTTGAGGCTGGTCGCGGCGACGATCCTTTTCACATCCTCGACTGTGTTGGTGACAAGCATCTCTGCGACCTCCGCCATGCGTCCCGATTCATCCTCCGTGGCCTCTGGCCAGCGCTCAAGGACTACGAATGGCCTCCTTCCGAGTTTCTCCCACATCTCCTCGCAGAAGTGAGGAGCGAAGGGGGCCATCATCCTGACCCACTCGTCGAAGACCTCTGCCAGTACATTGAGGTCCGGGTCCTCGCCGGCTCGCTTCAGGTAATGTTGGAGGTCGTTGTAGGTCTCGAACATCAACTCCTGAATAGCCTTCCGGGGCGAGACGTTCTGGATGTGTCTTTCGACGGCGGCAGCCCTTCTGCGCATCCTCTGGGAAAGCCAGGTATCCATGACCCGGTTCCTCCTGGCCTTCGGAATTCCCTTCTGCGCCAGCTCCGCTATCCTTTCCTCGAACCATCCAAGCCTTCTGGCAACGGAGTTGCGCAGGCTTGCCTCGTAGTTGATGTCCTGGCCGAACTCAGCGCAGGCGGCAAACCAGAGCCTGACTATGTCCGCCCCCCATTCGTCCAGGGAATCCGCGATGGGGATGGAGTTCCCCTTCGATTTGCTCATCTTCTGGCCCTCGTTGAGGACTATGCCGCTGGCGGCAATACCCTTGGGCCAGAGCTGTTCGGGGAAGACGGCTGCATGGTTGAAGAGGAAGAAGGTGGCGTGGTTGCCTATCAGGTCGGGCCCCACGAATCTGATGTCATTGGGGTACCAAGCCAGGAACTCCTTCCTCATCTCCTTCATGGTGTCAGAATCAAGGCCGCTTGTCTTGGCAGCTGCGTCCGCACTGCCGATGCCGAGGAAGACGAAATCGAAGAGCCCCTTGGTCAGCTTCGCGGGCTCGATCTTCTTCTGGTTTATGATCCTGGCGATCGTGTAGTACGCCATGTAGATGGTGCTGTCTGACAAGGGCTCGATTATCCATGCCGGGTCCAGTATGAACGGGGTGCCAAACCCGATCTTCCGCGCACAGGGCTTCTCTTTCATCCAGTCCACGTAGTACTCAAAGCTCTTCCTGAGCTTGTCCGGAACCACCCTCATCTCGTGCAAAAGACGCCTTGTGGCTTCCTTCCAAGCCCGGTCGCCGTAATCAATGAACCACTGATCTTCAACGACCTTGATGAAGCACGCGGTGCGACACCGGCAAACGACCCTAGCCGTTGTCTCGTACATCACGTCCGCGAAACCTTGTGAGATGAAGTCGCTCGAGAGGACCTCCTTCGCCTTGGACACGGTCTGGCCCGCGTACTTCCCGGTCACGGGCCCCAGAACGCCCTCGTAGAACTCCTTCTTGTAGATGATCTGGGTGGCCTTCTCCAGCTTGTCCATCTCGCCCTGCGAGGATATATTCATCTTCTTGGCGATGTCGATGGCCGGCCACTTGGACAATCCCTGCACTTCAATGAGCCCGATCGGCACGATCGACTCCACGACGACCGGATCAACCTTGGTTCCTGAACGGAGTTCGGGATTGCGTTTGAGGTCCTCCAGCGCCTGGTAGTCTATGGGCGCATGGGCGGGAACGCTCATGACGACCCCGGTTGCGTTGCAGGTGTCGACGAAGGTCGCGGGCAGGATGGGCACATCCTTTCCGCTCAAGGGGTTCCTGCACGTTGTGCCCATCAACGATGCTGGATCAACGGGGCCGAGATCCTTCAGCGACTTCTTCTGCCTCTCAAGCTTCCCGACCGCCTCCTTGCCCACTATCCATTCCTCTCCGTGGATCTGGATCCGGCGGTACTCGCCCTTGGGCTTGAGCCACATGTTGGTGACGCCGAAGATGGTCTCGGGCCTCAAGGTCGCAGCGGGGAGTATTCTTCCATCGGGGAGCTTGAACTTCAGGATTATGAACTCGACTATGTCGGCCTCGTCCCCCTCCACCCTGTCGGCCTCCCCGACCGCGTTTCCGCAGGAGTCGCACCAGATGACCGGGTGGGAGCCCTTGACCAGGTGGTGGGCAGCATTGAGCTTGGAGAACTGCCACTCGATGAACTTCGTGTAGGGCTTGTCCTTGGTCATGAACGACCTGCGCCAGTCTATGGACAGGCCGATGTCCTCGAAGTTGCCCCTAATCTTCCCGCTGAAGTACTCCACGATCCTTTCCGGGTTCTTGAAGCTCTCGATGTCCTCGTAGGAAACCCTGTGGACCTTGTGGTAATCCTCCACAACATCCCTGTCCCCCCTCTGGATCGCGCGCGCGAAGCCCGTGGTTGCGGGCCCTGTGACATGGAAGCCCATGGGGAAGAGGACATCCCGGCCTTTCATCCTGTGGTACCGGGCCGTGAAGTCAGCCGGCAGGTAGGTGGCCAGGTGGCCCAGGTGCATCAGCCCGTTTGGGTAAGGGTAGGCTGCGGTGACGTAGGTCTTGGGCCTCTCGGGAATGTTGACCTCGTAGATTCCCTCATCCTTCCAGCGTTTGCGCCACTTCGCCTCAATTTGCTTGAGATTGACCAAGAAGGGCCCTCCGGAGAAGCAGACGGAACCCCTGCAAGCCCTTTGGGACAGCCTCCTTGAACTTTTTTAAATATCTTTCCGGGGCAAAATGTGAAATCGATAAGTCTTATTTCGCTCAACAACGCTTCGAGGTGCTTTCGCTGGCGAAAACTGGGAAGCTTCTTACGCTTCTCGTTGCATTCGGGTTGGTATTCGTTGCGCTGAGCGCCAGGAGGGGCATCGGCATAGACATCGAGACAGACGGCAACCTCTTCGCCCGGGGCATGCTCGACGAGGTGAGCATGCGTAGAATAGGCTAACAACAATTGGACCAGATCGCGTCTCGCACCAAGGTGAACGCCAGCTTCCCGCCTGCCTCTCAGGTTCTGGAAGCCATGCTGATCCAGCAGGAATGGTATGAGGATCCTCACCGCCAGGAACCTGTGGAGAGCTTTGTGAAGATGACCGATCTTGGGGGCGGGAAGTTCTCTGCTTCCTGGGAATACCCTTCTGGGGATCGATTCCTGCGATACATCGTTGTTGGTCTGACTGAATCGGGAGGAGTTGTGGTGTCAAAAGTCCAGAGCG
>Ga0172364_10003988_pt1 | contig 11778 bp, 10 predicted proteins | sample LakKivSesite10cm_FD_114545 | JGI IMG/M metagenome (GOLD analysis project Ga0172364, IMG submission 114545) | Sediment microbial communities from Lake Kivu, Rwanda - Sediment site 10cm | ecosystem: Environmental > Aquatic > Freshwater > Lake > Sediment | place: Rwanda: Western Province, Lake... | reverse complement strand
CTAGTAACGTAGCCTGTGTCCATGAATCGAAATCCCCGACTTCCATCTACTGGGGGATCTATCAGACAGATCCTGGAACAGCTGGACGTGCCCAAGTAAATCAAAACCCAGCCTCACGAAGAACGATATGGCCTGGCTATTCCGGGCCACCGGCGAGACACTAACAGAGCCAACACCTATGCATCTTGCCTCCTCCAAAACGTGTCGGACTAGCATCGTGCCGATGCCCTTTGAGCGGTAGCGCGATGAGACAACGACAGGCTCAATCTCTATTTCCTCCCCATCGGTCACGAGCCCCGCCAGAGCCACAATTCGCCCCTGAACCTCCACAACCCAGCTTGCCCGACGTTCTGGATTGGCTAGGTATGCATCAAACCAGTGCCCGGGATCATCCCCGCCAATGCTGGGATCGTCATATACCTCTCGATGATGCTCTGTCAGCTCCGCCCACAAAGCACGGCACATATCGTAGTCTTGAGGCCGGTAGCGCCGAATAACCGGCTTCACCGCCCTTTCTGCCGAACGTCCAATTCTACGCTTGACCATAACCGTGCGTACAGCCCTTGCCCTGCAGGAAAGAATGCACAAGAAGACTATACCAAAAAACCACCTACCTCTACCAGGTCAGAGGCTGAGTTTCTAGCTTTGCTGGGGTTGCGGGTCAAGACTGCGACCGCTTTCTACGCCTGGGTAACGGCCAGCAATGCCTACAGCCTCACTTCTGCCTGGTGGCCCACAGGGGCGAGGCATCGAAAGACTCACCTTTGAGCTTGGCTTCTATCACTTTCTCCAGTCCCTCCACCGGCACCCTGATTTGCGCCAGGCTGTCCCTTTCCCGAATGGTAACCTGCTTATCTTCCAGGGACTGGAAATCTATGGTCACGCAGAACGGGGTGCCAATTTCGTCCTGGCGCCTGTATCTCCGCCCTATGCTCTGAGAGTCATCGTAATCCGTCATGAAGCTCGGGCATAGCCGCGTGGAAACCTCTCTGGCTAAGGGGGTCAACTTCTCATTCCTGCTTAAGGGTAGGACAGCCACCTTGATAGGAGCTAGAGAATGGTGTAAGTGCAGAACTGTTCTCTTTTCTCCCTCGACCTCTTCCTCATCATAGGCATCAGTAATGAAAGCTAAAACGGAGCGGTCAACACCGGCGGAAGGCTCGATAACATAAGGAACATACTTTTCGCCAGTCTCAGCATCACGGTAACTGAGCTCCTTGCCGCTGCACTTGGCATGCTGGCTAAGGTCGAAATCGCCTCTGTTAGCGATGCCCTCCAGCTCCGACCAGCCCATAGGGAAAAGGTACTCGACATCATAGCAGTCCTTGGCATAGTGAGCCAGCTCATCCTTGCCGTGCTGGCGCAGGCGTAGGTTCTCTTTCCTGATACCTAGTCTGACGTACCAGTCGAACCTCTCCTTAACCCAGTAATCAAGCCACTTCTCATCGGTCCCGGGCTTAACGAAATACTCCAGTTCCATATGTTCGAATTCTCTGGTTCTGAAGATGAAGTTCCCGGGGGTTATTTCGTTGCGGAAAGACTTGCCTATCTGGGCGATGCCTAAAGGCAACTTTTTCCTGGAAGTAGTGACAACATTCTCAAAGTTAACGAATATGCCCTGGGCAGTCTCGGGCCGAAGATAGACAATGCTTGCCTCTTCCTCGACCGGACCCATAAACGTCCTGAACATCAGGTTGAACATGCGAGGCTCGGTTAATTCACCGCCACATTTCGGGCACTTTCTGCCCTCTACTGCATCGACACGCCACCTCAGATGGCAGGACTTGCACTCCACCAAGGGGTCTGTGAAGCTATCAATGTGGCCGCTGGCAGCCCAGACTCCCGGGTGCATCATGATTGATGTGTCCAACCCCACCACATCATCACGGTCCTGGACCATCACCTTCCACCAGACCTCTTTAACATTACGCTTAAGCTCTACTCCCATAGGGCCATAGTCCCAACAGCTAGCCAGACCGCCATATATTTCGCTGCTGGGGAAAATAAACCCCCGCCGCTTACACAGAGAAACGATTTTATCCATATCCGCCTTATCAGGCATCTTCAGGTCTCCTTTGAGTTCGTTAGCTTACCAGCTTTATTCGCAGGCGTCAAAGGGTGTCCTCGTTCAGTACCTGAATGGCACTTTTGTCTGCCATTGCGAGGAAAAGAGACTCTCGCTTACGCTTCGGAACAGGCTCCGCAGTCCCGCCTCGTGTCGTTCCGAGGACCTAAAGGCGACGAAGCAATCTCGGTGGGCTTAAGAGATTGCCGCGCCTCGCTCGCAATGACGAAGGAAAGAGGGGCTCGCGATGGCATGAACCCAGGGCGCCCAAGCGAAAAGGCTACAGAGGAGAGCAACCTGTCGAACAACCTCTTACTTAGTTCTTGCCCTGGCAGTCTTTCGAGCTGCGAAGCTCAGATTATCTTCCTGCACGCTTATAGCTACCGTATCTCCTTCCTTGAACTCGCCCTGCAGTATCTTGGTAGATATAGGATTTTCCACATACCTTTGAATAGCCCGGCGTAAGGGACGAGCTCCGTATATAGGATCATAACCTTTCTGGACTAACCAGGCTTTGGCTTCGTCATTTACGTCGAGCTTGATCTTGCGCTCGGCAAGCCTTCTCTCTACCTCACGGATGAGCAGGTCAACTATGCTCTTCAAGTGCTCCTCGGTCAGAGGATGAAATATGATGACATCGTCTATCCGATTGAGTAGCTCAGGGCGAAAGGTCCGTTTCAGGGCGCCTTCTATAGCGGTTTTCATTCTTTGCTCGTCTCCTTCCTCCTTCTTGAGGGCAAAACCAATTCCCCCACGTTGAAATTCCTCAGTGCCCAGGTTGCTGGTCATGATTACCACTGTGTTTCTGAAATCTACAGTCCGGCCATGTCCATCGGTGAGCCTGCCATCCTCGAGCAATTGTAAGAGTATGTTGAAGACGTCCGGATGAGCTTTTTCCACCTCATCAAACAAGATGACTCGATAGGGACGACGACGCACCGCCTCAGTCAATTGCCCCCCTTCCTCATAACCCACATACCCGGGAGGCGACCCGATAAGACGGGATACAGTATGCTTTTCCATGTATTCGGACATATCCATTCTTACCACGGTGTCCTCGTCGTCAAAGAGGAACTCAGCTAAAGCGCGAGCCAACTCGGTTTTCCCCACGCCGGTAGGGCCGAGGAAAATGAAGCTGCCAATAGGACGTTTGGGGTCCTTCAGCCCAGCCCGGCCTCGCTTGATAGCCTCAGAAACGGCAGCCACTGCCTCTTCCTGATCCACTATCCTCTGGTGAATCCTCTCCTCCATGTGGACGAGTTTATCGGTCTCTGTTTCCATCATCCGCGAAACAGGTATGCCCGTCCACTGGGCAACCAACCCCGCAATATCTTCCTCGTCTACTACACTGTCAATCTTCTTCTCTTTTTGCCACTTCAGTTTGGCCTGGTCATAATCCTGCTCCAAACGTATCCTTTCGGCTTTCAATTCCGCAGCTTTCTGGTAGTCCTGCCGTTGGGAAGCAGCCTCTTCCTCGTCACGAAGGTGCTTTACCTTCCGGTCCAAGGTTTTGACTTCGTCTGGCGCGCTCTCCATATCAAGGCGCAGCTTGCTGGCTGCCTCATCAATCAAGTCAATCGCTTTGTCCGGCAGGAACCTGCCGGAGATATATCTCTGACTCAACTTGGCAGCAGCTACCAGGGCTGAATCTTCGATTTTTATTTTGTGGTGCGCTTCGTACCTGGGACGAAGCCCCCGGAGCATCTCTATAGTGGCTTCTACGCTGGGTTCATCCAGATACACGGGGCTGAAACGTCTTTCTAGGGCTTTGTCTTTTTCAATGCGCTTTCTGTACTCGTCGAGCGTAGTAGCGCCGATACATTGAATCTCACCGCGAGCCAGTGCCGGCTTCAGCATATTGCTGGCGTCAATCGCCCCTTCAGCAGCCCCAGCTCCAACCACAGTGTGAAGCTCATCAATAAACATAATAACCTCGCCAGCCGCCTGCCGGACTTCATCCAAAACTGCTTTCAACCTCTCCTCGAACTCTCCGCGGAATTTGCTTCCCGCTACCAGCGTTCCCATGTCCAAAGCCACCACCTTTTTCCCCTTCAGAGAATCAGGGACATCTTCAGCGGCAATCTTCTGAGCCAATCCTTCGGCAATAGCCGTCTTGCCCACGCCAGCGTCGCCAATGATCACGGGATTGTTCTTGGTTCGCCGGGAAAGTATCTGTATCACACGTTTGATTTCATTTTCCCTGCCGATTACAGGATCGAGTTTGCCCTGACGAGCTAGCTCTGTGAGGTCATGCCCGTACTTTTCCAGGGAGCGGTATTTGCTTTCCGCCTGACGGTCAGTAACCCGATGACCACCGCGAATCCTCTGCAAGGCTTGATAAATCCTCTCCTGAGTAACGCCGGATTCAGCCAAAATTGTTGCGGCTTCGCCCCTGGTTTCCCCAGCAATAGCAATAAGCAAATGTTCGGTGCTGACAAACTCATCCTTGAGCCTGTCGGCCTCCCTGTTGGCATTGTCGAGAAGAGCAGAGATTCGCGGAGTAGCATATATTTGCCCCGCTTCGTAAGTTACCCTAGGAAAACCTTCGAGCGTTGTTCCGATCCTCTTTCTTACCACATCGACATCCACTCCCAGCACCTGGAATATGTCCCTGGTTATTCCTTTTTCCTGCTCCAGCAAAGCCAACAGGACATGCTCCACATCCCATTGGTTATGGTGATACCGCCGAACCAACTCTTGTGAAGCAGCCAAAACCTCCTGTGCCTGCTCAGTAAATCTCTCTGGTCTCAACTTCTTGTACCTCCTGATTGTCTATTTCGTCACCCTGAGCGATAACGAAGGGTCTAGACTCTTGGCTTCCCTCAGAATGACAGAGGAGTTGCTAAATCGTTACAACTCTTTCCATTCTGCGTCCTCTATTATTTCTCCTATTAGATCCCCCATTTCACTTTCGTCAATCATCTTGATTTTCTTCTCCATCTCCTCAAGCTGCTGCTGCATATCCTTCATCCTCCGTATCAATCTCAACACTACCTCTACCCCCGCCAGATTGACACCACAATCGCTCATCAGGGCCTTAACATAGCGCAGGTGCTCAATATCCTCCTCTGAGTAGAGGCGAATATTGCCGCTCGAGCGCTCCGGTTGGACCAGCCCCAGCCTTTCGTAATATCGCAATGTGTGAGCTTCTATGCCTATCATTCTGGCGGCTACGCTAATCACATATCTCGGCTTGGATTCGTAGTCCATCCTAACACCTCGCTTCATGCCGGTCGCAGTGACCGCAGCCTTTCAAATAGTCTTCTTTCATCCTCACTTAAATTAGTGGGCAGGACCACTTTTGCCCTGGCAAACATGTTGCCGTGACCTAAACCGCCCAGCTTAGGCATGCCTTTACCTGCCAGGCGGAAGACCTTCCCATTCTGAGTCTCGGCCGGAATCTTGAGAGAGAGATTCTCATTCAAAGTGGGCACCCTGACCTCTCCGCCCAGCATGGCGGTGGCCAACGGCACCGACACTTCCGCATAGAGGTCGTCTCCCTTGCGCTCGAAGACTCCGTGGGGCAGAACTTTGACGCCCAGATAAAGGTCTCCCTTGCTGCCACCCGCACGACCCGGCCCACCTTCGCCAGCTATGCGAATCCTCGACCCATCTCTGACGCCTGCCGGAATCTTAACCTCCAGGCGTCTGGGAATTATCTTCACACCGGTTCCACCACAGATGGTACACACCCGATTCCCCACCCTGCCCGTGCCACCGCAGGCGGCACAGGGCTGAGCAGTCTGAAACTCTATAACACGCTTAGAGCCATGATAAACCTCCTCAAGACTCACCTCAATGGGCGACTCAACGTCCTGCCCGCGTTGTGGCCCACGCTTCATCCGGGAGCCTATGCCGGCATCGCCAAACAAGCTCGAAAGAACGTCGCTGAACTCGCCGACGTCAGCATACTCGAAAGTTGCGCCACCTTTCCCGAAGTCCCAGTGCACTCCCTCCTGTCCCCCAGCCTTGGCAAATTGCTCAGCGTATTCCCATTGGTCACCAAACTGGTCATACTTTTTTCGTTTCTCAGGACTAGACAGGACTTCATAGGCAGCGTTTATCTCCTTGAATCTTGCCTCAGCCGATTTGTCGCCAGGGTTGAGGTCAGGATGCAGTTTGCGAGCCAGACGGCGGTAGGCCTGCTTGATCTCCTTTTCCGAAGCAGTCCTACTTACGCCCAGAATCTGATAGTAATCCTTGCCTGCCATCTCTTTTCACGATCTTTCCCGTCACTGAATTACTGTAACTACAATAATAGAGGAATTAGGACTTCTTGTCAATCTTTGTTAAACCAACCTGTAAAGAGACTTGACAAAATCGGTTAGCATTACTATAATATTGGTCGAACTGAGAGTGGGGCTCAGTAAAAGAACAGAAAGGAGGTGAGATACATGGCTATAGAAAGATGGCAGCCGTTTACTGAACTCATGAGCCTAAGACAGGCAATGGACAGGTTGTTCGAGGACAGCTTTGTTCACCCCTCCCGAGCTTTGGCCGCTCTTGGTGAAGCGACCGCACCGGCGCTGGATGTCTATCAGACACCCAACGAAGTGGTGGTAAAGGCGACACTGCCCGGGGTGAAGCCGGAAGACGTCAGCATTGACATCACCGGGGAGACTCTGACAATCAAAGGGGAGACAAAAGCGGAAGAGGAGGTCAAGAAAGAGGACTACCTATATCAGGAGAGACGTTACGGCGCTTTCTCACGCAGTGTGATGCTTCCCAGCGGGCTTAAGACAGACAAGGCTGAAGCAACAATGGAGGACGGTGTTCTAACTCTGACTATGCCTAAAGCTGAAGAGGCGAAGCCCAAGGCAATTAAGGTCAAGCCTAAAGAGAAACCCAAAGAAAAGAAATGATGATTATCACGCCCCACTCTCAGACTTCAACAAATCAACGAATTGCCTTAGAATCCTGGCAGTAGCCCCCCAGATTATGTGCCCTTCGTACTCATAGGAGTAAGAATCTTGCTTGAAATTGGCTTCATTCATCAAGAATGAAAAAGGAACCGAGAAGGCTCCCTTCACTTCTCTCCCGTCGGTCTTCAAAGAGTGAGGATAGGGTACGAACGCGACGAAAGGCGAAATAACATAGTTGGTGCCCAAAGTTGTGATATCGTCGAGTTCTCCCAGAACCTCGATATCTTTAGCCTCCAGCCCTATCTCTTCCTCAGCCTCCCTGAGGGCTGTCTGGAGCAAGCTGGCATCGGGTGGCTCCTTCGTCCCACCGGGAAAACAGACCTGTCCTTTGTGACAGACCACCGCATCACTCCTTTCAGTGAACAGGACATGATATTGCCCTCGGTTACGAAAAATAGGTACAAGCACTGCCGAGGTTTTGAGGTTTTCGTCGGTGATTCTTTCTTTCTTGCGAGCACTGAGGAGTTTCTGAATTCGCTGTTTCAAGGCGCGGTGATTATACCACTTCTCAAGACGTCACATATTCCCCACTCTGGTGCGCTGGATTGTTCACCAGGCCACGAAGGAAAGGGCAGAGATTGCAGAGAGCGGCGCGGTCCTCCGTCATCCATAATCTCCCTCCCCTTGCCAAGGGAATGGGACGCGTGGACGAGTTGGCAATTACTCAATATCGTGGAGGTTGTCATCCTACGGATCTAAGAGCTATACTTAAAGATTATGGCGATAAAACAGGACTATTACGAAGTGCTGGGAGTGCCTCGAAACGCCAGCGATGAGGAAATTAAGAGAGCGTTTCGCAGGTTAGCCTTCCAGTACCATCCTGACCGCAATAGAGAGGCAGGGGCCGAGGACAAATTCAAGGAAATAAACGAGGCCTTCCAGGTACTTTCCGACCCAGAGAAGAGAAACAGGTATGATCGCTACGGCAGAGTAGATGCTGAAGGAGGTTTTCCTGATTTTGGTTTCGGCGGGCTGGGAGATATTTTTGAGTCCTTCTGGGATGGTTTTGGCACTATCTTTGGCCAGACTGCTCAACGTGCTCCCCAGAGAGGGGACAGCTTGCAGAGTCACCTTACTCTTTCCTTTGAGGAGGCGGCCTTCGGCTGTCAGAAGGAAGTTGAAATATCACGCATCGAGTTCTGCTCTTCCTGCCGTGGCATTGGCAGCAAACCGGGCACGAATCCTGAAACATGCCCTGATTGTCGCGGGACGGGGCAGGTGAGAAGAGTTCAGCAAAGCATCTTCGGGCGATACACCAGTACGACCAGCTGTTCTCGCTGCGGAGGCAGAGGCTCAGTAATTAGCCATCCCTGCTCTCAATGTCAGGGCAGAGGAAGAATAAAGGCGAAGCGTAAGATAACCGTTGCTATTCCGGCCGGTGTGGACGACGGACACCGACTACGCATGGACGGGGAAGGGAGCGCTGGCGTATACGGAGGCCCACCCGGGGATCTCTATGTTACTTTTTCAGTGAAGCCCCACAGGCTATTCCGTAGAGATGGCACTGACATCCTCTATGAGCTGGCCATCAATTTTGCTCAGGCTGCTCTGGGCGATGAGGTAAAGGTGCCATCCCTAGATGGAAAGGTGGACTTGAAAATACCGTCGGGAACTCAGAATGGAAAGACTTTTCGCTGTAAAGGCAAAGGAATCCCTTATATTGATGGCAGGGGAAGAGGAGACTTGCTTGTTAAGGTGGTCATAACAACTCCGCAACACCTAGACAAAAACCAGCGGCATCTTTTTGAGGAATTGGCCAAAGTGCTACCTCGGGCTGAACCGCCTCAGGATGCATAGTCCGCAGACCGGTAATGGCTGGCTGCCAGCTCCCCAAACCCACTCAGGGCTCGGCCAGCAGGCAAGCCTTCGAAAAGAACTCCATGAATAAGGTCGAGAATGGGCAATTCAAGCCCCCGGTCCTTCACCAACCGGTGGACTGCCGCGCTGGTCGCAACCCCTTCGGCGACATGCATCATAGAGGCGCAGATCTCAGATACAGAGCGACCTTTGGCTAATTCATAGCCAACATAGTGATTGCGACTCAGAGTGCTGGCACAGGTAGTTATCAGGTCACCTAAGCCGGCCAGACCGTAGAAAGTGCCGGCCCGAGCTCCCAGATTCACCCCCAGCGAAACGACTTCACTCCACCCCCAGGCAATAAAGGCACCCTTGGCATTATCACCCAGGCCTAACCCGTCTATCATGCCTGCGCCCAGGGCTATGATGTTCTTCAAAGCCCCGCCCAATTCAACCCCGATTACGTCATCGCTGGCAGATATAACGAATTTCGGCGATTCCATCAATTTCCGGGCTTTCTCCGCCAACGCTATATCCCGAGAGGCGATGACCGAGCCAGCAGGAAGACCCCGGGCAATTTCCCCAGCCAAATTAGGACCGGAGAGAACGCAGATTTGTGTTCTTAAGGAAGGAGTGATTTCCTCTGCCAGCACTTGCGACATCCTCTTGCCGCTATCTACTTCCAGCCCCTTGGCGGCGCTGACCAATAGCATCGAACTGGCTAGATAGTCTTTAGCTTGCTTGACATTCTCTCTCAACTTCTGGGAGGGAACCGCCCAGATTACTAGGTCAGCCCCCCTTAAGGCTTCCCCAATACGGCTAGTAGAGGAATAACTACGTCGTCCCTGATTTAGCTTTTCGGCCTCAGTGTCGCTTCGTGTCCACAGTCTTACCGCTGCCCCTCTACCACTCAACAAAGCACCTAGAGTATTGCCCCAGGAGGTGTTGCCTATGATGGCGATTTTCGGGCCTGGCCTCTCGCCCTGCTTCACCATAACTGGCGTTCCGTGCCTTGTCTCAGGCGCTTCACATTGTCCCGGTGTTGGTAGGCAATCAATGCGATGACTATGAAGCCGTAAACCAGATAAATAGGAGGAAGCAAGTGATGAATGATAGTCAGAGGTAGCATTAAACACCAAGTGGCTAGGGCTCCCAGGAGAGAACCAAGAGACATGTGCCGACTGCGTAACGCTGCTATGGCCAGAACTTCAGCACCGAATATGCCCGCGGGAGGGAAAATAGCGAACAATGTGCCAAAATAGGCGGTTACACCTCTACCACCTCTAAACCTGGCAAATATGGGCCAGTTATGTCCTATCACTGCGGCCAGGCCAGCTGCGACCTGGGCGATATGCTGCCAATAAACGGACGCGCCACCAATCGTTAAGGCACCCATACCGCGATCTACAATTACTGCGGCCAGCATGACCGCCCCAGTAGCCTTGACCACATCAAGAACCAGAGCTAATAGGCCGAGCTTGGTTCCTGCCGCTCTCATCAAGTTAGTGGCTCCGGTCTTGCCGCTTCCCTGCTCTCTGATGTCAACGCCCTTTTTCAGCTTGCCTATTATGAGACCGAAGGGAATGGAACCAAGAAGATAAGCAATGATTACGACAGTAGCGAACCGGGCTACAATCATGCTTCCACCTCCATTTTCTTACTATCAATTTTACGGCCAGCCTTCGTAAAAATCAACTTCAAGGGAACACCCTGAAAACCAAAGCCCTGGCGCAGCTTATTTTCCAGATAGCGTCGATAGGAAAAATGGACCAGCTTGGGATCGTTGACCTGGAGAACAAAAGTCGTTGAGTGAACTTCATCTTGATAGACCCGAACAACACGCAGCTGCCTGGAACCTGTGCGGGGCGGGGGGTAGTTGCTCATTGCCTGTCTGACCGATTCATCGACTGCTGATTTGGGCAATCGCTTCTGTCTTTCCTGCCAGATTTCCCAGGCCCGCGGCAAAATCCTGCTGACTCCCTGCCCTAGCTTAGCGGAGATGTAACTGACAGGTATATAGGAGGCAAATCTGAGCCTTCGTTCTACGCCCTGTTTGAACCTCTGTCTTTGTTCTTGAGGAATAAGGTCCCATTTATTGACCAGCAGCATCACACCTTTTCCAGCCTCAATAATGTAGCCTGCGATGTGCGTATCCTGGGCGGTGATAAATTCACCGGCATCAACCAGCAATAAGGCCACATCGCAGCGGTTAATAGCCTGAAGTGCGCGCAGCAGGCTATAATAGTCCACTCCGCCGCCCACCCTTCCACGACGCTTGATCCCGGCAGTATCGACAAGCAGAATCTCCTTATCGCCCCATCGAACCATAGCATCAAGCGAATCGCGAGTCGTCCCTGGACACTCATCGACAATAGCTCTTTCCTGTCCCAGTAATGCATTCAACAGAGTTGACTTGCCGACATTAGGTCGTCCCACAATGGCTACTTTGGCTTCTGCCCGCTGGACAATACTGGCAGGTTGTGGGGGCAAGCAAGCTAAGACAGCATTCATCAGATCATCTATCCCGAGATTATGGTGAGCACTGATGGCAATAGGGTCGCCCATGCCCAGACGATGAAAATCAGCCACCTGATTTGCCTGTTTGGCAGAATCCACCTTGTTTACCACCAGTATGCTAGGCTTATTAGCAGCGCGCAGTACATCAGCAATTTCCTCATCGGCCCCAATGGCTCCGTCTCTGACGTCCACCAAAAAGATAATGACATCCGCCTGGGCAATTGCTGCTTCGACTTGCTGCTTGACCTTTCGCTCCAGAGACGTGGTAGCCTGTGCTTGCCAGCCACCACTGTCAACCACAGTCAGCTCCCGTCCCTGCCAGGAAACAAACGCAAAAACACGGTCTCTGGTGGTTCCCGGCAAATCAGCGACTACAGCCACCCGTTTCGCCGCCAACCGGTTGAGCAAGGTAGACTTGCCCACATTGACCCTACCCACAATGGCTACTATGGGGCCGATCATCTGCCTGATACCCTG
>Ga0172364_10003987_pt1 | contig 11779 bp, 10 predicted proteins | sample LakKivSesite10cm_FD_114545 | JGI IMG/M metagenome (GOLD analysis project Ga0172364, IMG submission 114545) | Sediment microbial communities from Lake Kivu, Rwanda - Sediment site 10cm | ecosystem: Environmental > Aquatic > Freshwater > Lake > Sediment | place: Rwanda: Western Province, Lake... | reverse complement strand
TTGCTCAATTGCTCGATCCAAAAGATTGAGATTTTTCTCGTATTTTTGGGGGTGGTTTCGAGAATCTTCATCTAGCAAACTGCCTCAGGGAAAAATATCGTCATGTCGATCTATCCTGGTGAATTGAGTTTATTCTCCAGGTAGAAAATAATGGTTTATTTATTTTCATTAAAATTATTAGTCTCGATTTGAAAATATCTCCATCCTCATTCATTCCATCCACCATTAACTAATAAACGGAGTTGTTGTCTACTTTTGTTGATTACTACTACCTCCTCCAGGCATGACCAATCATTCCTGAACATTTAGGTACTTCTCAACGATTCATCAAGGGTGGCAGACATGAATTACGAACAATCAGTTCGGTGGGCAGTTCAATCCGCCCGGCTTTTTTGGATGGATCGCCCAATAATTCAAGCAAGATTTGGGTGGCCACGCGTCCCATTTTCTCCAACGGCTGGCTGATGGTGGTCAGGGCGGGGTGGATCATGGAGGCCTGGGGGATATCATCGAAACCGATCACCGAGACGTCCTGTGGGATGCGCAAGCCACGGGTACGCACGGCATCGATCACGCCCATGGCCATGACATCATTCGAGGCGAAGATAGCCGTGGGAGGTTCAGGCAGGTCGAGCAGCATAGAAGCGCCGGTGAAACCATCCGGCTGGAAAAACGTGCCGTGATAAATCAACGCCGCTTCTTCCGGGATATGATAGGTGCGCAGAGCCGAACGGTAACCATCCAGGCGGTCTATGGCGCACCCCAGGTCCATCCAACCGGTGATAAAACCGATGCGGCGGTGCCCGAGCTTGACCAGGTATTCCGTGGCGGTGAAGCCCCCCTGCCAGTTCGCCGCGCCCACTGCGGGGCAATCAGGTCCAATCCCCTGGTGGTCTATGAGCACGAAGGGAAAACCCCGCTCGGTAAGGGTGCCGATGAAATCAGCCGGCCTGCGCGGCAGCACCAGCAAAAGTCCGTCCACCATGCCCCTGGCCAGATTGGCTACATAAGTGGCCTCCTTGCTAGCCGTGCGGTGGGTGGTATATAAGATGAGATCGAGGTCTTTCAAGCCCAATTCAGCATCGATGCCGCGAATGATTTCTCCGATATAACCGGTGCCCAGGTCGGGTACCAGTACCCCGATGCTGTTCGCCTTGCCCCCTGCCAGGCTGCGTGCCTGGCGGTTGGCCACGTATCCCAGGCGCTGCATGGTTTTCAGCACACGTTCGCGGGTCTCCGGTTTTACATGAACGTCATTATTGATCACCCGCGATACGGTAGCATAGGATACATCGGCTTGCGCAGCGACATCAACGATCGTGATCTTGGGGGACAGGATTTTCTCCATCGGTTATGTGAGCGTTTACATGAATTTATCGTTTTTAGTGTATTAATGCGCCTGAAACCAGATATGAACGCTGAAATTTAAGCTAAAATGGAGTTATTGAGGCTTAGTAGCCCAATAAACAGGGATAATCACAATTATCTAAGTTAATTCTGAATTAATCAAATGTAAACGCTTACATTATAATAGCATTAAAAACAGCCGGAGTCAATAGGTTTTTCATTAAAATTTCTCAGAATCACCGATATAAGCAGGATGCTCATGGGAAATGATACATCCGGCAATTCATCGATGCAGCCGATTTGCGGGCTTATGCAAAGGCGATCATCACATCTATCGGTGGGTTTCTAAAGATGAATCAATATTCTCATGGGTATCTCGGCATAATTCAGCGCAGAGACCCATCATTGGGCGGCACATTGCCACGCTCGCAAAGCAAATTCCCCCTACCTGCTGCCGACGGTCCAAAGGACCATCCTCAACCAATCCCATATCGGTCGGCAGGCCTGAGCTTTTGTCCCTGTGCATCGCAGGCAGGCCATTCACCTGCCTGAATTTCAATGCTTCACATCCATAACCATTGCTCGAGACGACCAATCGTACAAGCGGTTAATGACTTACCTTCCTGGAATTCATGAGAAGAGATCACTTCTCAACGAATTCCAGGGATAATTCCCATTTCACTCGCACTCTCTGTTGATCATCATTATCATGATCATAAATCCATATCCCAAGATTCGACTGCTCTGGTTCGATCAGGTAAAACGCATCTTTCATTTCACCAAGTCTGTAGTAAAATATTGTCTGAATTATTTCAGCGATGAGGCTCGCTGTAATTGTCGACAAGGACTGATAGCCTCTGTAGAAGATGACTTTCTGCAGAGGCTTTTTTTATGAAATGGGTTGATGATAAGGGGTAGATTATATATGAGCTTCCAGAGTATCTTATACCAACAAAATTTCGATGGTTTCGTCAGAGAAACATCCATCGAACCTGAGTTCTTCGGGGATCTGAACCTAGACCAGATTATCAATGCCATCACTGTAGCGAAGGCAGAATACAATCTGAAACCGTTCTTTTATAATCCATTGCATGATATTGCCACCATACAGTACCGCCAGGAGGTCATGCAGGACCTCGAAGGTGACGACCTGATAAAATCGATCCGTTCCTTTGCCGATAAAATGGTTGTTTTACGCCGTTACCTGGGACTAGTTGAAAAATTAGATTTCGTGAATTTCAACCAGGGCTGGTTCCTCGATTCTGCCGTCGTCTACTGTGATGCAGTCAGTAACCTGGAGCAGGGCCTTCGAGAGGCCAATATTCGATCACAAGGTTTGCTAGATTTCCGCCGATATTTATCGAATTACAGCGCTTCGGATCGATTTAAACTGCTTCAATCTGAAACGAGAGCACTCAAAACGGGTCTAGGCACTGTTAAGTATTGCGTGATTTTTAAAAACCTCACCGTCAAGGTGCGCAAATATGAAGGTGAAGCAGATTACACGGTGGAGGTGGAAAAAACGTTCGAGAAATTTAAGCAAGGTGCCGCCAAGGACTATCGGGTAAAGCTGTACGAAGAATCCAACATGAACCACGTGGAGGCACAGATCCTGGACTGCGTGGCCAGGTTGTACCCGGATATTTTTGCTCAGCTAAACCAATTTTGCAACGCCCACAGCACCTTCGTGGACGAAACCATCCAAGGATTTGACCGTGAAATTCAATTCTACATCTCCTACCTGGAATACATTGAGCAACTCAAGCAATCCGGATTGAAATTCTGTTATCCGCGAGTGACGAGTCAGGACAAGGATATTAATGATGAGGAGATGTTCGACCTGGCCCTGGCCCAGAAATGTATCACAGAGCATACACCCATCGTTACCAATGATTTTTACCTGACCGGTAATGAGCGCATCTTCGTGGTTTCCGGCCCAAATCAGGGCGGAAAAACTACCTTCGCACGCACATTCGGACAACTGCACTACCTGGCAAGCCTGGGCCTGCCGGTCCCGGGCAGGAACGCCAAACTCTATCTCTACGACAATATCTATACTCACTTCGAGAAAGAAGAAAATATCAAGAACTTACGCGGCAAGCTCCAGGATGATGTGTATCGGATCCACAACATCCTCGATAAGGCCACGCCAGACAGCATCATCATCATGAACGAGATATTTACCTCTACCACCTTAAAGGATGCCGTCTTCTTGAGCAAGAAGATCATGGAAAGGGTCATCGACCTGGACCTGCTATGCGTATTCGTAACCTTCATCGACGAACTGGCATCGTTGAGCGAAAAAACGGTCAGTGTGGTGAGCACGGTGTATCCCGACAACCCTGCCATACGCACATTTAAGGTGATTCGCAAACCCGCCGATGGGTTGGCCTATGCGTTGTCCATCGCTGAGAAATATCGCCTGACATATAAAAATTTGAAGGAGCGTATTGGAGTATGAAGGCATTCCTCTTATATAAAAATCAGGATTTCGATATCCAGGGATCGTTGCCATCCAATGAGCAGAGTTTGACCCAGGACCTGGAACTGAACACGCTATTCAATGCCATGGCGCGCGGCGACAAGTATTTGTTTGACGTGGTGCGAAGAGTCATATTGACCGGGAGCGATGATCTGGACACCATCAATTACCGCCAGGATGTCCTCAAAGATTGCCTGAAAAATCCTGAGGTGATCCGCCAGCTTTACCAGATACCGATCGATTCGATTGAAAATAGGCAGCGGCATTGGCTGGGGGTATTCAGCAGCTATCCGGCGGGGATTTTATCTGGTGCCAACGATCTGATGGAGATGTTTTTGGAGTTACTCCACAGGCTGCGAAACATCGCCAATGAAAATGCCGGTAAATTCGAATCAGAGGGGTTTAGAAATTTCTTTGCCATGATCAAGCAAGAGCTGAGCGAAGATTATTTAGCCAGCATACAAGAACACCTGGACGAGCTGCGGTTTCCAGCAGGGGTGCTGATCAGCGCTGAATTGGGAAGAGGTAACGAGGGCACCCGTTACATCTTACGCAAACCACCTGATAAGCTGAAATGGACCGAGCGAATATTCACCCCCAAGCAGCCCATTTATTCATTCACCATCCATCCGCGTGATGATGCTGGCACACGGGCAATCGGTGAGTTGAAAGATAGGGGGATCAATCAGGTGGCTAATGCCCTGGCGCAATCCACCGATCACATCGACAGCTATTTGAAGATGATACGGGTTGAGCTGGCTTTCTACATCGGCTGCATCAACCTGGCCGAGCAGCTGGCCGAAATGGACGAAGGTGTCGCTTTTCCCGAACCCGTGGCCGCCGATGAGCGCAGGCACTGCTTCAAGGGATTGTACGACATCACCCTGGCACTCACCATGAAGCAAAAGGTGGTGGGAAACGAGGTTAACGCGGATAGCAAAGACCTGGTCATTATCACCGGGGCAAACCAGGGCGGGAAATCTGTCTTCTTGCGCAGCATCGGCATCGCACAATTGATGATGCAGTGCGGGATGTTCGTGCCTGCCGATTCCTTTGCCGCCAATATCTGCAACGGGCTGTTTACGCACTATAAACGCAAAGAAGATACCACGATGAAGAGTGGAAAATTCGATGAAGAGCTCAAACGGATGAGCGATATTGTCGACCATCTAACCCCTAATGCCATGGTGCTCTTTAATGAGTCGTTTTCTGCCACAAACGAAAGGGAAGGTTCGGAGATCGCCAGGCAGATCACCACAGCACTCCTTGAAGGTTATATCAAGGTTTTCTATGTATCCCACCAGTTTGAATTTGCCAACGGATTTTTTGAAAAGCACATGGCTGATGCCATTTTACTGCGCGCAGACCGGAAAGCCGGGGGCTTGCGTACTTTCAAGATCATTGAGGGAAAACCGCTTCAAACCAGCTTTGGCGAAGATGTGTACCGTAAGATCTTTAAAGCTGCCGCTACCGAAGCCCACCAACAGCACGAGAAAATAGGAAACCAAAAAGCAACTGAATAATCGGGGGAGATTGAATGGCCAGGGAAGATTTTTAAATTAAGGGTTTAGCATCGCACACATCGAGACAAGATTCTCGCATCCATGATCACAGGCATTCGTGGAGGCGATACATTAAAACAGCCGCCCATGAATGGTTTGCTGAGCGATGATATAGGAGCACAGGGGGTTGGTACGCCAGCAGGATACTTTTTTATCCTTTTGCCCGCTGGTTACCCACAGACATCACTACCCCCCGCTTCCAGGAATCACCCTCAGGGCCAAAACCTTCTGGTAAAAAGTGATAATCATTTTTCCGAATGAACTCTGCCAGCTCATTATCCAGGCTGGACAGCTTCTCATAGGCCAAGGACAGCAATTTTTGATAATCCTGCTCATCCTTCACCATCTGGAAAGCCATGCGCAATTGGGGCAGGCATAACCCCTGCGAAGAGGCCAGTACATCCACCATCACCTCGTCCCGGAGAGCTTCGATCATCATCGAAAGGGTGTTCTGCGTATTTTGATCTCGCTGAATGTAAGCCGGACATTCACTTTGGGGAGTCAGCAAGTTGATGATGGTATTTAATTTCTGAGTGACCTCGTGTTGGATTTACGTAAACCAGCTTGAGATTTTATTCAGCGGTGCGGAATCTGGTGGAAGACATCATGATAGATGATTGCCAGGCCCAGGGCATCTCCCACCTCAGAATTTACCGCAAGCCAGGCATGCTCATGACAGAAGCCCAGGCTGGTGCGCAGAGCCTGGCGCACCTGCACATCATTGACCTGCTCGTAAAACAGGGCGTTGAGATAATGCTCCACAGCTTTCTGTGAAACGATACAGATTGGGCAGTCGGTCTGCTTGCATGCTTCGATAAGGTCAAGGTAAGCGACTTTATATGCCATATAAGTGAGAGGTATCGTTCAAAGAGGCGATGAAAAAATCCTGGCTTTCGGCCTCGAAGACATTGATGGCGCCGGTATCCTGACTGAGGTGCCAGAAACGGTCATTGTCCAACCCCAATACGCCCAGCAGGATGATGCGGTTGATCACCGTGTGGCCGACGATAACGATGGTCTGACCAGGATGCCGGCTAACCAGCTCGTTGACGGTTCGCATGGCGCGTGCGCGTAAGGCGTCCAGCGTCTCGCCATCCGGGATTTGCGCTAGCTCGGGGCTATGGTACCAGGCGTAATGTTCATCTGGCCATTGTTCCTGCACTTCATCAGGCGTCAAGCCCTGCCATTTGCCGAAGTCAATGTCAATGAGCTCGGGATGAACCTGCACGGGCAGGTCATAGTGCTTGGCGATGGCTTCTGCAGTTTTTACCGCCCGCGAAAGGGGGCTGGCATAGACTGCCGATGGTTTCCATTGGCGAAAAATGCGCTCACCGGTTGCCTCTGCCTGGGCTAACCCGGCTTCGTTCAGCGCCACATCTGCATGGCCGCGAAAGCGCTCAACACGGTTCCATTCAGTTTGTCCATGACGCACGAGAATGACATTTGTCACGCAATTCCTCTTGCTTTGGCAGCCTTCTGATAGCATTGCCGAGATTACAGCGAATTTTCCCAATTATATTGAAAAAGCTCCAACCCACAACTGGTAGAAGCTATAAGTTTAATGCACCATCTAGCCGTTTTCCAGCTTTGATAACTGTTCTTCGGCGGAATTCCTGACCAATGAGGAGTGGTGCTGGCAGGCCTCCTGGAGCAGCAGAATGATCTGCGGATCATGGATTTTTGGTAACGCTTTAACTACCTCCATAAGGAGATAGATATCGCTGTTTTCATCTTCAAGGATGTTCTTATATTCAGGCAAGGCCAGTGCACTGCCCAAATTTCCCAGAATCTGCACCGCCATCATCCGGCTGTCGAGAATTGGATGGCACAGCGATAGCACTAATTTCTGCTCGAGCGTCAGGTGGGAATAATCTGCCAGATTATACCCACATTCCGGGCACACTTTTTCAGCTTCGGATATCTCTGCCCAGCAATTCGGGCAGTAATAAGTGATCATCCCTATTCGTCTGCCGGATTTGAGATTTTGGCTTAGCGGACGAATGCCTTCCTGCCGGCATAAATTGCCGCCTCACCCAATTGCTCCTCAATGCGCATGAGCTGGTTGTATTTTTCAACCCGCTCTCCTCGGCAAGGCGCGCCGGTCTTCAGATGGCCAGTGCCCATGGCAACCGTGAAATCGGCGATGAAGCTATCCACCGTCTCTCCGGAGCGGTGGGAAACCATGCATCCCCAGGCAGCTTTGCGCGCCAGCTCGACGGTGGCGATCGTCTCACTCAGCGTGCCAATCTGGTTGAGCTTGATCAGCACAGAATTGGCGATGTTCTCCTCGATTCCGCGTTTCACCCGCTCAACATTCGTGACGAAAATGTCATCTCCAACCAGCTCAACCTTACTTCCCAGTGTCTGGTTGAGCAGTTTCCACCCGTCCCAATCGTCCTCCGCCAGGCCGTCTTCCAGCACGACGATCGGGTATTTTGCCACCCAGTCAGCGTACAGCTGCACCATCTCGGCAGAGCTGACTTTACGACCTTCGGTGCGCAGGTTATACAGCCCATCTTCATAGAAACCGCTCGATGCTGGGTCGATTGCAATCGCCACATCGTTGCCAGGTTTATAGCCAGCCTTTTCAATCGCCTGGATAATCAGCTCGATGGCATCTGAATTTTTCTTCAATGCTGGTGCAAAACCACCTTCATCACCTACTCCGACAGAATACCCGCTACTTTTTAGCACGCTTTTCAAGGATTGGTAGACCTCGCTGCCCCAGCGCAGGGCTTCGCGGAAGTTGGGTGCGCCTACCGGGGCGATCATGAACTCTTGCAGATCGGTGCCCTGCCAGTTGGCGTGCACACCACCGTTCAGGATGTTGAACATCGGTACCGGCAATAACCTGGCAGAGACCCCTCCCAGGTAGCGGTATAATGGCAGCCCCACCGAATCAGCCGAGGCACGAGCCACCGCCATACTGACCCCCAGGATCGCGTTTGCACCCAGCTTGCTTTTATTTGGCGTTCCGTCCAGATTGATCATCGCTGCATCCACAGCAATTTGATCCAGCGCCTCCATGTCCAGGATTACTTTAGCAATTTCCTGGTTGACATGCTCCACGGCTTGCAGGGTGCCTTTTCCACCGAAACGCCCCTTATCGCCATCGCGCAGTTCCAACGCCTCATGGATACCGGTGGATGCGCCAGATGGAACGGCTGCCCGCCCAAACGCCCCATCGTCAAGCAGGATATCGACCTCTACTGTTGGGTTACCACGTGAATCCAATATTTCACGCGCATGAACAGCTTGTATTGTTGACATTTTTTACCTCCCGAACTGAATCATTAAATTTCAACGTGGTATATTTTATCTCATTCCTCAGAAGTCATCTTGATAGATATTATTTCTCCTCGTTCGTTCTTAGCTCATTTTCGCAGGACGAAACTGGTAAATTTGAGCAGCTTTAGCAGATGATCATCTTGCGTTAATAATGACCAATGCTCCGGTTTTAATAAAGGCGCCATAAGTAAAACCAATCGCCGGGTTGAAAGTTGCCCACAGTACACCCACGACGGCGCGGGAAGAAAATCCCCCAAGCCATTGTCCGATGCCAGTTCGCCTAAGCCTGTGGCGCCCCATCTTCCAGCGACAGGCTGGTTGCCACTGCGCTTTCCAGGACGCTCTAGACGGCGATGAATATGTCTTCCAGTGCAAACAAGATGCCCAGCAACCACCCAGAAAGAACCGCAACGATCCACCCTTATTGGGTGGACTTACCTGTCAATTCATCTCCAGCCCTTCCCATTCAAGAGCTTCCATGATTTAATTGGACTATATTGATGAACATTATCTATTATTAATATACACTATTTACCTTGCCACACTAAGGCCGCGATGTAGTGTGGGAGTATCAAAATCAGGAGGAAACTCATGCAAAAAATCATCCCCCATCTCTGGTTTGATAAAGAAGCGTTGGAAGCGGCGGATTTGTATACATCCACATTCCCCGATTCTACTATCCTGAGCACAACCACGCTGCAAAATACCCCTTCTGGCTCTACCGAAGTGGTCAGCTTCGACCTTTGGGGGCAGCAATACCAGGCCATCAGTGCCGGCCCATTGTTTGAGTTCAATCCATCCATATCCTTCCATGTTAAGTGTAGTTCAAAGGAGCAGGTGGACGAATTTTGGAACAGGCTTTCACCGGGTGGGCAGGTGCTGATGGAGCTGGGAGCTTACCCGTTCAGTGAAAGGTATGGCTGGCTCAATGACAAGTACGGCCTTTCATGGCAGCTCATATATGCCCCTCAAGATGCAAGCCAGCAAAGGATTACCCCGGTGTTCATGTTCGCTGGAAACAGGTATGGATGGGCTGAACAAGCGGTAAATTTCTGGAGCTCCGTATTTCAGCCGGCACATATGATCTCGCTTGATCACGATGCTTCCGATGAAAAACCCGAACGCAATGGAAAGGTCAGATATGCCGCATTCTCACTTTTCGGCCAGGAATTCGGAGCCATGGACAGCCCGGGAGAACATCCCTTTGGATTCAACGAGGCAATTTCCTTTATGGTAAATTGCGATAGCCAGGTAGAGATAGACCAGTACTGGAATAAGCTGTCGCACGTACGCGAAGCGGAGCAATGTGGCTGGCTGAAGGATAAATTCGGAATTTCCTGGCAGGTGCTGCCCGTTCAATTAGCGGAGATGCTGGGGGGGAATGACCGCGATAGAATAAATCGCGTGACACAAGCTTTCCTGTCGATGAAGAAATTGGACATCGCCAGGCTCAAGGAAGCCTACTCGGGCTAGTTCGCAGGCAAACCGGCAAGCATAGGTGACCTACCACAATCCGGGTAGATCAGTATCGGCTAACGGCTTCCCCGCTGGCTCTAAATCAACAGAACAGGCGGGTGTATTTCGAGTGAAGGGTATTTTGTGCCGCACGTAGCATCAGCATTTTGGATATCCAAAGCCTGCCACAGGAGATCAGGATGAGAAAAATCATTGTTCTATCTTTTATCACCTTGGATGGTGTCATGCAAGCGCCGGGAGGCCCGGCGGAAGATACCAGCAATAATTTTACGCACGGGGGATGGACGGTACCCTATTTTGATGATTTTATGGGCCAGGTGATGGCTGAGCAAATGGCTAAGCCCTTTGACTTATTACTGGGTAGAAAAACGTTCGAAATTTTTGCCTCCTATTGGCCGCACCACCAAAGCGAAGGAGCAGCGATCAACAATGCGACCAAATATGTTGCCTCGAAGACGCTCGCCTCGCACCAGTGGAATAAGTCGGTGTTTCTTAATGGAAACGTAGCCGATGAGATAATCAAGCTCAAGCAAGAGGATGGCCCTGAGCTACAGGTACATGGCAGCGGTAATCTCATCCAGACGTTATTGAAATATGATTTGATCGATGGGCTGTGGTTGAAGATATTCCCGATAACCCTCGGTGAAGGGAAGCGCCTGTTCGATCATGGCACAATTCCCAGGTCATTCGAATTAGTGGACGTGAAAACGTCACCAAAGGGGGTGATCATTGCAAATTTCGAACGGGCTGGCCAGGTGAAAACTGGATCTTTTTAATCAACCTGGCCCTTAATTTTCAAGATGCCTGCTGCGTAATGGTGGCGATTCAGGTTAATAAGTTGCGATTCGAACGCACAACACTAGCGGGATAATATTTTGTTTTCTACTCGTGTGGTGGATCTAAAAGTCTACCGAATGCGAGGCAGGCATTGCTTGATAATTATCGAGAGAAAATAATTCTCGGTTATACCACACTGAACAAGCTCAATTTTTACCGTTTTTTCGTCTGGCTGTAAACCCCCACCACACTGATGATGATGATGCCGGTCAGCATGATCTGCCATTCGACCCCCAAACCAGCCATGATTACGATGCTGAATAAGGTCGAGAGGATGAGTACGCCCAGGAAGGTACGCTCCACACCTCCTTGTCCGCCGGAAAAAAGTGTACCGCCAATGACCACGGCCGCGATGGACTTCATCATGATGTCCGCACCTACTCCAGCGCCACTTTGGAAGGTTGGGTAAGGCGTGCGTGCCCATCCGAGGTATAAGAGGCCGGCAAGAGAAGCCAATAAGCCGCTAATGATGTAAACGCCGATCTGAATTTGCTGCACTCGTATACCTGAACAGCGAGAAGCGATCGGATTGCTCCCCAACGCCCGGACGCGCCAGCCGAATGGCGTGAACTTCAGCACGAGATAGAGAAGGACTGAAAGGAAAATCCAGATCAAACTGATGACTGGAAACCCAAAAACCCAGCCGGTTGTAAATGAAATCAGTTGCTCGGTGGCTCGCCCGTGACCGCCTCCACCAGTAGTAACATATAGAACACCGGTCAGGATGACCATCATTGCCAGGGTCATGACAACATGGGGGATCTTTAATTTAGCCCCGGATTCCACG
>Ga0172364_10003985_pt1 | contig 11785 bp, 7 predicted proteins | sample LakKivSesite10cm_FD_114545 | JGI IMG/M metagenome (GOLD analysis project Ga0172364, IMG submission 114545) | Sediment microbial communities from Lake Kivu, Rwanda - Sediment site 10cm | ecosystem: Environmental > Aquatic > Freshwater > Lake > Sediment | place: Rwanda: Western Province, Lake Kivu... | reverse complement strand
TGGTAGCTGCCGAGGTCCTCCGTCCGGACGTGCGGGACGGGCACGCCGTAGTCGCCGCGGTCGATGAGCCAGCCGACGTCGAAGTTCGCGGTGATCGGCATGTCGTCGCCGATCCGCTCGGCGCGGAAGAGCCTCTGGCGGAGCTGGCGCTCGAAGGAGCGGGCCGGGTCGCCCGTGCAGCGCAGGTCCTCGTCGCGCACGCAGTCGCGCCAGCCGCCCTCCGGGCTGACCAGCACCGCCGCCCTGGTGGGCCGCAGGGCGTTGTGATCGCGCCAGAGCCTCTCGCGCGCGGCGTTGATCGGCCGGGCGGCGTGCTCCGCCACCTGCCGCGCAAGCTCGCGAAGGACCGCCCGCTCATCCTGGTCTATCTGCATGTTCATTTCGGCGCCCCGATCATCCTTGGACAGCGCAATGCCATCTTATAGCGAAGGGCTCCGGCTGATGCACGCGCCCCCGGCGCCGATGGGGCAGAGTTTCCGCTTGCTCCACGGCCGCTTCGATGGTAACCCTTCCTCGGCCGCCGGCAAGAGGGCGGCACGCGAAGGAAAAGAGCATGGCGAGCATCCAACCGATGCCCCGTATCGTGGTCCGACCCGCCGAGTTGCGCCCGTTCGGGCAAGCGTGGGCCGAAGGTGCAACTCCCACAAGCGGGCCTCGGCGAAGCGTGCCGCTGCGCACCAATTCCTCGGTCTGGTTTCGTGGGGCTCGCGCTGTTCCGTAGCGAATTGAGCCGGTCCATCCTGGGTGGAAGGTCGGCGGACGAAGGCTCGGGGTGAGAAAGGGCATACCGATGGGCGCGGACAATCCCTTGATCCGAGAGTACTTGCGTGGCGCACCTCGGAAGCGCGTGGAGGAGATGGTAGCAGAGCTGTATGAGATAGTCCGTCTGCTCGCGGAGCGAGACGGGGATGACCCACTTGTCCAGGAGGCGGTAGGCGCGGTCGTCAGCATCGAGAGGCAGGCACAAGGCAGATGAGGCACGGTTGTCATGAGGGAGAATCGCCCCTCCTCCTGGGTCCTCCGCCTGTTCGCCGGGCGCCGTTTTCTGCGAGTCGCGGTGTACTGAGCCGTCCGCACTGTTGCAGCCAGAGCGGCTGGGAGTCTGCTGTTCTACGGGACGAACCCAACCAGAAAGGACATGACCATGGCGAGGACGACTTCCAGAACTGCCACTATAGCATAGCCTGTTGGACAGATGACCTTGGAGTTGTCTATTGCTTGCGAGCTCTGTGTGCTCTTGTCGAGAAGGATTGCCCCCGGCAGATAGGTTGGCGCGGCACGAAGGAACACCATTGGCGCGAAGCCGGCGACCAGGTGACCTTCCGCTTTACCTCTCCCACTTACCGCGACGACTACGTTCGGGAGGCCAAGCGGCTTCTTCCGCCCGGCTCCTGGAAGGAGCGGGCCCGCAGCGATTCCGATCCGGCGACGAGGCGGCGCAAGTAGGCGAACTGCTACCCCTGCGCCGCCGAACGCAGGCCTTCTACTGGTTTGGCAAGACCGCTTCGTGGGCTCACGCAGGCTCCCACCCGCTGTGCGTGGGTGTCGAACAGGCTGTCGACCGCAAGGCCCGCCCGCACGTTCCCAAACCGATGGCCACCAGTAGGTCTCCCGTCTGCGCTTGTCCCTCGACCAGACCGTCACTCTCCCCGGCTTTCGGCGGCCCGCTTCAACTGGCTTTGCTCGGCGGCCGGGGCTGAAGGCCGGATAGCCGTGGATTAGACCGCAACTTCACGCTGGGGCAGCGCTCAGCACCCCAGGTTCCGCGTCCGGCCGGACTTCCCCCGCGGATGGTTTCACAGTACAAGAAGGGACTGGCGTTTGCGAAGGGAGATGCCCATGGCGGCGGCGCAGCGTAAGGCGAAGGTCCTGAGCCGGCGGGGGCTGTTGCGGTCGGCGGCGGCGGCGGGGGGGGCGGTGGCCGTCGGGCCGTACGTCGTCACGTCGGCGGCGCTGGGCTCGCCGGCCCGCGCGGCGACGGCGGAGCGCATCGTGATGGGCGCCATCGGCGTCGGAGGGCGCGGCAGCTACGACCTGGGCATCCTGCTGCACGAGAAGGACGTGCAGTTCGTGGCCGTCTGCGACGTGCAGAAGGACCGCCGCGACCGCGCCAAGGCCACGGTGGACCGCACGTACGGCGGCAAGGACTGCGCCGCGTATCGAGACTTCCGCGAGCTGCTGGCGCGCGGCGACCTCGACGCCGTGCTGATCGCCACCGGCGACCGCTGGCACACTCCCGCGGCCGTGCGGGCCATGCGGGCCGGCCTGGACGTGTTCTGCGAGAAGCCCAACACGATGACGGTGGCGGAGGGCCGGGCGCTGGTGGCCGCCGCGGGCCGCTACGGCAGCATCTTCCAGGCGGGCATGCAGCGGCTCAGCGAGGCCAACTTCGTCTTCGCCGACGAGCTGGTGCGCACCGGGCGGCTGGGCAGGGTGCACACCGTCCGCGCGCACATCCTGCCGTTCCGCATGAGGACCGACATCCTGCCGCCGCAGCCGACGCCCGATCGCGAGACGATCGACTGGGACATGTGGCTTGGCCCGGCCACCTGGCGGCCGTTCAACCGCGGCTACCTCGGCGGCTGCGGGGCCTGGCTGGACTACTACGACTTCGGCACGGGCGTGGCCGGATGGGGCAGCCACACGTTCTGCCAGTGCCAGTCGGCGCTGGACCTGAAGGAGACCTCGGCCGTCGAGTACGCGTATCCCGGCAACGGCAACGCGGAGGGGTTCACGGCCCGCTTCGCCAACGGCGTGAGGCTGGTGATGCAGACGGGCGGGTGGCGCGGCACCTGCGGCGTGCGCTACGAGGGCGACGAGGGGTGGGTGTCGGTGGCCGACGGCTACGCCCGCCCGGACGTGTCCGCCCCGGCGCTGCTGGGCGACTACCAGAAGATCGTGAACGACTACGTGGCCCGCACCGGCCGGCCGATGCACCACCTGCGCGACTTCCTGAACGGCGTCCGGACTCGCCGCCGGTGCGTCGCCAACGAGGTGGTGGCGCATCGCACCATGACGACCAACCACGCCGCCAACGCCTGCATGTTGCTGAGGCGGGACATGCGATGGCACCCGGCCGCCGAGCGTTTCGTCGGCGACGACGAGGCCAACCTGCTGCTGTCGCGCGCGATGCGTGCGCCGTGGCAGGTGTAGGGCGGCGGCGCCCGGCGCGGCGCCGCGGTGTTGCAGTGTTGTGGGGCGGCCGCGCGGTCAAGGCGCGCGCGCCGTAAGAGAAAGGGCAAATCATGGGCGTCGGGATCACGCGTCGAGGATTGCTGCGGGGCGGTGCTGCTTTGGGCGCCGCGGCGCTGGCCGGGCCGCGGGTGCTGCGCTGCGCCGAGCCGAACAAGCTGCTTCGCCTCGCCTTCGTCGGCATCGGCGGACGCGGCGGGGCGCTGCTCGGCATGGGCGGGCGGAAGAACGTCGCCGTGACGGCCGTGTGCGACTGCGACAAGCGCCAATGGCCCAAGGCGGCCAAGCGATACGCCGCCGCGAAGTTCTACCAGGACTACCGCAAGATGTTCAACGAGATGGACAAGGACATCGACGCGGTGGTCGTGGCCACGCACGACCCCCAGCACGTGCCCACGAGCATCCGGGCGGTGCGCCTCGGCAAGGCCGTCTACTGCGAAAAGCCGCTGGGCTACTCGGTCCACGAGGTGCGGCAGCTCGCCAAGGCGACGGCCGAGAACAAGGTCGCCACGCAGTGCGGCAACCAGGGGCACGCCAACGAGGGCAACCGGCTGACGGTGGAGTGGATCCGCGCGGGGGCCGTCGGCACGGTCAAGGAGGTGCACACCTGGACGGACCGCCCGGCCCGCTACTGGGTGCACGGGATGAAGGCCATCCCGTCGCAAAAGCCCTGCCCGCCGGAGCTGGACTGGGAATGCTGGCTGGGGCCGCGCACCTGGCCGCACTACCACGACGGCCTGCTTGGCATGCAGTGGCGGCGCTGGTACGAGCTGGGCACCGGGGCCATCGGCGACCAGATCTGCCACGGCTGGGACAACGTCTTCTGGTCGCTGGACCTGGACAGCCCGACCGCCATCGAGCCGCTGGACCTGACGGGCAAGACGGACATCTCCCCGCCGCTGCAGTCGACGCAGAGGATGAGCTTCCCGGCCAAGGGCGACCGCCCGGCCGTCGTGTGCTCCTACTACACCGGCGGGCGCCGCCCGCCCCTGCCGGAGGCCATCGCCAACGACCCCGACGCCAAGCGCAAGGACCTGCCGAAAACCGGCACGCTGTACGTCGGGACCAAGGGCTTTCTCGTGGTGGCGGGCGACTACGGGGAAAGCCCGCGCCTGGCCCCCGAGGCGCTCATGAGGGACTTCAATCGCCCCGAGCGGACCATCCCCCGCTCGCCCGGACACGCCGAGGAATGGTTCCAGGCCGCCATGGGCGAGAAGAGCTGGGACTTTCCCAAGAGCAACTTCACCTACTCGGCCCGGCTGACGGAGTGCGGCCTGCTGGCCATCGCCGCCCAAAGGGCGGGCAGGAAGCTGGAGTACGACGCGGCGAAGATGCTGGTCACCAACGTTTCCGAGGCCAACAGGTACATCAAACCCGACTTCCGCAAGGGATGGGAAGTCTGACAAATGTCAAATGCCAAATGCTGAATGTTAAACCGGCCAGGACGCTGTGCGCGCTCGTTGTGGGCCTTGCCCCGATGGGTCCGGCGGCGGGCGCTGGAGAGAACACCCTGTGGTACGCCGCCCCCGCGGGCGATTGGGAGAGACAGGCCCTGCCCATCGGCGGGGGCAGTCTGGGGGCGATGGTCTTCGGGGGCACCGAGCGCGAACGCGTGCAGTTCAACGTGGACAGCCTTTGGGAAGGCGACGCCAACGACACGGGCAGCTACCAGGCCTTCGGCGACCTCTACATCGACCTGGGCCACAAGGACGCGACCGACTATCGCCGCCAGCTTGACATCGCCCGCGCCGTGCAGACCGTGACCTACACGTGCGGCGGCGCCCGCTATCGGCGAGAGTGCTTCTGCTCGTATCCCGCCCGCGTCCTGGTGGTGCGTCTGACGGCCGACAAGCCCAAGGCCTACTCGGGGCGGGTGAGCCTGACGGACATGCACGGCGCGAGGCCATCGCCGGCCGGAGGGCGCATCACCGCCGCCGGGAGCCTGCGCAACGGCGCGAAGTACGAGGCCCAGGTGCTGGTCGTGAGCGAAGGTGGCACGGCGGTCACGGCCGTGGAGAGCAAGGTCGAGGCGGCCCTGCGAGAACTGGGCAGGACGCCCATGCCGCCGTCTGGCGCGGGAGTCGAGTTCCGCGACGCCGACGCGCTGACGATCTTTCTTGTCGCCGACACGGACTACCTGGGCGACGCCGCGAAGGGCTTCCGTGGCGACGACCCGCACGCCCTCGTGACGCGGCGCATCGACGGCGCCGCCAGGCGGACCTTCGACGACCTGCTCAAGGAGCACTCAGCCGATCACGCGGCGCTGTTCGAGCGGTTCGATCTCGACGTGGGCGCCACCGACGCCGCCCGGGCCGCGCTGCCGACCGACCGGCGTCTGGCCGCGTACAAGGCCGGCGCCGGCGACCCGGACCTGGAGGAGCTGTTCGTCCAGTACGGGCGATACCTGCTCATCGCCTGCTCGCGCCCGGGCACGCTGCCGGCCAACCTTCAGGGGCTGTGGAACCAGTCCAACAGCCCGCCGTGGCGCAGCGACTACCACTCGAACATCAACGTGCAGATGAACTACTGGCCGGCCGAGCCGACGGGGTTGGGCGACTGCGCCCGGGCATTTCTCGAGTACGTCCTCAGCCAGGCGCCCGTCGCCCGCAGGCGGACGGCGGCGCACTTCGGGGCGAGGCGCGGCTGGACGATCCAGACGGAAAACGGCATCCACGGCGGCGGGAGCTGGCGGTGGAACCCGCCAGGCAGCGCCTGGCACGCCCGGCAGTTCTGGGAACACTTCGCCTTCGGGCGGGACCGCAAGTACCTGGCCGGCACGGCCTGGCCGCTGATGAAGGAGGTCTGCGAGTTCTGGCTGGACCGGCTGAAGAAGCGCCCCGACGGCACGCTGGTGGTGCCCGACGGCTGGAGCCCCGAGCACGGGCCGCAGGAAGAGGCCGTCAGCTACGACCAGCAGCTCGTCTGGGACGTGTTCACCAGCACCATCGAGGCCGCCGACCTGCTGGCGAGCGACAGGGACTTCCGCGACGCGCTGGCGGCCGCCAGGGACAAGCTGCTGGCGCCCAAGATCGGCAAGTGGGGGCATCTACAGGAGTGGGAGACCGACCGCGACAGCGAGCGCGACACCCACCGCCACCTGTCGCACCTGATCGCGCTGTATCCGGGCCGGCAGATCTCCCCGCGCACGACGCCGGCGCTGGCAACAGCGGCCAAGGTCAGCCTCCGCGCCCGCGGCGACGGCGGCACCGGCTGGTCCAAGGCCTGGAAGATCAGCCTGTGGGCGCGCCTGCTCGACGGCGACCACGCCTACAAAATGCTCCACGAACTGCTGCGCACCGGCGTGCTGGACAACCTCTTGGACACCTGCCCGCCGTTCCAGATCGACGGCAACTTCGGCGCCACGGCCGGCGCCGCCGAGATGCTCCTCCAGAGCCACCTCGGCGAACTGCACCTGCTGGCGGCGCTGCCGAAGGCGTGGGCGGCGGGCAGCGCCCGCGGCCTGTGCGCCCGCGGCGGCTTCGCCGTGGACATGACCTGGAAGGACGGCAGGCTCGTCTCGGCGACCATCCGCTCGACGGCCGGCCTGCCCTGCACCGTTCGCGCAGGAGGCGCACTGTCGGTGACGGCCGCCGGCAGGCCGGTCGTCACCAGGCCAACCGGCGACGGCGCGGTGTCATTCCCCACCCGCGCGGGCGGGACGTATACGGTCACGGTTCCTTGACGCAGGGAGACGAACGATGCTGCGAAGTCTGCTGATTGCGGGAGCAGCGGCCATGACGACAAACGCTGCGACGGCGGCGGAAGGAAGGTACGCGGCGGAGAAGGACGCCGCGGCTGTGACGCTGAAAACCCCCGACGGCAAGGTGATCTGCCGCTACGTGTACGGCAAGCTGCCGGCCGACGAGCCGCAGACGGCCGTGCCGGTCGTCGGCTACCTCCACCCGGTCCGCACGTCGGCGGGGCAGGTGCTCACCGAGAGCAAAGGAGGCGACCACGCGTGGCTGCGCGGCGTGTTCGTGGCCTGGCCGCAGGTGAGCGGACGCAAGGACGGCGGGTTCTGGACCTGCGGCAAGGCCGTGTGGAAAGAGCCCGGGCAGATCACCAACACCGAGTTGAAGGTCGAGGCCGACGACAGGTCGGCCCGCATCGCGGCCGTCAACGCCTGGTCGGCCGGGACCGTGGAGGTGATTGCCGAGAAGGCCCGAATCGCCGCCTCGGCCCGCGACGGCGTGCACGTGATCGACTGGACGGTGACCATGTGCTTTCCCGACCCCGTCAGCGGATACGCCGACCCGGACGCCGTCGTGCTGAAGCCCTGGCCGTTCTCGGGGCTGACGTTTCACGGCCGACGCGTCGGCGGCGAGAGCGTGGCGATGTACGACCCCAACGGGGCGGTGAAGCGCGGCGGCTCGCCGTGGAACAACCCCAAGGGCAACTGGCCCGACGCCGCGTGGTACGACCTGACGCTGACGGGCAGGGACGGCAAGGCGTGCGGCCTGGCGATCATCACGCACCCGCTCAACGGCAAGGCGCCCGCGGGCGGCGACGTGCCCGGCGGCGACGGGGCACAGAGCTGGAACATGAACCCGGGTCTTCGGTTCATGGCGCCGAGCGTGACGGCCGCCAGACCGTTCGCCGTGAAGGCCGACCGCCCGCTGGTGCTGCGGTATCGCATCGTGGCCCACGACGGCCCGGCGCCGGCGGAGCTGCTGAACAGGCTGGCGAGGGAATTGCTCGAGGCGAAGTGACACAGCGCTCGGCGTCGCGTGCGGCGGGCCGCGATAGAGGTTGACATTCGCGCGCAGCCGTGTAGAACATCGCGGGCGCGTCGCACGCCCCGGCGGGCGCGGCGCGCACAACGAGGACGCCGCGAATGGACGCGATGAAGCTGGTGCCGTCGAAGGTGTTCTTCACCAAAGGCGTGGGCAAGCACCGCAACCGCCTGCAGAGCTTCGAGCTGGCGCTGCGCAAGGCCGGCATCGAGAAGTGCAACCTCGTGCGCGTCTCGAGCATCCTGCCGCCGCGCTGCCGCATCATCCCCAAGACGCGCGGGCTGGCGGACCTGAGGCCCGGGCAGATCACCTTCGTCGTGCTGGCCGAGGCGTCCACCGACGAGCCGTCGCGCCTCGTCGGCGCCGGCATCGGCGTGGCCGTGCCCGCCAGCGGCGAAAACTACGGGTACATCAGCGAGCACCACGGCTTCGGCATGAAGGAGGAGGCGCTGGGGGACCTGGTGGAGGACATGGCCGCGACGATGCTGGCCACCACGCTCGGCATCGAGTTCGACCCGGAGACGGCGTACGACTACCGCAAGGAGATCTACCGCATGAGCGGGAAGATCGTGCGGACAAGCGCGTGCGTGCAGACGGCCGAGGGCGACAAGAGCGGGCTGTGGACGACGGTGGTGTCGGGCGCGGTGTTCCTCTTCTGAGCGCGCGGCGCGCGGCGCGGCGCGGCGCGGAAAAATTTTTTCGCGCTTCGCGTTTTCCTGTGTTGCATCGCTCGCTCGCGACGATAGAATCCCCATCGTCTGAGCGCTGTTGCAGACGACGTCGCGACGGGCGCGCGGCAGATAAAGGATGATCTGACCGCTGAAGAAAACGACGGCACATCGCCTGGGATTGTTTCTCGAGTTGGACGCGGCTCGCCGCGATCCGGTCACTTCCCGTTACGCCGTGCTTCCCGTGCCCTACGAGGGCACCGTCAGCTACAAGGCCGGCACCGCCGCCGGGCCCGCCGAGATCCTCGACGCCAGCCAGCAGGTCGAGCTGTTCGACGAGGAGCTGCGCGGCGAGTTCTACGCAGCCGGCATCGCCACGCTCGCCGCCGTCGCGCCCGCCGACGATCCGGCCGAACAGATGCGCCGCGTGCACGACGCGGCGCTTCCGCCGCTGCGCGACGGCAAGTTCCTCCTGGCCCTCGGCGGCGAGCACAGCATCACCGCGCCGCTGGTGCGGGCGGCCGCCGAAGTCCACGGGCCGCTCAGCGTCCTCCAGATCGACGCCCACGCCGACCTGCGCGACACGTACGGCGGGACGAAGCACTCGCACGCCTGCGTCATGCGCCGCGTGCTGGAGATCACCGACCGCCTCTGCCAGGTGGGCATCCGCAACTTCAGCCGCGAGGAGTTCGAGCAGTGCCCGCGCCAGGTGGAGCGGTTCATCACGCCGACGGCTGCCCGCGATCTGCCGCGGGAGCGCTGGATCGCCCGCGCGCTGGAGCTGCTGGGCGAGAAGGTCTACGTGACGGTGGACGTGGACGGTTTCGACCCGTCGGCGGCGCCGGGCACGGGCACGCCTGAGCCGGGCGGGCTGGATTGGCCCCAGGTGACCGCGCTGCTGCGGCGGCTCTGCGCCGAGCGGCAGGTGGTCGCCGCGGACATCACCGAGGTGCGCCCCATCCCGCCCAACCACGTCACCGAGTTCCTCGCGGCGCGCCTCGCCTACAAGATCATCGCCTACACGCAGCGGAGGTCGGCCGCATGAACGGCCGCCTGAGCAATCGACAGTTCGGTCTCCCCCGGCGCCGGCGGAGGCGCCGACAACGGGGAGTTCTCACTGGTCCACGTGGCTGAGCCCCGGGGAAAGGAGTCACCGCGATGGCCAAGAAAGCAGCCAAGAAGAAGCCCGCCAAGAAGGCAGCCAAGAAGGCGAAGAAGAAAGTCGCCAAGAAGTAGGCTGCCAACCTGCCGTCGCGAGACGGCAGAGGCTGCGCACAGGCAGGGCCGGCCCGCCGGGGTCGGCCCTACTTTTCTGTCGCGCTTCGCCCGCAGCGGCGCCGGCGCCGCGCCGACTTCGTTGCTTCTTTGCACACGGCACTGCGTGTCCGGCGCCCCGCTTGCGCTCCGCGCCGGCTTGACGTGAGGCGCTCTATCTGCCCGCTCAGTCGCCCTCGCACGCCACCCGGAAGCCCACGTTGAACACCCGCTGCCAGGCCGGGTAGCGCCACCGACACCCGCCGCGGCACCGCGACGGCGGATCGCAGAACGACCCGCCGAGAACGACGGTCAGGCAGATGCCCCAGCCGCTCCGCCCGTCGAGCTGCGCCGCCACCGGGAAGTGCTTCACACTCAGCGGCAAGCGACGCGCACGCCACCAGCGCCGCCGCGGCGACGCCGGCGGCTGAGGCTCTTCGCCTTGTCCAGCGGCAAGCCATCTCGCCGACCCTCTTTCCGTCTGGGCATTCAGACGCGCGAGCGGCACCTGGTTGCGGGCGGCCGCCGACGCCTGAGCCGCCGGCTGCCACTTGTGCGGCGCGAATCCCATTCTACTTGTCCGCGCCGGGGGCGGTAAATCGCTCGCCCCACCGTTCGCACGCGAGCGGGAGCCACTCGGGTATCTGTCCCCAGGACCGGTATCTGCCCCAATGCCCGGCGATCAGTGGCGGCGGTGCTCGCGCAGTGTCAGCGACGGCAGGGGACAAACGCCGCGTCGCATGGGTCGATGTCGATGGCCGGACCGGACAGGTCCAGGGCGATCAGCGTGTCAACGGCGTCGCGGGCGGCGGGCGGCGCGAACAGGAACGTGCGGCCGTCGTGGTGGCGCATGGCCACCTGCCCGCCGGTCAGGAGCGTGGCGCCCGTCACGCGGTGGGCCATCGGGGGGACCATCAGCTCGCGGTTTGCCGGCCAGGACAGGACGTGGAGGAAGATCCGCCGTCCGGCCTGAGTGGCGGCCAGGACGCACTGGCCGGCGTCCCTGGTCGGCGCGGTGGTGAGCTGCTGGCCCGCGGGGGGCGGCTGGTCGGGCGAGGAGGCCGGGCCGAACAGCGGCCCGATTGGCCCGCCGCGCGTGCCGTATATCGACTGGCCGAACCGGCCCAGCCAGGCGCCGGCCTCGCGCAGGTCCCGCTGCTGCGATGGCGGGATCTGCCCCTGCGAATCCGGCGTGGCGTTCAGGAGCAGGTTGCCGTCGCAGCCGGCGCAGCGAACCAGGAGCTGGACGATCCACTTGCTTCCCCGCGACACGTCGCCCTGGTAGCTCCACGTGCCCTCCAGCGAATGGCAGGTTTCCCACGGGTCGCCGAGGGTCATCCGGCTGAAGCGCTCGGGGTTCTTCTGGCGGGACGGTTTGCGGACGTCCACGAACGGCCCGGGGCTCATCTCGTAGCACTCGATGTCGCCGACGTACCACGGCGTGTTGCGGTTGTGCAGATACTGCGGCTGGCGGCGGCGCAGCTCCTGGTAGAACGCCGGCCAGGATGGATCGCTCACGCAGGCCTGCCAGTAGTCGAAGAACAGGATGTCCACCTGCCCGTAGCCGGTCATCAGTTCGCGGAGTTGGGCCTGCATGAAGGCGGTGTACTCGCCCCATCGCCGCGCGCGGGCGGCGGGGTGGTGCCAGTCGGCCGGGGAGTAGTACCAGCCCAGCTTCACGCCGCCGGCGTGGCAGGCGTCGGCCACCTGGCGGCACACGTCGCGCCCGTACGGGCTGCGCGTGATCTTGTAGTCGCTCTGGGCGGTGTCCCACATGGCGAAGCTGTCGTGGTGCTTGGTGGTGTAGAGCAGGTACTTCATTCCGGCCGCGCGGGCCAGGTCCACCCACGCGGCGGCGTTGAAGTTCACCGGGTTGAAACGCAGGTAGAGCTGCTCGTAGTCCGGCATCGGCACGGTGCCGTGGCTCTTCCACTTGTG
>Ga0172364_10003979_pt1 | contig 11790 bp, 10 predicted proteins | sample LakKivSesite10cm_FD_114545 | JGI IMG/M metagenome (GOLD analysis project Ga0172364, IMG submission 114545) | Sediment microbial communities from Lake Kivu, Rwanda - Sediment site 10cm | ecosystem: Environmental > Aquatic > Freshwater > Lake > Sediment | place: Rwanda: Western Province, Lake... | reverse complement strand
GTCTATCACCAATTGGACGTAAGAGAAGGTGATAGCATTCTCCAGATGTCCCAGAGTGCCTACCCCCGTTGCTCCGGCCAGGATGGGGAAGATGATGGATAGGGCCTTCTCCACGCCGGCCTGAACGCCGGGAACGCAGGCCTCAGTCTTTCCTCCATGGCAGCCACTGGGACGTCCGTAGAATTCTGATATCATCTGACACCCAGCAGCCACCAGGGGAATTCGGTCCGCTCCAGCATAAGGATAGATCATAGAGGACATGTCCGTCAATGTGGGACAAACGTCAATGCTCACATAGGCGTTCTCGTCTATAGAATAGCCGAGGACCAGGCCGCCCAGAGTCTCAGCAATACCCAAAGTCAGGGTGCCAGCACTTGTGGCAGGAGCTGTTGTGCCACCGGCGGGCATAGTATCCACCGATTGGGGGAAGCCCCTCTTGACATACTCCATGAAGACTTCCACCATATTGGAGTCGAAACAGAGGGGGGACTTAGCCTCACCGTAGCCAATCAGGATGGGGTTAGCCCGTAACTCTTCCTCTCCCCCTCGGATCACAGTAGCGATCTGGGTCAGATATTCTACATCCTTCTTGGACCAAGCTTCGATTCCTCCCAACTTACCTGTATGCTTGACCAGCTCAGCGGCAATCACCACCGGCCTGAGCCTGGCCGGTACTTCCTGAGCTGAGCAGGGAAGGCCTACCAGATCTATATTCTCCAGGGCATCCGCGAGTCTGATGCTGTTTCGGACATCCTGCAGGGTGGCCGGGCGGCGCTGGCCCTCCAAATCCAGCACGAAGGGAGGAAAACCCCCGGTGTTGACATCGAAGTCATGGACAATGCGACGCGGCATGGTCGAGAAGCACAGGGTGGTATAGCGCATCGGAATTCTTCCCTTTATCGCTCGTTCCCTCTTGTGATCCGCTTTCATCCTCTCGACAGCTTCTTCCACCACCCTGGCAGGAAACTTGACGATCTGAGCCTCATAGTCAACCGTACAGCCGTTGCTCTCCAGATAGTGTAACGCTTGCTGATGCTCTATGCGCATACCCACATCCTGTAGGATCGTCAAGGCCGAGCAGTGGATGCGTTCCATCTCCTCGTGGTCCAGAATCCGAATCAATCCCGAAACTCTGCCCATTGGCCATCCCCTCCGGCTTAATAGAGCGATAAGTCCCTGCTCAGTCAAGAGCAGGGACTTATCCATACATTCCGTAGGCTTGCACCCTTGTCCCTATCCCAGTCCCCATTCGACCATCTGCTTCTTGCCGGCCGCCAAGAGCTCATCCATCTTCGGCGCGATCTCAGTTATCGCCTCCTCGGCGGTCTTAAGGCCTATGAAGACCTCATCCATGACCGGCCCCATGACCTCTTCCCAGCACTTTCCAAAGTTGGGCTGAATAAACCAGGGATAGAAATCCCCCTTGGTACCTGCGATGGAATCGTACAGGTCAAAGGCTAGCGAGACGTTCTTCCCGGGAGGTATCCGCTTGCCAAACACTGGCGGCGCGAGGCTGTGGAAGATGGGGACGCCCCAAGCCAGCTCCGCTGGCACTCTCTGTCCTTGAGGGCCGGTGAGGAAGTGGAAGAACTTCCAGGTCGCCTCCTTGACCTTGCTATTGGGGTTCAGGCACCAGAAGCAGAAGTCATGGAATGCCCCGCCTGGGTTCTTCTCCTCCGCACCTGGCCAGTAGGGAGGCGCTCCGACATCCCAATCGAACCGGTCACCTACCCTGTTCTCGCCATAGCAGAGCCAGTATGCCCCCTCCCAGTCCATGGCCAGTTTTCCTACTGGATAGTCGAAGGCCCCACCCTCCAACTGTTTGGCGGTTGGAGCAGCTTCGTGCTTCAGACGCACATCGGCGAACCACTGAATGGCCTCGATGAGGTCCGGGTCATCCCCGATGAAGCTGCTCGCATCCTCGGTCATCCAGAAGTTCTTCTTGGATGTAGTGATGGCCCTCAGCCAGTAGACTGGGTAGGCACTGGTCCCGAACTGGACTGGCTTACCCCCCTCGAACTTGGTCAGCTTCTTGGCTGCCTCCAGGTACTGGGGATAGGTCCACTTCTCGAGATACTCGTCGCCCGCGTACTTCCATGTCGGGGGTTCCACTCCCGCCTCCTCGAAGAGGGTCTTGTTGATGACCAGAGCGCAGTCCATGCCATCCACCATGGGCATGAACCACAGGTCACCTCCGATCCTGCAGACGTCTATGACCTCCTTCTTGGGGTCCTCAGTCCAGAACCAGGAGTCAGGCTCCTGCTCGAACCAGGGATCGAGCTTCTCGAGCTGCTTGTTTATCCAGAACTCGAGTATAGGAGGGCAGACACGATAGACATCTGGCCCCGCTCCCCCTGCCAGGCCGGTCAGGAGCTTCTCCATGTAGCCCTCCCCCACGTTTCGGATCTTGACCTCGATGTACTCCGCCTCAGGTGTCTCCTCGAAGAGGTCCACCTGTTCCTGGCAGCGGAACATCCCGAAGGTATCAGTGGCCCAGCTCGTCCAGACCACCCTGGCGAGCTCAGCTGCCTTCGCCGGCTTCTCGACGACCTTCTCCACGACGACCGTCTTGACAACCTCCTTCTCAACCGGCACCTCTTTCTCGACCTGGATGACCTCAGGAGCTGCCGGCGCACAGGCGGCCAGGATGGCCCCCGTGGCTCCTATGGCGGACAGCCGAAGGAAGTCCCTACGAGTGATTCCCATCGTTTTTTCTCCTTTCCCTTTGTTCCTTTGCCCAATTCCAAATTGAGCACCCTCTTTTACCATTTTTCCCCTCCCTGCTTGTCCTCAATCGTGAACCCGTCGTCCTTTTCTCATGCCATACACATCACCTCCTTAGCGACCTTGCTTGGGATCTCCCTTGCCTTCTGGCTTCCCTAGCGTCCAGCCAGCCCTGTGGTCACGATGCCCCTCATAAAGTGACGCTGGGCCAGGAAGAAGAGGATGACCATAGGAATGGTAAACACAGTGGATATCGCCATCAACAGGTTCCACTCGGTGCTGAAAACCCCATGGAGAGAAGCTAGGCCAACAGCTAGAGTCAGCTTCTGCTCATCTTGTAGATAGATCAATGGTTCCATAAAGGCATTCCAGTTGCCTTGGAAGGAGAAGACAGCCATGGCTGCGATCACCGGCTTGGACAAGGGGACCATGATGGAGGACCAGATCCTGAACGAGGAGGCGCCGTCCATCCGGGCCGCGTCCTCCAGCTCATTGGGTATGGTCGAGAAGAACTGACGACCCAGGAATACGAAAAACGAACTCGCCCCAATCCAGTTCGGGACGATCAAAGGAAGAAAGGTGTCAACCCAGCCCAAGTACTTGAACAGGACAAAGCTGGGAACAAGGGTCACGACGAAGGGCAGCATCATGGTGCTGATGCACAGAGTGAAGAGGGCATCTCGATAGGGGAAGCGAAGCCGGGAGAAGGCGTAGGCTGCCATGAGGGAGGTGGTGATGCCCCCTATCATATTCAGAATGGTGATTGTCAGGGTATTGCGGAGGTATATACCAAAGGGCAACAGAGTCCAGACAGTCAGGTAGTTTTCGGGCACCGGGGGATCAGGCATCAATTGCGGAGGCCAGAGAAACTCCGTGCCCCTGGGCTTGAAGGAGGTGGAAACCATCCAAATGAAGGGGATCATCAGTATGATCCCAATGGCACTGAGGATCACATATTCGATGGCCTTAGCCACGATTTGCACTATTCGACGTCTCGCACGGCGCCGCCATTGCAGGGGTCCTACAACCTGCCTGGTCCTCTCAATCGAGACATCGTCCATGGTGATCCTCCTAGAGAATCTCCTCCTCATAGTAGACCCAGCGCCTGGACAGCTTAAACTGTATGGCCGTCATGATGAGGACGAGGATAAAGAGCGCCCAGGCTATTGTAGCAGCGTAACCCATCTCGAAGAAGCGGAATCCCTTGCGATACAGATACAGCACCAGAAACAGGGTCGAGTTGGCTGGCGCTCCGGTCCCCCCACTGACCAAGTAGGCCGTTGTGAAGATCTGAAAGGAACCGATGATCCCCATGACCGTGTTGAAAAAGATGACCGGCGTGATCATCGGTATGGTGATACGTATCATGCGTTGGAAAGCATTCGCGCCGTCAAGCTGGGCGGCCTCGTAAAGCTCCGTGGGAACCCCCTGTAGGCCCGCCAGGTAGATGATCATCCCCGTTCCAAAGCCCCACAGGGCCATGATGATCAGGCTGGGCTTGGCCCAGCGGGGATCCCAGAGCCAGGCCACTTCTGGCAGGCCCAGACCACCCAAAAGGTAGTTGGCCAATCCGAACTCTGGGTTGAAGATCCACATCCAGAGCATAACACTCGCTACCTGGGGAACGATGGTGGGCATATAATAAACAGTGCGGAAGACATTGATGGCCTTCAGTTTGAGGTTGAGCCCGAAGGCGATCGCCAGGGAGGCTATCTGCTGCAGGGGAACCGCTATCAAGGTGTAGTAAGCGGTGTTGCACATAGCGATGTAGAAAAGATCATCGTGAATGAGCCTCCTGAAGTTATCCAGGCCAGCCAACTTGGGGGCGGAGAGAACACTCCAGTGTGTAAAGGTCATGACCAGGGAGAAGATCATCGGACCCGCGGTCCAGAGGATAAAGCCCAGGAACCAGGGCGCAATGAAGATGAAACCATCCCTTGCTTCCTCCCTTAGCAGCCCTCCTTTCTTGGCTTTAGGAACGGGCTTTGTTACTGCGATTTCTCTTACTGACATAGTAGCTCCTTCCCCCGGTTCCGCACTGGACCTCCTCATCCGTGTCTATCAGTTCCCTACATTTTCTTATTATAGCACAGTAGCAACATTTGTCAAACACAGCGTCCGGCCCAAGAGATCGCTACCAGATTGTAGAAGCACCTCTGGAGAATTGGCCTGCAGAGAGCTTCACGCGATGGGCGAGGTCGAGGCCAGGTTGCGTTTGATCTAGACCTTTGAGGACTCCGGGAGCATCAGCGAAGCGGCCCGCCGTTGGCACGCCTCTCCGCGACTCGCCTGTGATCCAGAGACTGGCAGCAGGCTGTCGGCCTATTACTGTGAGAGACCTGGCCCCCTAAGGCCGGCCCACAAACAGGCACATCTCCCGCTCATCTCTGGTGACCGGCTGGCCACGGATCCCCCCATACTGGTTGATGGCATCCCTGGCCTGAGTGAGGTGCATGTCCAGGTTGGAGTTGGTGTAGGCTTCGGGATGGTCGGGGTGGTCGTTGGGGTCTCCGCTGATAGGGTAGAAGATGTACTTGCTGGCCCAGTAGTCGAGGGCCACGGGGTCAACGCTGGCCAGCAGCCTGTTCAGCCGCGAGGTGTTGGACGCCGGATAGCCGCAGTGATGGTGCAGGGAGATCCAGATGCAGTCGAGGATGTTGAGCACCGGCGCTCGCACTCGGGCGATCATCTCGCCCCAGACCTTGCCCGCCTCCCCGTAGTGGTAGTCGCGCGGAGGGTGTCCCATGGACAGCACCCCGTAGAAGTTCTTCAGACAGGCGGTCACTCCACAGCCATCGTGGGTTTTCAGCACCGGCATGTTGATCAGTTTGATGCGGTCCACGAACCGGGTGCCATCCCACAGCCCTTCCCTCAGCTCCACCCGGTTGCCCCCCGCCGTCGTAAAGCAAGGGTAGGACACCCCCTCCCAGATTCGGTAGCCATCGGCCTGGTGGTCCGTCTCTGAGATGAAAGCATCGCGGATGCCGTCGAGGAGATAGGTGGACACCCCTTGCCCAGCGAAGAGGGTGTTGGCCAGGTAGGAGAAAGAATGGGAGGGGTCCTCCGCATTGGCCTGGATGGAGTGGTCGGGATAGCGGCCCCAGCCCCGAGCATTGCCATCCATGCTCCCCTGCCCTTGCCCATTGTCGAAGATGACCACCTCACCCCTGAAGCCCTGGGGATGTTCCAGAATACGCTGGATCAACCCTCGGACCACATCGCTGTTGGTGCATCCCCGGTACTTCCACTGGGCGTTGACCTTGAGCAGCACCACATCGTCAGGGGCAATGAGGCCCTGGGGCCCGGCCAGGGGGCCTTCCTGGGCCGACTGATACAGCTTCAGCCCCTGACAGGCCATGAGGTCCAACAGGCAGTCCACGCCCGGATGATAGTTTCCCGCTGAGAAGTCAGGTACGGGGATATCGGTGACCAGGAATAGATCAGAGCTCATGCTTATCTCCTTCAAGCCAGCCCAAGCAGGGCATTATCTGGGCCTACGTAGTACCATTGCTTCTGTAGGAGCGAAGAAACGTCGGCACAGGTCTTCCACCAGCCAACGTTGGAGCTTTTGCTGGACGTTATGCACCGTTATGCCCACCAGCCGTTCGCTCTCGCCATCGTAGCGTAGCATGACGCCATCTAACCCTTCGACATCGCTGTAGTATGTAGCATCCACTTGTGGGTCGAAGGTAATGTAGAGCATGTCTTGAATCTCGTCGTATTCGTAATATACTTTTTGCCCCCTGAATCGAAAGACCTCGCTCATATCGTTTCAGCACCTTTCTTCACCCTGTCCACAAAGTAGACCGCACTGATAAGGCCAGTCCTCTGTCCTTGTCGCTCTGGTGGATAGACGTACTTGACGACTACCCTGAGAAACAGTGCTTTGCGAAAGGGGCGACAATCTTCGGGAATGACCCCGTAGTACAGCAGCACCCTGTCATCTTCCGGATCCCTCTGTCGGCTATCCGGGTCGGCGATGGTGGAGACGATCAGTCCCTTGAATGACTCTACTTCCGGGTGCCTGAGCAAGATGTGATTCGGTCCAGACCACTTTGGATAGGCAGACAGGCATACCCTCTGGATCATCAGTGAGAAAGACAGGAAGGCCCGACGTGTCCTCAAGTATATCTTGCCAGGGATCATCGCTGCTGGGCTGGGCCTGCTGCTTCATTCTCATTCACGTTTTAGAGCCTGTGTCTGTCTCCTTTAAGCTAAGCCAGCACCAAACGCAGGGCATCCAAGATGTCCCGACCTTTGAACAGTACCGTGCGGCCATCAAGCCGGATGATCCACTCCCCATCGAAGGGGTGTTTTTCCGCCAGGTCGGTGCTGGCGTAGCGCAGCTTGACCTCCGCCGGGCCGGGGATGCGCAGGGGCTCTATCTCACCAATCCGCTCCACTGCACGGCGGGCCCTCTGCCGGATGAGCTCCTGAGCCACGGCAGGGGGGAGGATGAGGGCTCGATGGCGGGCCACAGCCTGCTTTACCTCCGCAGTCTCGATGTCCCCCAATAGCTCCCGTGCCTCGGCACACACCTTGTCATCGCCGGTGACCAGCATGACCGGCACGAGGTAGAAACCGGCGATGGCAGCGTCAATCCCCACCTCGCCGAACTTGCGCCCGTTGACCCACAGGTCCTGCCAGTGGGCAGAGCTCATGGTATGATCGCGCACCGCGCTTTCAGTGCCGGAGAGGGCGTGGTAGCCCACCATGAACATGGCATCCGCTCCCTCCAGGAAGGGGAAGCGGGGCCAGTGTCCACCGCCCATGAGGTATTTGGCCCGAGGGTGGAGCTTGTCCAGCGGGAAGTGAAACCCCCGAGAATGCATGTCGGCTACGATCACCTCGTCGGCGCCGGCCTCCAGCGCACCCTCCACCGCGGCGTTGGCATCGCCGATCAGGAGGTGGCGCGCTTCGGCGTACTCCGGCGTGCCGACGGTAAGCTGCTCGGGCAGCACCACGCCGCTGATGCCCTCCATGTCCACGGTAATGAAGATTCTCATCCTGTACCTCCGTGTATACATTCTGTAGAGTGGAAAGCATTGTCCACAGGACCAAAGATCCGAGAAGCATCTCCTCCTTTGGCCTCAGGGATCGCTATTCTTCCACATGTTCACGCTCTACGTGTCTGTGCCATCTCCCGATTGACCCAGTACTCTGGCTCCTACCCCTCCAGCACGGCAATGATATCCTCCGCCACCAGGCTCATGTTGCGCAGCGCCTCCTCGGTGTGGGCCGCCATGTGGGGGGTGAAAAGGACATTCTCCATCGAGAGCAATGGGCTATCGGCGGGGAGAGGTTCGGTAGAGTAGACATCCAGCCCCGCCCCGGCGATCTGCCCGCTCCGCAGCGCTTCGACCAGTGCGGCCTCATCCACCACTGGGCCCCGTGAGGTGTTGATGAGAAAGGCAGTGGGCTTCATAAGTGCCAATTCTTTCTCGCCGATAAGGCCCTGTGTGGCAGGAGTCAGGGGCACATGGAGGGTGACGACGTCCGATCTGCGGAGCAGCTTCTCCAATTCGACCCGCTCTGCGCCCAGCTCCGCCTCCAACTTGGGATAGGCGATGACGTCGTGGTACACTACCTGCATGTCGAAGGCGGCGTGGGCCATGTGCGCCACGCGGGAACCGATGCGCCCACAACCGATCACCCCCAGGGTACATCCCCGTAACTCATGGCCAATGAGCGTGTAGCGGGCATCCCAGTTCCCTGCCCGAAGTGCTCTATCCCCCTCGCCGATCCGCTTAGAGAGGGCGATCATCAGCCCCAGGGTGTGTTCGGCCACCGCTTCGGCGTTGGCCTCGGGGGTGTTGACCACGGTGATGCCTAACTCCGTGGCAGCGGCTACGTCCACGTTGTCCAACCCCACCCCGTGCCGCCCTACCACCTTGAGGCAGGGCGCATTCTCCATCAATCGTCGAGTGATCTGTCCGTTGGCGCGGATGATGATGCCTGCCACGTCGCCGATGATGGGCAGGACCTCTTCCTCGGACCAGCCAGGGGCATAACGCACCTCAGCCTTTTCCTTCAGCACGGCCAGGCCGTCGGGGTGGATGGATTCGTAGAGGAGTACGACGGGTTTCATCTTTCCCCCTCTCAAGGGATCAACACCACCTTCACCGACTCCGTCTGGCTATGGGCCAGCTCAATGGCCTCCTCGAAACGCTCCAGTGGCAGGGCATGGGTCACGATCTTGTCGGCGGCCACGGTGCCGTCGGCGATGTACTGGATGGCGCGGGGATAGCAGTAGGGGCCCAGGTGCGCGCCGTGCACATTTAACTCCTTCTGGTCGCCGATGATGGACCAATCGGCGGCCACTGGACCAGCATGGACGCTGAACTCCACAAAGGTCCCCAGCTTGCGGATCATCTGCAACCCCTGGATCACCCCTGCCCCCGCGCCGGTGACCTCGATGTACACGTCACAGCCGTAGCCGTTGGTTAGCTCCAGCACCCGCTGGATCACATCCTCCTCAGCGGGATTGAGGGCCAGGTCGGCACCCAACTCGCGGGCCAGTTGCAGCCGGTGCTCTTGCAGGTCCAGTGCGATCAGCAAGCCGGGGCTTTTGAGACGAGCTACCTGTAACATGCACAGCCCGAGGGGTCCTATGCCGGCGATGACTACCACGTCGCCCAGTTGGATCTCGCCCCGCTCTACGGCATGGATCCCGCAGGCCAGGGGTTCCACCAGCGCCGCGTGCTCCGGCTTGACCTCGGAGGGCACTTTGTGGTTGATGGCCCCCGCTGGGAACTTCATGTACTCCGCCCAGGAGCCCTCGGCCCGTTCATGTTTGAAGCCATAGATGTCGTGGCGCTGACACATCCAGTACTGACCCCGCTGGCAGAAGCGACACTGCCAACAGGGGACAATCTGCTCCGAGACAGCCAAGTCGCCCAGGGCTAAGCCATACTTCTCCCCTGCACCCTCCCCCAGGGCCACCACTTCCCCCACGAACTCGTGGCCGGGGATCACCGGCGTCTCAATGTAGGGCTCGATCTGGGCCGAGCCCCACACACGGGCCCCGTAGTAGGCCTTCACATCGCTAGCACACACACCTGTGGCCCTCACCCGCACTAACACCTCGCCGGGGCCGAGCTGCGGCACCGGCACCTCCTCCAGCCGATAGTCCTCGATGCCGTGTACCATCACGGCCTTCATCGTTTTGGGAAGGGACACGATGACCTCCTTGGGTGTGGTTCAGAATCGTACAAAACGAGCTCGACACCCTTGCGTGAGACATCATACGTGAAACATGAAAACGGCCTGTTCAGACCTCGCGTTTGACGCATCACGTAGGTTGTTCACTCAAATGGGCAGCAATTTGCAAGTAGGTTCTATGCCATGCCCTCTCCCATCAATCTGTCGTCGGCGTGACCGTGACAGTCACCGTGGGAGTAGTGGTGGCGGTCACTACCGGGGTAGCGGTAAGCGCGACGGTGGCGGTCAATTCTGGCGTGACGGTGGGAGCCACCACGACGATCTGAACGTAGAGCTTCGCGCCGAAGAGTTCCCCATCCGGAGCCCGCAGCCGCCAGTCGCCGCGGTAGGTGCCCGGCTCCTCTGGAGCCACGAGGGTTACACTGAGGTCCGCCTCGGCCTCCGGCTCCGTCTCGGGGATAGAGGTCCTATCCGGGCCGGACATCTGCTCACCCTGGACGAAGGCCAGCTCGTAGCCCGCGCTCCAGGAACATGTGCCATTGTTGCGCATCCGCCATGCCTTCTCGAACTGAGCGCCTGGGGCGAACTCCGTGTTGTCCGGCACAGTGACATCCTCCACGAACTTGGAGTTCCGCTCGCAGACCAGCACCGTGGGTGTGGGCAAGAGGACGGTGGGCAGCAGAGTGGCTGTGGGTATGATGGACGCTTCCCCCTCAGGTGTGGCGATGGGCATCTGTTGGACCTCCTCGCCGCTCACTCTGAGAACGATGTTGGCCGGTGGGCTGGCGGTGCCTTTCTCATCATAGGCCCGGACCTCGATCAGGTGCTCGCCGGGCGCGGCGGCCTGCCAGTGTTGCACGGCGGAGAACTGGGGCTGCAGAGGCGTGGGGGCCTGTGCCGTGTCCACCAGCTCGCCATCCACCCACAGTTCGATCCAGGATACCGCTCTGGGACCGGTGGCTGTGGACTGGATAGCCACTTCTACCCCTGTCCTTACTTCTATCCCACTAGCTGGGCTGTCAATCTTGATCGAAAGTGCCGCCGGCTGGGACTCCCCCTTGGGCCTGCAGCCCGGCAGTAGGGAGATGACGAGCAACAGCCCAATCAAGGCTCGGCCTACGCGATAAACTCGACTGTCTCGATGCAACATGGAATACCTCCTGTGAGGAATATATGGAATGCGATTTCTCCTTCTCCACTTCGGCTGGTATAATATACCACGTTTGAGGGGTAGAGACAAGACAAGGGATTCAAAACCTTGAGAGCAGAGCAGGAAGGGGTCAGGCTGCTGTCCCTTCCCTGTCATGCATGGAGGGCCCTGCTCTGCTATGCTTGGGCAGGTATTATGAGAGACCGCTTGTATGCATGTCTGATGAGGAGACATACGTGTTGGAGATCCTACGCAATCTGGGACGGCATAAACTGCGGACGGGGTTGACCACCTTTGGGATTATCATCGGCATCTTCGCCCTGACGGTCATGGGCTCCATGACGGAGTACTTCAACACCATGCTGGACAATGCCCTCAAGCACGGGGGTTCCAGCATTGGGGTGACGGCCAACACCCGCGAAGGGGCCAAGCCCCTCTCCGCCAGCACCGCGCGCCGGCTGCGCCGACTGCCGGGGGTAGAAGCGGTGGTGCCCATCATCATTGATTCTTTAGAAGCGATGGAATCGGGAGTGCAATTTGGGCCGCCGAATATGGTCTATGCCCTGCCACCGGAGCTCAGCGCGGCGGACTTCGCCCCCCTCAAGTTGCGCACTGGCCGCTGGCTACAGAGGGGCGACACCTACCAGACGGTGATCGGCCACAAGATCGCCCACAAGCGGAACCTGATCCTGGGGGAATCCATCGAGTGGCGAGAGGAAACCTTCACCGTGGTGGGAATTGAGGGAAAGGCCATT
>Ga0172364_10003977_pt1 | contig 11792 bp, 9 predicted proteins | sample LakKivSesite10cm_FD_114545 | JGI IMG/M metagenome (GOLD analysis project Ga0172364, IMG submission 114545) | Sediment microbial communities from Lake Kivu, Rwanda - Sediment site 10cm | ecosystem: Environmental > Aquatic > Freshwater > Lake > Sediment | place: Rwanda: Western Province, Lake Kivu... | reverse complement strand
CCCGGGTCGGCCTCCAGATCGTACAGCTCCGGCTCCTTCCCCGGCATGTATGCCTGCTCACTTCGGCGAACGCTGTCGACCAACGAGGTTGCCTGGGTCGCTTGGCCTTCGGCCACTCCCCCGTAGATCAAGGTCCATCTCCCATCCGTTATGGTGCTCCTCCGGCCGGATGAGACATCTTGGGTAATGGCCCAGGATGAGATGGCCACGTCCCTGAGCGACTCGACCTCGCCTTTGATCAGAGGTACCATGGATCTCCCCTGCATCGTGCCGGGGTGCTCCGCTCCGGCGAGCTCCAAAAGGGTGGGCATGATGTCGGTGGGCTGGACCAGTCCCTGGATCCTCCCCGGCTCAATGCCGGGGATCCGGAGAAGCAGGGGTATCCTTGCCAGCTCGGAGTAAAGGGGGGTGGCCTCCAGTGTCCCGCCGGCGATTATGCACTTGCCGACGAGGTTGTGTTCGCCCAGATAGAAGCCATGGTCGGTCGTGAAGATGACCGCCGTGTCATCGGCGAGGCCGAGGTCCTCCAGCCTCACCAAGACCTTCCCGACCCATCTGTCCACCATGGTTGCCTCGGCGGCGTAGAGGGCCCTCGCGTGTTTGAGCTCCTCACGCGTCATGTAGTCGTCGTGGCCATACGCTGGGTAGATGACCTCCTCCCCGTCGTAGCCCGGATCGTACAGGTCCACGTACCACCTCGGGGGGTCCCATGGTTCGTGGGGATCGAAGGTGTCCACGTAGAGCATGAACTTCCCGGTCGCCCGATTACGCTCCAGCCAGTCGCAGGCCCTGGCCATGGTCTGCGGTGCGAAGTAGTCGGCCTCGCAGGTTCTCCGCGAAACGTTGCGCAGGTACTGGACGACGGTGTCGTGGGGGCTTCTGAGCTTCTCGGGCGAGCATGGGAGCTTGATCTCGATTGGGTCGGTTACGTAGCGGTCGTTCTCCTGCCCTCTTATCCAATTCCAGCCCGAGAAGCCCCTCTGGAAGTTGTAGCCGTCTTTGAGTATGTGGGGCGTGTCGGCGACCAACATCGTCGTGTAGCCGGCTTTCCCGAGCACCTCGGAGACGACCACCTCGTTCTTGGGAAGCGGGGACCAGTCGTAGTAGGTGAAGACGTATCGTCCCGTGAAGACCTCGGCCCTATTTGGGACAGTGGGAAAGGACCCGCAGTAGGCGTTGTCGAACACTACGGACTGCTGTGCCAGCCCGTCTATGTTGGGCGTCCTGATCCAATCGTTGCCGTAGCAGCCAAGGTGGTCTCGCCTGAAAGTGTCGGAGACGATGACGAGGAGCTTCAAATGCCCGCCTCAATGGTCGGCCGCGCTGAGATGCTGAAATCTCTTCTTGTTGGTCACAGCCTAGGATTCGAATCTCGTGGTCCGCACTTCCCGGTACAACTTGCGCCTTATCATGAGCGCCCATACGGCCACGCCTACGATGATCGATGTGCCCGCCACCGTGAGCCATTCGATTATGTACACCCAGAGCAGAGCCCTGTCCTTGGCCTTGACTGCATCATCCATGACCTTTGTAAGGGATGCCATGGCTTCCTGCATCGCGGGCAGGCATGCTTCGAACTCCTCGCCGATCCACAGCTGGTCGACCCTGTCCCTGAGGGATCCCGTCCCAACTAGCTCCTTATTGAGGGCGAGGGTGTTCGCGCCGAATGTGTCGGCGAAGTCTATCAATGACAGGAGTATTCCCTTCTCTATTGCATACTGGCTTATCTGCTGCCTGAGGGCGTGGGTGATTGCCACGTCGGTGGGTATCGCGGCTCGAGCCGGGTAGTACACCAACCTGGCGATGAAGTCCTTCCAGTACTCCCAGTGGTAGAAGCCCACAACCCCGTTGCCTCCCCAGTCCCAGACGAAGGCAAGGGTCCTGCCCTCGCCTATGTCCCAGTAGATCAGGACGGGATCGTTCTTTGGATCCGAAGGAACGGTCTCGTCCGTTGTGACTGCCAGAACCGTGGCCCCGTCCTTCGGCTGTGGTCGGTTGTGGGACCATATGCGGGGCATTCTCGTGAAATCTATCCCATCCGTGATCGGATTCGGGATCGTGGGCAGGATCCTGAAGTTGTGATCCCGCCACTCATCGTGGCCAATCTGGTAGACGGGGAGGACCGATCCCACGGGCGTATCGTCCCAGGGCGGCCCCGTAGTCCAGACCGTGACGGCTCCGCCGAAAGAGGTCGGGTCGTCCGACATTAGGAAGCCGAAGCCTTCTTCTTCGACCGCCTTCTTGGTCCATACCTGGAATTCGTCTTTCAGGTCGTTTGATCGGATTGCGGTGATTATCAGCACGTCATAGTTCTCTAGCAGGTTGGCCTCGCTGCGGGGAAGGTAGAGGCGTAGAAACCTCTGCATGTTCTTGTACCCGAGGGAAGGATTGGTGTAGCCTATCTCAGCCTCAATTCTGGTCAGCTGTATTTTGGGGTCCTCCAGCAAAGCCATCGTTGGGTATCCCGGGGCCACGTAGGGATCGCCAATGAACAGGGTCCGGATCCTGCCCGTTTCGGGGTCGACCTTGGGCGTAGAAGCCGACAGGCCAAGTTGGGGACAGACCGTCAAGACTGCAACGAGGAGGATGTGCCAGCGCAAGTCAACACCCACCCTTCCGTGCCCGCCCACGATAAAAAGTTTTGCCGTGCGGCTGTGCGGCAGTGAGACCCCGTTGGCATGCCTCGTCGCGGCTGGCGGGGTGCATCCAAGATTGAGGCTGCGAGACCGGCGAAGTGCTCGTCAGAAGTGGTCAAGCGATGGTTGCAGGGGGGAGCGGTCTGGGAAAAGCCTTTGGGCGCGGTCCAGGGCCTTTGTCGATGAGAATCTGAGCTTTCCTAGGGAGGCCAAGTGGTGAAGGGGCAGCGTGCCGGGGACCATCTGGGACAGCTCTCTGATGTCAACCTCCAACCACTCACATTTCCTGTCGGGCTGCCCCCTCTCTACGCCTACCTTCCCGCCGGACCGAGCTATGGTGAAGGTGTCGTTATTGCCTTCAATGACATCATCGCGAACCTTCAGAGCAAGTGTCCCGCGGAATCGCCTGAACTCGCCTCGGAGCGATTTGAGAGTCGACATAACGTCGTTGACCCTGAACATGCCGCTCAACCCGACTGATACGGATGACCCCGGGATGGACAGCGCGGAAAGCAGTTCGTCTTGGGGAGGGCCGCCGTATGCGACGAACTCGCAGTCTTGGAAGTGTCCCAGGTCCCCGATAAGCCCCCTGATCGCCTGGGGTCCATCGAAGCCGGCCTCCTCGACGGAGAGTATCCTCCTTGTCCCGTCATCGGTCTTCTCCTCTCTGAGATTATAGGCAAGATATCCATGGACCCCGCCCTTGTCGTAGACCCTGACTCTTGCTCGTCCGAGGATCCTCACCTTCCAGTGAAGCTCGTTCCTCAGCATTGTGCATGAACGATGCCCGTAGGTAAGATCATAGGCGGACATCACCGCCGGCAGGTCACCGGGCTCAAACTCCCGCACATTCCCGGATTCAGCATATCCTGGAAGGATCTTTGTCGGAACCCGGAGCCAGTGGACAACCATAGCCCGCTCGTATCCGACGGTGCGGTAGAAGGTATCCCTGCCGTAGAGCATGGACACGGGGAATCCCTTGCGGATCATCAGGTGGATCATGTCCTTGAGAAGGTGGGTGGCTATGCCCATCCTGCGGTAGGGTTGAAGCGTGCAGACCTCGGCTATCCCGCCCATCCTCAGTTGGCTTGAGCCTATCCATATCGTCCTCGGGGCTGCCCTGAGATAGCTGACCAGCTTGCCATCCATGTCCGCGACTAGGGTGAGGCCGAAATCGTAGAACGGGTCGTGTTCGTATATCCTCCGAAATGTCTGGGCATCGGCGTTGTATGCCGTCGAGGTCAGCGTGATCATGTCCTCAAGCTCGTCCCTGCGGAGGCAACGAACCTTGTAGTTGGTCACGGTGGCGGATATCGCCTTGGTTCAGCCCAAAAATCTTCCGATGTCCCCTATTGCCGGGATTATAGTATTATATCTTGGGCGCGCAGTGGGATCTGCAGCACGGGATGAAGAGGAAGCGATATATCGATCCCAAATGAGATCGTACCAACCGCCCGACCGTGTTGCACCGGGAGTTGGGGGGACTGCATCCTTGTTCGCGAGCCAACCGGGCCAGATCGGCGACGGCCGTCAGGGCTTGGTCCCAGTTCCCTCCGCTTCTGCCGGGATCCAGTAGGCCTCGAACTTGTAGACGCTGCGGCCGTTCTGCGGGTCCTTGACCAGTATCTTTGCCGTCCAGTCGTTGGCCTCGGATGGTTGCTCGGCAACGTGTGCCCATCCCCTGACCTCGATCGGTCTTATGGCGAGGGTGCCCTTCCGGCGGGGGATTCTCTGGTAGAACCGGTACTGGATGTCCGTCGTGATCTCGTCAGAGATGTGCTGGTTTGTGAGAGCGTCTCCTTTGATTGTGAGCAGCTCGGCTCCGTCGAGGTTGGCCTCGAAGTAGAGGACCTTCTCCGCGTCGGGCCGGGCAACCAGGGCCTGGTCGTTCTGCCTTGCTTGCTTCAGGATAGCTTGAGTGCTCGCGGCATCCGGCGCCTTGGCCAGCATGTCGCGGTACTTCGCCAGGTCAGCCAGGCCGGCGTCGGCAAGCCCTAGGAACGTTTCGACGCCGATCGTGTTGTACCATCCGACCTTCTCCTTGTACCTTTTCAGTGCCTTCCTGAGTCTGGCCACCTCCTGTCTGGTCGCCCTTTCTGCTTGCGGTGTGCCATCCTCCTCGTACCGGAAGAACCGCATGAATGCCGTCACGTAGGCCACGTTCAGGGCCAGGAAGTCCCTGCCCTGCAGCATGCTCGCCCGGGCCTTTCCCAGCGCCTCCTTGTTCGATATCCGGGCCCTAGCCTGCGCAAAGAGGCGCAGCATCCTGTCGTATATGCCCAGCCCCTCCTGGAGCTCGTCCAAAGTTGCGTCGTAGTGGGGCTTGGCAAGAAGGTACAACTCCCTGAGGAACCTTGCGTGCTCCTTTCCGCGGTCAAGCACTGGGTCCCCCTTCACGACGAACAGGCCTGTCAGAAGGTGGGAGAGGGGGTTCCAGGCCTGGGTGGAGGCGTAGGGCCGGATGTAAAGCGCCTTCTCCATGGCGTCGTCCGAGAGCAGGAGCATCCGGGCTATGGTCGCTGACGCCTTCCTGCCGAAGACCTGGGCCGCCCAATCCTTTGCCAGCTGTGCGGCGGAAAGGTGGGGCTCCCACATAAGCCTCCTGGCGGCGTAGTGATGGGCGTCCATCCACATGCTCGACGGGAACCCGAAGGCCGCCCCCACGACGCCCCTGCCCAGCGCGTAGTTGAGGCCGGCTTGGAACCACTCCCCCATGTAGTCAGGGTATGTCTGGTGGCCGTGGGGGCCATGGGCCATCTCCAGCTCGACGCATGTTGTGTGCTTGGTCTGGCCGAAGGTGGGATTGAAGGCCTGGTACGCCCACTGGTCGGTCTTCGTGAGCTTTATGGACACGACCAGGTTTGTGGTCGGGATATCCGCGAATATGGACCTGAATATGGACTCGATGCTGTGCTGCTCCCAGTCGTTGACGACCCAGGTTCGGTGGAGGTAGAGCTTATTGAACTCACTCGCGACAACGTCGTACATGGCGTGCACGAATCTGCGGTACTTCTCCTCGAGCGATAACAGGCTGGCGTTGTGGATGACGTCGAAGGACCTAATGTTCCCGATCGGAAGCATCTCGCCGATCCTGACCCCTACTCCATCCAGATCAGGAAGCGCTGTGAGGATGGACCTGTAGCGATTCTGAAGGATGTCCCAGAGCGTCTGGTCCTCGGGCGAAAGTGTGGTTCCGGCCGGGAGCATGCGGTCTTGGTAGAGGAACTCATCGCCGATGATGAGGCATTTCATCCGGTACCTGTGGCACTCCCGCGCGACCTCACGGTAGAGGCGACGGTAGACCTCGGTCCTTTCGCTGTGCGGTGGGTCGGCCCAGTCGGACACCCTGTAGGTTGAGTGCAGTATGACGTGGTTGGCGCCGTACATGAAGGCGCGCCCCACTTCCTTCTTCGCACCCTGGAGTACGTCACCGAAGCGTGACTCGTCGAAGAAAGGGCGCTCGGGGGTGTCAAGCGAGCCAACGCTAACGTGTGTGATCCTGAAGGGGAACGCCGGGTCCATGGTGAGGTTGATGGTGGGCATCCTCCCCGTGACTCGGACCCTGTCGGCGAGGTACGCCAGCCCCCTCGCACACCCGGTTTCCGAGGCTCCAATGAGGTCCCACCGGCGTGGTCCCCGTGTCCTCAGTTCAAACGCCTCTCGGTCCTTGGCTGCGATGCGTCCAACTAGGACCCGAATGTTGGCCTTCTGGTCCAAGGCCTTGCCGAGGCCCATTTCGATCGAGGAGGAGCTGCACGCGTTCTTTAGATCCTGGAACGCCTGCTCAACGGCGGCATCTTTCTCAAAGTGCGGCGGGAAAGCTGCTGAAAGCCTCGTCACTTCGATCCTTCCGGCATCCCCCCAGAGAGCTATCGGTCTTAAAGGTGACGGGTCTTTCCGGGTTGGGCGATGCGAACGTCCTCCGCCGATGCCCCCCTATCGGCCACGAAGTGCGCGGCTTGAGGTGCGATAAATAAAGGCGGGCGCTCGAACGGATTGTCATGCCAGAGGACAGCGGTGGCGAAACACCGAAGGAGCAGGATGCTGACCCGGCGTCAAAATACCGCGCCGCGGGCAAGGTTGCAGCCCAGGCCCGGGATTTTGCCGTTTCGCTTGTACAGGAAGGGGTGAAGCTGATCGACGTGTGCGCGCAGGTTGAGAACAGGATAAGGGACCTTGGCTGCGAGCCCGCGTTCCCCCTTAACATCTCAACCGACCATGTGGCGGCCCACTACACAAGCCCTGACAACGATGCCTCGGTTTTCAAGAAGGGACAGGTGGTCAAGATCGATGTGGGCGCCCACCTGGACGGGTTCATAGGCGATGCGGCGGTCTGCATCATTGTCGGAGGAGGCACATCGGATCTCATATCCTGCGCCCAGAAGGCCCAGGAGGAGGCCCTGAAGATGGCCGGCCCCAAGGTCATGACCAACGATATCGGGCGGGCGGTGGAGGAGGTCATCAAGGGGGCGGGCTACGTTCCCATCAGGCAGCTTTCGGGCCACACCCTGGAGCAGTACGTTCAACACGGCGGGAAGACCATACCGAACTTTGCCATGCCGCACGGAGAACCCCTTGAGGTAGGGGAGGCCTATGGCATGGACATCTTTGCGAGCAACGGGACGGGGAACGTGACCGAGTCCTACCTTTGCCAGATCTACGCCGTCAACAGGGACAATCCATTCCCCAAGCTGCGGGCCGCCAAACGCCTCTATTCCTACATCCTTGAGAGCTACAAGACCCTGCCCTTCGCGGAGAGATGGTACAAGCCCAAGTTCCCGGGCTCGAAGATCGCGCTCCTGGAGATGCTCCAGAACAGGGCCCTGCGGAAGTACGGCGTCCTCTCCGAGCGGCAGGGGGTCTTGGTCGCCCAGAGCGAGGAGACCTTCGTTGTGACGGAGAACGGGATCGAGGTCACTACGAAGCCGTAGATCGGCCCCTGGCGACCATCCGGTTCGTCACAAGGCCGCCCAATATCAGGGTTGCGAAAGCGATCAAGCCGGTCTCAGGTATCGGCGCAAGGGCTAGGCCAACGGCGAGCAGGCCCGACTTGCTGCTGTAGTCCCTCGTCTCCCATGCGGGGTATCCAGAGACGGTGGTCGTCTTCCCATAACCCTCGGTCGTTTCGTACGAGAAGCCCCAGCCCATCCACACTGCAAACCAGGGCCCCGCTTGCTGCCCCATGGTGTCGTAGATGACGACCGTCACATCGTCCTCGGCTCCCGTCTTCTCGTAGTTGCGCTCGCCGAGGCTGTAGGTGAATCCCATCGCCGATACCAGGGCGCCATCGGGCTCATCTCCCGTCCACCCCGCCAGGGGCTCCGGGAGCTTGGCGATCAACTCTGCGAATGGCACGGCCGCACCCTGGTGGGCCTTGTCCAAGGCCTCTATGGCCCCAAGGTTCATGGCCTTCACGTAGTCGAAGAGGATCTGGTTGGAATCTATGTCATCCCCTTCCACGAAGACGGCCATCCTGGCCCCAACCACCTCTGCTGCACTTACCGCTGTAGCACCCACCACAGCCGACACAAACAGTCCTATCAACAGGAGATTCAGCTTCATACTTGGCCTCCACTTCAACGCAGCCGTCTTCCATATCTGGTGTCTTATATATCTGACTCAAATGCCCCTAGGGGACTCGTCTTGCGCTCGAGTCCGTTGGCCTGGGTCACCATGACAACGGCATCCTCGGTCGTGTCTGCCGCCCCCATTCTGGCCCTTCTCATGTCCTCTTCTGCATGGCCATTGATGTATGGTTTTCAACTTCCGCCAAAAGCAAAATAAGCGGTCGCGTTGTGTCGAGGGGCTAGCTGATGGCATGAGCTTGGTTGGTAAGAGAATCAGACTTGGCCGGATCTTCAAGGATGATGGGAAGACCTTCGTCGTCCCCATGGATCACGGCGTCGACCTCGGCCCCCTTGGGGGCATAGAGGACATCAGAGCCACGGTCAAGAGGCTTCTATCAGGCGACTGCAGGCCGGACGCCACGCTCCTGAACCCAGCCATGATCCGCGCGTGTCACGAGGACTTGGTGGGCAAGCTTGGCGTGATCGCGCGGCTGGACGGTACCGCCTCAGCGCTGGGCCCGGACATAACTGACTACCGGCTTTTCAGTTCGGTGAAGGAAGCGTCGCGGCTCGGGGCGGACGCGGTGGCAACCATGGCCTTCGTCGGGGTGGAGAAGGAATCGCAGAATTCCGAGAAGATCGGCAGGATCTCCCAGGAATGCGACAAAGCAGGGATGCCCCACATTGTCGAGGCGCTGCCCCCGGAGATCGTTGAATACCACTTCAAGCCCAAGGCCAAGCGAATCTGGCCCAGCGTAGACCATGTCAAGTTCGTTGACAGGGTGGCGGCCGAGCTTGGTGCGGACGTGGTCAAGTCCTACTATACTGGCGATCCTGACTCGTTCAGGGAGGTCGTGAAGTGCTGTCCGGTCCCAGTCATCGTTCTGAGCGGGCCGGGCGCGGGCGACTCGCAGGGCCTGCTCAAGATGGTGAAGGACATAATGGACGCGGGGGGCAAGGGAGTCATCATGGGGCGAAACGTCTGGGGAGACAAGGACCCAATTGGCATGATCAGGTCGATCTCCAAGATCGTCCACGAGGAATGAGCATCGGCGACGACGGGCAGACGCATGCGGAGGGCGCGGGGCTGGAGAAATGGCCAAGCTTGGGATAGGGATCATCGGCGTGGGCTTCATGGGCTCAAACGTCTTCGAGGCCCTGAGGCGCGCCCCTGACCTGAAGATGGATGTCAGGGCCATATGCAGAACGGACAGGCAGAAGCTTGAAGAGATCGCCAAGAAGGAGGGGATCCCCTTCGCCAGCACCGACTATCAGGAGGTAGTTGAAAGGGAGGACGTGGACGTGGTAGCGATCTTCTCACCGGACCACCTCCACGGCCAACACGCGATAGCCGCCCTGAAGCAGGGCAAGCACGTCCTTTGCACGAAGCCCATGGTCACCACGATGGAGGAAAGCAGGAAGATCGTCTCCCTGGTCAAGAGGAAGAAGGTCAAGTTCCTGACCGCCGAGACAGTCAGGTTCACGGACCTCTACATTCAGGCCAAGGACCTTCTTGAGAGGGGGGAGCTTGGGGACCCTATGTTCGTGGAGGCGCTCTACGTACATGACATTAGGGGCCTGATGGGGCACACCCCCTGGAGGTTGACCGCTCCTCAGGACTTCCTGTTTGGTGGGCTTTGCCACCCCGTGGACCTGGTGAGATGGCTGGCCGGGGACGTCGTTGAGGTCCACGCCTACGCAAAGAAGAGCGGGATGATTCCGGGCTATCCTTTGGACGACACCTTCACGGTCAACCTGAGGTTCCGGACGGGCGCAATCGGAAGGGTTTTGGGGGCATACGGGGTCGTCGAGCCGCCGCTGGCCTTGGAGGAATTCGGGGTCTACGGCACCAAGGGAACGCTGATAAACAACCAGCTCGTCTTGGAGAGACAGGGAAAGATCGTGAGGAAGGCCCTCTCCCCATCGCGATACCTCAAGATGAAGCAGGAGACAGCGGCGGGAAGGATGGTTTCCCCGGACGAGGAGATCAGCGGCCACATCGACGAGGTGGTGAGATTCCTCAGGCACCTGCAGGACTGCATCCAGGGAGATGCCACGCCAAACCCCGATGCTGTTGAGGGCGCAAGGACTGTGGCGACTTGCCTGGCTGCCGGGGAGTCCATCAAGACGGGCAGGCCGGCCAAGGTGCGGCGGATAGGCTAGCTCGGGCTTGGGTCGCCCGAACCTGAAAGTAGGCAAGCTGGGTGGAATCCGATGGAGGAACTCAGGAAAGGAAGGCTGCAGGCAAATCCCTACTATCAACGCGTGGACTTGCCATTCTACCGCGAACACCTCGAGGACTTCCTGCCGAGCAAGATCATAGACATCCACACCCATGCCACGAGCCCGGCTGAGCTCATCCCCGGGGCCCCGGCCCCCGTTTTCTGGGCTGAGAGGGTGTGTCCTGACGGCATGGGCGCGCCCTCCCTGCTTGAGGGCTACTCCCTGCTGTTCCCGGGGAAGAAGGTCAGCCCGGTGATCTTCCCCTACCCGTCTCCGCGTTTCGACGCAGAAAGGGGCAATGAGTACGTGTCAAAGGAATCGAGGAGGCTGGGCCTCAAGTGTCTGATCCTGAGCGATCCTGCTTGGTCGGCTGAGGAGCTGGAGGGGCGCGTCGCGCAGGGGGGTTTCGTTGGGCTGAAGCCCTATCCTTCGATGGCAAGGGGCAAGCCGGCGGAGGGTGTCGAGATCTATGACTTCCTTCCCGCCCATCACCTCGAGCTGGCCGATCAGAAAAGATGGCTGATCATCCTCCACATCGCCAGGCCCGAGAGGCTCATGGACCCGCTGAACCAGCGACAGTTGATGGAGCTGGACGGGAGCTACCCGGACGCGAAGATCGTGGTCGCTCACGTCGGGAGGGCGTACTGTGATAGGTATGCACAGGGCCTGGATGCGCTGGCGGACTCCCGGAGCCTCTTCTTCGACATCTCGGCGAACACCAACCAGCTGGTCTTCGAGACGCTGATCGATACGATCGATTCACGGCGGGTGGTCTTCGGGTCGGACCTGCCCGTCACGGCCATGCACTCCGGCAGGATCTGCGAGGGCGACAACTACATCAACATCGTGCTCGGCGCCGACTGGCAGGACAGTCACACAAGGATCGGCCGGCCGGAGGAGCGGATCACTTTCTTCCTGTACCAGGCGATAGGTGCCTTCAAGAGGGCAGCCGAGCGAAGGGGTTTGAGTAAGAGGCAAGTCGAGATGATCTTCTTCAAGAACGCCGAACGGATGGTGGGCAGATGAGGAAACCGCAGGTGGGACGAGTGGTGGAGACTAGACCGAGAATCGGCCTGCTGACGCTGATGTTCAAGCTCTACGATGCAATCCCGGAGCTTGAGCCGGAGATGGCCGAGGTTGCCAGAGAGCTGACGAAAGTCCTGGGCAAGATCGCTAGGGTGGAGTGGCCCGGCGTGTGCAAGACGCGGGATCAGGTGGATGACGCAATCTCCCTCTTCGAGGAAAAGGAGGTCGACCTGATCGTCGTGGTCCTGCTGACATACGCCCCGAGCCACTTGGCGGTACATGCGCTGAACGCCACCAGACTTCCGGTCCTGATATTCAACACCCAGAAGCTGCGCGAGGT
>Ga0172364_10003975_pt1 | contig 11795 bp, 9 predicted proteins | sample LakKivSesite10cm_FD_114545 | JGI IMG/M metagenome (GOLD analysis project Ga0172364, IMG submission 114545) | Sediment microbial communities from Lake Kivu, Rwanda - Sediment site 10cm | ecosystem: Environmental > Aquatic > Freshwater > Lake > Sediment | place: Rwanda: Western Province, Lake Kivu... | reverse complement strand
TGGTGGCCAATCTGCGGGGCTGTCGAAATCAGGCCCACTCCAATTATGGAACGGATTACTTCACGATGGACGGCTACGGCCAGGACTCTCTCATTCTCCGCGGGAAATCGGCCGATTATTTGGGGATCAAAGGGCAGATCCGTTATGAGGCGCGATTAAAAGCCGTAACCGAAGGCGGGTCTGTCGCCGTCGACGATTGCGATCTCGTCATCAAGAACGCGGACGCCGTCACTCTCTATCTTGCGGCGGCAACGAATTTCATAAGCTACAAGGATGTGAGCGGCGATCAGCACCAGAGAGTTGAGGAGACTATCCGGAAGGCGGGGGAGAAATCTTTCGCCCGGATTAAAGAGGATCACATCAGAGAGCATCGGAAGCTCTTTGACCGGGTGGCCATAGACCTGGGATCAACGGAGGCCTCTTTCCTGCCTACAGATGAGAGGCTCAAAAAGTTTGACGGGACAAACGACCCAAACCTGGCCGCTCTGTGTTTCGAGTTCGGCCGCTACCTGCTCATTTCCTCGTCCCGGCCCGGAACGCAGCCGGCCAATTTGCAGGGAATCTGGAATCAATACATGAATCCGTCCTGGGATTCAAAATATACGACAAACATCAATCTCGAAATGAATTATTGGCCGGCTGAAGTCGCCGCTCTGGCAGAATGTGCTTATCCCCTCTTCAAAATGATAAAAGAGCTCACCGACCAGGGAAGCGATGTGGCCAGAGAGCATTACGGAGCCAAAGGCTGGGTTTTCCATCAGAATACAGACCTCTGGAGGGTGGCGGCCCCGATGGACGGACCGGACTGGGGAGCTTTCACCACGGGTGGCGCCTGGCTGTGTACCCACCTCTGGGAACATTATCTTTTTACGGGCGAGGCGAGCTTTCTGAAGGATGTCTATCCGATTATGAAAAGTAGCGTTGAATTTTTCCTTGATTTCCTGAAAGAGCATCCGAGATACGGATGGCTTGTTACGAATCCCTCCACCTCACCCGAGAATTTTCCGGAAAGGGAAGGAAACGGCCCCTTCTTTGATGAAGTGACAGGGTGGATGAGCCCCGGGACAACCATCTGCGCGGGCTCAACCATCGACATGCAAATCCTGAATGATCTATTTGGCTATGTGGCCAGGGCTTCAGAAATACTGGGGCGTGATGAACTCTTCCGAGAGAAGGTTTTAAGCGCCCGGAAGAAATTGGCCCCGATGCAGATCGGCAGGGATGGCCAGCTCAGAGAATGGCTCGAAGACTGGGGGCAGAAAGAGAAAAGTCACCGCCACATTTCTCATCTCTATGGATTATTTCCAGGAAACCAGATTTCCCTCGACAGGACACCTGAATTCGCTCAGGGAGCAAGGGCGGTGCTTGAAGCACGCGGTCTTGAGGGGAACGGCTGGTCTTCTGCCTGGAAAATGGCCTGCTGGGCCCGTCTTCGAGAACCGGAAAAAGCTCTTCAGAACTTCAACTATGCCATTCACAATTATACTTTCGATAATCTCTTTTCCATCTGCTCCAGGGCCCTGCAGGTGGACGGCTCTTTCGGCGTCTGCGCGGCCGTTGCGGAAATGATATTACAGTCCCATGAAAATGAGCTTTTTGTGCTGCCTTCTATCCCACAGTCCTGGAAAAAAGGAGAAGTCCGAGGCCTGAGGGCACGCGGTGGCTTTGTCGTAGATATCAGTTGGGATGAAAACAGGACGGTGACCATAAATATCCTGTCAAACCTGGGCGGACGCTGTCAGCTCAGGACCCCGTATCCCATTAAAATCAAAGAGATTTCTCCAGAAATATCGGTCACCAAGATCGACGAATGTCGCTTCTCTTTCGAGACAGAAGCCGGGAAAAGCTACGAGGCCACGCTTATTCCGGCTTTTGGGTGGTAGCGGCGCCGCCACGCACATCAGCCCCTGCTCGGCCGCCTCCGGCCCGGATTTCTCCCCATCCCTTCACAGCCCGGAAAGAAGCAGCTTGAGCCTCTTATATATTTCTCTCCGATGGCCGACGGCCACCACGATAATAATGAGTTGCATTTCCCTTATTCGATAAATAATCCGATAATCAGCAGTCCTCAACGAATGCAACCCGGCAAGATCATAGGCCAGCGGCTTCCCCTTGAGCGGATTGATCATTAAGGATTCGATGGCCTTCCGGATCGTTTTCCTGATCGAGGGGTCCAACTTCTCGATGTTCCGCCGCGCCTCTTTCGTCAGGAACACACGATACCGGGAATCTTTCATTTTTCCGGAAAGACCTCCCTCAACGGGTGAAGCCTTCCGGCCTTCTCGTCCCTGAGTCCTCGGTGGATGCTGGCCACAAACTCCCTGTCACTCAGGATTTCCAGCGTTTCGATCAGGCTTTCGTATTCCCCGACGCTGAGGAGGACTCCTTCGACCGTGCCCCTGTGGGTGATGCCAAAAGACTCATGTTCCTCCCGAACCCTGCGGATATATTCTGAAAGACGAGCCTTGGCCTTGCTCAATGGAATAGTCTCCGAATAGCTCATGAGAGTCTCCTTCAGATTGGTCTATATTTAGACTAATCTTTTGGTCAATGATAATCTACGCTGCTCGTCTTGTTTTGTCAATACATGAGACGTCCATGCCCGGTCCTTTTTCTCTCCCCGTTCCGCTTCGGGAAATAGCAGCCGCTCTCCGCGATAAGCGAACACTCATCGATCCCGGGCTTCCTCAATTCCCCTGATCTTTAGTCGTTTCGATTTGTCCTATTTCAGCGATAGGCTTCTTTTCTGTGTTTCACATGAAGAATGATGATCTTTTTCTCCGCCATATCCGTTGCGTAAATGACGCGATAGTCTCCACATCTATACCTGAACAATCCTTTAAAAATCCCCTTAAGAGGCGTGCCCAGCCCGGCCGGATTCTGGACAAGGTGGGACTTCACTCTCTCCACAATCCTGGCTGCATCCTCCTTGCGGATCGCCCTGAGATCCTTCAGCACCTTCTCTTGCCAGATGATTTCATAACCCAAGCTTTTTCTCCAGCTCCTCGGTGGTTAGATACCTGGCGTTCTTATCGTTCAACCTCTCAAGAGCCGTGTAGGCTTCTTCGTAGTCGGCGAGCTTTTCCTCGATCATCTCTTTGATGAAGGACGTTTTTGTCCGCCTCGTCTTCTTGGCCAGTGCGCTCAAACGCCGGGCGATATCAGAAGGAAGCCTGATCGATATGGTCGGCATTGTTCTATCACCTCTGTAATACATATAATACTCGTAATACAATAAGTCAAGGTTTGCGCTGGTTAACGCTTCCTTAAGGTTGACGCCCGGGGATTTGGGATCTTCTCACTGACGAGGTGCGATAAGATTTCGAGGACATGACCGAAATCTCATGATTTCGAATCGTGTCCCCCGAATTTCCAGTTAATTTCACTATTAATTGACATCCCGTGGCTGACCGGTACCTCTTCATTGTGACACCATTAACAATCCTGTTCAGTGGAGGCAATGTAAGGATGCAAGAAAGTAAGGAGCATATATGGAACTCATCGAAATCGCCAAAATGACGTCAAAGGGACAGGTTACCGTGCCGGCTCCCATGAAATCTCTATGAGAGCCGAATTTCCCGGGCTTCCGTTTGGGCCCGGGGGAGCCACTATCACTCATGGTTTGGCTGGTCCAGAGAAGACGTCGAAAGAGCGGCCAATCTTCCCCGGTACCGGCCCTTCTTCCGGGGAATCATGGCAGACGATGAGGAAAGAATCTATGTCAAGAAGGGGATCAGGATTGGCTGGAATACGGCATTATTCACGGCCAATGGGTATCACATAATTATCGGCAACCTCAGAACTCTTCCCATCCTTTTATAATCACCCTATTATCTTATCCAAAGTTATGACAAAGGAAGATTCTTTTCTTCCCCAATATCCCTTGATATTTTTTGGAAAATTGGCATTTCGGATAAACGGATGAATTTCCCAGAAAAGGAGGAGGAAATCATGCGAAAACTTTTGGGGTTCGTGCTATTTTTTCTTCTGGCCCTTTCCTTCGCTTCAACGGCCCTGGCCCAATTTGGACAGACCGGATCCCTCAACGGGACAGTCAAAGACCCTGAGGGAGCGCCTCTCCCAGGAGCCTCGATAAGCATCAAGTCCCCGGCGCTCATCCTTCCCGAGATGAACACAGTGACCAGCAGCCAGGGCACATATCGTTTTCCCTCTCTTCCTCCGGGAACGTATGAAGTGACCTATTCGCTCCCGGGGATGAGTACACTCATCCGCAAGGGGATTATTATCAGCGCCGGCCAAACCACGACGCTCAATGTCACTCTGGAGTTTAAAAAACTTGAAGAAAGCCTGGTTGTTGTCGGCCAGTCGCCAACGGTTGACACTCAGTCTACAACTCGGACAACGAACCTGGATAAGGATTTTATCGCTTCTATCCCCGCGGCCCGGAATCTCGACGCTTACTTTGGCATGACCCCGGGGGTTATCGCCGAATCAAATCCCAACGGTCTGATGTCGAGCGCCTTTGGAAGCGGCGTTACGGACAATGCCTTTAATGTGGACGGAGTCAACGTGACGGCCCCAGATTTCGGCACTTTGAGGATCGAGATCAGCATGGATATCATGGAAGAGCTTTCGGTTCAGTCCGGCGGCTTGCTGGCTGAATACGGAGATACCATGGGCACAATTGTGAACGTCGTCACCAAATCGGGCGGAAGCACCCTCAGCGGTTCGGCAGGCTTTTATTATAACAGCGATAAACTTCAATCAACCAATACAAAAGGGACACCCCTGGAAGGCAGGCTCAGCGGCTATAATTATGTTTATGAGCCGTCGATCACTCTGGGCGGTCCGATAATCAAAGAGAGAGCCTGGTTTTTCGCCACTCTTGGCCTCAACAATCGCGCCATCAATGTCGCGGGTTTCCCTTATGACAAGCCCGAAACCGTTCCCGTTGTCGAAAAGAGGATATACCCTTACCTTAAGCTCACCTTCCAACCCAGTCAGCGAGAAAAGTTCAGTTTTTCTTATAGCTTCTCCAACTACGTCCAGGAAGACGGCGGCGCCACAATGGTGAGTCTCAATTTTAATGAAGATACGACTTTGAAATGGACCATGCCGTCGCATATTCTTAACCTTCAATGGACCCACTTTTTCACCAATAATCTTTTAATGGACTTCAAGCTCGGGTTCACGAGGGGTTCGGATAACCTGTATCCAAAACATGATGGTTCTGTGCCTCTTTATATCGACGTCCTGAATTATCAATTGTCCGGGAGCTGGTGGACAAAAAGGTTATATTCCCGTGATCGATTCCAGCTCAACACAAATACAACCTATTACAAGGATGACTTTGCCGGCTCCCATGAATTCAAACTGGGCGGAGAATTCCAGATGACGGCTGTTAAGGGAGACGACACCCCCCAAAAGGACCCGAGAAACGGCATGGCTCAAATCATCACAGTCGGCGGATTTCCCATCTTGGGATATTGGATTGCGGAAACGTATGAGAAGGAAGCGACCAAAAACGTTTTTGCTTTTGTCCAGGACACCTGGCGACCCGGCAAGCGGTTGACCTTGAATCTTGGCCTTCGATTTTCCCATCAGAGAAGTGTCATTCCGGCTCAAAATCAAAACGAAGGACCGCAAACCCTCCTTGGCGTCACGTTCAATAGAAGCGTTACCAAGTCCTATACTCCGATCAAACGAACCGACCTGGCTCCCCGTGTAGGGCTCATTTATGATCTCACGGGCGACGGGAAAACGCTTTTTAAAGCCAGCTTCTCGAGATACATTCAGGCAAACCAAATTCTCAACTTCTACGCGGTCAACCCGAACTACCAGTGGCGTTATGGGCAGTTGCTCAATCCGGATTTTACGCCCATACCCAATGCCATCATAAGCGTGGATTATCCGAACCCGGCCAAGATCGGCTACAACGGCCATAGTTTAAAATCTCCCTATACCGATGAGATTACGGTTGCTTTAGAGAGAGAACTCTTCCCCGATTGGTCCCTTGCCCTCCGCTATATGAAGAAGTGGGACAGGAATCTCATGCAGATTGTCGACGCCAATCAGCTGGACATCGACCGACTGATGAACGACGGCGCGCTTGTTTGGACAAATTGGGAAGAGGTAACCTTTTTGGACCCTTTTGACGGTCAACAAAAGACGGCCTGGAATCAGAAAGACATATTGGCCGCAGACTATTATCTGGTCAACCCGCCGGGAGCCAAAAGAGATTATGACGGATTCGAAATCGTCCTCAACAAACGCTTCTCTCGGGGATAGTCCCTGATGGCCTCCTACGTCTATCAGAACGCCCGGGGCCTTATTGGAAATGATTATTACAATTGTTTCGCCGATTATTCGTATTATGAAAACCCGAATTTGCAGGTTAATGCAGACGGAAAAATGCACCTCAGTCGGCCGGATGAGTTTAAACTCCAAGCCGTTGTCAATGGCCCCTGGGGGATCAATGTCAGCAGCTTTTTCCGAATCATGTCAGGTGAAAGATATACCCGTCAGGTCGTCACTTGGGATCTAGGAGTTGAGCTCAATCAGGGATACGAGACTGTTTATGCAGAAAAAAAAGGATCGAGAGGGTTGCCCGCTCAAACCATTCTTGACATACGGTTGGAGAAGACCTTCCATGTTCAGAGATACAAGTTTGGCGTGTTCACCGACTGTTTCAATCTCTTTAACAACAATAAGGCCACATATGTCCAGCCGGTATCCAGCAGTCCGGGAGTCGTCTTCGGAGAGATGATGTCAATCCAAGATCCCAGGATCTTCAGGCTGGGCTTCAGGTTTGAGTTCTGAGCCCTCTTAAGAGAGGCAACGATGGAAAAGAAAGCAAAGGGGGCCGTTCTTTTTATAGTGCAGTTTTCGATTGCTTCCCTGGCTATATCGCAGCCCCAGAAAAGCCCGATGACCCTTAAACAAATGATCTCCCTTGAGTCCATCGGCAATATCGCCTTATCTCCGTCCGGCGATTGGGTCGCTTTTGAGGTTACAAGCGTCGATTGGGAGAAGAATGCCTATCGGACACACATCTGGCTGGCCTCAACCGACGGAAAACGCTGCTTTCCTGTAACCCACGGCGAGGCCGCGAACTCGGATCCGGCCTGGTCGCCTGACGGCCAAGTGTGCACCTTCATTTCAACCCGCATCGACAACAAACCGCAAGTCTTTGTTTTTCGGCCCGGCTATGGCGAATCCGAACCGCTCTTTGAGGCTGAAAGAGGCGTGCAGGAATTCGCCTGGGCTCCCGACGGCGAATCGATTGCGTTCTTAAGCCCCGAACAACCCGACGAGCAAAAGCTGGGATTAATAAAGAAGGGCTTTGACGAAGTGGAAATCGATGAATCCCCTCCCCGCTCCCATCTTTATCTCTATGACCTGAAGTCGAGAGAAATCAAAACGCTAGCTTCCGGCAATTTCCACGTTGTGGGTTTCTCTTGGTCTCCGGACAGCCAGAGGATCGTCTTCATCACCGCTCCCAAAAACCTTGAGGAGATTATCTGGGGAACTCAGACAACTCGAATGGTCAACGCGGACGGGAGCTCGCCCCGGATACTGAACTTTAATTATAACGCTTTTCCGATTTTTGTAAAAAGTATAAAGCCGACATGGAATCCCGATGGCCAATCCTTTGTAATTGCCGGGGGAGACCTGAATAATCCGGAGCTATTTGACCCGTCTATTCTGATATTCGATTTAAAAAATGACCGATCTTTCAATGCGTCGGGCGCGAATGACCATTTTATCTATCATTACCCACAATGGTCCGCCGATGGGCGGTTTGTTTATTACCTGGCTTATATTTCTCAAAATAGCCAATTCATTAAGCTCGATCCCGTCGCCCAGCAGGCCGAGCAGATATCGCATTTCCCTGAGATCGACATCCACCAATTCTCCTTAGCCGCGGATAACCAATCTATGGTTTTTTCTGGAAGCACTCCCTCATCGCCGCAGGAATTATACTTTGGAGATATCAATTTTCCAGATAGAGCCCGGAAAATCACAAATCTGCATCCGGTCATCGAACACATTCTTATCGGGAGACAGGAAGAAATCCGTTGGCAATCAGAGGACGGGTTAATGATTCACGGGAGTGTCATTTATCCGATTGGGTATGAAAACGGAAAGAAATACCCCACTCTCCTCCTCGTCCACGGCGGCCCCCTCGGCAATTATCCCAATGCTTTTGCGGCTGGCGCCCGATGCCCGGCCCAATACTTTGCCGGCCGGGGCTATCTCGTATTTCTTCCAAATGTCAGGGGGAGTATCGGCTGGGGGTCCGAGTTTCTCCGGAAGAATATTCGAGATTGGGGCGGCGGAGATTATAAAGATCTCATGACGGGACTGGATGACCTCATCAAAAAGGATCTCGCAGACAAAAATAGGTTGTTCGTCTGGGGCGGCAGCTATGGCGGCTATATGACCAATTGGATTGTCACCCACACCAACCGCTTTAGAGCCGCGTATAGCGAAGTCAGCATCTCGAACCTCACCAGCTGGTGGTCCACGGCTCCGGTCGCCAGAATGTCGTCCCGCATGTGGTTTGTAAAGACTCCCCAGGAAGATCCTGATCTCTATAGAAAGCTATCGCCGATAACCTATGCCAAGATGATGAAGACGCCTCTTCTCATGACTCAAAATGAAAAGGATCAAAGGGCCCCGCTCACTCAGGCGATTGAGTTTTATAGGGCTGTTGAAGCCAACGGCGCTCCCGTTCGGCTTTTCGTCTATCCGGATGAACCTCACGCCACACTGAAACCGATCCATGCATTGGACAAGCTTATGAAGACAGAGGAATGGTTTAAAAAATATCTGAATTGACGCCATAAACATTCGGACAATTCTTCTTCTCTTCAAATTCCTTTTTTTTACTCGACGGTCGCCTGGCCCCTCCTCTTCGCCCCTCTTAACCCGGGCCAATTGAAATACGGTCTGACATAAAATAATATAATATCGTAAGTCGGGTCATGTTTTTGCTTATATGCCGGGAGAACCTGGAGTCATGCTTAATAGTTGCCCACATTCCGGATATAAATATCGAAAGACAGAACGGCGGACGAAATCTGAGAAGCCTCCTATAAAAAGCAAAATCGCCGCCATCCTGGCTGCTTTCTTAATAACAGCGGACATTGGCCTGGCTTCATATCCTTCGGATCGTCTCGAATCATACACTCGCAAGCAATGGACCTCGCATAACGGCCTTCCCCAGAACAGCATCCAATCCATTTGTCAAACCCGCGATGGCTATTTATGGCTGGGGACAGAAAACGGCCTGGCCCGGTTTAACGGGGCCGAGTTCCTGTGTTTCAGCAACGAGAACACACCATCGTTTAAGAGCAACGATGTCCAGGTGATCCACGAAGACTCTTCTGGCGTCCTTTGGATTGGAACCGCAAGTGGGTTAATCCGCTACCGGGATGGGATATTCACAGAGGTCCCCGACATTCCGGGATCTCCAGACCTTGTTGTGAGCGACATCTCCCAGGATAGGGGTGGAAATCTTTGGCTCGCGACGGACAAAGGGCTGGTCAGATACAGAAACGGTTCGTTCGAGCGCCTGACGAAATCGGACGGACTTTCCTACGAACACATCTTCCGCTTGATGATCGACAGCAGCGGCAATTTATGGGCTGGGACAGTCAATGGATGGCTCTTTAGCTTTGGAGCGGATTCTTTGAAAGAGCCGTTCCTCAAAGACATGAAATATGCATCGCGGAAGCTTCCCTTTGAAATCGCCGATATTTGCGATGCTGGAGCCGGGAACATTTTCGGCGTCGGCGGGGAATATGTCTTCCTTGCAACCCACGGGGATCTCGCAAATATCAAAAAGGTGAGCGTTTTCCCAGGGAAACGGCTCCTGGCCATGATCCGGGATAGTGAAGGGAATTTCATTATTGGACCGAGCAACGGAGGACTGATACGGATCAAGGACCGACCCCCCTACGAGCCTGAAATCGACCCTCGATTCAGCGAGGATTATGTGCGGTGCCTCTATTGCGACAGGAGTGGCGATCTTTGGCTCGGAAGCCGCGGAAGCGGGCTGTTTGGATTATCCAATACCATTATCAAAATGTTCACAAGAAACGAGGGACTCTCCAACGATTTCATCCGATCCGTCTATGTGGATCCTGAGGGAGAGTTGTGGGTCGGCACGAACAGGGGATTGAATCGTTTTGACCGGGGCCGTTTCACTCAGCAGGGCCAAGAATGGCTTCTGCCCCACACCGTGACTTCTCTAATCATGGACGACTCCCGATCTCTATGGGTGGGCACGGCCGATCACGGCCTATTCCGTGTTTCCAAAGGCGGGGCAGGAAATTCTGTCGCATTGGGAAGAGACTCCACAGGCATGAGCATTTCCTGCCTTGATTTGGACGCGTCCGGAGCCCTCTGGGTGGGGACATTATTTAATGGATTGTATTGTTATCAGAATGGCCGGGTCTCCCATTTTTCCCTCAAGGAGGGGCTGAAGAGCGACACCATCAACTGCCTGATCGAGGACCGGGACGGCTGTCTTTGGGTCGGGATGGCCTACGGTGTAAACCGCATCAAGGACGGGAAAGTTATGGGCCTTCCCAGCGGGTTCGATATTTCTTGTTTCGTTTCAGCTTTTCACGAAGACGAGGACGGCCGCATGTGGATCGGCACTTTGGACAAAGGTTTGATGTCGCTGGACAAAAACGGATTCGAATCTTTCACGGTAGAGAACGGTTTTTGCACGAATTCGATATTGAGTATTATTGAAGACGACCAGCAGCGTTTTTGGATCAGCTGTGAAAAGGGCATATTTCTCATTTCTAAAAATGAATTGGCGGAATATGGGAACCATAAAATTTCCCGGTTTCGATATCGCCTCTTCAACGAGTCTGACGGATTGATTTCCAGCGGAATCGGTCCCTCCGGCGGATTTTCCTTTGCCGCGAAAACCCGCGATGGAAGGCTTTGGTTTTCTACCTGTAAAGGATTGGCGATGATTGATCCCCAGGCGCCGTTCAATCGGCATTCTTTTAAGGCCGCCTTTATCAAAAGTCTCTCCGCGAACGGCCAATCGTTTGCCCCATCCGGCGATTTTGTCTTCCCCCCGGAGACAAAGAGAATCGACTTTCTCTTGGACGTCATCAATTTCAGGGATTACAAGGACACGAGAATCCGTCATCGTCTCCTGGGTCTCGACGAGAGATGGACGGAAATCAAAGGGGACGCGGAACTCACGGCGCGGTACGACCGTCTTCGGAAAGGAACTTACAAATTCGAATTGGAGATTCTGGATTCCAACGACGAGTGGACAGATTGCGGCTCTCCCATTTCGATTCGCATCCGGCCTCAATTTCATCAAACGGTGTTTTTTTACATCTTGGTCGCGGCGCTTGCGGCCGGCGTCTTTTTCGTCGGCAACAAAGCAAAAAAACGATAGCAGATAAAAAAACGGCTGAAGAAATACGAATCCGCCAAGCTGACGGAGGAAAAATCAGATGCCTATTTGAAAACTATCGTCGATCTGATGGAGAAGGAAACTCTCTTCAAGAACAAAGACTTGAATCTTTCGAAATTGGCTGAAAGGGCATCAATCCCCACTGCCTTCATCTCTCAGATCCTTCACACGCAGCTCAAAACAAATTTTTACGATTTTATCAATATGTACAGCGTCAATCACGCCAAGACGATCATCCTGTCTCCAAAAAATGCCTATTTCAAGGTCGAAGCGATCGGCGAGGAGTCGGGATTCAAATCGAAATCGAGTTTTTTCCGGGCATTCAAGAAATTCACCGGCATGACGCCTTCAGAATTCAGGAAAAATCATTCTCCCAGTTAAT
>Ga0172364_10003974_pt1 | contig 11796 bp, 26 predicted proteins | sample LakKivSesite10cm_FD_114545 | JGI IMG/M metagenome (GOLD analysis project Ga0172364, IMG submission 114545) | Sediment microbial communities from Lake Kivu, Rwanda - Sediment site 10cm | ecosystem: Environmental > Aquatic > Freshwater > Lake > Sediment | place: Rwanda: Western Province, Lake... | reverse complement strand
GAAAACACTCAAAAGTGGCTTCGGTTTTGGGCGGGGCTGATGTTGTTGGCCGCCGTAGTAGTAGTTATATTATCATTCCGACTCATGCTGTTCAAGACGACGTTACGAACACTGGCGTTTATCCTCGCCGGTCTGGGAGTCGCCCTGTTCATTTGGGCGCAGATAGCGCCGTATGTGCCCTATATCCTGATGGGTATACTTGCGGTTGGAATCGGGTGGGTCGTCTACTGGGCTATTGTCCACCATGAGACGCTGGCCGAGGCGTTTCGGATAACGAGCCGTGTGGCGGATAAGGTTCCGCAGGCTGTTAAAGAGACTGCCTTTGTAGAAGAATTATCAAAGGCCGAAATACTAAACCGTGATACCCTGAAGAAACTGCGGGACGAATTGCGTCCAGGCGAAACCAAACCGTCATAGGGACTGAACGACTATGGATAGAGCAAACGAATACACACTCCGCCAACGGTACATCTGGCGTCGTATCTTCGGCATGAACGACTACAAGCAACGCTTCGAGCTACTGCCGGGCGGGGTGGATATTGTTGAGGAATGTGACATCAGAGGTGTGATTAATCGGATGATTACGCAGGCGTCGCAGGCGTGGTGCACCGGCCTGACGTGGGACGAAGCCCTGCCGATGTACGAGGCTACCATGCCGAACATTTCCGTAGCGCGGGCGGCGGTATATATGCTTGACCTCGCACGCGACCTTGTGCATGTGCTACGGATGGACGAGGCCGACCTGCAGGCGGTGCGAATGTGTGCGGATGCTCTGAAGGCGACCTACGGCACCGTTCTTCTGCCGGAGAAGGCGACATGACCGAGCAGAGTAGAATCCCTTTTGTGTTTCGGCGAGGAAGCCCGCCTATTTTGATGGAACAGGGCATTCCGTGGGGCTTAATTCGGGGGTATCGGCGATGAATTGGCGTTTATGCCGGGGTGACGTAGGCCGGTTCTGGAGCCGGTTGGTTGGCATTTTGTTGCGTCTGGTTGCGTGAGGAGACGGTATGGCCTTCTGCCCCGTATGCCAGGTTAATTTGCGAACCCGTGCGACGCTATGCCCGCACGTTACGGTCGTGGTGAAGCCCGGCAGTCCGGTCGGCGGATTGTACGTCCGGGGACGCAAACGAGGCGTAGTGGATGTCGCTGAAAACGACACCTTAGCGGTATTGACACACATCGGACAATTGACGGATGGCAGTGACGTGTACTTTTCCCCGTCACCGAAGGTCTACATGGAAGCGCTCCGGGTAGCCCAGGAGTCGGAGAAGCCGGTAGAACAGGTCTATCATGCCGCCTGGTTCCGGCGTGGGATGGAAGACCACCAATGGACTCGCTAAAGTGCATGGTTTTGGGCAGAAATGGGCAATTCTCGGAAAATAGCCGCACGGCGTGCCCTACGTTCTACGAGGGAGCGCTCCGTAGGGCAATTGGGCTATGGGGCGAGATTTTGCAAATGAAGGCCGTTTCCGTGCGTCTGGTGCGATTTGGGGCAAAACCGGCCATTTTGACAGGGTAGAACCGGCAGAAACCGCCGGTCAACAGAGCGGAGAGGGGTTTAAGCATGATTACCGACCTGAGACATCCGAAAGTCCAACGTGTGCGCTTAGGCACCTTGATAGGATGGCCCCGGACGCTCGGACAGGTTACGCCCGCCGCGCCACAGCCCACACTTTACGAAGCATTGCAGGCCGCCGGGCCGACCATCATCGGACTCTCCAACCAGTACAAGCGCGCCGCGCCGCTACTCGATAAAGTCATCGACCATCCGTACCTTTCCGTGGCGGTATTCATTGGCAGTATCAGTCTCGCGGCGCTATTCGGGGCATGGATTGGCGCGTCGGGCGTTATTGCGAATCTGTTCACCAGCCGTAGTTAAGGCGAAAGAAACGCGGCGGTTCCGGCCTGCGGACTGATTTCCCACGTACCGGACGAGATGGACAACGGCACCCACTCCATTGTTCCCAAGTCGCTCGTATCGAGCGCTTCCCGAAGGAATTCACTCGAATAAGCCATTGTGCCGATGTCGTTGGTGTACGCCGCCTGCAGAGGCTTCTGAGGTGCCCCGATACGCGTAATGTAGATACGGCTTCCTTCGAGCAGGGATGTCCAGATTGCCGTCACCGGCCCGTCCAATTCGTGTATGCGCTCCAGATAGTAGTCGATGTCTCCCTGGCGCACCGCTTTATCCGCAAGGCGGAAAATAATCTCCGAGTCAACGTCGGCGACTCGTTCCAGTCCCCAGTCATCGAACAGGTCATCGGCATTCTTGACCCATCCGTTGTGGGTGCCGATTACCGACCCGGCGATGATGGGGTGGTTGTTCTCCGGCACCAATACCGACCCGTTCGTCGGCCAGCGCGTATGCCCCATGAGAATATCCACGTCATTATTCAGTTTGCGGAGAGCCGCCTTAACGTCAAGCCGGTCGATAAATTTGCTGGCGCTATCCGGGGCTTTGAGGATGGTGTGCGACCCATCCGTCTGCACGTATGCCATGCCGGTCGCATACGGCCCCCGGTGCTCATTGAGGCGGAGCATGGTTCGGAAAACTGTGGCGATTACCGGCCACGGACGAGGACGGGTGCCGAAGAAGATGAAGCCGCATTGACCGCATGGCATGGGTCATTTCTCCACTATCGTAAGCAGGCCGTGTTCGGCAAGCTGGTCGAGGAACCGCTCGCACAATTTCCGGCGGTTCCGGGTGCCTTCAATGGGGGGGAGTTCGATTTCGTGTACGTCCGACAGAAATTGCTTTGTGTCCTCGATGTAGGTCTCAACATCGGATATGGGCGCGCCTGTAAACGCAATCATCCGCTCGACTATGTCGAGAGCGTCCTCACCTTCAATGACCTCATCGGCTATCGGAATACCTACCGGGCTTTCCGATACGTTTATCTCGATGGAATTCAGGCTTACCTTCATGGCGTCACTCCTTCCCCGTGTTTCCACGCCGCCGAGCCAGGCAGGTTGAGTAGCAGGTACTTGCGACAGGTCGAAAAACGGTCACCGATTAAGCCGAGGCGTAGCAGGAACACACGGAAATCGTACTTGGCACTGGATTCATCCACCGTCTTGCGGTCAGCCTTCATCCGGGTTGCCGCAACCGCATTCAGCACGAGGGCGTAGCATAGCTGAACATCAGCCTTCTGTAGCCGCCTGTCCGTTGTCGCATCAAACCATCGGAATTCGATTGTATGTCGAAACCAGTGAGAATGCAGATTAAGGCCATGATACCGAGACTGGTGGTACTTATCATCGCGTCTGCCGCCGGGATAAACGCTGTACCAGATGTCCGCCAGTTCCGAATCTGCAATATCCCGACCCCGAATGTGGCGTTCCAATTTCTTGATTGCGCCCACGAGGGCGCTACCGACGGTCTCAATATCCCGATAGACGCCACGGCGTTGGTGAAGACCGAGCATATATCCGTACCGGGCTTCTGACGGCTTCAAGGCTCTCGTGATGTAATTCTCCCACGACCATACCATGTAGACGAGGTTGCGGACATGCTGGCCGGTGAATGCACGGGAGCCGATATGCACATGAATGCCGCACCGCTTAGCCGCGCCGGTTGTTCCGACCTTGAAGCCGTGATTACGAAGCGTAGTGACAATGAGTGACCAGTGCGACCAGTGTTCGGGACGCCAGACGTAGACCGGCGAGTTAATCTCAATGTCATTCGGATACGGTATGCTTCCGTCGTGAACAAACCCTATCTTCAATTCCGGGAAAATGCCGAGCGGGTCGGATGTTCGAAGGATATAGGCATCACCCTGTTCCCGTACCGGCGGCGACAGGGTAAGTCGTGGATATTCGGCAGGCCATTCTTCCCGAAATGCTTCGTAAACGAGAGTGGCCGCCTGTTCACGTGTCATGCCGCCTGCCGTAGTGCCGCCTTCGAGTTCCATACCCCACGTATTTATCTGCATTTGAGCGAATAATTCATCGGCAGTCATGTACGCCTCCGCGCCCCATTATAGCACACGAGTGGTGCCGAGACAAATAAAAAGACCCCGCACCGTCGCCGATGCGGGGTCGCAGAGTGAGGATGGCTCAGCCCCGATGTAACGAGCCTCGCCCCTCAGACCCCTTACCGCCTGAAGGCGGGTTGAGCATTTGTAACATCGTAGCCATCGACGCCTGCTGTGCGTTCTGTCCAGCATAGTGTGACCAGATACTCATGACCGCGACCATGTACCCCTGCCACAATGTCAGTATACAGGACAGGTCTTCCGAACCGAACACGTCTACAATCCGGTCTCGCAAGTCGTTCCAAAGCCGCGCCCCGAACCGGGCAAGATTCGGCGGATGACGCATGATGTCGGCGGCGCATTCTGCACACATCGGAACGTACTCAATCTCGATATTCGGGTCAGACAGCGTCCACGGCAGGTCATCCTTCGGGCCGCTGACTGTTACCGAAAGGCACAGCCCGCATATTGCGGCTTTACGTTTGGGTTCCGGTCGTTCCTTTGTTTCATTCTCCGGCATTCTATCTCTCCTTTTCAGGTGGTTTCTTTCCCGTACCTTTGCATACAGGACACTCTATGGGGCAAACAAGCCCCATTCGAACAGCACCCTTAGACTCTTCCGGCATAGTCTCCCACATCGTCCAGGGTTCCATATCCTCGGTGTTGGCAACCTTGCCGCATCCTCGGCATTTTGGGCAAGGCTTAGCATCCCCTCTGGGGTAGAAATCCAGTATCCACCGGATGCTCTTTTCGGCCATGCCTTTGAGTGATTGCCGCCATACGTCCGTACCGTTGACCTCGACGATTACAAACAACGCTCCATCCACATCCTCAAGCCACAGATGCGCTTGTTCCATCAGGATGCGGGTCTTGGACTTTAGGTTGTCCGGCATGTACGGTCTCCTTCTTCGGTAGAAGTTTCATCTCCAGGCATAGACGATTGATTTCACCGGGGTCATTGGATATGTAGACGTTCCCATCATCCGCCCAGAGAGCAAAAAAGTGACCACCACAAACAGCGCAGGCATATCTCCCGTATTCGGTTCCATGAGCATGAAAGATGTCAACCCGGTAGAGGGTATCCAGTTGTTTACACATCGGGCACTTAAGTATATCCCTGCGTACCGTTATAAGCACGGGTTCTTCCCGCCTCTCTTAACCCATGTATCGAGCGTAGTGTGCGCCGAACACATACCCCCCTCTACACAGGCCGCACAACAACATTTCGTTTGACACGCCCACTGCAACCAGGAGAGCCATGCCGTGGGCATACGCCCTTCGCCTTCCTTCCGCATTACCGCCTCAAACCATGACAACCATGTTTTGCAAATGGCGTCGGTTGATGAACACACAGCCGGAAGCAGGCTACTTAGGTCGGTCGGTATCACATCAAACTCCATCGCCTTCTTCGCCGTTTCGATTGCTTTGTCAATGGTTACCAGCATCGCCTTTGAAACCTCTATCCGGTTCTCGTAAGGCTGTAGCTCCGGGACATACTGGGATTTCGGCTTCGGAAACATATTGTGCTGTATGGTCTCGACGGCGTGAATGTCCGACTGTAACCCCATGATGCGTACCTTCAGGCTCTTAGTGTAGTCGGCAAGTTCGTCCTCGGTTCGGGCAATAAAGAAACCCTGCTCGCAGGATATGACCGGATACCCCGACCGGAGCAAAGCCTTCAGTATCTGCCGGAGTCCGAGGTTGGACTGGCCATCATCCATGCCAGCTTCTCGCGCAATAGCACGAGCCGTCAATGCGTTTTCCCTACCCCGTCGGAGAATGACCTTTATCCGCTCCGTCGGCGTCATGTCCGCCTGCATTGAATAATCTCCCCTGATTAGGATTGACCATTTGGGACTTTTCTTTCTTCTTGAACCTGTCCGCATCCGCTCTACATGGGCGCATAGGGTTACCCGTCTCCTCGTAGTACCACACCATTATAAACCCTTTGCCTTCGTGTACAAACTTGACGCCCTCGGAACGACACTTTTCACACAACCCGTAGCGGCGGGGTTCATTGGGAGCGGTCGATACCTTTGCCCATTCCCCGCATCGGACGCATCGTATCAATTTATCAGCCATACCTCACCTTACCTCACCTTTCCCTGCCATACCCGACCGAACCACACCCCGCCGAACCACACCACACCAGTCCAAACCCTACCGCACCATACCCGGCCTCGCCTCTGCATACCGTACCTCACCATACCGTACCTCGCCCGACCGAACCAGTCCTAACACCACACCACCTAACCGCACCTCAAATTTCTCGCCACTCTTCAACTATGTACCGGCCAAACGGCCCTTTACAGGCCGGGCGGAAATCGAGCAGACCGACGAGCGCTCCACCATCATCGACAATCCGACGCACCTGCACAGCCTTGAGCAGATTGTCATCGTACTTGATAACGAAGGTAATTTTCCATCTGTTCAGCTTCGGGCGGTGCCGAATAACTCGCCCCCCCGTCGGCGGGTTTACTACCCAACGGGAGTCGATTTCGTACTTGTCGGTTCCGAGATAGATGTGTTCCGGCTCGACCATCAGGCAGGCGGCGGCGGTGGTTTGAAGCGTACTCCGGCCCCTTCCCTTTGAGAATTTGGCCGCCGCTACGAGCGTACTACGCACCGCCTCGCCCGGAACGTATAACCCCCCATGCACAACATCGAGGTGTACATTATCTTCCCGATAAGCGGCGTACTCCACCTGTTTCTCCGGGGACAGCTTGTCAAAGTTCTCCGGTATGTCCATCGGGTGCCGGTGCATTAACAGGGGACTCGTCCCCTGAAGCGTTACCTCAATTGAGCAAATTGCCATAACCACTCCCTTCTATGCTTTCATTCCGAAATACCCACGAAGTCTTGCCAGACATTTCTCCCACGTCGGGAAAATGCTGACCTTGTCCAGGTAGTGAAACACATTCATCTGGGGGCCGACCAGCATCATGCGTTTATCGAGCGCAAGGGCAATGCCAAACTCGACGTGATGCCCCCCACGAGTCACAGCCTGTTGCGCTTCGGTAAACAGTATGAACGTATCAGCCCCCATAAGGTCGTACCAGTCGTCAATTGCGAATTCGAGATTACGGGAATTGTTCCCCGGCTCAATCTCGTGTGCCCCGGTAATCCAACGGCTCGTAACCTCGCCCCCGATAGCCCGAATATCCTCGGCTACCTTCATCATTTCCTCACGCCGGGCATACGATGTCGCCAAGTAGATTCTCATGGTTTCACCCTTCTGCCGGTAAGCCGCAACCATGCTTCGCGTACCACTCCTGGAACCTGTCCATTTCCAAGCGCTCTAAGCCGCTCCACCCTAAAGGCCACCCCATCAGCCAATCTACCCACGTCGGGTTCAATTGCCCACTAACGATTGCCGCCAGTGATGACATCCACCACTCCAGTAAAGGAGCGCCCGTCGAAGGTTCGGATGTCGTCCCAAATTGGGAAGAGGGGCAGGATTCCATCTTCCTGCCGTCGAAGCAAGACCTCTCGGCAATACGGGTCGATTTCAACCGCGCATACTGTTCGGAACCCGCACAACAGGCTACCGAGTATTCCGCCGCCAGCTCCGACGAATAATGCCAACTCATTCATCTTCGTCCTTTGGAACCAGTGGTGTCCGGGGGTCGTGGTGCTTGTCGCCATCAGGCACGAATTTCGGGGTTACGCCCCGCTTCTCCCACTCTTTGACTGCATCGCTATTGCGTTGGGACTCCCAGAAAAGCCGGGTTATCCGCAGGGGACGCCACGCTAAGAACACGCCCGGCACCTCTTTCAAGGTCGGCATTAGCTCGCCTTCATCCTGTACCATCATCTTGCATTTCGGGTGGGCGAGGTAGACCACGGACTTGCCTATCTCAAACCAGTGCGGAATGGCCGGAATAGCCTTTGAGATACCGAGTGACTTGGCTTCGGCGACAAAGTCATTCGGCGTTTTGTAGAACGCCCGTCCGACCCAGAGCAGGCCATGTACGCCTTCCGGGGGGTAACACATCATGCAAGTCGGAACACACTTGCAGGCACCGGAGACCTGTACGGGGGTTCCGTTTACCGCTCCATGCACTCCGAAAAGGTGCAGGGGCACAATCTTGTGCCAACCACGCTGTTGACGAATGCCATGTCCACAGACCGGGCACACCTTCAACCGCAGGTCACGGTCGCATTCAATCGGCAACCAGTCGCCTTCGAGGTACAGCTTGCCCACCTTTCTATACCCACACTTTCTTCTTGCTTCAACGGCCATGACAAATCTCCTCACTCTGCAATGAGGCCGCCCCGGTGTGGAACGGGACGGGTATCATTAGGGGGATTTGGCCACGTCCCGAACCGCTCGGAACACTGTCCACACGCCATTGCAATGGATTCCTCTCAAAACTCGATGTAGAAGACCATACAGGGCTTCATCTCATAGCCCTGCACATATTTCTTCGGCTCGGTTATTCGTACCGGGTCGGCCATGAATTCCCGGAAGACCTTTACAATGGCTTCCTTCTGAACGTCCCCCAGTGCTTCGCCCGGAACCGTTATCATCAGGTGACGCCCCAGAATGACCTCATTCTGGCACACCTGTTTAATGCCTTCGCACCAGGTAGCGCCACGAGCAATGAGGTTTAGAGCCTCGGTGAAGGCTTCCCGTGCTTCAACCATCCGTGTCATGTTATTCTCCCCGGAGTTTCAGGTGGTATTTACTCATAGCGCCACGAAGAGCGGTAATGTCCTCTTCCCTCCATCCTTGTTGAGAAAGTGAATGTGCGGAAGTGGCTTGCGTTTCTTCGTAGTAGGAACATCCTAAGATTTTAAGAAGGCCAAACACTACCGACCCGACCTCATCTATATCTATCTCATGTCCCCCGTGCATTTTGATACGAGGATTGCCAGGCACGAGCGGGCGTATGTATTCCGGGTCAACGGGCTTGAAGGCAAGCCGGATGTCGTCGAGGGTACGAATGAGAGCGTCAATCATCACGGGGTTATCTTCGAGCGCCTCGGCTATGGCCGGGTCGATGTTTCGAAGGGTAATGACCAGACCCGACAGAGCCTTGTGCAGACCCCTGCCACTGCAAATAGCAAGGTCGAGCAGGGCAATTGCCCGGCGGTTCAGCTTCGGGTCATCATAGTTAATTTCCGACATCTTCGGTTTCCATCCATTCCTGCCCATAGGCTATCAGGCACCCTAACACACATGCCCAAAATGCCTTCACGAGAAAAACCCCGATGGGCGCATAGAACACAATCAGGAGTGCAAGGCTATCGTTCATGGGCACCCTTTTCGGCTACCTCGTGTTCCGCTATCTGTGCCTTGAGCGCCCGAACCGTCTCATGGGCGTGGAACCAGAATTCCTGTGGCCGAATAATCATGGCCGGGGTGTAGATGTCGATGGATATTTCCCCGGTATCCGGGTCGTAGGTATACTCAAGGTCGTAATTCCGGTACGACCCGCCATCGACCTCGACCGGACATCCCAATTCCTTTTCGAAGAACGCCTTAACCTCGGCGATACGACCGGCTGTGCGCTCATTCATGCTTTGTCCTTTCCGCCTTTAGCTTGGCTTCGAGTGCCCGAACCTTATCCAGTACCTTGTCGTAAGCCTGCCGAAGTGCAAACATAGGATGTTTTGGACACACTTCAACATGGAGCATAAGCGCATGGCGGTTGCCTACCACTTCACCACAGAAAGCGCACTCGTATTGTCTCTCACTTTCCGGCATGGCTATTCCCGTCAGGCTTGTTAAACCTCAGTTTATAGGTCGAATGCAGACAGGTCATGTTCGGGTGAAGAAGCTTTAATCCTGCTATGGCAATCAGGAAGCGGAATGGGTTTTTGAGACAGAGCCTGCCGAGCCGGTTAATCTGTACCCACCGGGCGGCATGGTAGCCGAACATCCAGAATTTGTACTTGAGCAGGGAGCGGAGCGCATCAATTTCGGCCTGCTTTGCTTCATATCGAAGCGCTGATTTGAGGATGGAATTCTGGCTTGTCCGGCGATTACGCATTCTTCGATTTCCCCTCTTTCGGCCTTTCAATAGCTTTCGTAAGGTTCCGGTCGGGGTCATCCTACGCTCCTCACCAGCTTCTCCGGTAGCAATCCCCGGCGGCGTAGTGCCAAGCGGATATGACCTAATAGCGGCCAAGCGCCTCTGGGGGTTCGTATCCGCTCCCAATACCCTGCCGCCTCAAACGCCTCGGCTACGAGTACAGCATAGCGCATGGTGCGGCACCGCGCTACCTTGAAGATTTCGGGTATAGGCCACGCCCTGAGACCACTTTGAATATGCGTTACAACCCATCCCGACTTATGATGACCGCAGTTCCGGCCATAGATTTGATTGACATCCGGGGTACGATGTACAGCGAAGCATCGTGTGATTTGATACGCTCGAATTGTTTTGGTGCCGTTCTCTATATTGACCCACATCACAGGATATATGCCCCTGGAAGCGACGGCAGGGGCGGAGACTATGGCCATTCTTTTTTGAGTGCAGTTATGCGGCCTATGTTTGTCGCTTCGCCGCATTGCAGGCTGTTTAGTCGATTTCATCGGTTCCTCACTCTGCGTGTGAAGTGGCCGCTCTTTCCGGCCTCAGAAGCACTCTACCCCGTCCGGGCGGGAAAGTCAACCGAAATCTGTAAGAATTTCGGAAAAAGTTACAACCGCTATCGTAAGTCCCTATGTTTTCGGGGGTTACGTCAAAAGAAATTCTGAAGAATTGCCGGAAGCGTCCATTTCCGGCAGTCCCGGAATTCGCGGTCGGGACATAAAAAGACCCGGCACCGGACTGGCATGGGGGAAAATACGGTGCCGGGCGTCGTTAGGGTTACGCCTTAGACCGCCTAAGGCGACTGCGGTGCTGGTGCATCGGAAGCAAACGACATGGGTATCTCCTTACATTCCGCCTATGATATGCATCATCGTAAGAGCGAGCAAGGCATTACCGACACGAATTTTGTTCTGTGAGTAGCGCTCGGTTTCCCGTGCTTCTCGGAGATTCTCCTCGGCTCGACGTACCTTCAGTAGACAGCACGCCTTGTATTTCTTCCCCGACCCACACGGACAGAGCTTGTTCCGCTCCGGGGTCATTCTTCATCTCCCTCTATAAGTTCATTTCGGTATATGCTTCACTTTCCTTTTCTTCGGCGAATTCATCAAGTAAATCCCATATTGCGATTCGTGTGCTATTAATGCCTTCTAATGCTGTCATGGCCACGGGGTCGGTTGAAACTTCAGTCAGTCCTTCAAGCCATTCCTCCATCTCGCGCATCCGGTCTCTGATTTCATCAAGCCGGTCAGCTTGTCTTTCGGTAAGCATGTTTAATCCTTCGAACCTTCAGGATAGTCCCACTCCTCTGTCGGCTCTCCCGAACGTGTCCACTCCTTATATTCATCATAGGTGTACTCGACCGATGGTCGTCTTTGGTGCGGAACCGGAATGATGAACGGCTGTGGAAGCGGGCTGTCGTCCCTCGCTATCGCGAATTCCATCGTAGGCACTATCATGTTCGGCTCCTTTCGACACCTGTATTCTATCACACTCGAACCCTCATGTCAAACTTTATTTGGAAGCCCCTCTACGCTTCTACGGTTGCCCGCGGTTAGCCACGGCAGGCCGCATGGCGGCCATGCCCTGCTATGGTGCAATTCTGCACCACGAGCGGTGCAGTGCGCCCTGGCTTACTATGGGAATTACGGCAAGAATGCGTAAGAACCGGGGGAAGAGTTCGCGTTTCTGCACGTTACTTAACACTCTGGAACCCCCTACCGCCAAAGGACTTACTCCTAATTTTCGCGTTCGGCTACGCCTTATGTAGCATGTCTCCGCGG
>Ga0172364_10003972_pt1 | contig 11798 bp, 17 predicted proteins | sample LakKivSesite10cm_FD_114545 | JGI IMG/M metagenome (GOLD analysis project Ga0172364, IMG submission 114545) | Sediment microbial communities from Lake Kivu, Rwanda - Sediment site 10cm | ecosystem: Environmental > Aquatic > Freshwater > Lake > Sediment | place: Rwanda: Western Province, Lake... | reverse complement strand
GGGTGAATTTATTATGGGAGATGCGCTTGTTCAAGCTACATGGCCTAAATCCCAATTTCTGATTAATCTTCAGGATGGAATGCTCAAGAAGACAGGGAAAACCCTTCAATATGCCACACCCGGCACCGACTACCTTGATCTGGTCAATGAAGCTTATGCGGATGGAATTATTCCCGTTGTCTTGCGGGATAAGGTCATTACGAGGTCTAAGCTCCAGATCATCAATATTGATGCAGATCACGATAATATCTCAGGGATTAATACCCTGACCTGTCGCGACTTGCTCGCCACAGTTCAGGCAGGAGCAGGAGGAAGTGTTAGGGCGGATCAGCAACTTCTTTCTCTCAATACTGTGGAAGGACGGCAGCTTATTCTTTATGATTACAATCCTGCACATCGCTATACCCAATACGTCAGTTTGAAAGCACCCGCGTCTGTTGCCGTGAACATTAATTGGGTGATGCCGGATACGGTCAGCACCACGGGACAGGTCTTGACAGACATCGGCAATGTTCCTCTGTCGACAGATAGACAACTTGCATTTAGAAATATGCCGTCTGTGGATGCAACCTACATCCTGAAACAGCCCCATAACACGCTTCCTCATGCTCAGGCATTAAATCAACTGGTGGGAGCAGAGCCGAAAATTCTCAAGGCAGCAGCGGATGGCACCATTGAAGTCGCTATCCGTGACCAAGATTATGCCACCAAAGAAACTTTGGAACAATTGACACAGGAAGCGCAGCAAGCGGCTGAAGAAGCTGCGGCATCAGCAGAAGAAGCCGCTGCTTCTGCCACAGAAGCGGCTGCATCCGCAACAGAGGCTGCGGCTTCAGCGGCGGAAGCAACAGGTGCGGCTGCGGAGGCGACAGGGGCTGCCGCGGCTGCAAGCGGTTCGGCAGCGGCAGCAGCAGGATCGGCTTTAGGTGCAGGAGCTTCCGCCCTTGCTGCTGCGGGATCGGCGATCAGTGCTTCTTCCTCTTCATCCAGTGCCTCTTCTTCGGCATCTGATGCGGCTTCTTCCGCTTCTCAAGCCCAAACATCCGCAACCAATGCGGCAAATAGTGCGACCAGTGCGCAAAATAGCCTTAACACTCTGCTTAATACGGGTATTACCTTACAGGGAGCCGTCCATGGTTCAGGAGCCTTACTCAATCCCATTACCACGTATTTTCAGGACAACGCGGTTCTTCCCGGCAATGGCTCTATGACCATTCCCAAGGGAGCTTCTTCCCAACGTCCTTCCGTTCCCATTGCGGGAATGTTCCGATATAACACGGCTCCTGATTGATTTCAGAACTTGGCATTTTTTTTGATTTCTTCCAGGATTTGTAAAAGTTCATCTGTATAACTTTTGTAAGCTTCTTCACGAATATTTTCCATCAAAAGACTCATGACAATGATAATCACTGAGACGACAGATATGAACCAGAAGGTAGATAAATAGTCCGTCTGTATCAACCCAAAATATTGGCTGAGTAAATTTGTTACCCCAAAACCACAAAAAAAGGTTCCTATCGATGTACAAAAGGTTGGAATATATCTTTTTAATTTTGGTTTCTCAAGGTCGTTCGCCCTTGTGAGTAAAGTTTGGATTTGATCTATTTTACCTTGTGAAATCAACGCAACTTTCTCTTCTTTTAAAGTGAATTTAGTTTTATGGCTAAGGACAGGAGAAGAAATGTTATTAACCATCTGCTTCCGTGTCCTTCAAGATATTCATTAAAGCAACATTGAAATATCTTGTATTGCCACATCCGATACAAATTGCCATAAGCTGAGGGTATGAATTTCCACCAAGGTTCACGCTCTGATTCTGCAATACGACAGGAGTGGTTATATCTTCTGAAAAAAACCAGTTGTTCTCGCCACAAATATCGCACACTCTTTTTTCTGGTTTCCATTTATCCGCTAGCCATGTCAGAACTTTTTCTTTATAATCACTCATAATAGCTTTTCTTTTTGATGCTTCAACATCATCAGTATAGGGAAAAGCTATTTTTATGTCAAAAAATGCTCTCATCTTTTCTTTTTCGCTGTTTTATGATACTTTTCTCTTGAATCAATCCTCTCTTTTTTAAGGAAAAAACAATGCCTGATCCTTCCAAAACCGATGACATTTCTGCTGTCAATGAAACCGCAGACAATTTACCTCGAATCCCGCTGATTCCAACTCCTGAAGGACTTCGTGCCATGGCGAAGCTAGGACTTAAAGCTGTTCCGGCGACTCCTTCGGGTAAGCCTGAGTTTACCGATGGAACCAACTGGTATTATCTGGCAACTGAAGGCTACGTGATCAATGCCTTGTCCCAGATTGGCAACTCCCCCTGTATCGCAGCCTCAACAGCTAACCTGTCCGCGACCTACGTGAATGGCACCGCAGGCGTGGGCGCAACTCTGACAAGCTCGACCAATCAGGTCTTTACCCTTAACGGTGTGACACCTGCTGTTGGGGCAAGAGTCTTGATTAAAGACCAGACCACAGCGTTTCAGAATGGTATCTACACAGTCACCAATGCGGGTTCGGCTTCTGTGCCGTGGGTCTTGACCCGTGCAACAGATTTTGATTCACCTTCCCAGATGTTTCAGGGAGATGTGATCTTTGTGGCTACAGGAACGACTAATGCGGTAACAGCGTGGATGCAAACAGCCCTTGTCGCAACAGTGGGAACCAGCAGCATTACCTTTATTAAACTGGCGAAAAGTGGCATTGAGAACATCCTTCCCACAACAAACCAGACCACAGTATCTATTACGAATAACGTGGCAACAGTAGGAATTGCCAATAATCCTGTTTTGCCTGGAACAGCTTCAACCACACTCCCAGGGGGGACGACAGCCCAAAGACCAGGGACGCTCGTTGCAGGAATGATTCGTTACAATAATGGTTCGTAAAAAAACAGGAAAAACTCAACGAAAAGCAGTTACGTCTCTCGGTGCATTTCTTCTTGCGCCGATGACGCTTCCTGATATCAAGCTGGATGCTCTGACCCTTCCTCTGGGAAAGTTGGAATATTGTGATGGCAGCGCGTGGTATCCTGTTGCCTCTGAATCTTGGGTAAATACCAATGCACCGGGCACCATCACCAGTATTACCGCAGGCACCGGTTTGAGTGGAGGGACAATTACCACAAGCGGAACCATTGCCCTTACCAGTACAGGGGTCTTGCCAGGAAGTTATACTCTTCCCAATATCAGTGTCGATGCGACAGGAAGAATTTTATCCATAACCAATGGCAGTGTAAGTGGAACCATTACCCTGGGGGGAGCGGTCACAGGATCAGGGAATATTGGCTCAACGATTACAACGAGTTTGAACAGCAATCAAAACCCTGTTTCAACGTCTCTGAACTTTAACTGGACAAATTCCGGGTCTTTTGCGGAATACAGTTGTTATAACTGGCTTCAGGAATCTACCCCTCCACCACAGTTTGTCTATGCTGTCCTTGCAGGCTCTTTTGGAAGTAATACCGCCAGAGGATGGCAATTTATCTTTCAACCCAATGCCCTTAATTCTTTGGGAAACTTTCAGATTGATTATTATAACCAGGTGTCAGGACGACAAACACCTTTTCAGATCAGTTCTGTTGGCAGCAGTCTCAGAACGTATGTACGAACAACCCTTGATATGCAGAATAACTCCATTATCAACTGTAGCCTAGATATCAACACAGGAACCACAGGGCAACTCAACATCTCAAGGCTGAATGGTTACCCTACAAATTCCTCTTATTTTTTAAGGGGAGACGGCATTTGGACAACCCCCACGTTTTCCAGTATCAATATCAATACAGGAACCACAGGGCAATTGAATATTTCTCGCTTGAGTGGATATCCAACCTCTTCTAATGCCTTTTTACGTGGGGATGGAACATGGATACTGCCTTATGTGAACAATTTGAACATCAATGGAAATGTGTCGTTTTCAACCTATAACCTGACGACCTCTGGCACGATCAGTGCCACCACAGGAACACTCCAAGCCAATAATTTGGCAGCTTATAACTCTGGCTCTCTTGTAGTGCAAAGTCCTCTGTCTTTTACCAATGTTGGGGCAACCCCGATTAGGATTACAAACAATGCTTTAAACACTAGAATTTATTTCAATAACACGAATACATCTGCTTCTGCGACAGGACTCATTATTCAAAATAATGGCGCGGGTGCCGTGGAGTTTGGATTTAATAACAGTACCAATGAAGCTTACGTTTGGGGTGCAGGTTCAGCAACTCTTAAATTTGGTACAGGCGCGACAAAACGCATGGATATTGCCAGCAATAGCGGGAAAACGACTTTTTATGACCCAAGCAATCAATGTTATATTCGCCCGTCCAGTAAATTTCTCGATTTACGGGGTTTAAATGTTTATAATTCTTCTGTTTCAACTATTTTTGAATCAAATGCTTTGGGAGAGACGTCTTCTCTGGTCATGAATGGGGATTTTATGCAGTTTATCAATCCCCTCGATGTCTTGGGATTTATTTTTACGGACGAAGACAATTCCAGCATGACCAGTTATGTCGCTTACATCAATGGTTCAGGTCAATTTGTCCCTTGTTCCCAAGACAAAAAACACAGCATTCTTAAAAAAGAGCATAAGGATTATTTGGAAAGGCTGAATCGTCTCAATGTGTATTCTTATGGTTTGAAGTATGAGGTTCTAAAATCTGATTCTCCCAAAAAGAAAGCTCGCAAAAAGCGGAAAATGAATGAGCTTCAAGTCGGTGTAATCGCTGAAGATGTACTGGAGTTGTTTGATAATGCCACCAACGTTTACAAGCCTTTGGACGTTTCTCAAAAAACAGTTCTCTCTCATACCCCTTCTTTAGCCGTTAATTACAATACCCTTCTCTGTTACACGATCTTAGCTGTGCAGGAATTGACGCAGAGGTTGATCGCGTTAGAGCAAAAAGCGCATCAGATTCATTGATTTTCAGCACGGAAACGTGTAGGGTTCTTCATAGGGGAAGTTCAAACAAAACATTGATTTGGACTGACTTCCCCTGTTCTAGCCTTTCGTGTTTTCTTTGACTTCCTTCTTTGATTCTATTTCTCAATAAAGGATACGAATATGGCTAGCATTACTCCCAATCGTCAAGGTCTCAAAGACTTGGCAGATTTCAATATCGATTCTCAATTCTGTCAGCAATACGGCACTCAGGTCTTTAATTTTAGTGGCGATCCGACACCCCAATTTCAGCAACTCTGCGCAAACTTTTCTGCGGTGATTGATGATATCGTGGCGGACATGCAGGAAATTAAAAAAGAAATTCCTGTGGTTGGAAGAGAATAATTTCTAAAGTTAAGCTTTTTAGTATTTTTCATCTTCATCGCTTAAAATAACAAAAGAGCTTTTTCTTGATGCCTTTTCAATGATCTCAAAGGAAAGGTCATCAAGAATCTTCTTTTTAACGGACTTTGAGGACTTTTCTAACAATTCAAAAGACATATTCTCAATTTCCTTTTGAGACTTGGACTTTTTAAGTCTGCTGAATCTTGATTTTTCAAGGATACTATTTTCAATAATTTCTGATTCCACGAGACTTTTATTCATGGATGGGTAAATGGAGACTTCCAGTGGAACGTCTTCAATGTGAAATGATTTCTGTTTTTTGACAATGCTTTTAGGAGATAATTCCTGAAGCTCGGAATCTTCAAATTCAATACTTTGAGATTTGGGAGACAAAAGAATCTCAGATTTAATGGTTTCTAGTTCATCCAGCAAGTTTTGAGGATGCTGAGGAGAAAGAGAACGGGACAAAGATTTTGAAAGGTCAAATTTATCTTTATCAGAAAAGAAAGACAAGTTTATCTTTGGCAAACTGGAAAGTGAAATGCTTTTTCTTTCTTCTTCTGCCTGAACGCTTTTGTCTTCGCCAAAAATATTAAAGTTTTGAATACCGATAGAAATACGAGAAATATCCTTCTGAATATCTTTGTCTTGCAAGGAAGGAAGTATTTGAAGAGATTGATCCCGCATTTCTTTTTTATCCGTTCCTACTCCTATACTGAAATATTCTCGGACTTCTTGCACAGATTTATCCTCAGCATCAGGATTAATTTGTACGCTTTTATCATGGAAACTTGCTGGATACGACCCCACCCCTTTACTCTCCTTCTCAGAATCTTCTTGGATAGATTTGTCTTCTTGTTCGGGATGAACGTGGATCGCCTTGTCCTCGGCTTTCAAGTCTTCTCCCAGCCCTTTTTCTTCTGTTTCTATGTGATTGCCCACGCCAATACTCTTTTGAAGAGCCAGCCATTCTCCTGTTCCTATATCTCGTGTGTTAGGTTTAGCTTGAGTCGTACGATTTTCGCGTGCAACTGAATCTTGGACTTCTTCATCTTTCATCTCAGGATGTGCTTCAACGCCTTTATCCTCTTGTGTAATAGTAGTTTGAGTTTCAACGTCTTTATTCACGATCAGAGGAGCAACCACCTCTTCTTGTGTTCCTGATTCTACAGTTATGACCTTATCTGTTTGAAACGATGAATCCTGAACAGGGGAAGACTCTGTCTGGGTAGATTGATCTTCCTCATCTTCTTCTTCATCCTCACGCGTGCGGACAACAGGTCTACGCCGTTCTCTTAAAGCAGGGGGTGGTTCTTGTTGATGATCTTCCTGATGGTCATGAGGATGCTCTTCACCTTTGCGTTTCTTCTCAAGACCCTGTTCTAACTCATCGTCTTCCTCGCTTCTGCGAAAGCGGTGGTAAAATTGACGAACAGGAAGGACACCTTTATTTTTACTATCCTGCTCTGACTGAAAAGGCTCTCGCAGTTCTTTTTGAGGGAGTGCTTTTGTCTCACGATTGGATATCTCTTTCTCATCCATGTGGACGCAAAACATCCATAGGAGATACAAGGCAAATAAAGGAATAATGATGTAAAGCATAATGGCTGGATTATATCAGATTACGCGCTTTTAAAGAGAGAAATTTCCTCATTTCTGCGATTCTGAAGACCTTGAGAGACCACCTGTACTTTTGTTTTGGGGTCAACAATCTTGTCGTACATCGCCCAATATCTCAGCGCATTATTCCAATCCATGAGCTTGATATATCTCAGAACGCTGGACTTCTCAAAAGCACTCACACCAATGTTGAAAACAAGGCAAACCAAAGCATCGAATTGATTTTGGTAAAGATGAGGAAGCCTTGCATTCACCGCTCTTTCAGCCCATCTAACATCATCTTTCAGGAGTTTTTCCGCCTGGTCTATGGTCACTTCGTCATAGCTCTCATGAGGATTGATCTGGTGACCATAGCCTATCGTGGGATAGCCTGCCGAGCATTTGTAAGGCTTTGAACGAAATCCTTCAAACTTCTTAAGGAGGTCAAGTCCTTGGGGGCTGAGGTTCATAGCGATATTCTTCATCTTTAATCCTTTTCCTTCTACTTAAAAAATTGATAAGTCCAATTTGTAGTTTCGTTGTGTATTCTCCAACGATCCTCATAACGCATTTTATCCCCCTGTTCTTTTTCTATAGAAGACAACTTTTTGATTATATCGTTGTATTTCTTATACTCACGAAGCGACTGAGAGGCTTTTTCAAAAATGTCACATGCCTTTTTATAATCTATATACTCTTGCATTGCATTACGTGCCTGAAGATATTCAATATCAGCCTCTTCCAATTCTGCGAACAATTCGTCTAAAATTTTCCTATGCGCTTCAATCATTTTTTAATCCTTGATTCCATCGACATATCTCTCCTGACGACAACACAACGTTGCCGCGTTTATCGTAAAAGACGCTGTTGACGTACTCGGTTTCTTCAAGTTCATCCTCGATTTCTTTTTCATCATCGTAAGCTTCTACACGGTACTCAAACATCACATCGGAATGAGGACGCATCGTGCGCAATTCCTCGATGAGTTCTTCTACGGTCATTTTTTTCTTTCCCTCATTTCATCATAATTTACATCTATCTCAGACAGAGCCTGTTTATAAAGGTTAAACTCTATTCCGCTGTTAAATCCATTATCTTCAGCAAATTCGTATAGCTCACGAAGAGTTGCCTTTTGAAGAACTTCCTCGTTTTCAAAAACGAATGATTCAATCTCTTTGTAATTAAAATAGGTTTTACTGCTCATCATCCTATCTGCTCCAGGTAAAGATTGGTTAATTCCAAATGATAATCGCGCTCTGTCTTTTCCATCTTGAGCATCTTGATGGCTTCTTTCAGCGCTTTCTTGTCAAAACCTTTGCTTGCAGCCTCTTCGTAGACGCTTGAGATAAAGTCTTGAATCTCTTTCTTCTCTTCGGAGAGTTTTGTGATCCTGTCCGCATATTCCCGCAGATTAATGGGGAACATCTCATGATTCACTTTAGATTTTAGCTGTTTACCTATGCGCTCTTCTCTTAAGTTTTCTCTTATGACATGCGCTTCTTCTGACGTGATCGTGACAGATTGATCTCCACCACTTAAGGTCATCTTTGAGTAAGTCATCATTCCACCTCATTCTTGCTTAGAATCTCTTCGGCTAAAGCGTCTGATCTTGTGGGTTCAATTTGAAAGGCTTCCTCAACTTTCAAATGACCTTCCTTAATCGCTGTTCCTACTCCGATAAGATTGGTAACGTCTGTCATATCAAAATCTTCTATTTTTTCCTTTTTGAAAAAAGAAAATATTTTACTTTCTTCAATGCCAAGAGCTTTGAGTCTCTCAAAAACTTCTTTTCTTTTTGAGATAAATTTTTCGTCTGCCTTTCCATTGCCAATGGCTTTCTTCTGGCATTTTTCGTATAGGTCATCCGTATAAGCTTTTGGTATGACCTTAAAAATTGCATTTCTGAGTGCTGTTGAACAAGCGGCATTCTCCATAACAGCCTGCATATCTTGTGAATACTGCACGCCGTTTGTTTTCCTAATGCTCTTTTTTACTTGAGTGCCAATCCGTACATTTTTTTCCAAGTCCCAACAATAAGCTTCTGCCGTTACATAAAACCCATCATTGCCAACAGTACGCGTGGCTGCGTAAATATTTCCCCAGCTTGAAGCAATAATTTCTGCAAGCCTTACAGATGCACCCTGTATGACCTTAGATGTCGTTTTACCACTTTTATCCTTTGTTTCTCTCGGAGGAAGAGCGTAGAAGCATGAAGCAGCAACATCTTCATTGATTGTCGCCATAAATTCAGCTTCTTCAAGACTTTTACGAATGTCTCTTGGATAAGCCTTTGCAGTTCTAACCTGAGCATCCACCTCTCCAAAAAATGAAGCTGGAATTTCAACGTCTTTTTCCAATATTTGTAGCTGGCTCATCTCATTTCTCCTTAAAATGTTAATCGTCTTGATTGAGAAGTTTTTAAAAACTGTGGATACAGATTCGGCATTTCAGCCTTGAAACGTGCAGCGTCAAACAAGCTCCTTGCCGTGTTCTTCCATGAGGCCACCTTCTTGCCTTCAAAGTCTACAAGTTCTTCGGCATCCCCTATCCGTGCCTGAAGTTTGCATTTGAGAAGCTCGATCTTTTCTTCATGGGGTTTTGTGATTTCTTTTAAAACCCGCTCTTCTTCCTGAATTTCTCTGATGACTTCAAAGTCTGCTTCTTGAGCTACCACGACCTTGCCTTCCTGAGCTTGAGGAAAGAGAGCCTTGAGATCATCAATACCATCCCATGCAGGGGCTTCTCTTTTCTGCACATGGTCAAACCAGAAGGACCTTTCAATATCCACAAGACGCTTTGAAAGCACCTCGTGTGTGTGGACTTCATAGATCACGATATCAAGGGGCAAGTCCTCTGTTAGTACTTCCATAACACCGCATTTCTTAACAAGCGTCATGAGCATTTTAAACATCTTCTCATCACCAAACAGAACAACAACGTAAGCCTTCAGCATCTTACAAACAGTAAGGTAATGCTGAACCTGAATGAGATAGTCATTTGGAATTTCATCAGTAAAAGCGTCTCCCCACTCACTTTTAGTAAAATAGTTAGACGTCTTAATCTCAACAATCGCTTTCTGCTCAGGAATATAAGCATCCACATTCGCCAGCATGAAAGGGTTCTTGTCAGCCTTAATCATACCCTTTGGAATCTTCACACTCTGAGAAGTGGTATGTGCAAAATACTCTCTTACCAGTGGCTCTAACACATGACCTCGTTCAAAGATGTGGCTGTCTTCCTGCTCAATAGACTCAGAAATCTTATCAAGATAAACCTTCACAGGTGTTTTCCATTTCGAAACACCACACACGCCCGCAGCATCGCTTCCGCCAATACCTTGCTTGCGTTCAAGAAGCTGTTCAGTCGTTAGCATTCTGCTCTCCTTCCCGTGTAATCTCATTCATCTTCTCAACGAACGATTGAATGACTTTCAATGCTTCTTCTGAACGATCTGTTGGCACATTAAAGACGTTAGAAGCTGACCATATTCCGTTAGTAAACGATACTCTCATTATCTCACATTCATGCATGTTCTTTGACCTCATTTATTCCCTTCATTCAAGCACATTTCTTATATCAGTGTCAAGGGTTAATTTAACCCGAATAATAAAATATTTTAAGGTTGATTTAACCCTCGCCAATGTGCTATAGCGTCACACATGAAAACGATTAAAAAATCTGTAAAACTTTTAGGAAGCCAAACGAATTTAGCGAATGCTTTAGAACTAAGAAGCGATCAAGTATCTAAATGGATTAATCACATTTACTTTCCATCCATTCAGAACATGAAGAAAATCGAAGAAGTCACCAAAGGCAAGGTGAAGGCTATAGACATTCTGACGGAGAAGATGGACATTAAGCTCAACCTGCTCAAGAAGAAAATCACGAAAAAACCGAAGGAAAAAGAAAAATGAGTAAGTATATTTTTAGTCCTGATTCACTCTCATTTCTTGTGACAAAAGGAAGAGTAGAATCAAAAGTAACCGCAACCTGCGTATTTTTGGGTTCAGATATCAAATGCCTTACAAAAGTTGAATTGATTTGTAAAAAAAGTGATCAGGATACAATCGATGTTACGTCTATCGCTCTTGAACCAAAAGGCTATTATAATTTTGACTTTAAAACATATCTCATAGGGCATTTTGGACTTTCAGATCCTGTTGCTTTGCGCAAATCTCTGGCAGATATTGCAACATCATCTGTGAGAAATGCAGATTGTTTTGCCTTGTTAACGGCTGATTTGCCTGACAAATGGGTTGAATTTGCAAGAGAAATGTACTGCTGGATTGTAGAGAAAGTTATTCCCGTTGTCCAAAAAGAGATTGATATTCATCAAACGTTTTTTCCTGACGTAGAATAGTCAAATGACAAGCCTTCTCTCTTCCCTCCTGTTCAAAACAAAGTCCTATGCCTTTTTAGCGTATGGACTTATCTTGGCGGCTGTCTATTTCTTCTCAAAGCAGTCTACAAAAAAGGAATGCCGCATTAAAACCCTTGAAAAAGAAGTCAAAGAGACGAAGGAGGTCGCCCATTATGTTGCCAAGATTCAAAAACAGCACGTCAAGATTGCCTCCGAGCCTACTCCTGATGATGACGCTATTGATGAGTGGCTGTACAAGCTGTCAGGAAGAGACAAACAGCCATGACAATCTGTTCCTTTCAACCATTCCTGCCTTTCCTGCACCTCATCCCGCTATCGTAGCAGAAATCAAAGAAATTCGACAAAAGGTAAAATGTCCCCACCTGAAAGATTGGCTCGGGAAACTCATGGTGTTTGAGAGACAATTGAAAGAGATAGAAAAGGGGAGGGCTTAAACAGCCCTCCTTCTTTTGATCTTTAGCCAGAGCCAGAGCCAGAGCCATAGCCAGAGCCATCGCCAGAGCCAGAGCCATAGCCAGAGCCATC
>Ga0172364_10003971_pt1 | contig 11799 bp, 11 predicted proteins | sample LakKivSesite10cm_FD_114545 | JGI IMG/M metagenome (GOLD analysis project Ga0172364, IMG submission 114545) | Sediment microbial communities from Lake Kivu, Rwanda - Sediment site 10cm | ecosystem: Environmental > Aquatic > Freshwater > Lake > Sediment | place: Rwanda: Western Province, Lake... | reverse complement strand
TTCATGAGCTCCTGGACGCCTGCTTGGAACTCGGCAGTTGCCTGTTCGTTTTCCTTCATTTGCTTCTTGATTTCTGATTGTAATGCTTTCACACTTTTCTGCATGTTGTCAGCAGTTACTTTTATTGCGGCGATCTTTCCTTTAACCGTGTCTTCTGTCATCTTCTTTTTCAGCTCCTGAGTGCGGGCCTCCCGTTCCCTTTCTATCCGTTCCCTTTCTTGTTGTTCCTCTCTTGTCTTTAGTATAGCCTCTGCGATAGATCTTTTATTTGGGTAATCCGTGGAGTTGAGGCCTAAGGCTTCCGCCATCTCATCCAACTCGGCCCTACTATGGCTTTCCACTAGTTCTTCTATATTTCCTTCAGACATTCCTATTCTTCCTCATAAAAAAGGGGTGAACGGAGGGCAACTATATCTCTCCGGCTGTTTAAGCCGCGGGAGCTCCGATGGCCGCCTGCTCTATCTTCGTGATCTCTTCAGCGTAGTGTAGGAATGTGTCCACTGATGCAACTACCACTCTTGCCTCGATGGTTAAAAGTTCAATGCCGACCAAAGAAACTCTGGCCCACGCATCGATGACGATTCCTTTGTCAAGTATTCTGTCGAGAACTTCGGCCAAGCTCGATACATCTGGGGTTTGTGTTACCATTCTCTTCACCTCTCAATTTTTTCGGTAACTTCTGTTGACGGCATTATTGTATTTAAGAAGTATTCAAGATAGTGTAACAGATTTCGTATCGAAAAACGATTTGTAACTAGGCTCCGTCTGGCTTTACAGGAAAGTTAGGCAGAAAGCCCACGAATTGATTCGTGGGATGAATGCCGTATAATTATAAGCCTCAACAGTATGTTGTCAAACTGTGGATTATCAACACGACAGAAACAAGGTGTTTCTCGTGAACTACCCTACCCTGAAGGGTGAGGGCTTCCTGCTTCCGCGACCGGACTCGATCCCCACTCACCCCAAGCGCAGGCTTCCTTCGGCGAAGCCTTTTCCGCAAACACGTTGGGAAGGTGAGTTACGGAGGTCTTGATCTCCACAGGCGTAAATTCGGCCTGTCCCATGCCTAGTGAGGGAGGGAGAGGTATGAATGAAACGAAATATAACCGTTTCGGCTTTCATCCCCAGCCTGAACGCTGGGGACTTCCCGCCGATACTGTTAAACTATCATCTCATCTGGTGCCCTAAGAGAAGGAAGCTAGTCTTAATGGATGGGATAAAGGAACGATTAGAGCAAATAATCAAGGAAGTAGCCGAAGAAAAAGGAATAGGCATCCTAGATTTAGTTATAAACCCAGACCACGTGCATTTATTTGCCTCAGCCAATCCCATGGTTCCAGCCCACGGGATTGTTAAGGACTTTAAGGGTAGAAGTTCAAGACTTCTGCGTCAAGAGTTTCCTGAGTTGCTGAAACTTCCCTCTCTGTGCTACTTCGTTTCTACGCTGGAAACGTCTCGGCGGAAACCATTCAAAATACATCGAGGCTCAGAGCAGGAAATGATTCGGCAAAAGACGGTTAAAGCCAAGATATTCGGTTTGACACGGATTAAGGAAGCCATGCTCAGAGAGGAATATGATTACTTCCAAGCTGTTTTGAGAGGCGTTGACGCTCCTCTATACTCTGCTACGAGGCAGCAAGCTGAAAGGCTTCTCAGCAAGATTAGGAAACAGAACCGTGGGCATCTTAAACGGAAAGAGTATCCCATGATCCTCCGCAGAGATGTCTTCAACATCCGAGAGACAGAGAACAAACTCGCAAGGTTCTGGGTTAAGATTCCAGTTCACTATGTTAGAGGCGGAATCAAGGTTCCAATTCAGGTTCCAAAGAACCAAGAGTACCCCCTATCCTTAGACATTAGGGAAGGAAAACTCTTGTGGAAAGGTGACCATTGGAGTCTGCAAATAACGGTGATGAAAGAGGTTGAGGTTAGGCAGCCTCAGCCTCCGTCAACCGTTTTAGCCGTAGACCTTGGGGAGCGCTACGTCGCAACATCGGTGGTGATTGCGGATGGCGTGATGAAGAACCCCAAGTTCTACGGTAAGCAGGTTAGAGGTATCAGAAGACACTATGCCTGGCTCCGGAGAAGGCTTGGGGAAAGAAAACTTCTCACAGTGATGAAACGGATAGGGAATACAGAGAAGAGAAAGGTGAACGCTATTCTGCATAAGGTTTCAAGAGAGATTGTTAACGAAGCTGAGAAGCAGAGAGCAGCTATAGTTCTAGGCGTTCTAAAAGGCATCAGAAACAAAGCTAAAGGGAAAAGAATGAACCGCATAGTCTCTAACATGCCCTACTACCGCTTGATGCAGATGATAACCTATAAGGCCCTTTGGGAGGGCATACCCGTCTACAAAATCAGCGAGAGAAACACTTCTAAAACTTGCTATAGATGTGGAAACATGGGAGAGAGGCTAAGTCAAGCAAGATTCAAATGTCCAACATGTGGACTGGACTATTTCAACGCAGACCTTAACGGAGCCATAAACATAGCGGAGAGGTTCTCCTCATACATCGGGGAGAACGGGGCTGAATTGGACACAGCCCATAACTCTGGGGACGTGAAGCCATGCTAGGCGGAGCAACCACCAGAGAATCCCATGAATTGATTCGTGGGGGTGTCAAGTAACTAAACGTCGTGGTGGATCATTCTGCCGAATCTTGAAGCAGTATGTATCTTTCCTTGAAGTCCTTGTCTCGTTCCATGAGTTGCCTCTTCACTGTTTCGAGGATCTCATCGGCTTTTAGGGGTTTGACTAGGTAAGCATCGGCTCCCAAGTTTAATGCTCGCATCGTGTTTTCAGGAGTCTGGTATCCTGTAACGATAACTTTGCGCATTTTCGGGTCGGTTTCCTCCATCCTTTCGAGAAGATCGATGCCTTCAAAGTCTGGAAGCTTTATGTCGATTAATGCTAAAGAGTAAATCTTTTCTCTACTCTTTTCAAGTGCTTCTTGACCGGATTTTGCCGTGTCTACGTTGTATCCCTCATCCTTTAACAACGTGGAAACTAGGTCTAGAAAATCCACGTCGTCATCGACGACAAGTATCACGTTTTTCGCCTTCAAACCTTTTCACCTTGACTCACGACCTTTTGTCTCTCTGAGGGGCTAAATGTCGTTGCGCTGGGTGTATGCATCGGCATATAGACTGTGAAGGTGCTTCCCTCACCTAGCTTGCTTTTAACGTCGATGGTTCCGCCATGTGACTCTACAATTCGTTTGGCGAGCGATAACCCGAGGCCCATTCCCTTCGGTTTCGACGTATGGAACGGCTTCCAAATTGAATCCTGTTTAATCTCAGAGATGCCCTGTCCAGTGTCTTGGACAGAGACCACTACTGAGTTTTCCACGAGTTTAGTCTCTAAAGTTAACGTTCCCCCTCTCTCCATGGCTTGAATTGCATTCAAGATCAAGTTTTGGAACACCCGTTTCATCCTGTTCTGATCCACGTATATGCTTGGGACTTCCCTTAGCTTCTCTTCTACTTTGATATGTTCTGGCGGTGCGGATTCTTTTAAGGACTCTCTGAGCAGCTGGTTTATATTCGTCTCTTGACGGTTTAACGGGCGTTCTTGACTGTAAATCAAGAGACTATTTACAACCCCGTCTGCATATGCTACGTTCCGGTCGATCTGGTTGAGCAGTTCTCTCTCATGTGGACAATGCTTTCCCAGCAGGTGCTGGGCTAAACGTATATTCTGCAATGGGTTGCGGAGGTCATGAGCTATCATGGCGGCAGCCTGACCGACAGCCGCCAGCCTTTCAGCCCTCAAAAGCTCTTGGACACGCTCCTCCACAAGCTCCTTAAGATGTTCAGTATGAAGGCTAAGCTCATCTATAATCCGTTGCTTTTCTTGCACGTTGCAGATGAATGCATCACTCTCTAGGAGCTCCTTAATTCGGTTCATCAACCCGGCAATACGACTCTCACCATCAACGGAACGTAGAGAACCTGATATGGCGTCAAGTATCGTCTTAACTGTGTTCCGAGACGCCCTTAGGAGATCCTCGGTTCCCTTCTGTTTCGTGATTTCTATGGCTGTGAAGGTTCCTCCTCCAAATTTACCATCGGCATCGAAGACACAATCGGACGAGATGAGAACTGAGATTCTGCTCCCATCCTTCCTAAGAAGGTCGAACTCGCAACCTTCGCTGGCATCCTTCTTTTCCAAGTGCGTACTCATTGCATTCTTCCATTCTTCTTGGACAAACGAGAGGAGATTGTCCTCCGTCATCTCTTCGGCTGAATATCCCAACATTGCCGCCATGCGAGCGTTGACATAAGTAATGTTAAATTTTTTGTCCACCTTGCAAATCCCCACTCCCGCAACTTCAAGAACTCTCTTCCACCATTCGAAATCCTCCAATTCAGTGTCTAACATTACTCATTCCCAAAGACATTTGTACACTAAAACAGCATGCATTTCACTTATAAGACATGTTTCGAAGATTGACACGGGTTCCGTTACGATTGATGTAACACCGATGAGGAATCGATCAAACTCGCTGAAGATTCCCCCCCAACTCTAATGAAAATTGACATCTTTTCGACAGCTAGGTTGAAAGCGTTCAAAGTTCTTTTGAACTGTTGTTCTCCCTTTGAACTGGTCTTGTAGACTATTCTGCCTCCATTTTGACTTGATTCTATTAACACTTTTTCTTCTAATGAGTGAAGTAGAGGGTAGAGGGTGCCTGGGCTGAGCAGGACTCCAAACTCTTTATGAACAACCGATATAATTTCGTAACCGTAAGCTGGTTTACCGTTCAATATTGTCATCACAATAAGGTCCAGAAAAGACCTAACAAGCTTTTCATTAATCCGTTTTTCAATCAACCTCCTAGTCCCCCAAAATAAATGCTGGGTTATGAACAGATTCTTAATATGTTAATTGCATATACTTAAATCTTGTATAACTAAAGATTCCAAGAGCAATTTTTTTCTCAGGATCATCAAAAGCATGAAGAAAGGTAAGCCCTCTGCGAGCCACTAGGCTTTAAACGAGGCTTGGCTACAGTTGACATGGCCCTGAACAATGGATGGACCGGATGGAGAATCTGGGAAGCCCTAAACCTCTCGCGGAAGCCAAACGCCTTCAGGCATTACGGGAGGATGTCACTTCACCAAACATGCGCCCCGAGGCGCACCCTCAATAGGTAAGACAATCTTTTAGGAACAAACGCGGTAGGAGGCGCCACCCACTACAAGACTGTAAAGTGGATCAATAAAACCCAATTTTAGGATGCCGTTGTCGCTCCGTGAGAGAGGATTATGTTTGCTACTTCTGCAAAAAGCCAGACACAAGATGGTTTATCGTCTCTGTTAGCCTGCGGAGTCCCGGTTCTATCTCTCCTCTAGATACATGTAATATGATTTGTGAAACCTCCTTTCTCAGCGACGCAGCTCTATGACAGTTTTCACAGCTCCAATTTCCCTCCTCATAGTTTTCGCATGATAAAAGATCATCCGCGATCTCCAATAATTCCCGCGCCTTCGCAGCTTTTTCAGTCAAATCCTCAGCTCTGTTGATTTCCTCTGTTAACTGTTCAATCACCTCTTCCACCTCTAAGTACTTTGGGCAACTCACCCTTCGAGGGTGTCTAGTAACCGTGAAATCCTTTGGGTTGATGGCTATTTCGATACCGACGGAGTCGCAGATCTTATAATATTTTCTCGCCGCGCCTAATGGGTTCTTTCTCGAGAAGCTCTCTATCAGACCAGCCCTCTCAAGAAGGCTGAGATGCTTCAGGATAGCTGGTTGTGTCACATCTAGTTTTTTGGCTATCTGAGAGATGTAGTGAGGTTCCTCCGAGAGGAGGGTGAGTATCTTTCTTCTGGTTTCGTTTCCTACGATTTGGAGAACGTTGTCTACGGACTTCATTCAGTGACTTCCTCAGAATAGGTTACTATAGAAAGGTTTATATACATTTCGTTATTCACTAAAAGTGAATAACTTTGAGGTGGAATCCGGTGACGAAGAAAACCGAAAATATAGAAGCCATAACGCTTCGTGTAGCTGAGGCATCCCAAAGAGACTTTGGCAGAGGATTAGCCAGAATCGACCCCGAGGATATGGAAAGAATAGGTGTGGAGACCGGCGACATCATCCAGATCACCGGAAAGAAAAGGACAGCCGCCAAGGTAATGCCGGCATACCCGGAAAACCGAGGTAAAGGCATCATCCAAATTGACGGGATAATAAGAAACAACGCGTTCACCGGAATCGATGATACCGTACGCGTCGAGAAAGTCAAAGCTGAAAAGGCGGAAAAGGTTGTCCTAGCCCCTCTAGACCAAACTCAGCCATGGCTCAGAGGAGAGGATTATGGAAAACATGTGAGGAGACTCTTGGAAGGTCTGCCGTTGGTTGAAGAAGACCATGTGAGGCTAAGCCTTCTGGGCACAAGCATCTCTTTCGTCGTAGCTCACATGAAGCCGAAGAGCCCCGCCGTTATAGTCCACTCCACGACTGAAATAACAATACAGGAAAAAGAGATAGAAACTAAAAGGAGGATCGGAGTCACATATGAAGATATCGGCGGGCTCGGCGAGCAAATCCAGAGAATAAGGGAGATGATAGAGCTCCCGCTACGACATCCAGAAGTATTTGACCGCTTGGGCGTAGAGCCGCCTAAAGGCGTATTGTTACACGGTCCCCCAGGAACCGGAAAAACATTGATCGCTAAAGCCGTGGCAAACGAGACCTTCGCCACTTTCATCAGCCTCAGCGGCGCGGAGATCCACGGCAAATACTACGGGGAATCCGAGGCGAGACTGAGAGAAATCTTCAACCAAGCCGAACAAAACACGCCGTGCATAATCTTCATCGACGAAATAGACGCCCTAGCACCGAAAAGGGAGGAGGTACATGGAGAAGTAGAGAAGAGGGTGGTCTCCCAGCTACTAGCCCTGATGGACGGTTTGGAACCGCGCGGACAAATAGTGGTTATAGGAGCGACGAACCGACCTAACGCCCTCGACCCCGCACTCAGAAGGGCTGGAAGATTCGACAGAGAAATAGAGGTAGGAGTACCCGATAAGGAAGGACGGTTCGAAATCCTCCAAATCCACACTAGAGGAATGCCCCTAACCGAAGATGTAGACTTAAAAAGGATCGCCGACCTAACTCACGGCTTCACCGGCGCAGACATCTCAGAGCTCTGCAAGGAAGCAGCCATGAAGGCTCTGCGGAGAGTGCTCCCCGAAATAGACTTTGAAGCCGACTACATCCCGGTGGAGGTGCTCAATAAACTCGTTGTCATAATGAAAGATTTCCTCGACGCATTAAGGTTCGTGGAGCCCTCCGCCATGAGGGAAGTGCTCGTCCAGAAACCAAACGTCAAATGGGATGATGTAGGAGGCCTGGAAGAAGCTAAACAGCCACTAAGGGAAGCAATAGAATGGCCCTTAAAGTACCCCGAAATCTTCAAAGAAGCGGGTGTAAAGCCTCCTAAGGGCATACTCTTGTATGGTCCTCCCGGCTCAGGGAAAACCCTCCTGGCTAAAGCCGTAGCCAACGAAAGCGGAGTAAACTTCATAAACGTTAAGGGTCCGGAACTCATGAGTAAGTTCGTAGGCGAATCAGAGAAGGGCATAAGAGAAACCTTCAAGAGAGCGAAACAAACAGCGCCGTGCATAATCTTCTTCGACGAAATCGACGCGTTAGCACCAAGGCGTGGAAGCGGAATCGCAGACTCCCACGTTTCTGAAAGAGTCATAAGCCAGCTTCTCACGGAAATGGACGGTCTCGAGGAACTCCACGGAGTCGTCGTCTTAGCAGCAACAAATAGAATCGACCTGATCGACCCCGCCCTGCTGAGAGCTGGAAGATTCGACCAGATCATCCATGTACCGTCTCCAGACGAAAAAGCAAGATATGAGATCTTCAGAATCCACACCAAGAAAACTCCACTCGCCAAAGACGTTTCCATCCAGAAGATCATCGCAGAAACGGAGGGATTTGTAGGATCGGACATAGAGGCAATCTGCAGAGAGGCCGCAATGATGGCTGTCAGAAGAGTCGTAAACACAAGGGCAGAACGGGAAGAGGCAAAAGAAGCGACCCCCAAACTTGAGGTAACGATGAAAGACTTCGAACAAGCCGTCGAGAAGGTCAAAGAACATAGGAATAATCAAAGAAATGCCGGAGATACTTTCTATGAAAAAGCCGACCATTAAAGAAGATGAAACAGCAAGCAAAGAATGGATCAACCAAACACTCAGAAAGATATACAGAAAAATGGTAGAAATGTACAACATTGATTTCACGTACTTTAGGGACATCAAAATAATCAGACAGTCAGAAATCCTCAAACAATTAACCGAACGCATGCGGAACAACCTTAAGGAAAACGGCATCATCTGCAGCGACGTTCAGTGGAAACAAATCAGTGAAAGCCTTTCAAAAAACCCAGCCACATGGTTCTTCGAAAACCTTGCCTTTTACAACCCCGAAGATGACGTTTTATACATGAACGAAAAAATGTTAAAGAACCATCCAGAAAAAATAATTCCCGTATGCACCCACGAGCTCTCAGAAAAACTACTCTCCACGTACCTTCCATCAAATCTAAAAACGTCTACACACGTTCTCGTTAAAGCATACGTCGAAGCCGAAAAGACAAATAATCCAAGAAAGCTCCATGAACTTTTGAACATGTCTGTAGACATAGTTTTCAAGAGCGTTTTCAAAGAAGGAATCTGCGAAGCAGTAACACTTCAAACCTTACGCCATGCAGACCCTGAAATGAAAGTAGAATCGTTAGAAAAAGAGTTAGAGATAGGACATTCGAAATGCATAGACATTCTATTTGACCTAGAGAAAGCGAAAAGAAACGTGGATGCGATAGAAAAAAACCAAAACGGGCTGCATGGAAAAAGACGAAAAATACAAGTAACGGATGGTGAGAAACCCATCAAAGAAACCCTCGGAAGCTTTCAGATAATTAAAGGAATCTCATATTACCTAGGCTACCCACTCGCCAAGGCAGTCTTAGAAAAATATGGAATTAAAGGAATAAAACTTGCCCTAGAAAATCACCCTCCGAGTAAAGCTCAATATTTCGCTGAACCGCAGACGTATCTAGCATTGTTAGAAAAACTGATAGCATTTGAAGAATAAAGGAGGTGAAAGAATGGGGAAAGAAGAAAAAGAGAGAAAGATTGAGACAGAAAAAGACCTTGAACAACTGAAGAGAGAGATCGCGCAAAAAGGAAAAGAAATTGAACAACTGAAGAAAACGATAGAAGAGATGAGAACACAAATCCAAGGAAAAGAAACCAATGAAACCGCAGAGATAAGCAAAATGTTCGAAGACGTTTCAGAACTAGTCGATGTCGGTTTCAGCATCTTCGGCACACCACGCAAGGTTGAGGATGAAAAATCTAAAGGTAAAGGATTGTTTGGATTAATCAACGATCTGGCTAGGCTGGCAGAGAAATCTGAGACCTATCAAAAGAGAATTAATCTTGGGAAAGGCGGAGTTATCGACTTACGCGTAAGATCTCGACCGATAAGAACTTACGTGACAAAGCCGACAGTCCGCCTGAGGATAAGCAAACCTAAGCAAGAAACCCCGCCAACACATCCGCAAACACTTCCAACGGCAGGCTCAATAAAGGAAAGAGAGCCGATCGTAGACATCTTCGAAGAAGAAGAGCAAATAAGAGTAATGGCCGAGCTACCAGACGTAGAAGAGAACCAAATAAACCTAAACATAGATAATAACACTCTAACAATAAGCACCGACACCTCCGATAGAAAATACTATAAGAAAGTGGAACTTCCAGAACCAGTCGAAAAGGACTCTGTTGAATCCAGCTATAGAAACGGTATTCTAGAGGTTAAACTGAGGAAGTTGACATCCTCTCGCCGCTGAAGCGTGTGGGATTCCGCCATAATCTCGGCGGATTCTGTTTTTGCTTCTAGGGGTTTCATCAGTTGTTCATTCCGCTTTTACAGTTCCCCCCATCCCGTTCCACCTTAGAAGCAAGGGGTGTGCCGCCACTCCGATGGAGGTTCGCCATATTCAAGACGCCACGGCGTCTCTATGAGCTTCCAGATCACAGTTTAGGCATTTGAAGAGTCTTCTAGACCGAGTAGTGCTTTCTGAGTTACATCTTGGACATTGGCTAAAATATACATCCTATCAGTTACAGGAAAAAGAGAAATGCTTGTTTCAATCTCTAAATTCTCTACTGAGTCTTTTTCACGGTTATTTCTAGGGTAGAGACTCTTCTCTTTCCTTCGGGTCTATTCACTTCTTCTGTTCCGATTTTAATATCCTTGAACACTAGGCCCTCGATGAATGAACGTTTGAGCAGCTCGGCGGCGTCTATAGCTTTAATTATGGATCTGCCCCTAGCCTTGAGGGCGATCTCTTTCTTGCCTCCTTGGAGAAGACTGACGCAGGCCATCATATAATTCACGGCGGGTTTTCGGCCGACGAAAACAACGCTTTCAGCCTTCCAAGAGACTTCCCTTCCAAGCATTTTCTTTGCTTCTACGCTTTGGAAGGAACCTCTGCATTGTGCGGTTCCAAGCCCTCCCTTAAATGAGGTTATCTCTGCGACAACCCACTTCGCATCCTTTGTAGCTCCCTTGACGAAAATCCTCTTCCTCTCATATTCGCCGAACAGGTCTCCTAAGCTTCCACGCCCCTTGATCTCTAAGAGGACCAACCTCTCTTTCGGAACTTCTGAGCCCACCATTAAAATTTCCTCCCAATCACCTGAAGTTTTACTAGTCTATTTATATATGACAGGTTATTAATGGGTAACTATCTTCTAGTCTAAGAATTCTTTCTCATTTTCTAACCGTTACCCTAATTTTTAAGCCAAACCTTTAAGGAGGCGAGCTGATGGCTAAATTGAAGAAGGCTCGTGTGTCTTATGGAAAACTTTCCTTGGAAATATCTGCGGTTAACATGGAAAACATCGATCTTAAAGTTCTCTCGGATAATCAAGAGTTCGCTGTAAAGTTCAGCGCGGAGTCTTTGCTTGACTTTTTGGATCGGCTTCGCTTTGCTGTGGAATCCGTCGTCTCGGAGCTGGATGTCTCATGTGACTAGGTTGAGCAGAGTTCTCGTCGCTTAATCTTTTTTCTTTTTCTGTCGGTTGGAAATACTCGGTCAACTCTTCTAGGCGGCGTCTAACACTCTCCTTTACAATTTCTGACACGGACTTAAGGAGACTTCTAGACTCCCTACTGAAAGGTGACAGAGCACACTTTTGTGAGATAATAATAGTTGACAATGCATCTTACGATGATAGTTTGGAAATATTTAATGAATACGCCTTAAAATATGGAAACGTGATAATAATAGCAAACAAGGTCAATGTAGGTTATGGGGTCGCAGCGAATCAAGGTATGTACTTAGCGAAGGGTAAGTATATTGCTTTTCTGAACTGTGATTTATATTGTGATGATAGGTGGTTAGAACCTATCATTGAATTGTTCGAGCGCAACCCAAGAGTAGCTATCGTACAACCTCTAATACTTGACTATGATCAAGTTAAGATTCAGCACTACGGTTTTTATTGTGACATTTTTTGCAATCCTGAACATAATAAATCTAGGAGAACTATAATCACTGCCCCTTCTGGTGCTGCGTTTGTAGCAAAATGTAAACTATTTAAGGCAATAGGTGGTTTTGACCCAGACTTCTTCATGTATTATGAACTAAACTTTGGCAAATTTAACTTTTATCTTTGGTTCTGGACTGCGCGTATTTTCAAAGCTGTATTGATATGTATATCTGCGTGTTGGAAGCGCTTATTCCTTCTTGCTTCGGTTTCTCGTTT
>Ga0172364_10003970_pt1 | contig 11802 bp, 13 predicted proteins | sample LakKivSesite10cm_FD_114545 | JGI IMG/M metagenome (GOLD analysis project Ga0172364, IMG submission 114545) | Sediment microbial communities from Lake Kivu, Rwanda - Sediment site 10cm | ecosystem: Environmental > Aquatic > Freshwater > Lake > Sediment | place: Rwanda: Western Province, Lake... | reverse complement strand
GAGTCTGCTGTCCGTAACTATAACGTTCGAGAAGAAGGGACGCTCATTCGAACGTCTGCTGCTGGCTCCCATTCCGCTGGAGCTGCTAATGCTCGCCAAGACAGGCGGCGCGATATTGTTCGGTATAGCTAATGCCTTTGTTCCGGTGGTTATAGCATCGTTTCTGACAAACCTGTCCGGCGTCAAATGGCTGGAGCTGCTGCCGGCCGTTGCGCTCATAGCCATTAGCTCTACTTTCCTGGGGCTGTTCATAGCAGTTTCGGTCAGTGAGGTCTTCGAGGCCCAGACGTTCTCCAACTTCTTCCGCTTTCCGATGCTGTTTTTGTGCGGCCTGTTCTTCCCCATTGAACAGCTCCCCATCTGGCTGCGCCTATTGTCGTATGCCCTGCCGCTTACCTACGGGGCCGACATCCTGCACGCGTCGATTATCGGAACTGCCCGTCTGCCCGTCTGGCTCGACCTGCTTGTGCTGGCTGGTTTCTGCGTGGCTCTTTTTTTAGTGAGTCTGCATAACATTAAGCGAAAGTGGATCATGTGAACATTATCCGGCCACAGCGATTGGCAGATTATCATCTGCAAAAAAGGCGGTCGAAGTCGCAAAACGCAAAAAAATCTGATGAACATAAAGCAGGCTGTACAAGTCAGTTAACACGTCAATAGTCTATAGTCATATTGTCGAATAAACTTTTCTTGGCATTTTTTCTTGACGAATAGAATTTTTTAATTTATAATACTTCGATAAATGACGAAGTAAGGAAGTATATATGCGTAACATCATGAATATTACAAAAGCTTTATCGGATGAAAACAGAGTCCGGGCTTTAATGATGCTCTGCCACGGTGAGCTTTGTGTGTGCCAACTGATTCAACTGCTCGGACTGGCTCCGTCAACGGTCTCAAAGCACTTGTCCATTCTGTATCAGGCCGGTTTGGTTGACGCCAGAAAGCAGGGTCGCTGGAACTATTATCGGCTTGTTGACGAGGGCACGCCCGAGTTCGTCCTCCAAGCTATTCAATGGGTCCAGGATTCCGTAGGCAAGGACAAACGAATAGTCCAAGATGCCAAACAAGTTAAACGTGTCCGCAGAATGGACGTGCGAGAGCTATGTGGTTGTTACGAGAGGACAAAATCAGCGAACAGTAAACAATCGGCACAAAAAAGGAAATGAGCGGATCGCGCGGAAAAACATCGGAGAAAGATAATCTGTTGCCGGCAACACTACCATTAAGGAGCCAATAAGATATGGAAACAGAAAGAAAGAAAAAAAGTTTGTGGGAAACAATGTGGGAATCTATGACCAAGACCGGCGGCTGCTGTGGTTCCGGAGAAAGCTGCTGCGGCCCTTCAAAGAAAGAGGATAAGAAGGCCGTTGAGAAAAAGGCCGAAGAAGAATCGGACACCTGAGAAGGAATACAGTTTATGGCCGCTGAAGAGGCATCTAATTGCAGAATGTGACTTTCCGGCTTAGTAGAAAGGTTATGCTTTGAGAAAAAAGGAAAATGATAAGGTCGCCAAATACAGGGAAATAGCGGTTCTCAGTTTTATTCCTTGCGTTGTTGGCATTTTAATTTTAGTAAGTTGGGCACTGGCCCATTGGAGCATTGGTCCGTATCTTCTGAATGCAGGATTAGCACTTTTTGCTACTCTGTTCGGCGGTTATCTGCGGTTCGTGGCGGGATTCAAAGATATTTATAACCGGAGAATAACGGTCAATGTTTTTGTAACTGTTGCTCTTATTGCCACCGTTGCGGTTGGCGAGTTCAGGGCAGCCGCAGTCATTGTATTCATTATGGCAGTGGCAGGTGCACTGGAAAGCTATACTCTTGACAAGACTCGCAGAAGCATCAGGAACCTGCTGGACCTTACCCCCAAGACAGCGACGATACGCCGTGATGACGGAGAAATTATTATACCCGTCAGTGAAGTCCGGATTGGTGATATTGCGGTTGTCAGGCCCGGAGGCCGAATCCCTGTCGATGGTATCGTAATAGCGGGCCAAAGCAGCGTCAATCAGGCCCCGATTACCGGTGAATCCATGCCGGTCGAAAAGTTTAAGGGTAATGAAGTATTTGGAGGAACACTGAACGAGACGGGCCGGCTTGAGATAAAGACCACAAAGGTCGGCAGGGATACAACACTAGCCAGAATCGTTCATCTTGTGGAGCAGGCTCAGGGAACAAAGGCCCCTATTCAGAATCTTGCGGACCGATTTACGACATGGTTCTTGCCTACGGTACTGGTATTGGCGGTAGTAGCCTTCCTGGCAAGTGGAGACATCAAGGTTGCTGTCTCGGTTCTTCTGGTTGCCTGCCCCTGTGCCTTTGCCATTGCTACTCCGACGGCTGTAACCGCCGGCATATCCAATATGGCCCGTCGAGCGGTACTTATCAAGGGAGGAATGTTTCTGGAATTAGCCAAGAAGATAGATGTTCTCCTTGTGGATAAGACCGGCACATTTACCTTTGGAAAGCCAAAGGTAGTCGATGTTGTTTCTCTGGACGGCGTATCAGAAGAAGAGGTCCTGTGGTTAGCTGCAATTGCCGAGAAGTATTCTGAGCATCCGTTAGCCAGATCGGTGATGACCCGCGCGAAAGAGTGCGGCCTTCAGGTTCCCGACTCCCACGAGTTCAACATCGAAGTTGGAATGGGTGTAGCTGCCCGTCTGAATGGCAAGAAGATATTGGTGGGTAAAAATGAATTTCTGCGCGACAGAGGAGTGCTTATTGCCGAACACATCGAGAATGCAATTGCGCAGCAGACGGAACAGGGTCGAACCACGATTGTTGTAGCTAACGACTTGAAACCCGTTGGCTTGATCGCTATTGCGGATGAGATTCGTCCTGAAACGCCTCGTGCTATTACGTCCCTGAAAGCCATGGGCATCAAAAATATTACAATGCTCACCGGAGACAACCATAAGGTAGCCAAAGCAGTAGCAGGAGAAATCGGAGTTGATGATTTCCAGGCCGAGCTTCTCCCGGAACAGAAGCTGCAATATGTCCAGAAGCTGCAAAAACAGGGGCTTGTTGTGGGCATGATCGGTGACGGCATCAACGATGCGCCGGCCCTGGCGTTAGCTGACGTGGGCATCGCGATGGGGGCAGCAGGGACAGACGTGGCCGTTGAAACGGCAGATGTAACCTTGATGAACGATGATTTGTCGCAGGTCGTAAATTTCATGAACATGTCGCGGAAGGTCATGTCGCGTATCAAACTCAATATTTTCTTTTCCATGATATACAACGTAATCGGGTTTATTCTTGCCGGCTTTGGAATGCTTACGCCCGTATTAGCCGTTATTTTCCAGGAGGCCGGCTGTATTACGGTTGTTTTCAACTCCACGTTGCTGTTGTGGGCCAAGACAGGATCACTGCTGAAAGACAACGGCAAAGACAGTCTTTCTACCGTACCCATAACTATTGAAAACGCCACGAGAGATAATGTTTCACAATGTAAGTAAATGTTGACAATAATAAAATGAAAGGACAGAGTCATGAAAGAGATGAAACTGGAAAATTGTGGCCCGGGATGTGACTGTGGCAAGCCTTCGGGAAACAAGAAAGCTAAGGTCGTAGCCTGTCTGATCGTACTGTTGGCGACAGGCGGTATTTTCGCTTACAAAGCACAAAACGCCAAACAGATTCCCCCTGCCACTACGGAAACCGCTTTTGCCGCTCTTGTTGCACAAGAGGTAAGCGAACAGAAACCAGTAGTCCCAACCACCGACCAACAGGAACCTGTAATCAAAACAGTTGAGGAGAAACAAAGGGTGGGCGAGTTTCTGGATTCACTTACTTCGCTGAACAAAGTAGCTGTAAATCAGGATGCCGTATTTGTTTTTGTCCCCGCCCAGGGAAACGACACCGTCAATAAGCAAACCACGGATGCCATCGCATCTGCTGAGAAAAAAATAAAATCCACCGGTGTAAGCCTCGGCTTATATACTTTACAATCCAGTTCGCCCGATTACGCTAATATCGCAGCACAATTACCCTTACCGGGGATGCTGGTCCTGAGTAAGGGTCGTGGCATAGCTGGTGTGCCTGCAGAAATAACAGAAACGAAACTGCTGCAGGCCTATGTTGCTTCCTCCCGAGCAGGAGGCTGCGGCCCGACAGGTTGTGGTCCGGCAGGCTGTAATTAAGGAAATTTAATGCTCGAATATATTACGAACACATTGCAGCAAGTGGCCTCGCAACCATTGGGGCTGGTCTTCGCCCTGTTTCTCGGCGTGGTCAGCGCCGTCACCAGCGCGTGCTGTACGCTCCCGGCGTTGGGGATTCTAGTCGGCTATTCCGGCACTGCGGCGAACGACAATCGAAAGACGGCCGTCAGGACCGCTCTGCTATTCACTCTGGGAACGATTATCTCTCTGATGATCATTGGCGTGATCGCCGGATTCGTCGGCCAGGTTGCCCAGAGCGCTCTGGGCCGATATTGGAAGGTCTTTGCCGGTATAGTGGCGATCTTTCTTGGCTTGGCGGCCCTTAACCTTCTGCCCTTCAAGGTGTCCCTGGGCAAGTTCGAGGGCGTCAAAAGCAGGCTGGGAAAGTCCGGAGCGGTGTTGGCGGGCCTTATCCTGGGCGGCATCGTCGCCGCCAGTTCCCTGCCGTGTAACCCCGGCATTTTCATCGTTATCGGAGCGGCGATTCTGCAAGGGAAAGTCATCTGGGCAACACTCATGCTGGCGATGTTCGCCATCGGTTTCAGCTTACCACTGGGAGCGGTGTTGTTGGGGATTTCGTTAAGCAAGGTCAGCCTCGCCGCCAGGGGCGCCGACGCCACGATTCGCTGGATTGCAGGAGCGGTTCTCGTCATCGGGGGGTTTTACTTCCTGACGACATTCTGAAGTTGATGGAGATAGCAAAAGTTGGAAAGTATCTGCTGAAAGTTATGTTACTACTAAGCCTGGAGGTGAAAATATGAGAAGCAATCACTTGATTATTGTCACTATGATTGTCAGCTTTGCTTTACTACTACAGAGTGGCTGCCAAGAACCGGCTCCAGATACAGGAGCAGGTAATTTACACCGGGATCACGAGCCGTTGGTTTCAGCACTGACGGCCCCTGCGAGTGTGGAGCCTGCAGAACAGACTCAGCAGGAACCCCCGACGCCGAGGAGGCCCAAATTAATACAGGGAGAGGCTGATGATAAGCCGGCGCCCAGAATTACGTTTGAACAAATGGTGCATGACTTCGGCAAAGTTGGACCAGCAACAAAAAAGACCGCTGAGTTCAGATTCACTAACACCGGAGATACCTTGTTGGAAATACAACAGGTGCAGCGATGTTGTGGCGCCGTCACAAATTTGGCCAAGAAACAGTACGCTCCCGGTGAGAGCGGTGTGTTGGAGGTCACATATTCTTTTGCGTCAAAACCAATGACGATGACCAAACAAGTGCAGGTTTACAGTAACGATCCTCAGCAGCAGAAAGTCTCCCTCACGGTTAAAGCCACTGTTGTGTGCAAGGTCGAATGCGATCCCGAGAAGCTGCAACTTCTTCTGCAGAGAGAAAATGCCGGATGCGGCGAAATAACACTGACCAGTCTTGATGATCGTCCTTTTTCAATAGCCGGATTCACATGCACCGGCAACATAATAACAGCCGATTTCGATCCCGACATGGAGGCTGCGAAATTCATTCTGGCCCCGAAGGTTGACATGGAGAAGGCTCAGTTGCACCCCAAGGGCTTGATAAACATACAGCTAACACACCCGGAAGGAAAGTATGTATCCTTGCAATACAGTCTCCTATCACAGTTTGCAGCCAATCCACCCATGATCACCATTTTTAACGCTGAACCGGGCAAATCGGTACAAAAGGAGATACGGATACTCAATAACTATGAAGAGAATTTCGAAATTGACTCGGTGTCGTCGAAAAACAATGCCGTTGCCGTTCGTGTCCTGGAGCAGAAGAAGATTACGAGCGGCTATCAGCTTGATGTAGATATAACACCTCCGGCGGCCGAAGATAAACTTAAATTCACAGATGCGTTCCTTATAAATATTAAAGGTGGTGAGAAGCTAGAAGTTACCTGTAATGGATACTATCCAAAAAGCAAGGCCGAATCCAAAAAATAAAGGGCGTTTTTTTAGGTTTTTGTCAAAGTAGCTTACTCTTCAATAATAGTATCGAAACATATGTCCCTCTTTCGGCAAACTGGTCCGGGAAAAACTGCTATGAGTTGTCGGTTAAAGATATATCCCTCTATCTTATCAATAAACAATTCCACAAGGAGCTTTGCAAGTTGTCGTAACCATCCCCGTAGACGGGTTCAGCGAAACTTCAATATCAGACTGAGTTATTACCCTACAAAATTTTTGAGAAATCTCCCGGATTTCACTTGATGTGCGCGAACATCATATTACTATGTAAGTATAATATCACATAGTAACTTAACTGGAGTTGTTGGATGTCCGATAAGAAAAAGTTATTGCTATTTCAAAAACAGGCGGAGGTAACTAAGGCGATAGCCCATCCGCTGCGGATTGCTGTCATTGATTTTCTAAAAGACGGCGAGCAATGTGTTTGTGATATTGCCGAACATGTCGGCTCCGAACGCTCGAACATATCGCGGCATCTGTCAGTCATGGTTAAAGCCGGCGTGCTGGAGTACCGAAAAGAAGGACTCAAGGTAAAATACAGATTGAAGTGCATCTGTATTCTTGATTTCTTTTCGTGCGTAACGGGCGTCTTAAGGCAGCAGACGAAGGAAAACGAAAGACTCCTCAAGGCTATATAGCAAGCGTGGTCTGCATGGATAATAATCTTCTATCAGGCGTTTTACTTTATAGAGATATGTGAATAAATGGTCACATAATCACATTTGACAGAAACGGAAATATTGTATGAAGCGAGAGCTTAAGATTTTCGCAGCTTTGGCAACAGTTTTCATCGTTGCGTACATCCTGCCTTTGGGCAATCCCAAAATCCAAGCGGCTATTTACGAGGCGTTCCGCCTTCTTCAATGGTACGCCCGCAATCATACGCTGGCGTGTGTCGTGCCGGCCTTGTTCATAGCCGGAGCAATCATCACATTCCTGTCCAAAGACTCCGTGATGCGATACCTGGGGCCGAAGGCAAATAAGCCTTTGGCCTACGCCGTAGCATCGATATCAGGCTGCGTGCTCGCCGTCTGCTCGTGCAGTGTGCTGCCTATGTTCGCCGGCATTTACAATCTTGGCGCCGGTCTGGGACCCGCGACGGCCTTTTTGTACTCCGGCCCGGGTATAAACGTCCTGGCTATCTTTTTGAGCGCACGTGTTCTTGGCTTCGACATCGGAGCAGGCAGATTCATCGGCGCCGTGGTCTTTTCTGTAGTGATCGGCCTGCTGATGGCTGCGGTGTTCCGCAGGGGCGAGAAGGCAAAGGCACAGGCCGCCCTGCAGATGCCTGAACCTGAAAAACCTCGCCGCCACATTGGTAAAACGGCCCTTTATCTTGCCTGCATGATATTATTTCTGATCTTCAGCGACTGGTACAATCCCGGCAACGTGGTCGTACGAACGAACGATGGACGCCAGTTCAAAGCCGTGATCATCCATGAAACAAAGGATGCGGTTCGCTTCCAGCTCGAAGAGGACCTTGGCGAGGGCAAGGTCGGCGATAAAATCATGCTGGATAAGAGCGAGATTGCCGACATGCAGGAGCAGAAGACCTGGATTATCCGCCTGCACCACGTAAGGTGGTACCTGGCCGGTCTTTGCGGCCTGGCGGTGGCACTCATGGCCTGGCGGTGGTTCGAACGTGATGAGCTAAAAGAATGGATGCACAACACGTGGGAATTTGCCAAGCTGCTGGTTCCTCTTTTGTTCGGCGGCGTTTTTGTCGTCGGTTTCGTCAGCATGTTGCTGCCGGAAAAGCAGGTGGCACAATACGTCGGCGATAATTCGCTTCGAAGCAACCTCGTTGCCAGTGTGATCGGGGCCTTTTGGTATTTCGCGACGTTGACCGAAATCCCGATCACCCAGGCACTTATGAAACTCGGGATGCACAAGGGACCGGTGCTTGCCCTGCTTTTAGCCGGCCCCGCGCTGTCGCTGCCGAGCATCCTGGTCATCCGAAAAGTGATGGGTAATACCAAGACAATCGTATTCGTTTTACTGGTCATTGTAATGTCCACTATTGTTGGCATGCTCTTTGGTATGTTTTGGGGATAAGGAACATTTTAATAAATTCAAAAATCATAAATCACGTTATGAAACAACAATATGACAAAGGAGAAAAAATTATGGATCGCAGGAACTTTCTAACCGGAGGCATAGTCGCGACTACCGCGTTTGCCTCGATAGGCAAGACGGCAGCCAAAACCACAAATAACAAGACCATCAGAATTTTAGGGGTCTCGTGCAGCCCGCGAGAGGGTAAGACTACCGCCGCGAGCATCAAAGCAGCCCTTGACGCAGCCGGGAAAGTCGATGCCCGCATACAAACAGAGCTGATCGACCTGGGCGGCATGGAAATTTCCGGGTCGCTGGGCGGCTCGACCTCTGCTGACGCCCAGCAGCCAAAGGATGATTTCGACCTGATGGTTCTGCAGAGGCTCCGCGATCCTATCCCGGACGGCCTGATTATCGGCTCACCGAGCTATTTCCGCACGATGAGCGCCCTTTGTAAGGCTTTCCTGGAACGCATAGCCGTCCTGCGCTCGCCAAAATTGCTTCTGGCGGATAAGCCGGTGGGAATATTGTCAGTCGGAGCGTATCGAAACGGTGGCCAGGAATTGGTTATCGAACAAATACAGGCAGCAATGCTCTGCCACGAAGTCATGATCGTCGGGGGCAAGCCCGGGGCGCACCAGGGCGCAACACTCTGGAACGCGTATAATGATGATATTATGAAGGATGAATTTGGCATCGAATCTGCCAGAAAGCTTGGAGCGCGAGTTGCCGAGGCGGCTCTCCTTTTAGCACAGAAATAGAAATGAACCAAAATCGAAAAGCAAAATTACGAGTTCTTTTTCTTTGTACAGGCAACTCCTGCCGCAGCCAGATGGCCGAGGGCTGGGCGAAGAAACTTAAAGGCGACGTCATAGAGCCGTACTCGGCGGGAATTGAAACTCACGGCCTTAATCCCAACGCCGTTAAAGTCATGGCCGAAGCGGGTGTAGATATATCTTCACACAGAAGCAAGCATCTCGACGAGGTTAAAGGTGTCGATTTCGATTTTGTTGTTACCGTTTGTGATAATGCTTATGAGCATTGCCCGATTTTCCCCGCCAAAACAAGATTGATACACGTCGGATTCGATGATCCGCCGAGACTTGCCGAGAATGCCAAGACGGAGGATTAAGCATTAAATCATTATCGCCGCATTCGAGACGAAATCAAAGATTTTGTCGAAACGCTGCCGGAATCTCTATTGAAGGAGAATGGAAATGCTTGATGAGAAAATTAAAGAATTAATCGCTATCGGAGCTTCCATATCTGCAAATTGTCATCCTTGTATCAAGTACCATACGGCAAAAGCCCGCGAAATGAAAATAGACGAAAATGAAATCCGGCAGGCGAGTGATGCCGGCAGAATGGTCCGTAAAGGCGCCGCCGGCGAAATGGATAAGCTGCTTGAAGAAATTTCAAAATAAAACTTGAGGTAAAATAATGTCCGAATCGAAAGAAAAAATCAGAGAAACTGTTCGGCAGGAATATATTAAAATTGCACAAGGCGGCTCGGGATGCTGTGGTGCATCGTTGCCAGATAAGCTCGCTGAGGGAATCGGCTACACGTGCGATGACCTTGAAATCCTGCCGGAAGGCGCAAACATGGGCCTGTCATGCGGCAATCCGACCGCAATCGCAGACCTAAGGCCGGGGCAGGTAGTGCTGGACCTCGGCAGCGGAGGCGGATTCGACGTATTTATCGCGGCGAAAAAAATCAGCCCGAAGGGCCGGGCCATCGGCGTCGATATGACGGCGGAAATGATCGGCAAAGCCAGGGCAAACATTCCGAAATTCACAGAAAAAACGGGGCTTTCCAACGTCGAGTTTCGCTTGGGCGAAATCGAGCACCTTCCCGTAGCAGACAATAGTGTTGACGTGATTATCTCGAACTGCGTCATCAATTTGTCGCCCGACAAACAGCAGGTCTGGCGTGAGATTGCCCGCGTACTCAAACCGGGCGGCAAGGCGTGCATTTCCGATCTTGCACTTAAAAAGCCCATCCCGGCAAGTATTTCAAAGTCCGTTGCGGCATTAGTCGGCTGCATCGCCGGTGCGGTCCTTTTAGACCGGACAAAAGAGATGATTCAAAAGGCCGGCTTGAAGATTGGAAAAATCATGGAAAAAGCAACTAACATCGAATTAATGCTGGATTGTCAGGACCCTCTTTATGCACAGGTTAAAGAATGTCTGCCGGAAGGGACTAAAATCGGAGATTATGTCGTGAGCGTCGATATAACGGCAACAAAGGAATGAATATGTCAAATGGTAATGTATCTCAAAACCAGGGCAAAGGCCTGAATGTTTTCGAAAAGTATCTGACCCTATGGGTCGTGCTGTGCATTGTTGGCGGAATCATTTTAGGCAAATTGACGCCCGGCGTGGCCACTTATCTCGACGGCCTTGCAATATACGTCAACAAGGCGCCCGTTGTATCCATCCCAATCGCGGTCTGCCTGTTCTTCATGATGTATCCCATCATGGTTAAGATCGATTTCGCAGAGGTGCTCAAGGCTGGTAAAAGCATAAAACCGGTAGGATTGACCCTTTTCGTAAACTGGGCCATCAAACCGTTCACTATGTACGCGATATCACTGTTCTTCCTCGGCACTTTGTTTTACGGCCTTATCGGCCCGGAAGCAGTTGACCAGGTAAAGATGCCGTTCGTCCTGGATTTACCCGTCGGCACGACTTACGGAGCCGGGACGGTCATCGAAGCCGGAGGCATCAAGATGCTCCAGGTCCCCCTATGGAGAAGTTACCTTGCCGGCTGTATCCTGCTCGGTATCGCCCCGTGCACGGCGATGGTTCTTGTCTGGGGGTATTTAGCAAAAGGAAACGATGGACATACATTGGTTATGGTGGCCATCAATTCTCTGACGATGCTGTTTTTTTACGGGCCTCTCGGCGGCTTTTTACTCGGCGTCGGCCGGCTGCCGGTCCCGTGGCAGGCACTTTTACTGTCAATCGCAATATACGTCGCCTTACCTCTGGTGGCTGGATATTTCTCGCGAAAGTGGATAATTGCAACCAAAGGACAAATCTGGTTCAAGGAAAAATTCCTGCACATTCTTACGCCCGTTACAATCATCGCGTTGCTCGCGACGCTCGTCCTGCTGTTTTCATTCAAGGGTGAAGTGATCCTCTCGAATCCGCTGACCATCCTCTGGATTGCGATCCCCTTGTTTATCCAGACCAACCTGATATTCTGGATTGGTTATCTGCTATCCAGGCCCCTTAAGCTGAGTTACGAGGACGCCGCCCCATCGGCCATGATAGGTGCTTCGAACCACTTTGAAGTCGCAATTGCTACCGCGACTATGCTGTTCGGCCTGTCCTCCGGCGCCGCGCTGGCAACCGTTGTGGGCGTCCTCATTGAAGTTCCGGTAATGCTCATGCTGGTAAAGATATGTCTGAAGACACAAGACTGGTTTCGACCACCTGCTCTCGAAGCGGCTCAAAAATAATTAAAGTTGGAAAAAACAATCTTCCGGATGTAACCTTTTCTGCTAAACGGCTACTATCCTTAAGGAATAAAAAATGAAAAAGATTCAAATTCCTGGAACAGGTGTCCGAAACATAAATCTGGTTCGTAAGCCTAATGAATAGGCTAATATGTCAGAGACAAGAGTAATTTTT
>Ga0172364_10003967_pt1 | contig 11813 bp, 9 predicted proteins | sample LakKivSesite10cm_FD_114545 | JGI IMG/M metagenome (GOLD analysis project Ga0172364, IMG submission 114545) | Sediment microbial communities from Lake Kivu, Rwanda - Sediment site 10cm | ecosystem: Environmental > Aquatic > Freshwater > Lake > Sediment | place: Rwanda: Western Province, Lake Kivu... | reverse complement strand
TGTATGCTGAATCCTAAAGTCAAGTTTTCGCCTTTTTTAAAAGTTCCTGAAATAATCCAACAATCATTGACATGTGCAACTTCTTGTTTCAAGGTTCTCTGCTGTTGAATAGTGCCGAAACTAAAAGTTAAGATGAGCCCTGCAAAGAGAATGATTAAACCAGCAGCTATCGCCTTCTTCAATTGAATCCTTCCATCCTCTCTATAATACACAACTTTTTTGGCTGCTCATAAATATTGCTCCTAACCATGTAAGAACAGCCAAGCTGGAAATACTGGACACACTTGAAGTATAGATGCACTCATTTAACTCGTGAAGTATCTGATGTAGAATAGAAAGGTTTTTGACAAAGGTTTCGTTTCTAAAAATGATGGTGAATAAAACATGGTTTATGAACTGCGAATGTCCTTGTCTTGGCTACTTTTTTGCTTGCTCATAGCTCCAAGTGTCTCCGTTTTTGCAGTTAGTGTTTTTGCAAGCGAAACCGAAACACCAATCATTGTTCCAACAGATTTCCCAACCATACAAGCGGCTATAGACTCGGCAAAAAATGGCGACACAATTCTAGTAATGCCAGGAAAATATGGAGAATGTCTCACTATAAACAAGCCTTTAAAGCTTATTGGAAGCGGTGCTGACTCAACCATGATAGAAGGTGATGGCGCAAGACACACTGTGTTGGCAGAGGGTGTGAGTGGCTTCACTTTTGTGAATTTTGCCGTGAAGACCGCTGGAAACTCCTCAACATCTGGTATATACATAAGGAGAGGCTCCAGCAACCTTATAGAAAACGTTACCGTTACTGGGCATCTGTATGGGATTCACATTTATGATTCAAGTGGTGACAAGCTAAGGAACTGCATTATGACTGGCAACAAGTATAATCTTAGAGTTTGGGGCCTATATCTTTCTCATTTTCTACATGACATTGATTCTTCCAATTTAGTTAATGGACAGACAGTCTGCTACTGGGTGAACCAACAAAACATGAAAGTCCCACAAAATGTTGGCCATGTAGCTTTAGTTAACTGCACTAATATAGTGGTAAAAAATCTAAACTTGTCTCACAACTTGGCTGGAGTACTACTTGCATATACAAACAATTCTTTGATAACTGAAGTGTCAGCTTCGGAAAACGAATACGGATTATACCTTGTATGCTCTCACAATAATCTCGTTGTAAACAACACTTTTCTGAACAATTATTGGATTGGAATCTTAACAATCTCCGCCTCCAATAACAGCATTATTGCAAATGTCCTAAACAATAACACATGGGGGATTCGTCTTTCTCACTCAGCATATCTTCTATCTACATACTCCGTGAAAAATTTAATCCTAGGAAATAATGTATCTAATAGCTCCAACGGCATATATTTTGAAAGCTCCAACAACAATACCGTAAATGGAAATGTTGTGGAAAACAACAGGCAATACGCAATTGTGTTTGATCAGTCCGACGGGAATCTCTTGTATAAGAATACTGTAAAATACAATAAATGCGGTATTCGTGTTGATCGATCAAATAGCAATATCCTATATGGCAACATATTCCTTAACAACACCGCTCAAACAAGTGTTTACGAGTATTCACCCTCCAGAAATATTTGGGACAATGGTTATCCTTCTGGTGGCAACTATTGGAGCGACAATGTCTGTGTTGACGAATACAGCGGTCGTGACCAAGACCAGCCTGGCAGCGATGGCATATGCGATGCGCCTTACATTGTTGATGCTAACAACCAAGATAGGTATCCGCTATGCGAACTCCCTTCTCAGAATAAACCGCCGAAGGCGCAGTTTAGTTATGAACCATGGGAACCCAGAGTCCAAGACTTAATCGATTTCAGAAATCTTTCCACAGACTCGGACGGTCACATTGTTTTGTCAATATGGAATATTGACGACATGTACCATTTTCAAAACCAAAATGTGACACACACTTTTGAAGAAGAAGGAACTTATATGATAGTGTTGACTGTTTTTGACAATGAAGGTGAAGCTGACACGATTGCTGGCAATTTGACTGTTAGAAAAAATTATGCTTATCTTACCTTTTTAACATGTGAGGATGCTGTTCTCGGAGAAAATATTACAATATCTATAACTATGCAAAGTGAGAGAGATTTCCTCATCGCGGATTCGCTTATTAACTTCTATCTGGTCGACGAACTCGGCTATAAATGGATCGGATCATCTTTCACTAATTCGTCTGGAGTAGCCACAATTTACTTCACTACCACCAAGACTGGAAAATTTAAGATTTGGGCAATATATGGAGGCGATCAATGGCATAGTGTGACTGGAAAACTGCAAGATTTTGTCGTAAGAGAACAGTACCCTGACGTCTTATGGATTTTAGTAATCGCATTGTTTGCAGTTGGCCTAACCTTGGGAATCATAAGGTGGATGAAGACCAAAAGGAGAAAAATGGTGTGATACTCGCCAGCGGTGTTCTGTGAGGAAAATGTAATGAGTCGGCAGGCATTGTCGATTGTCTTTTTAACGTTTGTATTGCTTCTAGCCTTTATAATTGGAGCTTCAGCGCGCGTGCTACTTGAGAAAAACCAAATGGCTAGTTTGAATAAGCTAGCGGAAAGCGCACCTCATAGAAAGATCAGTGTAGTTCCCAAAGACTTTGCCACTATACAATCGGCGATAAACGCGGCAAGCGACGGGGACATTGTTTTTGTAGAGCCCGGGATCTACTATGAAAGTCTTGTTTTAAACAAAAGTGTTTCATTGCTTGGAGCTGGCTACTTTGATACGATTGTTGACGCAAATAGAACTGCAGATGTTATTACGATATCTTCCGCCAATGCTGTGGTGGCTGGTTTTACTTTTCAGAATGGTGGTTTCCCGATACCTGCATATTGCGGTGTTAAAATAGACAATGTGGACAATGTTACGGTGAGCGACAACTTTATCTCTGGAAATTTCGTAGGAATAAGGCTAGGGGACCTACAACGTGGGTCGAATGGAAACATTGTCAGAAACAACATAATAACAAAAAATCGTTATGGCATTTTCGCAGACCACACGAATGAAACTTTGTTTTATGGAAATGTTGTAACAGAAAACAGTTGGAACGGCATAGAGATTGCTTATAGTGGGAGAAACACTCTTCAGGCTAACAATATTTCTTACAACATGGCATATGGGCTTGAAATTGTGTCCAACACTCCATCACTCTACAACCGAATTTTTCATAATAATTTTGTTAATAATAAATTGAAAGTGTCAGTCTCAGACCTGCCTCAAATCTGGGATGATGGCTATCCTTCTGGTGGAAACTACTGGAGCGATTATACTGGAGTTGACTCAGACTATGATGGGATAGGTGATAGTTGGTATGAGATTGATTCTGACAACGTAGACCATTATCCTTTAATGGGGATGTTTTCTAGTTTCAACACCTCTTACGGCTATGCAGTTGATTTTATCAGCAATTCTTCCATTTCATACTTTAACTTCAGTTTATCTGGTCCATCACAAGCATCATTGGTCTTCAATGTTACTGGAGCAACTGGAATTCAGGGTTTCTGCAGGGTTTGCATTCCAAAAGCTTTGATTAATGGTTCCTACGTTGTAAGGTTTAATGGAGAAGTTATAACAAACCTAACATATCTTCAAGTTAGAGAATTACCATGTTCAAATGAAACATACGAGTATCTTTACATAAACTATACACATAGTGAGCACACAATAGAAATTAGTGGCACAACAACAATACCGGAGTTTTCACCATTCCATATTCTGCTGTTATTCATGGTTGCAACACTACCAGCAGTCATAGTCTACAGAAGAAAACGCACAATCTGACTTCTTTCTTTTTTATCTTGGAACAATAAACACCAAACTTGTAACATTGAACCTTAACGCGCGCACTGATTCTCTTGTTGTACAGAGAGACAATATAATAATCGATGGAAGGATACACACTTCAAGGCACAGGAACTGGAATAGGAGTAGATTTGACTGAGAGACATTACGTAACAGTAAGAAACATGAAAATCAAAGATTTCAGCCATGGCATCTATATCTATTATGACAGGAATTCTGCAGATGTTGGTGGAATAGTTAGAAGCAACAAAATATATGCTAATAGTAACGCGCGCGGCATCAATGACGGCATTTATACTTGTTGTAGCTGCATATTTGGTAAGGCACAAGCGTAGAAAACCTCCACAAAAGCTTTGACTTGACCTGTCTTGTTGAACAAGAACCAGGATTATCCTCTATCCTACTGGGGTAAATTTAAAATACTTTTTCCGAAAGCATGTTATATGAGGTAGACTTTATCCATTGTGAGGATGGAAGGATGTCTGAAGTTTTCAGCAAATGGACTTGGATCATAATAGCATCGGTGATTCTGATATTGGTGATACCACTTATCGTGGTTTGGACAATACTTCAATTGTCGCCTGAGCTTCGTCTTGTTGCAACAATTTCAATTATAGTTTTGTGGGGTGTTGTGTCAGGCTATAAAGATTGGATAATCGCTAAGCGCAAGGAAGGAGAAGGCTTACAGTCACAAGCTTAGAAGACCTTCACCAAAAGACTCACGATATTCGAGTTTGGCAGAGTTTAAAATCACTGCTAACTCCGAGAGGCATCATAACTGCCTGCTTCTTCTCCCAAGAAAAAACTTCTGATTTTTGCTCCATATGGACTTTTCATTATTGTCGGTATCACATATATTAGCAGCAGTGTCCCGACAAAAAAACCAACCACCGCTCCAATGGGTCCTCCAATTGGAAATCCGACTATGCCTCCAAGTATGCAAAAATACAAGCGTCGAAGCTTTGTTAACTCGACAGCAAGGATGACGCCAAAATTGAATAAAATGTTAATTGGGACTTCGCTGATAATTACTTTTGTCATTACTTCATCTTCTAGGTCTGCTGGCGTACGCCAAGCAGGATATGAGAATTCGCCTCCTCCGATATAAGTTGGAACACTGACCGTTCGAAAAGCACCAGAGGGGCTTCCATATCCACTAAGCCAACTAAAGGGGTATAGAAAGGGACTCACTGTCGCATTAAATTTTACGTCTAATCTCCAAAACCCTGTCCAATGCCTCTCGATGACCGTGACGTCTGCTTCCCCAAAATAGCCCAGTCGCGGAATAATTGCAAAGAGAGCGAAAAGTAATGAAATTCCTAAGGAAATTACGATTCTTTTCAGTAACAGTGTTACCTTTCCTCTTGGGGTGGACAAAGCTTCGGCTTCCTTCAAAATTTTATGGTTTGCGTTCAATTTAAGCTTTTACAACTGCAAAAAAACTAGAGAATTAACTATCTCGCCGCTCTATCTTTTGGAAAACGTCCCAAACAAGGCTGAAAGTAATGTTGCTATTCCGACTACTACGAGAATTGCCAGTGATGATTCGGGCATGGCAATTTCGATTTTTACACCAGGCACGTTCAGTGTGGAAACTATGAATATCTGATATATAAGCCAGTAAATAGTGCCTCCAAGGATTATAATGCCTAGGGCTTTTCTCTTATGAAGGTTGAATGCTTGAGTGATTCCAATTATTACGCCGAGAAAAATCCAGATTTGAAGGATAATATAGAGTCCTATAGGCCAGTTGAACGATAATGTAGGCTCATTTGAGAACATTAGGGGCAGTAGAACAAGTAAGGCTTCTGGCACGAAAGCGAAAGCAACTGCCCTGGCTACCTTGCCGTAGTCTGATGAAATGCCTGTAAGCTTTGCGCCAACACCATAGATCGTTGCGGAGAGAAGTAACCATCTTATCACAATCATGCCGACAAGGGCTAAAGTAGTCATCATAACCGTGTCATGCCAGAACAAGTTTCCTTCTAAAAGAATTTTGGAGGCGGGAGCTCCGCCTTTCTTTATGAGGCTAACATTATAGGCGTAGAGCCCATTACCAATGCCGCTGAGAAATCCGACGAGAAGTACTGTGAAAGCTGCTGTTTGAATAGTGTCTGGGTTGTCACGGAGCATGATGTAAATCTTCGAATCCAAAATTGCTGCTCTTATAAATCTGCCAAAAACTGTTTCTCTGAATGGTTTAGATCGCTGCACTCCAGTGATGCCGCCAATAAACCCGAAAATCGCGCCTATGTAGAAGCCTCCACCTATTGGAATGCTTAAGACCGACAATGCTGCTATTAAGACACCGTACGTTTTCTCCTTTCTTGGGTTCCTATAGATTATAAAAGTGCATATTAGCATTATAACCGCGAATATGAGCCAGAAAGGCGTCCAAGCCCCTTCAATGATTCCAGGAAGGCCGAATGCTATGCGGCCCCAAAAGGCCCGGGCGGTCATTATTTGCTCCACGGAAGTAGCTTCAAAAGCAGAAAATGCAATTGCTTTGCCGTTGATTGCGATCCAGATGCCGTTAATTACAATCAAGATAGACCCGATCAATGGAAGAATAAACGCGAGCCTAAATTTTCTTTCCAGCATTAAGCCTTCACCCTCTCTTTTTGGTTGTATCTGGCGTCCAATATATAAGCCTTTATAAAACGGATGATAAAACAATATTTGGCGTGTGGCTGGTTTTTATCAGGTAGTCGAGCTTTCTTAATACAAGGGCAAAAGCTTAAGAACCTTTGGTTGAATACAATTTTTGGGGAAGGCCTATGGGATTGAGAAGTTTCATCTTCAAACGAATCATGTACTCGTTTGTGTTGTTGATAATAGTCATTTTTTTGAACTTTGCAATATTCAAGAGTATGCCAGGGGATCCTGTCCAATTCTTGATGCAACCTTGGAGCAAAGATGCTCCTGAGGCGAGAAGAGAACAAGAGCAGTTACTCCGGGATCTTTGGGGGTTTGGTGAATCTTTTGACGTTCAATTGGTTAAATATATCCGTAACTTACTCACGTGGAACTTTGGTACGAGTTACATCGAAAAGAAACCTGTGATTACTATGATGGGTGCTAGGCTTCCATACACTTTGCTGTTGATTGGGGGAGCTACGATTTTATCTATTATCTTTGGGGTAATTGTTGGAATAATTGTGATTCAAAAGAGAGGGAGCATTTTGGATAGCGGCGCTGTGACTGGATCGCTGGTGATGGGTTCTCTACCAACATTCTGGCTCGGGTTGGTCTTCTTAATGGTTTTCTACACTATTCTACACTGGTTCCCTAATAAAGGTGCTTTCCCTGATTCGTGGGCTCTTGGCTGGCCAGTGCCTTATTCTGTAGACTCTGCCTACACGTCTACCAGCTTGTCTGCTGTTTTCACGTTTAATATGATGGACACTTGGACATTTATTGCAGGATATTTGCAACATCTATTTCTTCCACTGTTAACTTTGACAGTTTTCTTCACTGGTGGATGGATTCTTTTGACTCGCGCAACTATGCTTGACGTAGTCACTGAGGATTACATAGTCACCGCAAGGGCTAAAGGTTTGACAGAGAGAAGTGTGCTGTTCAAACATGCCCTTAAGAACGCCTCGTTGCCCATAATTACAAGCGCAGCTTTATCCTTCGGTTTTTTACTAACTGGGGCAATTATCACAGAAACAGTTTTCACTTATCCAGGCCTTGGCGCGTGGACTTGGCAAGCTATCCAAGTTCTCGACTATACGGTTTTGATGGCTATTTTCTACATTATTTCCATTTGCGTCATCATCGCCAATATTGTAGCTGATCTTCTGTATGGTGTAATAGATCCACGAATAAAGTATGGGTGATATGCATGGCAAAGGCTCAGAGTAAATATCGTTTTATGCTTAGCCGATTTCTAGGTTTCCTTGGACGTCTTCTAAAAAATGGCAAGTCAATCTTTGGGTTAATCATTATATCTGCATTTTTCATTCTCGCCTTTGGCGCGCCACTTTTTACTCCATACACTGCGATAGGAGAAGATCCTGTAGATAGATTAGCACCTGCGGGGTCAAACGTCCCTCCTACATGGCTTCGCTATCTTCCAACGTGGCTTGGCGGCAATCCTAACCTAAGCGAAAACATGCTGATCGTCCAAAATTCTGGCTCTCCAAAGCTAGTTGCCCAAGGCGGAGAATGGAACTCAACATCAGATAATCCCAACGTTTCAATAGACACGTCACAGGTTAATTACCCATTCCCTCCTCCCATGGGCTTCACACGATACGCTGAGGAAGGATCTCTTAATATAACATATAGTCGTAAAGGCGGAACCATGGGCGGGGAAGTTAAAGTGGTTATTTTCAAAGAGTTTGATTATCCTTACAGTGGATCACCATACAGCTTTTACGGAACAATAACTCTTCAAGTGAATGGAACAACAGCCACTGCGAGTTTGCCACTGGTAGAAAAACTGGAAGTTCCAGTAAAAGTGAATGTTTTTCTCGGCCCAGTCGATGGTAGGAAATGGCCGATTTGGCCTCCAACCGAAAGTCTCCTTCATGATGTCCGTGTGCCGAGAGGATTTACAAAAAACCTGCTTACTGGGGCACCGGGGCCAATCGAGCGGCCGCTAGTTGGCGAATTGGCCTTTGACAATGTGACAAAGCAATGGATTAATTCCGGTTGGATTACAAGCGTCAAGAACGAACTGTCAACGATTTGTTCAGACTCGCAGAGTTTAGTCAACCCCAAAAGCGTGTTTGGTGGTCCTCCAAATAATCCATCAAAAATTGTTTTTTCTTCAAATCCAGGCAAATACGTCTACGGGATTGAAATAGTTTTTGTTGATAGTTACTCAATTGAAGATGTTTCCACGACTGTCATTCTAGACAATTTCGGCTTAAAGCTTATAGGAACCAGTTTTGGTCTCTTAGGCGCTAGTCATCGCGGATGGGATCTTTTTTCACAGTTAGTCTATGGCACTAGGGTTTCGCTTTACTTGGGAGTATCTGTCGCTGTGTTTAGCGTCTTCATAGGATTAGCTGTAGGATTAGCTGCAGGTTACTTAGGTCGAGTGGTCGACGAGTTGTTGATGAGGATAACCGATATATTACTGGTTTTGCCTGGGCTGCCTTTGTTGGTTGTGCTAGTAGCAGTTTTAGGGGCATCTATTGAAAACCTCATTTTACTGTTAGGAATTCTAGGTTGGATGGGTTTCGCCAGAATGGTACGATCCCAAGTTCTTTCAACAAAAGAGCGGTCATATGTGGAGGCAGCCAAAGCGGTAGGAGCGGGTCAATTCCACATAATCATTTACCATATACTGCCAAGCGTAATGGCGTTGGTATACATTTCATTGGCGACAGCTGTACCAGGCGCGGTCACAGCTGAAGCTGCTTTGTCATGGCTTGGATTTTTTGACCCTAGAAGGATGTCGTGGGGAAGAATGTTGAATGAAGCAGTAGTCGAAGCAGGTGCAAAAACTAGTTGGTGGTGGATTCTCCCTCCAGGTCTCTGCATATCCCTGTTGGCAGCATCATTCATATTGGTAGGTTACGCTTTAGACGAGGTTTTGAATCCCAAACTTAGGCTAAGAAAGTGATGCAGAGGTAATCAGTTGTGAAACCGTTCCTTCAATATAGTTCCAGAATTTTTCCTCTAATTTTTGATAAAACTCGACTGTCTTGTAATCTTGCAGCAGTAGACCTCCTGCTCCCCAAAAAGTGAACATCGAGCTGAACGTCAAAGCAGATCGAACTCCTTCCCCTGCTTGAAGTTCGACGGAAAAGTCGTCTGGAGTTCCTGAAACGATTACTGCGACTCTCATGAATTGGTCTGAAGGCAAGCGGCGAATTCCAACAAGATGGTAGGAGTCTGAACTGCTTTGACATTTTATCTTGAATCTTTGCTCTTCAAAGAAGCTGCTGATGGCCTCCTTTAATCGGTCTAGGTCTACGTTCTTTTCAATCCATCTGTACTGCAAGGTGTCTCATCTAATCCAAAGGCTACACCTGTTAAAAAAGCCTTTGCATGGAAGTTTCCAAAGTGTATGTTGTGCCTAAAAGGTTAAATATGCACTGTCGCATTCCTAAAAATGTATATATTGGTTGGTGAGGCTATAACAATATTCAGGTGATCTGGCAATGGCGTTGTTGAGGATTCAAGATTTAAAAGCGTATTTTACTACTAGGAGCGGCTCAGTCAAAGCGGTAGATGGTATTAGCTTTGATGTAGAAAAGGGGAAAGCTATGGGACTTGCCGGAGAATCTGGATGTGGAAAAACCACAACAGCCCTTTCTATTTTAAGGATTCTGCCATCAAATGGAAAAATAATTGGGGGAAAGATGTTATTCAAGAAATGGGATTTGGCTCGGCTCGATGAAGAGGAGATGCGTGAGGAGGTAAGGTGGAAAGAGATTTCAATTGTTTTTCAAGGTGCGATGAACGCCTTAAATCCTGTTTACAGTATTGGGCATCAGATAGTTGAAGCCATCATGTTGCACGAGAAAGATGTTGAGCGTCAGGAAGCTTGGGACAGAGCTGGAAAGCTTATGGAGCTTGTTGGGATCAATGCTTCAAGGCTGGATAATTTTCCGCATGAATTTAGCGGTGGAATGAGGCAGCGTGCTATGATAGCTATGGCTTTGGCTTGTAATCCGTCTCTTTTTATTGCGGACGAACCTGCTACCGCTTTAGATGTGATTGTTGCCGCGCAAGTTCTACAGCTTTTGAAGGAATTAAAAGAGAGACTCGGGCTGGGGATGATGCTTATAACTCACGACTTGTCCATAATTGCTGAAACTTGTGAAAAGGCCGCGATTATGTACGCCGGGAAAATAGCTGAGTACGCTGATGTGGTTACCATTTTTAAGAATCCTCAGCATCCATATACTCAAGGTTTGATTGATGCATTTCCAAGTATTGCTGGTGAGCGCGTTCGGATGATTTCCATACCTGGTACTACTCCCGACCTTCTAAGGCCTCCTCCAGGTTGTAGATTCCATCCGCGGTGTAAATATGCTAAAGAGATTTGTAAAACGGAGGATCCAGATTTTTCTCAGATTGAAAGGGGTCATTTTGCGTCTTGTCATAAAGTGGTTGCAGAAGCTAAGGGACAAAAGTGGTGAGAAAAATGAGTGCTCCAGTTGTTAAAGTAGAGAATCTGAAAAAATGGTTTCCAGTTAGAATGGGTTTGTTTAGATCGATTATGGGTGGTAAAGAGTTATTTGTGCGTGCGGTGGATGACATAAGTTTTGAGGTTAAGCTAAAAGAAATCTATGGCTTAGCAGGAGAAAGCGGTAGCGGAAAGACGACGACTGGAAGGATTTTGGTAAGGTTGATTTCCCCGTCTGATGGCAAAATATTCTTTAAGAATCAAGAAATCTCTTCTCTGAGTGATAGGGCGCTTAAGCCTATTCGTAGGAAAATGCAGATTATTTTTCAGGATCCATACGAGTCTCTGAATCCTCGCAAGTACATACGTAGCATTATAGAGGAGCCTCTCCTTATTCACGGGATAGTTGGGAAAGAGGTTGAGGACAGAGTGTATGAGGGTATGGAGAATGTGCAGCTTACGCCTCCTGAAGAGTTTCTTTTCCGTTTTCCGCATGAGATTAGTGGAGGGCAACGGCAGAGAGTTGCAGTGGCAAGGGCTCTTGTGTTGAAGCCTGAGTTTATAGTTGCTGATGAGCCTGTGTCTATGCTTGATGTTTCTATCAGGGCTGAAGTTTTGAACTTGATGACAGATTTAAGAGATAAGCTTGGTGTTTCATTTCTCTATATTACCCATGATCTTGCCCTTGCGCGGCATATCTGTGATAACCTTGCGGTCATGTATTTGGGCAAGATAATGGAAAAAGGACCTACTGAGGCAGTGTTGAAGGAACCTTTACATCCGTATACACAAGCTTTGATTTCAGCCGTGCCCATTCCTGACCCTACTTCGAGGCGTATAGCAGTTTCGGTTAAGGGGGAGATACCTAGCCCGGTAAATC
>Ga0172364_10003964_pt1 | contig 11815 bp, 13 predicted proteins | sample LakKivSesite10cm_FD_114545 | JGI IMG/M metagenome (GOLD analysis project Ga0172364, IMG submission 114545) | Sediment microbial communities from Lake Kivu, Rwanda - Sediment site 10cm | ecosystem: Environmental > Aquatic > Freshwater > Lake > Sediment | place: Rwanda: Western Province, Lake... | reverse complement strand
GGAACTCTTTGGCGCACTGGTAAAACTCGGAGATGGATTTGCATCTCTTAATTTGCTTACTGTATCCTTAACATCATCCCATGTTACCGGGTTAGCTTCAACCCCCTTCATCATCCACAGAAACCCCGTCATATATTCTAACCACTCACTTATCGCCTTCTCCAGTACATCCATGCTATAGTAAGAGAGATAGTCAGGTTTATGCCCATCTTTTCCGTGACCCAACCTCCACCCATAGCCCTCATGCGAGGTACGATCTTCCAAGAAGTGCAGAAACTGACCAAAAGGAACCAGCCTCTTTTCCAAAGATTTTGTATCATCTAAGTAGGCGTTTTGTGCCCTATTCCAAAGTTCCTCTTGCCTAGCATCATTTTTTTCTTTAGAGGCCAAAGCATGCCATTTCTCATTATTCTTATTATATAATCCTGCGTTAGTCTTTCCTGAGTCTGTGCTTTGATCTGCTTTTGCAATGATACTTGCCTGTTCCTCACAAAAGCCAACTTTTCGCAGAAGGTAATATTTCAAATAGTAATGAGTATCCTTATCAAATGCACAAGCGGTTGAAGAGAAATACGAAAAAACAAGTAAAACCAACAGTATAAAACAAAAAACGCTTGTTCTCCTCATAATTAAAGAATCTGCTTTTTTAACTTAAATTTTATGGTTTCTGGAGACCATTGGGGACCGTCCGTAAAGATCATTAGTTCAATGAGTGAATGTAAGATAACAATAGCCTAATAGAAAATGTAGATACATAAAGATCCTTGATCTCTCCTCTGGTCTCCCTTCGTATAGAGATTTATAATCCCGCTAGGTCTGTTTTGTTTTTCTAAAAAATTATTTACACATATATGTTTTAGACGTAAAAATATAATATGTATGATTCATTTTACTGAGAGACCACGATGATGAAAAATCATATAGTACTAAGTGCTGCAACATGCTGAAAAATGGGCGAGCTGAGTGGTCAAAGACCTCATTTCTCAACTATCATATCGACTAATTTATAAAGTACAACACCATTATTAGAAAATAGAGGTGATCTCATGGGAGTGGGCGATGCATCTAAAGCCTCAAAAGAAAAAACATGCATTAACTGTGTCCATTTTAAGACAGAGGAAAGCAACATCAGGAAAACAAAAGGAACATGCTATGGACATAGCGTCGTAGCAACAGGTAGCTGTAATTTCTTTAAGAAAAAAGAATAATAAACAACTAAAAACAAAGCTCACATAAAAACCATTTTGCAACTTTTTCATATAATAACTCTCAGATATTTGTAAGAATAATATCAAAAAAGAAAGATTTTAGTAAACTGCTTATCACCCCCCAATAAAACACTCATGCCTATTTTTCCAACAGATATTTGGGTCTACAGAGTACAAACAATATAAATAGAAATCTATTTAATATATGGTTTAATACCGATATATAACAAAGGAAAAGAAACAAAAGTTTCATAGTTTCATTTTTCGAACCTTTGGAACTCTCTTGTTTTTTGTTCTTTGTAATAGTAAAGACTCCAAAGTCTAAGGAGGTAAAAAAATGAAAGGAACCGTAAAATGGTATAACGCAAGAAAAGGGTATGGATTCATCCAAGGTGAAGACGGAAAAGACGTCTTTGTTCACCGAACATCTGTACCTACAGGAGTCTTCCTCCATGAGGGGGACAAGGTTGAATTTGAAATAGAAAGTTCAGATAGAGGTCCAAAGGCAACAGATATAAAGAAGTTATAAAAATTCCTCAAACAAGAGGAAAAAACCATTAGAATTAAGACCTGTATAAAAAATAAAAACAGGATATACACTTATTATCCTACTTTAAAAACAATAGTTAGAAATAGTTGAAATTAGGATAACTGTGCGATCTCTAAAAATTTGGAATGTTTTTTAAGAAGACAGATGTTACATATCTACGTTGATGGGATGATCAAACTATACATTGAATTATCTTCTCTTGCATTAACTATAATCTTTACTATTGTTTTCTACTATATCATCGTCCCTAGAATGAAAAAAGATATGAAAGACTTCTCATGGGATCACTACCTCAAACAATGTGGAATCTACCAAGGAACATCCCACTGGACGACAATAAAATACTACCTACTGAAATTAAATATATAGATGAAAAATGTTTTTTCTAATTATTTTTTACTGATAATCTTATCCTTCTTGAAACACTCATCACATAAATTACTACCCGAAGGGATCGTCTTACCGCATCTGCTACATTTACCATGTTTTACGCTTTTGAAACCTACAACTATCTCATGATTTTTAGTAATCCACCTGAACATCAGTCTATCCCTATGAATCCTCGTTTTCATTTTATTCCCTCAACTAGTAAACGCTATACATAAAAGAAAGCTTTACATCCTTATAAAATGTTTTGCTCCCGATGTATAAAAATCAACTTCTATTTCTTCTCCATATATATTATGAGAAATTTTTTAAACAGGAACTAATTGCATACACCGGTGACAATAATGGATAAATGTATCGTTACCGGGGGAGCCGGATTTATTGGTAGCAATCTCATAGAGAGATTACTGAATGAAAACGCACATGTCACAGCGATAGATAATAACCCTAAAAGAAAAACATTTGTCTCAGAATTCATGAAAAATAAAATGTTTAAATTTTTATTGAAAGACATAAACGATCTAAAAGTATCAAATATTGATGATGCGGACACCGTTTATCATCTTGCCGCTAGCGCAGATATAAAGAAAAGTTTGGATGATGTGAAAATTGATTTGGAAAATAACGTCGTTGGTACGCATAGCATTCTTGAATTAATGAGAAGAAAGGACATAGAAAACATGATTTTTTCTTCTAGTTCTGCCGTATATGGTGAGACAAAAATTATACCTACTCCTGAGGATATCGGTGACATAAGACCTATCTCTCTCTATGGCGCTAGTAAGATTGCTGCTGAGGCATTTATCATTGCATATTGTTCGCTTTATGGTATGAAAGCATGGATGTTCAGATTTGCAAACGTTGTTGGAAAGAATGAACATCGTGGCGTTATATTTGATTTTGTAAAAAAGTTAGAAAAAAATCAAAATGAATTGGAAATACTTGGGGATGGAAATCAAGAGAAATCCTTCTTCGATGTCTCAGATTGTGTCTCAGGGTTAGTTGATATACCTAGAATGGACTCAAATAAATCAGTTAAAATATATAACCTTGGAAATCTAGAGACTATGAAAGTTACTAGATTAGCTGAGATAGCATGTGATGAATTAAAACTGAAGCCAAGGTTTAGATATACTGGTGGTGATAGGGGCTGGAAAGGAGATGTCCCAGTTACTATTCTTTCAATAGATAAGGCTTTAAAAGTCGGTTGGAAACCAAAATATGATTGTGAAAAATCAATTAGAAGAACTGTGAGGTATTTAATTGGAAAATAAACTATCTATAGTCTTTCCAACATTTGATTCTGAAAAAGAAATACCTAGACTTTTAGAGTCGATAGAAAAACTTGGACTTGATAAGAAAGCTGAGATTATAGCAGTAGATGCAGACAGCCACGACCGCACCTCGGAGATACTAAAGAAAAATAAATACGTTAAAATCATTAGGTTACCAAGGACTTCCACAAAAGGTAAAGCAAGAACAGAGGGTATAAAGGAATCAACTGGAGACATTATCGCAAACATTGATTCTGACGTTGAAATTTTGGGAGGATGGTATGAAGCATTATTGGAAACAATGGAATACGCTGACATAGTTGCTGGTTATTCGCCACATCCAAAAAGAGGAGCTATGCCAAGAGTCTCGATTTTAATTGATGGTCAGGATATAACTTATCCTGGTTGCAATATTGCACATAAAAGAGAGGTCTTTGAAAAAGTCGGCTATATCAAGGATACTGAATTAGCAGAAGACTGCGATTTCAATTACCGATGCATCAAAGCAGGGTACACAATTCAATACAATCCAAAAATGAAGGTTCTTCATCACCATACAACTACCAAAATTGGTTTTATTAGACAGGCTTTCATATATGGTAGAGGGCGATGGGAACTAAACAAAAACTACCCTGAATTAAAAACAAAACATCAACACGGCATAAGCATCAAAAATTGGGTTAGATTAGGGTTTGGTTTTCTTGGCTACATATACGAGAAAATCATCGACCGATGAGAGACGAAACATCAAGTGACAATGTTGGAGGAAACGAATGGAGAAAAAAAGGGTTGTAGTTCTGGGGATCGATGCTCTAGAATACAATCTAGTGGAAGAATGGGATTTGAAGAATCTCAAACAAGTGGAATACAGTAAAACCATTGTTCCAATTACCAAAGGCTGGAAAGAGCCGGCAACGGTGATTGTATGGCCCTGTTTGATCACGGGAAAAGAACCCGAGGAAATGGGATTCACAACACCAATCTTATTTGTACAACCCTTCAAATGGTTCTTTGAAAACATACAGCGCCCAATCAGAGACTTCATGTTTGGCAATAAATATGTTGACGAAGTTTCAGAAAAAAAGACAGAGCAAGAAATACTAAGCATGTTGAAGGTTGTTACCAAAAAAGCGGGGTTTACTCGAGTACCTTCAAAAAAAGATATTAAATCATCCACTATTTTTGATAACAAGAATTTTAAGTCTATCCACCTCCACATACCTGTTTATGATGAAGAACTTGATACACTCGAGCGATGGGCAATATTCGATGTAATGGATAAAAAAATGAAGGTTTCTGATTTCGTTACAAAATACGAGAAGGAATTCAAAGATCGGTGTAGCGAACTGTTGAATTATGTAGACAAAAAAAACTGGGATCTCATCATGATGTACTGGTATTGTCTAGACCCAATTCAACATGCTTTATTCAAGGATAAACTTAGAATCATGAACTACTATCTCAAATTCAATGAGTTTGTTGGGAAATTAAAGAAAAAATTATCTGATGATATCATGATACTTATTATATCAGACCACGGGCAAGAGAAAGGAATACATACATCCTATGGATTCTACAGCTGCAATAAAAAATTGGATCTGAAAAACCCAAAGATTATCCAATTTAAGGATATAATAGAAAAGGAATTGATGAAATGATAGTAGCACGTTCACCCATGAGGATAACATTAGGCGGCGGTGGCACTGATCTGCCCTCTTATTATTCTAAATATGGGGGGTTTCTCATTGCAGGTGCAATAAATAAATATATCTTAATCAGTGCTAACAAACATTTTTTTAACACATATAAACTGAAATATTCTGAAAAAGAGGAGACTGCAAAGATTGACGAGATTAAACATAATCTATTCAGAGAAGCATTAAGACTGGTTGATATCCCTCCTAAAATAGAATTAACTTCCATGGCTGATATTCCCGATAAATCTGGTCTTGGATCATCTGGAGCTTTTCTAGTCTGTCTACTCACTGCCCTTCATGCATTCAAAAAGGAAACCGTTTCGAAGAGAAAACTAGCAGAGGAAGCATGCGAGATAGAGATAGAAATTCTCAAAGAACCGGTAGGAAAACAAGATCAGTATATCAGCGCATATGGCGGCATAACAGCCTTTGAATTTAAAAAAGACGGAACTGTAAAGGTAGACCCGATAAAATTCAGCGAAGAAATCTACCGTGAACTAGAACAAAATATTATGCTATTTTACACTGGTATAAACCGATCAGCATCATCCATACTCAAAAAACAGGATACAAAAACAAAACAAGATGACCAAAAAGTGTTAGATTCACTTCATAATATCAAAGACATAGGTCTAAGAACAAAAAAAGCATTTGAACAAGGAGATATCGATAAATTTGGTGAACTTCTCCACGAGCATTGGAATATCAAAAAAGGTTTATCAGATAAAATCTCAAACACATTCATAGACAAATGCTACGATCTGGCATTAAAAAACGGTGCCCTAGGCGGCAAGATAATGGGCGCTGGAGGCGGCGGATTTCTAATGTTTTATCACAATGGTACAAGCAAAGAAAAAAGAAATTTAATCAAAAATCTAGCCGAATTAAACGTGCTTTTAATGGACTTCAGATTTGATAATGAGGGAGCAAAAATATTATTAAGTTATTAGTACAAGAGGGAGTAAAATGAAAGGAACAAATAATATCGGGTTTACCAAAAAATATTTTGATGATGCAAAACATATAATGGATACCATTTCCAAGGAAGATATAAGCAAAGTAATAGACATTTTATCTGATGCAAGAAAAAAAGGAAAAAAAGTCTTTATCTGTGGAAATGGCGGCTCAGCATCCACCGCTACACATTTCGCTGCAGACCTGTTTAAACTAGCACGAATAAAAGCTATAAGCTTGAATGAAAACGTCCCGCTTGCTACGGCAATAATAAACGATGAGGGATGGAGCGAACTCTATATACATCAACTTAAACTACTATATGAAGAAGGAGACGTACTCATCGCCATCAGCGTACACGGTGGGTCAGGAACAGATAAAGCAGGCCTATGGTCTCAAAACCTGGTTAAAGCCATCGATTATGTAAACAAAAACAAAGGAACAACCATAGGCTTCAGCGGATTTGATGGGGGTGCATTCAAAGATATAACTAACGTCTGCGTTGTTGTTCCTTTCAATTCGACACCGCAGGTTGAATCATTCCATATAGTGCTAGAGCACCTGATAACATTCCGTTTACATGAGGGTACGCGGGTATGAATAAGGCTGTTTTCCTAGACAGAGATGGAGTAATAAACGAACTATATTATGATGATAACCAAGGAATAATTGATTCGCCTTTTCATCCTGATCAATTTGTACTCTTCCCAAAAGTTGGAGAAGCAATCAATACGTTCCACAAGCTTGGATATCTGGTAATAATTATTTCTAACCAGCCAGGAATAGCTAAAAAACATTTCACGGAAAAAACATTTGAGGCGGTTAAAAAAAAGATGCGGGACGAACTAAAGAAACTTAATGCCTACGTAGATGCAGAGTACTACTGTCTGCATCATCCAGAGGCAAAAATAGAAAAATACCGTAAAGACTGCGACTGCAGAAAACCCAAACCAGGAATGATACTCCAAGCATCAAAAGAACATAATATTGATTCGCCATCTTCATGGATGATCGGCGACAGCAACATCGACATTGAAGCTGGTGAAAATGTTGGATGCAAAACCATCTTCATAGGCACAAAAAAAACATATATATGGGAGAAGATGGTTGTCGAACCTGATTTCGTCGCACCAAGCCTATACCAGGCATCTGTTGTGATTAAAGAATTTGATAGCGGAGGAAAAAAATGACGGAAATATTTTTAGATACAGCAAACTTGAAAGATATAGAAGAACTTAAACGATGGGGAGTAATCAAAGGTCTTACAACAAATCAAAAGATATTCTCCATGGAAAAAGGAGTAAATTTTGAACAACATGCAAAAAAAATCCTAGGCATGATAGATGGACCCGTAAGCCTTGAAGTACCAAGTAACAAAATAGATGACGTGATAAAGGATGCGAGAAAACTATCAAAACTTGGAAAAAACGTAGTAGTAAAGGTTCCGATGCTCGCTGACGGTGGCGGTCTTGAAGCAACAAAAACCTTGGAGTCAGAAGGCGTAAAAACCAATGTCACTGCAATGATGTCTTTAAGCCAAGCATTTCTTGCTGCATCAGCAGGTGCAAGTTATATGAGTCTCTTCTATGGTAGAATACGGGACTATAGTACACAAGAACATGCATTGGACGTGGTGGCCTTAACAAGGCAGATGATAGATGACTCGGGTTTCAAAACAAAACTAATAATAGGCAGTTTAAGAAACCCAAGCGACATAGAACAGTTGATACCCTGCAACCCTCACATTATCACCATACCACCCAACATACTCAGACAGATGCCATTCCATCGCAGAACAGTTGAGACCTTGGAAGAATTTGACAAAGCATGGGAAGAATTCCGCAAATATGAAAAAAAGTAAGATGCAGATAGTAATTCCATGCGGTGGCCTAGCTACAAGACTAGGGGAACTTACAAAATATACTCCTAAATCAATGATTGATATAAACGGGCGACCTTTTCTCGAATTGCAGATAGAACTTATAAAAAAATATGATTTTGACGAACTGGTTCTGTGCATCGGACATCTAGGCGAAAAAATAAAAGACTATTTTGGCAACGGGAAAAAATATGGCATAGCTATAAAATACAGCGAGGACAACAAACTTGACGCCATAGGTGCAATAAAAAACGCAGAAACATTACTAAGAGATAGCTTCTTCATGATGTACGGTGACAGCTATCTCCCGACACTTGATTTTAACGACATGAATAAAAAATTTACACAACAAAATAAACTCGCTTTAATGGCTGTATGGAAAAACAACAACAGTATTGATAAGAGCAACGTAAAAGTCCAAACGGGAGAGGTAACAAGTGTTGGTGAACCTGATTCTGACCATATTGACTATGGTGCCACCATAATGAGAAAAAATGCATTGAAAATTGTACCAACAGACCAACCTTTTTCTACAAAATCTTTCTGGACGAAGCTATCAAACATGCATGAACTATCAGCCTATGAAGTAACCGATAGATTCTATCACATTGGAAATAAAGAAGGACTCAATGAACTTAAAACTCTGATAACAAGAAAGAAGGACAAAAGAACATAACGTATATAACACGAAAACAGATAAGGCACTGTTCTAGGGAGGAAAACAAGGAAAGGCGAGCTGATGAAAGTACTAATGATTCTGTCCAACCCATTTACAGTTGATCCACGAGTTCATAACGAAGCGAAGGCATTAACAGACGAAGGATATGAGGTCGCAGTTATTGTATGGGACCGCAGAGGAGAGCATAAACAAGAAGATGTTATCGATGGAATACGCATAATAAATTTACATAACACATCTTTAATGAAGAGTTTACCAAATGATCTGCTTCGTAACCCATTATGGTGGAGAATAGCATATAAAAAAGCATTAGAATTATATCAAAAGAGTTTCAAATTTGATGTAGTACATTGTCACGATCTAGATACCTTAAGCTCCGGCGTACGTCTAAAGAAGAAACTTGGCATAAAGTTGGTATTTGATGCCCATGAAATATTTGGATATATGATTGAAAGCCAACATCCTCTGGCTAGTAAAGCCGCGTTTTATCTTGAGAAACGTTTTATAAAAAATGTTGACCACGTGATTGCCATTGATGATCCATTTAAAGAATACTATGAAAAACTCGTTGATAAACCTGTTACACGAGTAATGAACTGTAAAGATTTAGTTTTTGACAGATACGAACCGCCAAAATCCAAGACGTTTACTTTAGTATATATTGGAATCATGACGAGATGGCGCTTTTTCCCTGAAATCATTGACGTAGTCGGCGAATTGAAAGAAGTAAAACTTATATTGGCAGGAAAAAAAGAAGGGATATACCGCGAGATGGAAGAATACGCAAAAAAATACAACAACATTGAATTTCTAGGTACAATTCCGACTAAAGATATTCTAAAAATAACTAGAGAGGGAGATGCAATCCTTTTACTTGTCGGGAAAACAAATAAGCAAACCAAGATCGTTGTATTCAATAAACAATTTGAAGCCATGGTATGCGGAAGACCAATAATTATTACGAAAGGAACTTATGCTGCAGAAATGACTGAGAAACTGAAATGCGGATTGACTGTTGAATATAATAAGGAATCAGTAAAAGAAGCAATTATAAAACTTAGAGACAATCCTGATCTTTGTGAAGAACTTGGACAAAATGCCTTCAACGCAGCAAAAAAACAGTACAACTGGGAAAAAGAAAAGAAAAATCTTTTGAAGGTTTATGAGGAGATAAAATGAACGTATGCATATTTGGATTGGGAAGAATCGGATTGCCTATTGCATTAGTATGCGCAGATAGTGGCTACAAAGTTGTAGGTATAGATGTCAATGAAATACTAATCAACACAATAAAAAAAGGCGAGATAGCTTTTGATGAACCAGAGATGAAAGAACTGCTATCAAAACATTTGAATAAGAATTTTTCCCCAAAACATCAGAAGAAAGATGATGTTACATCGGATCTGAAACAGGCAGAATACATCATGCTTGCTGTTGGAACTAGTTTTGCGAAATATCCTGATAAACCTAGACTTTCGACTCTCCATTCAATAGTAGATCAAATCACATCAACTGGAGTAAAAGGAAAAACAATTATTCTTAGAGTGACACTACCAATAGGAACGTCCGATGAAATCAAAAACTTGATTGAGAAAAAAACAGGTTTTAAGGAGGGAAAAGATTTCTGGTTTTCGTTTGTGCCAGAGCGTATAATGGAAGGAAAAGCGATTAGAGAGGAGCGATCACTTCCCAAAATCGTTGGATGTTATAGCAACGAAGGTTTTACGAAAGTTAGTACATTTTTCAAGAAAATCGGTGGCGATATAGTAAGAGTATCAAACCCGCGAACTGCTGAATTCATCAAACTCATTGATAACTCCTGGAGAAATACGCGTTTTGCATTTGCAAATGAACTGGCATTTTTAGCAGAAGAAAACGGCATTGACGTTATGGAAGCCATAGAATCTGCTAATGCAGGATATGAGAGAAACGAAATCCCTCGCCCAGGCCCTGTAAGTGGATATTGCCTAGGAAAAGACCCTTATCTCTTAGAATTAGCCTTTGAAAAAGTCGCCAAAAAACGAGGTTTTGGTTCTATGTGGTACTATGGGCGTCGGGCAAACGATTGGTTTAACGAGAAAATTGTAGATGAGGCTAAAGGAAAAAAAATATTGATAGCAGGCCTATCATTCAAGGAAAATATAGATGATTACCGCTATAGTCATGGATTGGAAATTACTCGCATGCTTCTTTCCAAGGGATATAAAGTTGTTGTATGCGACCCGTTCCTAAACAAAAACTACTACACGAAACTCCCAGATGATTTAGCCGACAAAGTAAAAGGTTTTGATACGATTGAAGAAGCGTTAACCAGCGACACGGACACTATAATTTTTACAACGCGGCATAAAGAGTATCAAAAACTCGATTTGGAAAAACTCATCAAAAGTAAAAAAATATCCAATATGACAGTAATTGATCTCTGGAATATGTTCGTAAACAAAGAAGGCAAAAATATCACTCTTAAAAGGTTTGGAAGCGGTGTCCAATAAATGGGAAAAAAAACATCGCCAACCGTAACTGTAGTAATACTTGGATGGAAAAAATTCGAATTGCTAAGAAGAGCGATAAAAAGTGTATTGAGCCAAACGTTCAAAGATTTTGAGATTCTTGTTGTAGCTGAAGACGATGATGAACTATTTCCGCGGATACAAAAGATCTGCAAAGATTTTAATGATGATCATATAAGAGTCATAAGACGTGAAAAACGTGGCATATCTTCTGGAAGAACATGTGGAATCAGAGACGCCCGTGGAAAATACGTTGCATTTTTAGATGAAGATGATGAATTTCTTCCAAATAAACTAGAGAAACATGTTTCAATACTGGAGAAATCTAATGATGATGTTGTTTTGACATACGCACAACATTGGGGCTGGGATAGAAAAAACGACTACAGGGTCGTTACCCCGTTAACAAAAGATGCAAAAAGCGGCCATCTCTACGATTACATGCTCAGAAGATACTTTGAGACAAGCATTTTATTTCAGATATGGGACGCAGTGATAAAAAAGAAGTACGTAGAAGACATGCAATTTGATCCAGAGCTTTTTGCAGGTGAAGATGACTTTCTATTGCTTCTTGCCAAGAAAGGAAGATTTGTTTTCATTCCAGAAATTCTACATATCCAAAACCTGGATGCCGAGTTCCGTCCATCAACAGCACCAGTTAATACAATGTCTTTTGT
>Ga0172364_10003962_pt1 | contig 11819 bp, 9 predicted proteins | sample LakKivSesite10cm_FD_114545 | JGI IMG/M metagenome (GOLD analysis project Ga0172364, IMG submission 114545) | Sediment microbial communities from Lake Kivu, Rwanda - Sediment site 10cm | ecosystem: Environmental > Aquatic > Freshwater > Lake > Sediment | place: Rwanda: Western Province, Lake Kivu... | reverse complement strand
TTTTACTTGGTCAGTTTAGAAAAAGTAAAAGACCTAAAAGAAATTAAAGAATTAAAAAGAAAAACAGAAAACCTTGGGATAAGCTGGTACAGATTAAAATATTTTAAACACCACCCGCTTAAAATGCTGCTTAACATTCTCCAATGTTTTTTACTATCTTTTTATTTACTAATTTTCAAAAAAATCAAGATTATTCATGCTCGAGCTTATCTCCCTTTGTTTTCAACCCTTTTGTTAAAAAGAATATTTAAAGTGAAGCTTATTTTTGATATGAGAGGATTCTGGCCTGAAGAATTGGTAGATAGCGGACGTATAACAAAGGACTCAATCTGTTACAAGATACTTAAATTTATGGAGAAAGAAAGTATTTTATCGTCTGATTGGCTAATAACCTTGACTCCGGAAGCGGAAGAAATTATTAAAAGTAATTATCAGAATATAAAGCTAAAAACTGCCTGGATGCCTACTTGTGTTGATGAAGACAGATTTGGAACAAAAGACTTAATTTCTTTTAATGATAAATTCGTAGTAGTTTATCTGGGAAGTCTTTGGAGTTATTATAATATGCCGGCAATGATAGATTTTTTTAACCTCTTAAAACTAAAGATACCTAATTCTCATTTTTTGATATTGGCAAACAATGAAAAAGGAAAATTGCATCCTCTTCTTTCAGAGAAAGGATTAAGGAAGGAAGAATATACTGTCCTTAACCTAAAACCAGCGGAGGTCCCGAAATATCTCAGAAGTAGTAATTTAGGAATAAGTTTTATATATGATTTTTATTCTAAAAAAGCTTCTTTTCCCACAAAAATTGCCGAATATCTTATTAGTGGGTTACCATTGGTAATAAATACTCAGAGTAACTTTTTAAAAAGAATTATAGCTTCAAATAAAGTAGGAATAGTAATAGAAAGATTCGATAAGGAAGCTTACGAAAAAAGCATAAAAGACCTAACACTTTTATTGAAAGATAAAAATCTTGGAGAAAGATGTAAAAAAATAGCCAAAAAATATTTGGCTAAAGGAGTATGCGTTGAAAAATATTTTAAAGTTTACAGCGAACTTCAAAGAAGGCCCTGATTACCTTTTATTTTTTGATTTAAGTATTTCTTTTTCAAAAATTCTGCTGACTTGAAAAGTGTTTCGAATGTCCCAGCATCACTCCAAAAACCCGGTAGAATTTCATATGTTACTGTACCTTGTTTTATATAAAAATTATTTACATCGGTAATTTCAAGTTCTCCTCTTAAAGAAGGTCTTAAGCCCTTAATTACATCAAAAACTTGATTATCATACATGTAAAGACCGGTAACAGCTAAATTAGATTTTGGTTTTTTTGGTTTTTCTTCTATTTCTATGAGTCTGCCATTTTTAAATTCTCCTACCCCAAAACGCTTTGCGTTTGGGATTTCTTTGAAGAAAAGTTTAGCTCCTTTTTCTTGGTGCTCGAAATCTTCAATATACTTTTTTATATTGTCCTCAAAAATATTATCTCCTAAGATTACCACAATTTTTCCGTTATCAGCAAAATCCTTAGCCAATCCTAAAGCTTCGGCAATTCCTCCAGCGCCATCCTGATAAGTATAATGAATCTCTTTTAGGCCAAATTCCCTACCATCTTTTAACAATTTCACAAAATCACCTGGATTATTACCCCCGGTAACAATAAGAATATCTTTAATTCCCGCGGAAATTAAAGTCTCTAAGGGATAATAAATCATTGGTTTATTATAAACCGGAAGCAGATGTTTATTAGTAACACAGGTACAAGGTAAAAGTCTTGTCCCGAAACCTCCAGCTAAAATTACTCCTTTCATATTTAGATTAAAAATTAACGATTTAAATACTGTTTTTTATAGTATTCAAGATATTCTCCTGTTTTTATTTTCTTCCACCACCACTCATTTTCTTTATACCACTGAATTGTATCTTTGAGAGCTTTTTCAAAATTATATTTCGGTTGCCAACCTAACTCCTTTTTTATTTTTTCGCAATTTAAAGAATATCGTCGGTCATGGCCCGGCCGGTCTTTTACATATTCAATAGAAGCATCATCTTTTCCTATTTCTTTTAAAATAAATCGAGTGAGTTCTAAATTAGTTTTTTCATTTCCTCCACCCACATTATAAATTTCACCCACTTTACCTTTGTGCAAAATTAAATCAATAGCTTCACAATTATCTAAAACATAAAGCCAATCTCTGATATTTAGTCCATCTCCATAAAGAGGAACTTTTTTATCTTCGAGTAAATTAGTAATAAATAAAGGTATTATTTTTTCCGGATATTGAAAGGGTCCGAAATTATTAGAAGATCGAGTGATTAAAACTGGCATTTTATAAGTAACAAAATAAGAATTGACAATCATATCCGCCGCCGCCTTTGATGCTGAATAAGGACTAGAAGGATTCAGTGGATGTTTTTCGGTAAATGACCATTTTTCATTTGAACCGTATACTTCATCTGTTGAGATTTGCAAGAATCTGCCAATTTTGTATTTTTTCACTGCTTCAAGCAAATTATATGTTCCCCAGACATCTGTTTTCAAAAAAGAACAGGGGTCAGAGATTGAACGATCCACATGGGATTCAGCAGCGAAGTTTATTATGGCGTCAGGTTTTTGAGAAGCAAGCTCTGCTACGGTTTTAGAGTCGCAAATGTCTCCTTTGATAAATTGATATCTAGGATTATCTTTGACATCTTTTAGGTTGTCTAAATTTCCGCAGTAAGTTAATTTATCAAGATTTATAATTTTATAATCCTGGTATTTATTTAAAATATATCTTATAAAATTAGAGCCGATAAAACCAGCTCCGCCGGTTATTAAAAGTTTTAGGTTAGCCATGTTTTTTTCCGGGCGTTAAAACCCATCTATAAGGAATTTCTTTTGTGTCCGGGGGCAATCTATATTCATCAGGGTTTTTATAATTATATAGTTCTGTCGGCAGGCAAATTATAATTGATTCCATTTCAGATATACATTTCCATCCGTGATATACTCCCGGAGGAATAGAGATAAGCATAGGGTTATTTTCTCCAATAAAAAATTCGTTGATTTCCCATTTTGTTTTTGAATTATCTCTGGCATCATATAATACCATTTTAACCCTCCCTTTTATGCAGCATACGTTGTCTGTCTGCTTTTTATGATAATGCCAGGCCTTAACTACTCCTGGATAATTCGTAGTTATATATAATTGGCCAAATTTTTTAAAAATTTCATCATCTGAACGGAGAATTTCCATTAATCGGCCTCTCTCATCAGGAATAGGTTTTAATTTTTTAATTTTTACTCCTTGAATCATAAATAATCTTTCCATTCTGTTAATAAGTATTCTTTTAAAGCCTCCTGCCAGGGACGCATAATATTAATCTTTGAACCTAGGGTTTCCGCACCCCGAGGAGCAGCAAGATTAAAATAATCAGAACTAACAGGAACAATTTTAACAGATGGTTTAAGCAAGCGGATAATTTCACAAGCAATATCATAGCGTGAACATAAGCCTTTATTTACAAAATGATAAAGACCAATCCTGTTTTCTTTTAGTAAAATTTGAATACCTCTTATCAAATCTTTAGCAAAAGTTAAAGAGCCCATTTTATCGTTTACTACTTTGATTTCTGCAAGATGCAGTTGTTTTATAATTTTAGCTACGAATTTTTTATCCTTTTTGGGACCTCCGCCAAACATCCAGCCCGCTCTAATAATTAGATATTCCGGCACAATATCTTTAACTATGATTTCGCCTAAATATTTTGTTCGGCCATATATATTTTGAGGATTTGGCATATCTTCTTCATAATAGAGTTCATTTTTTTTACCATCAAATACTGCTGCTGTTGAAATATAAACCATTTTAGCATTAAAGTTTCTGGCAGATACCGCAACATTATAGGTGCCAAATGTGTTGATTCGGTAAGCGCGAGAAGGTTCTTTTTCACATCGGTCTACATCTGTTTCAGCAGCCAAATGAAGAACGATTTCAGGCCGGTATTTATTGAAAACTTCTTTCACCGCGTTTTGATTTGAAACATCAAGAATATTAATGTCGGTCTTGATGCCAAAGTTTATATAAGAACCCACCATTCCATCAGCTCCGGTTATTAAAAATTTTTGTTTATTTTTATCAGACATAATTTGAATAACTTTTAATGAACTTTTTCTCTTTATATTTTATAGCAAAAATATACTAGAGAAGCAATAGGGGGTGAATTTTTTTAAAATTTGTTGTATCATTAAAAAAGATTTTATGAAAGTATTATTTCTCACTGCTTATTCAAATTTAGTGGCAGCCAGTAGAATTAAAGTTTATCAGTTTTTACCGTTGTTAGAAAAAAAAGGAATAAAATATAGGATTATTTGTTTTACTCCTTCTTTTTTATATCGCATTAGATTAACTTCGGCAACCAAGAAAACATTATTACTGGTCTATTATCCATTGAGTTATATTATTAGATTATTTAAGAGTTTTTGGGCTATTTTGATAGCCCCGGGATTTGATATTATTTTTATTCAAGAACCAATAATTCCTTTTGGTTTAGAGAAGATATTAAGATTAGTTAATAAAAATATAATTTTTCAATTTACTGATGCGGTATTTCTTGATAAGCAAGAAGGGGGTGGGCTTATTGAGAGATTAGAGTTAAAGATTTTGTCTGATTTTTGGAAAAGAATGGTAAGAATTGCAAAATGTTGCTTGGTTGAGAATGAGTATAATAAAACAAATAGTTTAAAATACTGTCCTTATGTAGACAAAATAACCGGTCCCGTTGACACAAATAGGTATTTTATTAGAGAAGATAAAAAAGAGGGAAATTATATTGTGATAGGTTGGATCGGTTCTCCTTTTACCACAAAATATTTGTACGAGATTAAAGATGTTGTCAGGGGAATATCTCAAAAATATAATATTGTTTTAAGGTTGATAGGCGCAAAGAAAGATTTTATAATAGAAGGAGTTAATTGTGATATAAAAGAATGGACACTTGAGACCGAGCTTTCTTGGCTCCAAACTTTTAATATAGGGATTATGCCCCTTACTGATGACAGATGGACCAGAGGAAAAGCAGGCTATAAACTTTTGCAATATATGTCAATGGGAATCCCTTCTGTTGCTTCTCCCATTGGGTTTAATAAAGAAATAATTAAAGACGGAATTAATGGATTTTTAGCTAACACAGATGAGGAATGGGTAAAGAAACTTTCTATATTAATTGAGGATGAAAAATTAAGAAAACAAATAGGCAAGAAGGCAAGGATTACCATTGAAAAAGATTATTCTTTGAAGAAAACGGCAGAAAAGTTATTTGAAATATTTGAAAATACATTAAAGCGATAAAGGAATGCGTATATGAATTTTTTTAAAAGAAAATTAGCTTTAATAACCGTAATAGTTTTATCAATTGTAGCTTTTTTGGCACTATTTTATTTTGATAAAGCTTTACTTATCGGGCTTTTCTTAATTATTTCTCTTACAGCAATCACTTTTCTTATTCTTTATAAACTTAAAGTAGGAAACAAAACATTATATTTACTTTTTTTAATTACTCTTTTTATTCATTTAGGAGTAGCATTATTTTTTCATTATACTCAGTTTCAACCTCTTGGCGGTGGAGGTGGCGATTTTATAATCTATCAGCAGATTGCCGAGGAGGTAGCCCAAAGAATTAATCAAGGAGTTTATTCTTTAGAAGGATTAAACTCCCCTCATTATTATCCTGTATTGATAGGTATTATATATGCTCTTACCTTGCCAGAAATAATTATCGGCGAATTGTTTAGTGTTTGGTTAGTAGCCATAGCTGTTCTTTTTGTCTACCTGATAGTTGTTGAAATTGGCGGTTCAAAAAAGTGGGCTTTTCTAATTGGATTAATAGTCAGTATTTATCCCAGTTATCTTTATTTTGGCAGTGTATTGCTTAAAGACACAGTAATAATCCCCCTTGTTTTGTCTGGAATGCTTTTATCTATAAGAATGATGAAAGTATTTTCTTGGCAAAAATTTTTTATTTTTTACATTATTTTAACTGCCTTGATCCATTTTCGCTTTTATGTAGGTTACGCTGTTTTATTTAGTTTTATTATTTGTTGGTTTTTAATTTCCAGTTTTAAAATTAAAAAAAGAATTGTTTTCGGTGTGGTTATTGTTTATCTTTTGGGTTTTTCTCCCCAGCTTTTAGGTTATGGCTATTACGGCACAAAACCACTTAAATATTATCTTACACCAGAAGTTATCACTGTTTACCGAGAAGTAGTTTATGCTCCCCCCCCCGCACCGACCACCACAGCACCAACTGCTGCAGCACCAGTTGCCGAAGCACCAACTACTGGGGCACCAACTACTGGGGCACCAACTACTGAGGCACCAACTACTCCTCCACCTCCTCCTCCAGGGTTGGGCTCTTCTTTTGTCGTGGAAACAGGATTTGATAGCCCTTTTAAATTTATAAAAAACTCTTTAGAGTCATTTATTTGCAGTCTACTCGGTCCTTTTCCTTGGCAGATAAAATATAAAAGGCAGTTTTTTTCTTTGCTTGAAGTTATCCCCTGGTACCTTTTCTTTTATATTATTATACAGGGTATATATAAATTTGTGATAACCAATGGTTGGAAGCGCACCCTTCAGCATTATAAATTTACCCTTCCTTTATTAATGTTCAGTATAATGGCACTGGGAGCCCTTTCTCTTTTTATCAATAATTTTGGGATAATTACTCGAATCCGGATTCCCAGTTTTATAGCCCTTTTATGTTTAATTATATTTAACGAAGACATTGATAAAAAATTGAATAAATTATCAAAGTACTATTATGAAAAAAAATTTATTAAGTTTCCTAATTTGTCCGATTTGTAAAAAGAATCTTACCTTAAAAGTATTTAAAGAAAACAACGGCGAGATAGAAGAGGGCTTGCTTTTTTGTTCTTGTGGTCAATTTTTCCCAATTATTGAAAATATCCCACGGATATTAATAGGAGATTTGAGGATTATTATTTATGAACAATTTCCTGATTTTTTTAAAAAATACAAAGATTTTTTGCCTCAGGAAAAAATAAATAAAAAAATAAGAAACGATAGTCTAAAAAAGAAAAAAATATCAGAAAGTTTTGGGTATGAGTGGCAGAAATTTCCTGAAATGATTAAGGAATGGAGAAAAAATTTTGAATTTTACTTTGAACCGTTAAAAACGCTTGATTTATTAAAAAACAAAACAGTTTTAGAGGTAGGCTGTGGTATGGGAAGACATACTTTTTATGTTGCCGGTCTAGCAAAAGAAATAATATCCATTGATCTCAGCCAATCCATTGATGTTGCTCTTTTTAATAATAAGGCTATTACCAACATTCATTTTATTCAAACGGATATTTATCATTTACCCTTTAAAAATAACTCTTTTGATTTTATTTTTAGCTTAGGTGTTTTACACCATTTACCCGCACCTGAAGAAGGGTTTAATAAGCTTTTAAATTTGTTAAAAAATAATGCCGGAATTTTAATTTATGTCTATCACAGTTTTTCAAAGAGAACCTTTAATTTTTACGCTTTAAAATTCGTTAATTTTTTCCGCCGTTTCACGGTAAAACTACCCCATAGATTGATTTATTTACTTTGCTATCCTATCGCTGTTTTAAATTATTGTATTTTTATTTTGCCATATAAATTTTTTTTTAGAAAAGCAGACATAGCTAACTGGCCTTTAAAGCTATATTTGAATTATCCCTTTAGAGTCTTATTAAATGATACCTTTGATCGTTTTTCCGCACCAATAGAAAAAAGGTATTCAAAAGAAGAGATTTTGGAATGGTACCAAAGAGCGAGACTTAAAAATATAAAAATATTAGGGGGCGGTGGCTGGCGAATTTTCGGAGAAAAATAATTTTTATAAATTTATGTGTGGCATAATCGGGATTTACAATTTAAAAGAAGACCCTCTTGACCCTTTTTTATTACAAAAAATGACTGATATTCTAAAGCACCGCGGTCCAGATGATAGTGGTATTTATATAGATAAGAATGTGGGATTAGGTCATCAGCGTTTATCCATTATTGACCTTTCAGCTGCTGGCCGTCAACCAATGGCCAACAAGGATAAAAGCATTTTTATCGTTTATAATGGCGAAATATATAATTTCCGGGAGTTAAGAAAGGTTTTAGAAAATTTAGGCTATAAATTTAAATCAAAGACCGATACTGAAGTGATTTTATACAGTTATCAAGAGTGGGGAGAGAAATGTCTTGAAAAATTTAATGGAATGTTTGCTTTTGCTATTTGGGATAGTAGGAATCAGCAATTTTTTTTAGCTCGAGATCGATTGGGAGAAAAACCTTTATATTATTATTTAGATCAAGAAAAATTCATTTTTGCATCAGAAATAAAAGCTATTTTGGAAGATAAGGATATTAAGAAAGAAATAGATCCGCAAGGAATGAAAAATTATTTTTCTTTTGGCCATTCTATTGCCCCAGATACTATTTATCAAGGAATAAAAAAACTTTTACCCGGCCATTATTTAATTTTAAAAAACGGCAAAATTGAAATCAAAAAATATTGGGACACTTATTTTACCGAAGGAAAAGATGATAAAGGAGAACAATATTATAGAGAAGAAATTAAAAAACTTTTCAAAAAAGCAGTGGAAGAAAGATTAATTTCCGATGTTCCTTTGGGCGTTTTTTTAAGCGGTGGTATTGATTCCAGTGCTGTGGTAGGAATGATGGCAAAGTGCGGAGTTTCTCCGATAAGGACCTTTTCAGTTGGATTTAATGTTGCGGGTACTGAATTTAATGAACTTGCTGACGCAAGAATTGTAGCTGATTATTTTAAAACTGAACACCATGAAGTGGTTCTAAAGGAGCTTGACCTCATAGATACTTTGAATAAGCTTGTTTATCATTTCGATGAGCCGTTTGGAGATGCTGCTAATTTTCCAGTTTTTTATATAAGTCAGTTTGCAAAAAAATTTGTGACAGTTGTTTTGACCGGTGAGGGAGGCGACGAAGTTTTTTGGGGATATCGTCGCTATGTAATTGAAAAGCACCACCAAAAATTATTTTTTTTAAATTGGCTTTTAAAGAACAATCTCTTGAACAGATTTATTGGGTTGTTGCCTAAGTTGCGCAGGATAAAAAAACTTATTAAAACTTTTCCGATTAAAGATGATTTATTGAGATATACTAATTGGCTTGCTTTTTTTTCTAAAGAGATGATTAACTTTCTTTTTCAAGGCGGAGCAGTGGGCAAGAATTACGACCCTCTAAAAATTTATAAAGAATATTTTTTCCGGTATCAATCAATGGATTTACTTGATAAAATCATTTATTTAGATCAGAAGATTTTATTACCCGATTGTTATCTGGAAAAAGTTGATAAAGCAAGTATGGCAGTCGGGTTGGAAACAAGGCCTCCGTTTTTAGATTATCATTTAGTTGAGTTTGCTAATTCAATTCCAGCAAAGTATAAAATAAAAGGGATTCAGACTAAATATATCTTTAAGGAAGTAGTAAAGGATATACTGCCCGAACAGATTTTAAAAAAGAAAAAACATGGCTTTGCTGTTCCAACCAACCTTTGGTTTAGAGGTAAATTGAGAGATTATTTGTTTGAGATAATTTTTGACGATAGAACTAAAAAGAGAGGTTATTTTAACTTCAAATATATTGAAAAACTTTATAACGATTATCAGAAAGGTAATCAACCTTTTGATCCCCAGTTGTGGTTGATTTTAAATTTTGAACTTTGGCACCGTCAATTTATAGATAAAAAATAAATTTATAAAAATTATGAAAAAATATTTAGTTACTGGTGGAGCCGGTTTTATTGGTTCAAATATTGTGGAAAGACTCCTAAAGATGGGGGAGGGGGTAGTAGTTTTAGATAATCTTTCGACTGGGCGGAAAGAAAACATTAAAGATTTTTTAAAAAATCCTAATTTTGAATTTATTCAAGGAGATTTGAGAAACCAGAAAGATATCGAAAAAGCAATTGAAGGAGCTGATTTTATTTTACATCAGGCAGCTATTCCTTCAGTCACTCGTTCAATTTTAGATCCGAAATCTACTTTTGAAGCCAATGCTATCGGAACTTTAAATTTATTAATTTGTGCTAAAAAATATAAAGTAAAAAAAATTGTTTATGCTAGTTCCTCTTCAATTTATGGTCCAGGACCTGTTCCTAAAAAAGAAGAAATGATACCCAATCCAATTTCTCCCTATGCTTTAAGCAAATTTACTGGAGAGAGATTATGTCAGGTTTTTTCAAAGATTTACAAAATTCCAACTATTTGTCTTAGATATTTTAATGTCTTCGGTCCGAGACAAAATCCTCATTCTGAATATGCCGCAGTTATTCCTAAATTTATCTTTGCTTTTTTTAAAAACGAAAGACCGATAATTTATGGAGATGGTAGGCAAACCCGTGATTTTACCTTCGTGGAAAATGTCATTGAGGCAAATTTAATTGCTACCAAATCTCAATTTAATTCAGGAGAGGTTTTTAATATCGCTTGTAGCAAACAAACTTCACTTTTAGAACTTATTGATATTTTAAATAGAATCTTTCCCAAAAATATTAAACCGATTTTTAGGACAGGAAGACCAGGTGATATAAAATACTCCTTTGCCGATAATAAGAAAGCCAAAAAAGGACTTCGCTGGCAACCAAAAATAAGTTTAGAGGAGGGTTTAATCAAGACCATCAATTGGTTCAAAAAAAATGAAAAATTCTAAAATTAAAGTTTGCTATGTTGCCAGTGCCGATATGACTATAAGATTCTTATTACTTAGTCAGCTTAAATTTCTTAAAAATGAAGGCTACGAAGTTTATGCTATTTGCTCTTCTGGAAAATGGATAAATAATATTGAAAATGAGGGGATAAAAATAAAAATCATAAATTTTAAAAGAAAAATTAGTCCAATTTCAGATCTAGTCACTTTAATCAAGCTATTTTTTTATTTTAAAAAAGAAAAATTTCAGATAATCAATACTCATACTCCTAAACCAGGACTTTTAGGCCAGTTAGCAGCGAAATTAGCTGACCTTCCAATAATTGTAAATACTATTCATGGATTTTATTTTCATGAGGGTACCCCCCCTCTTCAAAGAAAATTTTTTATCTTCGTTGAAAAAATAGCCGCCCTATGTTCTGACTTAATTTTTTCACAGAATAAAGAGGATATAAAAACCGCAATCAAAGAAAAAATTTGCAGTTCCCCAAAAATTCAATACCTAGGTAACGGAATATGCCTTCAAAGATTTAACCCAGAGAGATTTTCAAAAGAATTTATTGATAAAAAAAAGAAAGAATTAAATATTAAACCTGATTTTAAACTTATTGGGATTGTAGGGAGGTTAGTTAAAGAAAAAGGCTATTTAGAATTATTTGAAGCTTTTAAAAATTTAATTAAAAAATTTCCCAATACTATTTTACTTGTAGCAGGCCCAATAGAGCCAGAAAAAAAAGATGCGATAAATCCTGACATTGTTAAAGATTATGGAATAGAGAAAAATGTTTTATTTTTAGGTTTAAGAGAAGATATAGATGAAATCTATCCTTTAATGGATATTTTTGTTTTGCCCTCTTGGCGAGAGGGATTTCCAAGATCGGTCATCGAGGCTTCGGCAATGGAAAGAGCAGTAATAGCTACTAATATTAGGGGTTGTAGAGAAGCAGTAGATGATGGAATAACTGGAATTTTAGTTCTGGTAAAAAATCCAGAAAAATTAGCGGAGGCAATAATTTATTTACTTCAGAATCCACAAATCGCAAAAAAAATGGGTGAAGAAGGAAGAAAGAAAGCTAAAAGAGAGTTTGATGAAAATTT
>Ga0172364_10003960_pt1 | contig 11823 bp, 9 predicted proteins | sample LakKivSesite10cm_FD_114545 | JGI IMG/M metagenome (GOLD analysis project Ga0172364, IMG submission 114545) | Sediment microbial communities from Lake Kivu, Rwanda - Sediment site 10cm | ecosystem: Environmental > Aquatic > Freshwater > Lake > Sediment | place: Rwanda: Western Province, Lake Kivu... | reverse complement strand
GGCGACGCGCGGCGTCGCCATAACAACAGGAATGCCTTGCAGCGCGGCGACGGCCGCCTTCGCATTCGCGCGGCCCGCCGCACCATGATCGCCAAGCCGTACGCCATTCGCGCTTGATGCGAGGCCCGCGCGGGATGTATGGTACCCAACGCGGCGGGCGGTCGGAATCGCGGGAGTCCTTGATGACGACGACTTGGCGGCGGGCCATACGGCTTCCGGCGCTCCTGGCGATTCTGCTCGTCTTCGCGGGCTGGTGCTACTGGCGGTTCCTGTGCTCGCCGGCCTTCCGGCTCGTGATCGAGCGGCTGCTTGCGGTGAGCCTGGCCGCGAACGTCTCGATAGGCGCCCACGAGCTCGACGGCCCGTCCCGCATGGTCCTCAGGGACCTCCGCATCGAGCTCCTCGCCGGCGGCGAGCCGTCCGGCGTGCGCCTGAGTGCCGCCGAGGCGCGCGCGAGCTCCAGGCGCGTCCTCGGCGTGGGCGTCTTCGACGAGATCGCGCTCAAGAAGGCCGAGATCACCCTTCCGGCGGGGGCCGCCGTCCTGTCCAGGCTCGACGTGCTCGCCCTGCCCATGTCCGGCTCGGCGACGGAGAAGATGGTCCTGGAGGATGTCGCGGTCTCCTTCCTGGTGGGAGAGAAGGCCTGTCGCGTCCCCGGCATAACCCTGGAGGCTGGGTTTGCCGACGACCGGCGGCTCTCCATGAGCGTAATGGCTCTGGTCGTCGAGGGTCTGGACATCCCCGCGCTGGTGGCTGAGGCCCCGCGGGTGGAGGTCGGCCTCGAGTTCGACGGCCCGGCCGTCAGGGTCACGACGCTCAGGGTCGACGGGCGCTCGGGCTGGCACGCGGCCGATCGGGACATCCGCGTGGACATGGGCGGGAAGGTCCCCGCCGTCTCCGGCCAGATCCAGGTATGGGGGCTTTCGGCCGCCAGCTTCTACACCCCGGAGGAAGGCGTGGAGCTGTCCGCCGAGACGCGGGTCGAGGGCACGCTGGCGTTCGAGGGCCCCCTCGACGACCTGAGCGTCATCCCGTCGTATACTATCAAGGGGCCGAGCTACAGCGACAGGCAGACCTCACTCCTTGTCGAGGGTTTCGCCTTCAACAAGCTCAGGAAGACCAGACGGGTCAACCTGCTGGAACACGCGAGCAGCATGGTAGGGGCTGGAGGGCAGCATGCCGACAGTGAGGTTCCTCAGTAGCGGCGCCTCCGCCGGGTACTGCGAGGTGGCCAGCGTCGAGGTTGAGGACGGCACGACCGTCTTCGCCGCCGCGCGCGCTGCGGGCATCGCGCTGGTCTCCCCGTGCGGCGGGAAGGGGCGCTGCGGGCGCTGCGTCGTGGAGATTCGCGAGGGCGCCCCCGAGCCCACCGACGTGGAGCGCCAGGTCCTGGGGCCGGCGCGGCTCGCCCAGGGCCGGCGCATGGCGTGCAGGGCGCTGGCCCTGCGCGACCTCGTCGTCGTCCTTCCGGCCGCGAGCCGCGCGGAGTTTACGGAGGTTCTCGCCGACGGCGAATCGATCGGATTCGATCTGACGCCGGCGGTCGTCGCGCGCGTGGTGGGCGTGGATGCGCCGGCGCTGGACGATCCGCGCGACGACCTGGCGCGGCTGGTGGATGCGCTGGGCTACGGCCGTATCGAGGCCGAGCCCGTCGCCCTGCGGGAGCTCCCGCGGGTCCTGCGCGCGAACGGCTTCTGCGCGCGCGCGATCCTGCGCGACGGCCGGCTCCTGCGGGTCGAGCCGCCCTCGGCCAGTGGGCGCCTCCTTGGCGCGGCGTTCGACGTGGGGACGACGACGGTGGCCGGGGCGCTGCTCGACCTCGAAAACGGGCGGCAGCTGGCGGTGGCAAGCCGCACCAACCCGCAGCACGCGCTCGGCGACGACGTCGTAAGCCGCATGGACTACGCCTCGGGCGGCGAGGCGGCGCTCGGGGACATGCAGTCCCGGATAGTCGGGTGCGTCGGCGACATGCTCGCGGAGCTCGCGCGCACGGCCGGGGTCGCGCCCGGCGCCGTCCACGAGATCGTCGTCGCGGGCAACAATGTGATGACGCACCTGTTCCTCGGACTGCCGCCCGAGGCGATGGCCACGGTTCCGTTCGCGCCGGTCACGAACTCGGCGGTGTCGGTCCCGGCGGCCGAGCTGGGGCTGGCCGCGGCGCCCACGGCGCGCGTCACGACGGTGCCGTCGGCCTCGGCGTACGTCGGCGGAGACATTATCGCGGGCCTGACGGCGCTGGGTTTCTCCGGGTTCGACGACGAGGTCCTCTTTATAGACATCGGGACCAACGGAGAGGTGGTCGCCGGCTCCGGGGCGCGGGCGATGTGCGCCGCGACCGCCGCTGGCCCGGCGTTCGAGGGCGCGCGCATCTCTTGCGGGATGCGCGCGGTGCCCGGGGCCATAGCCCACGCACGTCTGGCCGATGGGAATCTCGATCTCGAGGTCCTCGGCGGCGGCCCGCCGGGCGGCGTATGCGGGACGGGGCTCGTCGACCTGGCGGCGGCCATGCTGGAGACGGGCGTGCTGGACGACACCGGGAGGATCGTCGAGGGAGGTGCCAGCCCGCTCGCCTCGCGGGTGCGAGAGGGCAGCGAAGGCATCGAGTTCGTCGTCGCCTCCGGCGACTGCGGCGAGGTGGCGCTCACCCAGCGGGACATCCGCGAGCTTCAGCTCGCGAAGGGCGCCATTGCCGCCGGCGCCGGCGTGCTTCTGGGGCGCATCGGCGTCGCGCCCGCCGACGTCAGGCGCGTTCTCCTCGCCGGGGCGTTCGGGAGCACGATCCGGCCCGAGAGCGCCGTCGCCATAGGACTGCTGCCGGATGGCATCGACCCGGCGCGCGTCTGCGCCGTGGGCAATACCGCCGCCGCGGGGGCGCGGGCCTTCCTGGCCTCGCGCCGCGCGCGCGAGGAGGCGACCCGGCTGGCGAGGTGGCTCGAGGTCGTCGAGCTGTCCGCCGACCTGGACTTCCAGGATGCCTTCGCCGACGCGATGATGTTCCGATCCTGACGCCTGCCCGTGCCCTGCGCGGCACGGCGGACATGCTGGGAGGCACGAGTGAGTGCGACCGTCCGTGCGGGCATTGCGGCGTTCGCGGCCGCGCTGGCGCTGACGCCCGTTGCGATGCTCGCCGCGCGGCGCCTCGGGATCGTCGACCGTCCCGACGAACGCAAGCGCCATAGCGGGGCCGTGCCGCTCCTGGGCGGCGCGGCGGTCCTGGCGGCGGTCGTCGCGGGGTTCGCCGCCGGCGGGGTGCTGGCGCTGACGGAGTTCCGCATGGTCCTCGGCGCCGCCGGGGCGGTTTTCCTGATCGGGGTCATGGACGACGTCTGGAAGGCCCCCGTATGGCTGCGGCTGCTCGTGGAGGCCGCAGCCGCCGCCGCGGTGGTCGCCTGGGGCATACGGGCGACCTTCCTCGTCGAGAACATCTGGATAACGGCGCCGGTGACGGTCCTGTGGATCGTCGCGATGACCAACGCCTTCAACTTCCTGGACAACATGGACGGCCTCTCGCCGGGCACGGCGGCCATCGCCGCGGGCGTCTTCGTCCTCGTCTGCGTCCAGACGGGGCAGGGCCCGCAAGGGGTCGCGCTCGCGGCGGTCGGAGCGGCCGCGCTGGGATTCCTGCCCTACAACTTCCGGCCAGCGCGCGTGTTCCTCGGCGACGGAGGGGCGCTGCTGCTGGGATTCCTCCTGGGCACGATGAGCGTCGCGATGACGTTCTACCAGTACGATGACCGGAGCACCCCCCTGCCTCTGGCCGCGCCTGTCCTGGTGCTCGCGATCCCGATGTTCGACATGGCGAGCGTCCTGTGGATCCGGCTCAGGGCCGGGCGGCCGCTCACCCGCGCCGACCGCAACCACTTCTCGCACAGGCTCGTCGCGCTCGGCATGTCCGAGCGGACCGCGGTGTTCACGATCTGGCTGGCCGCCGCGGCGATCGGCCTGGGCGCCACGCTCCTGGGGAGCCTGGACTGGGTCGGCGGCGCGGTGCTGCTGGTCCAGGCGGCCGGGATATTCGCCATCGTGGTCCTGATGGAACGGGCAGGCAGGGCGGGTGAGGCGGCGGAAGGAGACCGATCCCGGGGCCCGCAGCCGGACGAACGGACGGAGTGAGCGCGTGGCGCGCGACGCGAAGGGCCTGCCTGTCGCCAGACATGCCGGGACGAGCGACGGCGCTGCGGAGCTTGCCGCCGGCCTAGGTCTGGGCGCGGGGCTGTTGGCGACGGCGGTCGTCACGATGCGTCCGCTCCTCCTGGGCGCGGAGGATCCCTCGGCCGCCAACGCGCTGGTCCTCTCCGTGGCCGTGCTCCTGGCGGGCACGGTGCTGGCCAGGGGCGTGGCGGAGACATCGCTTCGGCTCCCGCCGCTCGGGGTGAGCGTCTCGCTGGCCGCGCTGTTGGCGCTGGGGTTCCTGAGCGTCTTCGCGGGCAACGCATGGCCCGCCGAGCTTGCGCTCCACGGCTGGTTCGCCCACGCGCTCGTCTTCCTGGCGGTCTACGGCCTGGTCGCCCGGACCGCCCCGGCGTCCGACGGCGCCGGGCGCGGGGTGGTGGCCGCCGTCCTGGCGGCGGCGGCCGTCGTCATGCTATTTGGGATATACCAGCGGGTAGCGGTGCTCCCGCACCTCCTGGCTGGAATAGAGGGCACGCTGTTCCAGGAGCAGGTCCAGTCTATTCCCGGGGCGATGGGGCGCGTCACCGCGCGCGAGGTCTTTGCGACATTCTTCCTCCCCAACGCCTTCGCCGGCTACGTGGTGCTCCTGCTCCCGGTCGCCGTCGGGTGCGCCCTGGCCGCCAGGGCCGCGCACGAGCTCGCCGCCGGCCTGGCCGCCTGGGCGCTCGCGGCGCTCCTGGCCGTGGGGCTGGTTCTCTCTGGATCGCTCGGCGGCATGATCGCCGCGCCGATCGGGCTGGTCGCGGCCGGGGCGTTCCTCTGGGGGCGGCAGGCGCTGGCCTTGGCGCGGCGATGCCTGCCTGCCGGGCAGGCAGGCCTGCCGGAGTCCAGGGCGACCCGGCGCCTGGCGACCGGGGCGCTCGCTGCGGCGGCGCTGGTTGTTCTGATCGCGGCGGCGTGGGCCGTCTCCGGCCACCTTTCGATGCGCGTGCGCACGGAGTACTGGCGCGCCGGGGTCAGCATGCTGGCGGACAACCCCGCGGGCGTCGGGCTGGGTAACTTCGGCATCGAGTACCCGCGCTACAAGACGCCGGCAGGCTGGGAGACCAGGGATCCGCACAACGGCTACCTCGCCATCGCCGTCGAGGCTGGCCCGGCGGCGCTCGTGGCGCTGGGGGTTCTCCTCTGGGCGTTCTGGCGGCATGCCCTTGCCGCCGGAGGCGAATCCGTGGGCGAGGTCGCGCCGGAGGCGAACGCCGCGCCGGGTCCGCCGGCCGGAGCGCAAGTGAAGAGGCGCGCGCGGCTGCTCGCGCTCGTCGGAGGGCTGAGCGGCATGGCCGCCTCCTACGTGGGCGGGCTGGCGATGTACTCGGGTTCCGTAAGCGAGATGTTCTCGCGCGCCGCCGACCGGGAGACCGTCTGGGCGGGACTGATACACGCCGGCTTCTTCGGCGTCTGGGCCGGGCTCTTCTGGCTGCTCCACCGCGTCGACCCGGCCAGCCCGGCGGTGCGCGCGGGCATCCTTGGCGGGATCGTGGCGATTCTCGTCCACTCTACGATGGACATGGACCTTGGCGTCAAAGGCATAGCCCTTACGGCCGCCGCCCTCGGGGCGGTCGCGCTCGCCGACAGCCGGCCGCTGGTGGTGCCGCTCCGCGGGGGGAGAGGCTTCGTCGGCAGCACCGCTGCGGCGGGGCTGCTGGCGCTGTTGCTCTGGCGGGGGGCGCACAGGCCGCTGTTGCTCTGGGGGCACGCCGCGGTGACCGACCGCGAGATCGAGGCGTTCGCCGGCCTGGAGCGCGCGCGCGGGCAGATCGAGGTGGCGTTCTCCACGCAGACGGCGAACCGCGACGGGATTCGCAAGACGCTCGCATCCCTGGACGGGCCCGCCTTCGCCGAGCCCGTCGCCGGGGCCAGGCGCGCGATGGAGTCCGGCGACGAGCCCGAGCTCCGTCGCGCGTGCGCCACGCTCGCGCGGAGGCTCGACGACGAGGCGACGCAGTCGCTCCGCAACGCATGGAAGTTCGGCGTCGCCTACGTCGAGATGGCGCCCGGGGACATCGCGCGGGTCATCCGGCTGGCGGACACGGGCGAGAGGCTGGCCCGGCGCGAGGGCGGCGAGAAGTCTCTCGCGCGGACGGAGTCCGCGCTCCGGCGGCTGACGGAGCTTTCGCCGGATTCGCACCTCGCCTGGGAACGCCTGGCGGAGTTCATGGCCGCCAGGGGGGCGCTCAGCCAGGCCGAAAGCATGTATGCGAAGGCGGCGGAGAGGTACCCGCTTCGCCCGGGGCTGTGGATCCTGCTGGGCGACGTAAGCGGGCAGATCGACTGCCAGAGGGCGCGCGCGGCCTACGGCCGCGCCCTGGACGTCAACCGCGTCGTTGCCGACGAGCGGACGACCCTCTTCGCCAGGTTTTGGACGATGGTCATAAGGCGTCCGCCTCACGCCGGGCTCGAGAGGGCCTTCGAGGAGGCCGAGCGGGAGCTCGGCCCGACGCCGGAGATCGCCTTCCGGCGCGGCCTGATGCTCGCCGAGATCGGCGGCTTCGCCGAGGCGGCCGCGGCCTTCGAGAAGGCCTCGACCCTCGCGCGGGAGTCGCGCTCGCGGGACGTCCCGCAGTTGGCGGCGTTCAGGGCGCTCGCCCTGGAGATGGAGTCGGCCCGGGCGCAGGCGGCGTTCGAGGCCCTCGCGCCTGACGCCGAGGCCTCCGGGACGCGGACGGAGCAGGCCGCCGCAGCGGCAAAGGCCGCATGGGCCAGCTTCCGCGAGCTTCAGGGTCGGGCGCCCGCCGACGGCCGCGTGCCCGACGCCGTCGGGGGGCTCTTCCCGAGCAGGCTCCGCGAGGTGCGGGAAGTCGCCCGCGGCGGGCGGCGGACGAGGTAGCCGACGCGGCAAACGAACCGGGCCGATCCTTTCGCGTCGAAAGGACCGGCCCGTTGTGTCCTTGCGGCGACAGCCCCGTGCGCCGCTCTACATGTCGATCTGAGGCACGTCCTTCATGGCCTCTTTGATCGCATCCTCTGGATATGCGTAGTCCTCGATGGTCTTGGCGAAGTACGCCTCGTACGCGGCCATGTCGAAGTGGCCGTGGCCGGAGTAGTTGAACACGATCACCTTCTCCTCGCCCGACTCCTTGCACGCGAGCGCCTCGTCAATCGCCACCCGGATCGCGTGAGCGGTCTCGGGCGCGGGGACGAGGCCCTCTGTCCGGGCGAACTGGACCGCCGCGTCGAACACTGCGATCTGGTGGCGCCGGACGGCCTCGACGAGCTTCCTATCGATGAGCGCCGAGACGATCGGCGCCATCCCGTGGTAGCGCAGCCCGCCGGCGTGTATCTTCGGCGGCATGAACGAGTGCCCGAGCGTGTGCATCTTGACGATCGGGGCCGTCGCGGCCGCATCGCCGTAATCGAAGCGGTACTCGCCCCTGGTGGTGCTCGGGCACGCCTCCGGCTCGACGGCCAGGATGCGAATCTTCTGGCCTTCGAGCTTCTCGGGCATGAACGGCAGGAAGAAGCCGGCAAAGTTGCTGCCGCCGCCGATGCAGCCGATGAGGATGTCGGGCCTCTCGCCGGCGAGCGCCAGCTGCTTCTTCGTCTCCAGGCCCACGACGGTCTGGTGCATGAGCACATGGTTGAGCACCGAGCCCAGGCTGTACTTCGTGTCGTCGTGCGTCGCGGCGTCCTCGACGGCCTCGGAGATCGCGAGCCCCAGGCTCCCCGGGCAGTCGGGATCCTTCTCGAGGGCCTTCCGGCCGGCGTGCGTCTGCGTCGTCGGGCTCGGCAAAACCTTCGCGCCCCAGAGCTGCATCAGGTTCTTGCGATACGGCTTCTGCTCGTAGCTCACCTTGACCATGTAGACCATGCACTCGATGCCGAAGAGGTTGCACGCGAACGACAGCGCACTCCCCCACTGGCCGGCGCCGGTCTCGGTGCTGATGCGGCGGACGCCCTCCTGCTTGTTGTAGTAGGCCTGCGCGACGGCCGTGTTCGGCTTGTGGCTGCCGGGAGGGCTCACCGACTCGTTCTTGTAGTAGATGCGCGCCGGGGTCCCGAGGGCCGCCTCGAGCCTCAGCGCGCGATGGAGCGGCGTCGGCCGCCAGAGCGCGAGGACTTCGAGTATCCCCTCGGGGATGTCGATCCACTTGTCCCGCGAGACCTCCTGCCCGATGAGCGACATCGGGAAGAGCGGCGCCAGGTCGTCCGGCCCGATCGGCTTCTTCGTCGCCGGGTGCAGGACCGGCGTGGCGATCTCTGGCATATCGCCGAGCACGTTGTACCACTTCCTGGGGATCTCGTCGGCAGGAAGGTTGATGCGCATGGACTCCATAGAACCCCCCTCTCGGGATTGGCCGGGGCGCGTCGGTCCCCGGCGGCCTTTGCGGACGGCGCATCCTGTGCCGAGTCCGGGACCGCCGTCAAGGGGCGAAAGTGGGCGGTTACCGACTTGATCGAAACGCCCCCGCGGGATACGCTGGCGGTCGCCCGTGAAGGACAGCCGCCGGGGGGAACGCATGCGCGACTGCCCGCTTTGTGGTATACCACTCCAGAGGGTCCGCTACGAGGGGTTCCCTATCCACCGGTGCCCCGGCTGCAACGGCGTCCTGATCGAAAACGCCAGGATCGGCCAGATCACGAGGAAGATGGACGCTACCGTCGAGGAGATCATGGCCGAGGCGAACGCCGGTCGCGGCGGCGACACCCTCCGCGAGATCAGGTGTCCCCGCTGCCGCTTTGCAATGAGGAAGGACCGCGCGTTCGCAAACGACGCTGCGACGAAGAAGGCCGGCCTCGACGCCTTCGGCGTCGATGTCTGCGACCAGTGCGGCGTCACGTGGCTCGACGGCGGGGAGCTCGCCAAGATTCAGCTCAACTACGAGTTGAGCCCCGCCGGCCTCGAAAGCCGCAGGCACTACGTGAACTACGACAAGCTCGACCCCGCGCAGAAGGAGGAGTTCATTAGGGCACTCGCCGGCTCGGTGCCCGACGTGGCCTCGTCGTACGCCGAGGCGTTCGCCGACGCCGTGGCCCGGGCGGCGCACGTGGCCGGAAGGCGCGCGCTGGGGTATCCTGGGTTAGAATAGCCCAACGGTCGCGCCGCTCGCGGCCCTGGCCGTGTTCTCCGCCCCCGCGCAGGCAACGACGGGGGCGGGACGCCAAAACGGGACTTGACGCTGCCGGTCCCGTGTGCGACAGTCTCCTTGCGACGGGCTCTATGACGCCGCTCTGCCTGGATTCGCGCTTGCGGGGGAAGTGGCAGGGCCGTCGCCAGTGGCCGCACGGTCTTCTCGATCTTCCGGGGCCGCGGGGATCGACAGGAGACGCGGGCCCGACGCCGGGAGGGGAGAGGGATGGTACCAGCCACAACGAAACGGGATTTCGCCAGGCGGATTGCGGAGGAGACGAAGGTCGATCACGCCGACGTCAAGCAGGTCGTGCAGCAGTTTCTTGATGACATAGTGGACGAGCTCGCGCAGGGGAAACGGATAGAGTTCCGCGACTTCGGAGTGTTCGAGGTCGTCCATCGCAAGCCCCGCATCGCGAGGAACCCGCGCACGGGCCTGGCGATAGAGGTGCCCGCCAAGGCGGTCGTGCACTTCAGGCAGGGACGCGTCATGCGGGAGCGCGTCTCCGCGCTCGTCGACGGGCGCCCGGAACCGCAGCCCGGTTCGCCGCCGGAGACCGGTGCGGACCGGGAGATGTCCGCTTCCTAGCGGCGGGCACCACGCGCCGGACATGCCGAAGGAGAAGGGGATGAGTCCTGATTCGATGTCGGTCGCGCTCACGACGTTCGAGAAGCTCGAGATACTGCGTGCGGAACTCAAGGAGCGCGAGCAGGAGATACAGAAGGTCGAGCGCGACCTGAACGCGGCCCTGAGATCCCTGGCGACCTACAGGTACCTGAAGTCAATAGCCCCGTACTACGCCAACAAGCCGGCCCCGCCGGAGGCCACGGCCGTGCCGGAGCTGGAGAAGCGGCGCCAGTCGCTCGTGCAGGTCGTCCAGGCCATCCGCGCCGAGATGCCGGCGCTGGAGTCGGCCGCCGTCCGCGGCCAGGCGCCGCCGCGCGCGGAGGCGCCTCGCGGCCGTTTCAAGTTCTAGGCGGTCCGCCGACGGAACCTCCGACCGTTCCGTGAAACGGACATGTCAGGGAGGAAGAACGTGGGAAAGGCCTCCTGGCCGGAGTCGGACCGGAGCTCCTGTTCGGTCGCGGGCTGCCCCCGGGCCGCGCACGCCAAGGGCCTCTGCCAGATGCACTACGACCGGTCACGCAAGCACTCGGGCGGCGCCGTGAAGGCGCCGCTCCAGGGCAAGGAACCCGCTCCGAGGATGTTCATCCGGCCGCCCAGCAGGACCGCCTGCTGCGTCCAGGGCTGCACCGCTCCCCACCACGCGAAGGGCTACTGCAAGAGCCACTACAGCCAGTTGCGTCGCCGCGGACAGATCGAGGGGACGAGCGCGCGGCGGTCGTCGCTGTGCGAGATCGCCGGCTGCGAGAGACCCATAGCGCGGAACAAGCGATGCGAGAAGCACGCCAAGGCGCTCTCGCAACCTAGCGCGCCCCTGAGGTTAACGCGCAGCCAGCGCCTCGCGGAGATCCGCAGGCGCCACGAGCTCATGCGCACCGAGATCGAGCGGATCAAGCAGAGCTTCGACAGCGACGGGGACGACGAGTAGCCCCGCGCCAGCCCCCCGTGACTGGACGGCCCCGTTCAACCCAGGAGCTGGCGGTACAGGCTCTCGGTCGAGCGCAGAAGCGCCTCGGCCGAGAATGTCTCGCGGCAGCGCTCGCGGCCCGCGCGGCCCATCCGTGCCCTCAGACCGGCGTCCCGGCCGATGGTGACGATCGCGCGGGCGAGCGCGCCGGTGTCGCCCGGGCGGATGAGCTCGCCGTTCTCGCCCGGCGAGACGATTTCAGGGGCGCCGTCGACGTCGAAGCTCACGACCGGCCTCGCAGCCAACATCGCCTGCATGAAAACCCGCGGCAGCCCCTCGCGCAGGCTCGCGTGGACAAGAATGTCGCTCGCTGCCAGGAGCCCCGGGATGTCCCCGGGCGGGACCAGGCCGGTGAACCGGACCGTCCCGGGCGGGAGGAGGTCCGCCGCCCAGCGTTCGAGCGTCGCGCGCAGGGGGCCACCGCCGACGAAGAGGAACCTGGCGTTCGGGAGCGCCTCGAGCACGCGCGGCGCAGCGGCCAGCACGTATTCGTGGCCCTTGAGCTCGAACAGGCGGGCGACCTTGACTATCACAAGGTCGCCCTCGCCGAGGCCGTACCTCTGGCGGGTGCGCCTGCCGAGCTTTGGCCCGGCCTCGAGGTAGGGCCTGACGTTCACGCCGCTGTAGATCGTCGTATACTGCTCCGGCGAGCCGACCCCGGCCGCGAGCGCCTGCCTGGTAACGACCTCGGACACCGAGACGAGCCTGTCGGCCAGAGGCGCCGCCGCGCGTTCGAGCGCGACGTACAGCCTATTGCGCCACCAGCGCCCGTACGGGTGGAAGGCGAGCCCGTGGATCCTGTGAATGACCACCGGGACCCGCGCCAGGCGGGCCGCAAGGCGGCCGACGATCCCGGCCTTGGAGCTGTGCGTTTGGACGATGTCCGGGCGGAGCTCCGAGAAGAGCCTCCTGAGCGCGGCCAGCGCCGCGAGGTCCATCCCCGGGCGCACCGCCCGGACGAGTTCGGGCACGATCCGAACGGGCACGCCGAGC
>Ga0172364_10003959_pt1 | contig 11824 bp, 14 predicted proteins | sample LakKivSesite10cm_FD_114545 | JGI IMG/M metagenome (GOLD analysis project Ga0172364, IMG submission 114545) | Sediment microbial communities from Lake Kivu, Rwanda - Sediment site 10cm | ecosystem: Environmental > Aquatic > Freshwater > Lake > Sediment | place: Rwanda: Western Province, Lake... | reverse complement strand
TAGCAATAGACGTTAGAAAAGATGAACCCTATGCTGCCTATCCTCTGGTGGAATGGAAATTAATAACGCGGGAAGAAGGAGATGTCTTTGCCAAGATTGTGGTGCGTATACTGGAAATGTATGAGGCAGTGAAGATTATCAAGCAGTGCTTGGAGAAGCTAAAAATAGTTGGCGGGGAGATAGATGCTAAAGTTAAAGAGATTCCTCCTGGCGAGGGAATTGGTAGAGGTGAGGCGCCTCGGGGAGAAGTATTCCATTATATCAGAAGTGACGGAAGTAACCGACCAATAAGATATAAAATAAGGGCTCCCAGTTATATGAACGTTCCCACTAATCAGAAATCTGTAGTCGGTGGAACTGTTTCCGATGCCACAATAACCCTGGCTGCTGTAGACCCGTGCTACTGTTGCACGGAAAGAGTAGCAGTTGTGGATAAGAAGACGGGAAAGAAAGGGTTAACCGGTCAAGATTTGATAAGGTTATCCCAGGAAAAGACTCTAAGGCTTAAGAGTGAAAGATTGGAGTAGCGAAGCGAAGCTTCGCAGTTATATCGCGGAGTTGGCACTTCGCTACTCCTTATCTAGCGCGGAGCTATTGCTGATTATGCACAGATTGAATCTGTGCCTACAAAAGCAAGGTGATTTGTAGGCATCTATGAAAAGGCTTGTCAAGTAAAATGTGAAATTGGTTCTTTGCAAATTCTGTCCGTTTTTAATGAGCAATATTTTTGCCAGGCATCTATTCGCTCCGATATATCGGAACATTAAGTTTATCGGACAGTGGTTCCCCCAATCACGGTGAGGGTCTTCTTAAGAGACCATGCCTACAACGGGGGTAACCGACTTTGGACAATAGGGAGCTTTCTTTTTTAAAACCCAGTAAACAGCCTCAAGGATTTCTCTGGCAACGGCAACCTTGGCGGTATTATTTCCTTTTCTTCTTGCTATACGGCGGTAAATCTGACCAAGCCGCCTATCGCTTTTTGCGGCATGGGGAGCATCCTGAATCAATACCCAGCGTAGCCAGGTGTTGCCTTGTTTGGTAATTGGCAAATTATGGAAATGTTTACCACTTTTATCAACACCGGGATTAAGACCGGCATAAGAAATAAGTTTCTTTGGTCGGGCAAAACGGTTTATGTCTCCAATTTCAGAGAGAATGAGATGAGCGGAGTAATAACCTATGCCAGGAATGGGCATCAGTAACTTACTTAAAGAATTATCTTTTACCAGAGAGCGGATTTTCTGCTCTATTTTACCTATTTCTTCATCCAGCCAGTCAATTAGAGATATATACCGTTTAAGTTCTTCTTTATATACTGGTTTTAATATGGGCATCATTTTTTCTAAAGACTGACGGCCTTTTACGCCAAATATATCGCTGAGATTAAAAAAGACGCCATGTTTGGCTAAAAGACCGTGGACGCGGTTTTTAACCGAAGTCCTTATCTTTACCAGGGCAGCTCGATGACGATGGATTTCTCTTTTTTCCCTGACTTCAGTTGAAGCAATGTAGGACTCAGGTAAGAAGCCGGTACGCAAAAGATCGAAGAGGGCATTGGCATCGATCTTGGCAGTCTTAACTTTTGATTCGGCAATAAGCTTTGTTTTTAGAGGATGAGCTAAATGTACTTTTGCTCCCATTTTTTCCAGTTGATTAACCACCCAGTACCAGCCACTGGAGGCTTCTACTGCTACCTCAGTGGGTGGCTGAAGAAGTTTCTTCAAGTTGGGATGTTCAAACATCCCCGGGAAATGAGAAAACTTAATGCTCTTTCTCTTTTTGCCATCTTTGGTGCCGACTACAACTTGAGAGAATTGTTGGTGCAAGTCCCAACCAGCGTAATTCATGGGCTACCTCCTTTGTTAGAATTGATTTCTGCAGGCGATTATATCAAATAATCACCTACAGGAGGTAGCCTTTTCATAATATCACGGTTTCAACCGTGCAAAGGGATAAGACGCACGATGAATTTGCTACACTATCTAATCATCATTCCATTCATAATGGGACTATTCTGCTTAGTGGTTCCCAAAAAGTTAAGTGAGATTAGAGATTTGTTGGCCATGGGCGGTGGATTAGCGACTCTATATTTCGCTATAATCGGTTTTCTTAGTAAGCCTGTTGAGTGGTTTTATAATAATCTACTCCTTTTGAAAGTTGACAATCTTAGTGGATTTATTCTTTTAGCTATTGGTCTTTTTGGGGTTTTGATTGTTCTTTATTCACTGAAGTTTATGGCAGGGAGGGAGCGCCTGAATGAATATTATGCTTATCTTCTCTGGACAATTGGCGGAGCCTGTGGAGCAATTTTAGCAAATAATTTGGTGCTCCTTCTTGCTTTCTGGGGATTTCTCGGCTTGACCCTGTATCTACTTATTGGCATAGGTGGGCCAGAGGCTACTCCAGCAGCAAAGAAGACATTTATTATTGTCGGTGGCTCTGATTGTCTGATGATTTTGGGAATTGGCATTATCTGGCTTTTGACTGGTTCTTTCCAGATGGACAATATTAACGTTCACCTAACCGGTCCCTTATCCACAATTGCCTTCATCTTGTTAGCTATTGCTTCCTTTGCCAAAGCGGGAGTGATGCCCATGCATACCTGGATTCCAGATATGGCAATGACTGCACCCGTGAGTATAACCGGTTTCCTGCCCGGCTCTTTAGATAAATTATTGGGAATCTACTTTCTTGCTAGAATATCAATCGATATTTTCGTTATGAATAACCCGATGGGGAAGTTACTTTTGATTATTGGCGCGGTAACGATTGTTGGTGGGGTTATGATGGCTCTTGTTCAGCATGATTTGAAGAGGCTACTTTCCTACCATGCGGTAAGCCAGGCTGGTTATATGGTCTTAGGTATAGGCACGGGAAATCCTATTGGGATTGCTGGTGGGCTGTTTCATATGTTAAATAATGCTATCTATAAATTTGGTCTATTTCTCTCTGGAGGAGCGGTAGAAAATAAGGCGCGCACTACAGATTTGGATAGATTGGGTGGCCTGGCTAAAGTGATGCCTGTCACTTTCATTACTTTTTTGATTACTGCATTGTCAATTTCTGGCGTTCCACCTTTTAATGGCTTTGTTTCCAAGTGGATGGTTTACCAGGGAGTGATAGAACTGGGCAAAGGCGGCGATAAGTTATGGATTGTCTGGTTGGTAGCAGCAATGTTTGGTAGTGCTTTAACATTGGCTAGTTTTATGAAATTGATGCACTGTGTATTTTTGGGTTCCCCATCAGCGACTAGTCAATCGTCGGGCGCAAAACGAAACGAAGTCTCATTTGCTATGTGGCTTCCTATGGTAATACTGGCAGTATTATGTATAACTTTTGGCGTTTTTACATATAGCGTTCCTTTGAAAAACTTTATTCTCTCCGCAGTTCCCGGAGTTTCTTTCCTTGGTTTCTGGTGGCCAGGCCTCGCTACTCTACTGATTATTATGGGAATAATTTTGGGAATAATTATTTACTTCATAGGTAATACGAAAGGCGTGCGGTTAGATACTACTTATGTCGGCGGCGAGATAATTTCCCGGGATAGCCGAGTAAGTGGGGTGGAGTTCTATGATACGATAAAGGATCTGGGAACGTTTAAGGAAATTTATAGACAGGCGGAAAAGAAACTTTTTGATATTTATGATTGGGGTGCAAAATTTATCTTTTTCCTGATTCGCGGATTAAGAAGGATCCATAGCGGAGCGTTGCCTATGTATCTCTTTTGGTCTCTTTTTGGTATGTTAATTCTTTTTATAATTATGATGTTGAGGATTTAAGGTTATGTTTGAATTATACTTTCTTCTATTATTTATGATCCTGGGAGCAATAATTGCTGTGGAGATGAAGGATTTGCTCTCTTCAGTAGTCGCTGTTGGTGCAGTAGGCTTGGGGTTATCCGTTGCTTTCTTGATTTTGAAGGCGCCTGATTTAGCTATCACCCAGTTGGTTGTGGAGATATTGTGTCTAATCATCTTAATTCGGGCAACAATAAGGAGAGATATCCCACCACTAGAGCGAGGCAAAGAAGTTGTTGGCTCGATTATGGTTCTTTTGTTCATTGGAGGCTTTCTATTTTTTGCTTACAGCGCTTTGAAAGATTTACCATCGTTCGGACATCCAATAATGAGGGTCAGCCAGAATTATCTGGCTGAGGGATTAAAAAAGACAGGCGCAACCAATCTGGTTACTTCCGTGATATTAGATTTTCGTGCCTACGATACCTTAGGCGAAGCAACTGTACTTTTTACTGCGGTGGTTGGAGTCTTAGTGGTTTTACGCCGCATTGGACGCAAGAAAGTCGGCGAAATTGTGAAAGAGGAAGATGAATAAAAAAACTAAACAGCCAGGTATGACCCTAATTGTTAAGACGATTACACGCCTTACAGTAGGGTTAATTCTTTTATATGGGATATATATCGTCACCCATGGTCACCTTTCGCCAGGGGGTGGCTTTGCCGGAGGGGTGATTATTGCTCTATCATTTGTACACCTTATGCTCGCCTTTGGCAAAGATTTGGCATTAAAAAAATTGAGTGAAAGTTTAGCTTCTTTCTTTGAAAGCTTTGGGGCGATAATGTTTTTGACCATCGCGCTTCTGGGTTTTATAGGAGGTTATTTCTTCTTTAATTTCGTTTTCAAGGGGAAACCATTTAATCTCTTTAGCGCAGGGATTATTCCTTTATGTAATATTGCCATATGTCTGAAAGTAGGAGCTGGTTTATTTGCCGTATTTGTTGCTTTAGTACTTTTAAGCAGTACTACCCAAAAAGGTAATAAATGATTTACTTAATGTGCCTTATTTTATTCAGTATCGGAATCTACTGTATCCTGGTAAAGAGAAACCTTATTAAGATTATAATCGGCATCGGGATTGTTGAGTACGCAGTTAACCTATTTTTCATACTGCTCGGCTATCGTGCAGGAGGCCGCGCGCCAATACTTGATGAAAAGCAAGTAGTCCAGAATATGGTTGACCCTTTGCCTCAGGCGCTGATCCTTACCGCTATCGTCATCGGTTTAGCGGTTACTGTTTTAATTGTTTCTATTGCTGTAAGAATCTATGAAAAGTATGGAACTTTCGATATTACTAAAATCAGGAGATTACGAGGATAGACGATGAATATGGCGCTATTACCCCTTACCCCTAACTTATTACCATTGTTTGTTGCTATCCCGTTAGGTTCTGCTTTTATAGTTTCCCTTTTGGGAAAAAAGTTGAGAGGATTTTCTGATACTTTTTCCAATTTAGCTACTTTTTCTTTGTTTTGTTTCTCTTTGCTTTCTCTCCTTTTAATTAAGCGTTTGGGAACTGTCGTCTATAAAGTCGGCGGATGGATACCACCTATTGGAATCTGCATGGTTTTGGATAGTTTAACTAGTTTTATGCTGATCACAGTCAACTTGATCGCATTTTTGGTTACCATTTATTCTATAAGTTATATGGAAAGATATACGGATAAATGGAAATTCTATACCCTGTTTTTGTTGATGCTCGCTGGCATGAACGGAGTAATCGTCACCGGGGATTTGTTTAATCTATTTGTTTTTCTAGAGATTGGTTCTATCTCAAGTTATGCCTTGGTTGCTTACGGAGTAGAGCATGAGGAGTTAGAGGCTTCTTTTAAATATACAGTGATGGGAAGTATAGCTTCCTCTTTCATACTGTTGGGTATTGCCTTATTATATAGTTATACCTCCAGTCTTAATATGGCAGACATTTCTCGCACTTTGGCACAAGGAAAAGGCAGTCAAGTAGTCTTTTTTGTCAGCGTTCTATTTCTTATGGGTTTTGGATTAAAAGCAGCTTTAGTGCCATTCCATGCCTGGCTACCTGACGCCCATCCTTCGGCACCTGCCCCAATCTCAGCCATGCTTTCTGGAGTATTGATTAAGGCTCTGGGTGTTTATGCATTAGCCAGAATCTTCTTCAATGTTCTGGGAATGACTGCTATTTCATCTTCTATCCTAATGGTCCTGGGAATTATCTCTATGGTTCTGGGTGGGTTATTGGCATTGGGACAGGAAGACATCAAAAGATTATTTGCCTATTCCAGTATTAGTCAAATAGGCTATGTGGTCTTTGCGATAGGCATGGGAACTCCCCTGGGAATTCTGGCTGGACTATTTCATCTGTTCAATCATGCGGCTTTTAAGTCTTTATTATTCTTAAATTCAGGCTCAATTGAGTATGCTACCGGCACAAGAGATTTGAGGAAAATGGGTGGTTTGACTTCTAAGATGCCAGTTACAGGATACTCTTCTTTAGTTGGCTCAATGTCTATTTCTGGCATACCACCCTTAAGCGGTTTCTGGAGCAAATTACTGATTATTTTAGCCGCGATTGAGGCGAAACATTTTATTTTTGCTTCTATTGCTATTTTAGTAAGCATATTGACATTAGCATACTATTTAAAGGTACAGAAATTAGCCTTTTTTGGAGAGTTAAGAGACTCGTTGAGAGGAATAAAAGAAGTTCCTTTAACAATGAAATTATCAATGATTGCCTTGTCTATCATTTGTATATTTGGAGGATTACTTTTAATCCCTGGGGTACAGAAGAATTTTCTTAGTTTAGCCACTGAGGTCTTAATGAATGGTAATAATTATGCCCAGATTATTTTGGGGAGTATAAAGTAATGGAAAGTAGGGTCATCTTATTTTTCCTGGCAATTTTAGTCTGGCTTGGTTTGACCTGGCCACCAGATTGGCAACATCTTTCAATTGGAATTCTGGTAGCAATATTTGTTGCCTTTATGACCGGGGATATGTTTACTAAGCGCCCACATCTTTTTAGACATCCAAGACGATATTTCTGGTTGCTCTATTATTTACCTATTTTTATCTGGGAATGCATAAAAGCAAACTTTGATGTGGCGTATCGGGTGGGCCATCCAGACCTACCGATTAATCCAGGAATAGTCAAAGTAAAAACAAGTCTAAAATCTGACACAGGTCTCACATTTCTGGCTAATTCCATTACGCTTACGCCCGGGACTTTAAGTGTAGATGTGGACCAGGAAGAGGGATTCCTTTATGTCCATTGGATTGATGTGAAGGATAAAGATATAGAAAAGGCAACAAAATTGATTATAGGTAGATTCGAACCCATTTTAAAGAGAATCTTCGAATAAACTCGGCACTAAAGAGCGCCTGACCACGCGTAGGGGCGACCCTTGTGGTCGCCCTTCAGGGTGACGGAGTAAAGTTTACGCTTTGCTACTACAGGAAATAGATGTAGTGGCAGAGCGACAGCGGCTGTGTCACAATGTCATTGCGAGGAGCAGAGCGACGAAGCCCCGATTCATCGGGACCACGCTCCCTACGGTCGCTCGCAATGACAAAAGGGGGTTACGACACAGCCTCTTACGCTTTGCTACTACAAAGAGCGCCCGACCAGTTGGATATTAAAGGAGATGTAAAGATGAACAGAAGGTTGCGCTGGCTGTTAGGGTTATTGATAATAATCGCATTGTTTATAGTAATCATATTTTATCCCCCTGCTTCACTCCTTGAGTGGCAGTCAATTAGTCTTATGCGCTTTTTCTTTATCCTTTTGCTATGCTGTATATTTTGTCTATACCGCATTTTGAGAGGTCCTACTCCAGCAGACAGGGTAGTTGCCATTGATATATTGGGAATCTTAATTGTTGGTTTTTGTGCTGTCTTGGGTATTCCTACAGGAAGGCCCTGGTATATTGATATTGGTATTGCCTGGGCTTTGCAGAGTTTCATTGGCACTATAGCCTTGGCTAAATATCTTGAAGGGAAAGGATTTGAGGAGTAATGATAGAAATAATTGCGTACATATTTATCGTGGTTGGGCTTATATTTGACCTTTTTGGTTGCATTGGTTTGGTGAGGCTTCCCGATGTATATAATCGCCTTCAAGCTTCTACCAAGTGTGTAACTTTGGGAACCTGTAGTATTCTATTTGGACTATTTCTTTTTCGGGGGTTTACTGCTACCGGAATTAAAGCGTTACTGTGTATTGTCTTTTTAATATTGACCGCTCCAGTATCAGCCCATGCCATTGCCAGAGGAGCCCATATTTCGGGAGTAAAACTCTGGGATAAATCTGTCTGCGATAAATACGAAGAAGACAAACAAAGTTGATAAGTTGATAAGTTGATAGGTTCTCTTCTTATGGAGAGCAAAATGAAATATCCGAAGTTGAGGGAATTGAAAGAAGCAGTTAAAGCAATTATAAAGGGTCCTTATACAACGAAGTTTCCGTATGAACCACATGTGCCCCCTGAGAAGTTTCGGGGGAAACCCGAATTTTACGAGAAAGATTGTGTGGGCTGTTGTGCCTGTGCAGAAGTCTGTCCGGCAAGAGCAATTGATGTTATGGATGACACTGGAAGAAAGCCACCAATGCGGAAACTAGTATTGCATTTTGACATTTGTATTTTCTGCGGGCAGTGCCAGGCGAATTGCATTACGGAAAAGGGAATCAAGCTCACTAAAGAGTACGATTTGGCTCTATTTGATAGGAATGAGGCCACGGTTAAAGTAGAAAAGGAATTGTTAGTTTGTGAAGAGTGCGGTAAAGTGATTGGCGCTAAAGACCACCTTTACTTTTTGGCGAGGAAGCTCGGACCCTTAGCATATGGTAATATGCCTTTACTAATCACCGCATTCGGAGAGCTGGAGTTGGTAAAAGCCCCACCAAAGATAGGTCCTCCTTTGAGGAGGGCCCACATCTTTCGTATCCTCTGTCCCAGGTGTCGTCGAGAGGTTCTGCTTGAAGATATCTGGGGCAAAAAGAAACAGGAAGAATAATTGTCTCATAATAAAGAATTAGCGAAACTCAGGAATAGACTCCAGTGCAAAGTGTTGATTGTGGGTATAGGAAATCGTTTACGCGGTGACGATGGGCTTGGTCCAGAGATATTAAAGAGATTAAAGAACCAAATACCTACTCTACTTTTGTTCGATGTTGGTCAAGTTCCTGAAAATTATTTAGAAAAGATTGTTAAACAGAAACCAGATACGATAGTTTTGATTGATGCTGTTGACCTTGGTGCTCCTCCGGGAACGATAAAGATTATAGAAAAGGACGGGATAAGAAATGAGTCTCTTTCTACACATAATGTGAGCTTGAAGCTGGTAGCGGAATATTTACAGAAAGAGAGCTCGGCAGATGTTTTCCTTCTGGGCATACAGCCAAAAACTACAGAATTCGGCAGAGAAATTTCCGAGCCTGTTAGAGAGAGCTTGGAAAAGGTAGTTAGAATGTTGGGAAGAACTTAAAACTTTCGAGGCTAATATGCATGAATTGAGTATAGCTCAAGATTTATTCCGCATAGTAGAAGATAAGGCAAAAGAGAGTAATTTAAAAGCAGTCACCAAAATTGTAGTAGTGGTTGGAGAAGCCTCTGGAATTGAAGAAGATTTTCTGAGGCATAGCTTAGTGGACCACCTTATGCCCGGCACTATTGCCCAGAGTGCAGAATTAGAAATCATAATAGAACCATTACAGGCAAGATGCTTATCTTGCGGAATAGGAATAGATTTCCGGGGGAACTATCCCTTACGCTGTCCTAACTGTGCAGATAACAATTTAGAAATTACAAAAGGCAAAGCTGTCTACATACAAACTATCGAAGGTGAGTAAAAAAGGGGACAGGCTACTTTTTTGAAAAAAGACTTGACATAAATACATAAATTGTGCTACACTTTTCTAAAGGTAACACACAGGGAGCTACTGAAATGCCACATTTGGTTCGTTTTGGTGTATCACTGGAGAAAGAACTTTTAACTAAATTTGATAAACATATCAAAGAGAAAAATTATCCCACTCGCTCTAAGGCGATTGGAGATTTAATTAGAGAAAATTTAGTTAAGAAGGAATGGATAGAAGGCAAAAAAGTTGTAGGAGCGATTACTTTGGTCTATAATCACCACAAAAGAGAATTGGTAGATAGATTGACTGATGTCCAGCATGATTTTCACGCGCTCATCATTTCATCCCAACATGTCCATCTGGATGAAGCCAATTGTTTGGAGATAGTGGTAGTGAAGGGTAAGCCAAAGGAAGTCGAGAAATTGGCTTATAGCCTGAAGTCAACAAAGGGGGTAAAACACGGTTCTCTCAGTATGGCGACAACCGGGAAGGAAATAGTATAGCAGTATTATTTTTTTCGCTATTCGTAACACGATTTTCAAAAATGTATGAGTAAAAGATGAATGGGGAAGGAGGTGAATGAGATGAAAAAGCTTTTTGTTGTTTTGATTTTGGTTTCGTTGTTAAGTGCGGACCAGTCCTTTGCCGAGCTGGAGGTTTCTGGATTTGTTGATGTTCTGGGCCAGGGTCAACAGGGAGAGGACACAACATTCGGAATGGGGGCATTTGAGATTGATTTTGCTGCTGAGTTTTCTCCGGGTGTAGCTTTTGAAGGTGCGGTTGTGGTGGAAGGGGGTGAAGTTGGTCTCGGTCAAACTATGCTGGATTTTGCGTTGCTGGGCGAAGATAAGATTGGTTTGCAGGTTGGCTTACTGGATATGCCTTTCGGGATTGATTATCAGGTCTTTGCCACTCCGGATAGAAAGACGGTCACCCCGCCCCTGGTTACTGAGTTAATGATGGATGGTGGTTGGGGAGACATAGGAGTGAATCTCCACGGTTCCGTAGCTCGTTTAAATTATAACCTGTACGCCGTTAATGGAATGGGTGAAGATGGTGGCATTCCTGTTAACCAATTAGGAGATAACAATAATGCTAAAACCGTAGGTGGCCGGATTGGAGTTTTGCCAATAAATGATCTTGAACTTGGCTTTTCCTACACCCAGGGCCCTTATCTGGATGGTTCGGCAAAAGAGGCTCTCTCCAGAATTGGAGGGGACATTCAATTTGCTTATCAATCATTGCAGATAAAGGGAGAATTCATTAAAGGCAAAGAGGAAATTCCTGGTGCCCCGGACAGTGAACACGAGGGTTGTTACATACAGCTACTTGGTAAGGCAACAGAAAAGCTTTATGGAGTCACTCGCTATGGCTACTGGAAGCCGAAAGGAGGTGATAGAGTAACCAGGGTAACTCTCGGATTGGGATATGACCTTGTAGAAAACATTTCGTTGAGAAGTGAATACCAGATAAACGGTGAGACGCCGAGTGTAGATGATAATCTATTTTCTACGCAGGTGGTAATAAGTTTCTAAAAATTAAATCTTGCGTGGATTTAAGAAAGGAGGTATAATAGCGATGAGAAAAGTTATGCTACTAAGAAGTCTGATTTTCACAATGCTGTTCTTGCTGGGTAGTCTCAGTATAGTCAGGGCTCATTTTGGAATGATAATTCCATCTGACGACATGGTTACCCAGACTGACGATAAGAACATCACTTTGAAAGTCATGTTTATCCACCCAATGGAAGGCCATTATATGAATATGGAAAAACCAGCACAGTTTGGAGTGATGGTCAAAGGTAAGAAGACAGATTTGCTCGCTACTCTCAAGGAAAAGAAAACGAAGGGCTCTTCCGCCTGGGAGGCCACTTACAAAATCAAAAGCCCGGGAGACCACATATTTTATGTGGAACCTAAACCGTACTGGGAACCAGCAGAGGATTCTTTTATTGTTCACTATACCAAGGTGGTTGTAAACTCGCTTGGCCTGGAGGAGGGCTGGGATGAAGAAGTTGGCTTAAAAACAGAAATTGTTCCTTTAACCAGGCCTTACGGACTCTGGACAGGCAATGTTTTTCAAGGGATTGTAAAGGTTAATGGAAAACCAGTACCCTACGCAGAGGTAGAGGTTGAGTATTACAATCAGGATGGTAAGGTGAAATGGTCTGCTGACCCGCTGATTACACAGGTT
>Ga0172364_10003956_pt1 | contig 11827 bp, 12 predicted proteins | sample LakKivSesite10cm_FD_114545 | JGI IMG/M metagenome (GOLD analysis project Ga0172364, IMG submission 114545) | Sediment microbial communities from Lake Kivu, Rwanda - Sediment site 10cm | ecosystem: Environmental > Aquatic > Freshwater > Lake > Sediment | place: Rwanda: Western Province, Lake... | reverse complement strand
TATAAGGTACTAGCAGAACAATAATTTGGATCATCACAAGCATCTTGTAATGCGTTTGTACATGAACCGCCACTACATCCTGTTGTTATTCTTAAATCATCAGCAGAGCAGTATAAAGCTCCATTAGAGCAAGTTTCAACAAAATAACTAGAACATACTCCACTAATACAAGCATGCTTTCTACGATCATTTCCTGAACAATAATAATCTGTTGCACAAGCTTGAGTATCCCATACACATGATCCACCACTACAATGTTCATTATAATATCTTGTACTACCAGAACAATAATCTGAAGAATCACAAGTATCTAATGTAGATTCACCACATGCTGAACCACTACAAGTCCAAGTGCAAACATCATCAGGATTACCAGTACAACATTTTGGGAAGCCTACTGAACAATCTTGCTCATCATGTGTACAATAATCATCACAATATGAATAACCAGAAGCTTGACAACGATAGTTATATTTTCTTATGCTCCCAACACAATTATTTGTTCCGCCACACTCAGTATAAAATGAATGATAACAATAGTTATTATCATTACCTGCAGGATTATAACAAGCTTGTTCGTTTAATGTATCTTCATCTTGACAATAATCTTTACATTTTAATGGTACTGAAGTACAATGATCTAAGTTACATGCAATTCCATCACAACCCCTATAACCTGCGGCAATTGTGCAACCACCTTCACTATAAGAGCCACAGCAATCATTATCTGAGAAGGCTTTATCAAATACTATAAATAATGTTATTAAGCTTAATAAAATAATCTTTTTATTAAATAAGTATTTAAACATATTATCTATTTTATGCAATGAGCTTATTTAAATTTAACCTCTTTTTAAACATTAGCAATTACCTGAATATTCTTGATTAGTTGTTAGTGTTATATTGCATTCTGTTGGTCTGTTAATGAAATATTTGCATATTAGTTCTTTATAATTATTACTTGACATTGCTCCTACAAATAGTTCATTGTTAATTATAATTGTTGGTGATGATAATACATCATATTCGATACATAAATTCTTTGATTCATCTAATAAATTAACTTCATTAATTTGACAATCTTTTATTTTTGTTACATCTATACCTTTATCTATGGCAATTATATCCCAGCAAGTAGTTATGTTACTTAATGAACAGTTTTTATTAACACTTAATAGATATTCATAATATTTATCTGGATAATATTTTTGTATGCATAATTCTCTTAAGTCTTGTTCAATTTCTCTTTTACCATGCATTGAACAATATTCTTGTTCTTCTGTTAAGCAGTTATTATCCCCCTTATTTTCTTCTATTATGTAGTATAATCTAAAATCAATTTTATTTCCTAAAAGTTCAATAACATCAATCATACTCTCTTCAGCTATATTACCATATGGGCAATAGCTCATTACGAATAATTTAACTATTGGTATATCTGTTTTATTATATAATATATCTTCAATTTTTACTCCTTGTAATAATAGTAGATTACCACTTAGAGTAACATACGAGTTATAAACTTGTTTGCCAGTATCAAAATTGAAACTGTATAGACCATCTTCTAGTGTGAAGTTTAATAATTTTAAAGCAGAACCTTTGAAGTATTTTTCGCTAATAAAGTTTAATGCTTTAGTTATTGCTGTTGGTGTGTTGCTTTGTTCATTAGTTTGTGTTATTGAAAATGTTATTATTAATAATATTGCTAAACTAATTAAACATATTATACTTAAAAATAGTCTTTTTTGTAATTTGATTAAAGATAGGATATTATTTTTATTTTCTTTATTAACCTTTTTTGATGAAAGCATTTTTTTAACCATATCGTTTGTCTCTTTTGATAATTATATCCATAATAACAATACCTTTATTTATAAAAGTTACTATTCTTGTTTTTAGTAAGTTTTAAATTATATTGAATCCTAAATAGTAACTAATGATTAATAAGGTTGTTAGAGATACTTTTACTGAAATACCTAGAGTACCTCTTATTTGGACTTTAGTTATTGCTTTATTAGTTGTTACTACTGTTATTACTGACTTAGTTTTTGGTACTGCAACTAATGTTATTATCTTCTTTCTAGCTACAATTTTTATCCCAATTATGGTTATAGTTCTTTCAGTTGTACCTATTGATAAATTTTGGGATGTTCTTGGTTTTAATGTTGGTAAGTGGTGGCATTACATTGTTTATATTCTTGTTGGTTTTGGTGTTGGTTTTGGTCTTTATGTTTTAGTTGCTAAACCTTTTGCTAGTGTTCTTGGTTTGCTTCCTTTACCTATGGGTTTTGTTTTTTATCAATCTGTTCTTGTTGATTTAAGTGTTCCGCCTATTCTTGGTATTGTTGGTGGCATAATTTATTTTTCAATGGTTGGTTTTAGCGAAGAGATTATGAGAAAGTTTTTAACTGATAGTTTCGCTAACCATATTTCAAGTAAATTCAAGAAACTTGATAAATTATCTGTTTTAATTTATGGTTCATTAATAGGTAGCATAATTTGGTGTGCTTCTCATCTTGGTAGTTATACTATTGCTCAATCAGCTCCTTTAATAAGTTATGTTGTCGCTTATCTTATTGGTTTAATATTTGTTATACCTTGCGTTCTAGGTTTAATTCTTAAGGGAACTTCTTTCGAATTTGATGAGTATGTTATAATCCCTGCTATTATTGCACATATTGTTTATGATACACTTATATTCTTTGGTTATACCTCAAGTATTCTTTAACCAACATATTTGTCTAATTCTCTTTTAAGTTTATCTTTAAATTCTTCTCCTTCTTTCATACCCCCTTTGTTATCACATAGATCATACATCATTTGTACTGTTTCACAATTAGGGCATTTAACCTTAATGAATATTTCACCTACAATAATCTTTGTATTTAATAAGTAATTAAGCATCAATAATTTTTTACAATTACAACAATATCTTTTCATTTTTATCACTTTATTTGTTTTGTTAATAAGTTTATTAATTGTTTTTTAAATTTTATTAAATAATCATTTAAAGCTTCTTTTATAGTATCTGAATGTGATTCACCTATCTTCTTTCTCTTATATATTTGCATTATTAATTCTTCGCTTAATAATATTTTTACTTTACCTTTAATAATAGCAGGTGGTTCTTTCATTTCAAATACTCTTTTAACAACATCAGAATGTGTTTCCCCTACCTCTTTTAATTTAATTAACTTAGATAATAGTTCACAATCTATAGCTATCTTAACATTTTTAGAATTATCCTTATTATCCATATTATCTAATATAACTATATTGTATAAATACTTTTCTGTTTAGTAGTTTTGGTTAATTAATAGTTGGTAAATGATGGTTGGTAAAGAATGGTTGGTTTGTATTTGGCTTTGTTTAAAGTGAGTTTTACCTAAATCTCTAAATATTTAGAATAATCTAAACCCTTTATATACTGCTCTATCCAATCCCAATCAACATCTCCATTTTTAAATGGGAGTTTTATTTTTGTTTCTCTTATCCTATCTTGGTTAAATTTTCTTCCATAAGAATATCTATATTGTTCCATATTTATTATAGTAGTTAAAAATAATGCCCTATAAACATTTAAATTAAATTTAGGTATCAACTTTTCTACATGGTCAGAAGCAGTAAAATTAAGTGGTTGATATGAACAGAACCCCAAAACAGCACTATCAATAACTAAAACATTCCCTTCGTCTGTAAATGTATTATAAAACTCTCTTGCTCCATTATTTGAAGCTTGTGTTGTAACATAAGGGTATTTTCTTTCTCCATTAATATTTTCACTATCCAAGATTTTTTTATCTGTTGTTTTGCTACCTTTAACAGTAAATAATCTGTTAAGTTCTATTTCTTTCCATTTACTAAAATCTAACTTTAACCTTTGTTTTTCCTTGTTATCTTTAGAAGCATTATCAGAGAGTTTATTATAATATAAATAAGTAGAATATTCTTTTAAAGTATTTTCAAAATCATTATCTGTTAAGTTTGAGAATTTAGTTTTAATATAAGGCTCAACTAACCACTCATCAACAGCATTAACATTTTTTAGTATAGAAAATCCCTCAATTTCCTTTTTATTATAGTAACTATCTAACCATTTCTTTCTTATTTCATTAGCATACTTTCCAAAATAATCAATCCTGCCATAAGGTCTAACTTTAATAAATCCGTCATCTTTCCAATAACCAAACCAAGTTTTAGTATTGGGATTATGTGGCTTCCAAGCCTCAAAAATTAAAACACAGGTTACCGCATTTTTATCACTATCCTCAAAGAGAGTGTTAGGCATACTCATAACCGCTTTTAATGTATGGTGTTGCATTAATCTTTCTTTGACAGCTAAATTGCCTTTCTTTGTGTTCATAGCACAAGATTGTGGAATAATTGCTACACAAATACCATTAGATTGTAAAAAAGATAATGCGTTCCAGACAAATTCTAATTCTTTATGTCCATTTTCTTTTGAGTAAGGCGGGTTTAGTAAAGCTATTGTGGGTTTAAATTTTCTTATTTCTTCTTCATCTATCTGATAACAATCTTGTTGATAGATATTTGATTTACCATCTCCTCTTAACATCATATTAGAACAAGCAAGACAAAACATTTTAGGGTTATTTTCAATACCTATTAATTGTTTAATGTGAATGTTCTTTATCTTTTGTTTATCTCCTTTCGCTCCTTGCTCCATTTTTTTCATGGCACTTATTAAAAAACCACCAGTGCCACAACAATTATCAATGACTACGCTTTCTTTATTTACCTCTGCTAAATTTGTAAATAATTCTGTTATGTGTCTTGGAGTTAAAACAATTCCTAAACCACCATCTCCATTAGCATACCTTAAAAATTCATTATAGAATAATCCTAAAATATCATGAAATCTGTAATCATTCATAAATGGCTTAATATTTTCTTCTATTTCTCTAATTAAATCTTTTAGCAGAGTATTTGGTGTTCCATCTTTGTTTTTTGGATTAATTATTTTAGTGTTTGTTCTCATAAAACTATAAGTTTGAATCATAGTATTTTTTTTCATTTCTCCAATATTGTCTCTTTCTAATCTTTCTTTTATTGTAGTTATAAGTAAATCCGCTATCTCTATTGGTTTTTGTTTGGTTACATAAGCAGAACAGAACCCTTTATCTTCCAGAGCTAATAAAATACCACTTACAATTAAAGGTCTATATGTTTCTTCAAACTCAAAATCATCTCTTAATTTTTGATTTAATGCTTTAGAATATTCCATTAGTTTTTTAAAATCTGATTGTTCCTTTCCACTATCTTTTTTTAGAATATCAAAATAATTTTCAAAATCATAAATCTTTTTTATCTCTAAATCTTTAGCTTTTTTCTCTCCTTTTATTTGTAAGAAGTTATCAACCTGTAATTCTTTTTTTGTTTCTCCACTTATAGCAATAGAGATAACATTAAAATCTTTTGATAAATAAGAAGAATATAGTAAAACTCCATCAACAGCATATTCAGAATATTTATCTAAATCTTTACTTTTATGTTTTCTGATGTCTGCTTTACATTCAATAACAATCAATAAATCTTTATTAGGAAAACTAATTATAAATTCTGGGTATCCTGCTCCGCTTCCTTTTTTAGAAGCAGTTTTTAGTAGCTTATCTATTCTGGGATTATCTGATTTTTGCTCTTCTATAATAACTGATTGTTCCGTTTCTTTTTCATATTTAATTTTATTCTGATTAAGAATTTCTCTAATAATCCCTTCTGTTTTTCTTTCATTAACCATTTTGAGTTATATAAGGGGACATGTATTCTTATAATTTTCGTTTTTATTTCTGCTTTAATCCTTTCTTTATTAATTTAACAACGACTTCATTTACCAACTAAGGATTTACCAGAACCCTATTTAGTTATATTCTACAATAAACATTTCTTGAATTACACAACCAAGTTCCACCAGCACCTTTACTGTATGCATAGTTATTAATATTTCGTTTTGGCTTTTATTTAAAAAAATTAAAAAATTAAAAAGATTATTTTAAGCTTTTTTACAATTCCATTCGCTTCATTATCTCTTTATTAAGGGCATATAGGGCTACAGATACTAATGCCATTATAGCGGATGTTATTGCTGAATAGACTATGCTCAAAAACAATGTTGCTATACTGAATACTTGCATTTGTGAGAGCATATCAGCTATTGTTAAAGGTATCTCTATTCCAGCTATTGAATAAATAGTACCTATTACTGGTGATAATAGAAATATTGCTAATACCCCTATAATCAACCCAATAACTAATCCGCTAATCCCTGCTGATACCGCCATTTCTGTTAAACTTTCTTTTCTATCCCTAGCTACTAAAAAAGCTGTTAGTCCTGCTAATAGTTCAAACAACATTTTTATTACCTCTTTCTCCTCTTATTCAATATAATAGTTATTGCTATTGAAGAGGAGATTATGATTACTAATAAAATTATTATTAATGTTAAGAATAATGAGTTAATACAATAACCAAATAAGTTTACTTCACCAGCTTCACAAGCGAATATTCCGCAATTAGTTATTGCTGTATGTACACAATTAGTATTAATGCATAAATCTGTTGTGCATTGATTATTATCATCACATTCTTCATCTATAGTACAACCAATTTCATTACAAGTTAATGTTGAAGTATTACAACCCATCAAGCAAGGTGTTGAGCTTAAATAATTGCATGTTGGTATACCTTCAACTAATTCACAAATTCCTTCTGTTCTTAAGTATTTTAAGTCTACCGAACATTCATTAGGGCATATTACATTTAAGCATGGATCAGGACAATCTTGAGGGCATATTATTGAATTTTCATCTAATTGACATAATCCATCACCGCAATAAGTTTCTATACAACCTACTATTGATTCAAATACGCAATTTCCTTGCCTACATAAATACCTTGAACAACCTTCTATTCCTGAACAACCATTAACTGATAATCCATCTGTTACTGATTGATGAAAACAAGTACATGAATCATAATTAACTGAATCAATAGTGCATGGTTTTCCATCATTACATGATGCTTCTGTTAATTGACATGTTGGTATGCTTATGCAATCACTTGGGCAGTTACTTGTTGTTTCTCCAACATTACATACTCCATTGCCACAGGTTCTGCAATCATTAGGACAATTACCAAAGTTTTCTCCAGCAGTACATATCCCATCACCGCAGAAGTTTATTGGTTTTATTCCACAATCTGATTCACATACTGATTCACAAACCTCATTTTTTGCACATTCATAAGGTGATCCTTTACATAATCCATCACCGCATATTGGTTTATCTGTTGTTACAGGAAAATTACCTGATCCACTATCAACTATCCTACTTTGAGTATACTTTTGATTACCGACATAATATGGGATCATACAACTGACATCCCAAGAGAAACTATAAGTTCCTACTTGAGAACATGACCATATTGTCCTAGCGTAATAAACTACTGCTGATGAATATTCAAAATTTGCTTGTAATGTTTTACTTGATCCGCTTGGTGCTGTTAAGGTTACTTTAAATTTACAATCACTTATTGGTACAACATTTTGTAATATATAATTATTATACCATTCTTCGTAATCACCTGTTTCTGATAGCATATCATAAATTATTGAATACTGACCACCAACTGTTGCATCTGTTGGTGCTGTTATCCTTAGAGGTATTAAGAAGCATAATAGGTCTATTGGATGACATGCTTGTTCTATTTTTTCAATTATTGGTTCTCCTGTTCCAAATGATGTTGGTTCTGGGAAGTAAGGGTTAAAGATGAAATATATTCTTATGCTTCCGAATATTGCGAAGAAGATAATTATCACTAATAAAATCTTTACTGGTGTTGTTAAGTTTTTTATTTTCATTTTACTATTATATTATATATTGTTTTTATTATTAATATAATTGCTGGTACGCCTACAATCCATGTTATTACTCCAATAGCACCTATCCCTAATAATGATATTATTAAAGCTAATACTAAATTAGTCATTAACCACCATGAAGCGTAACCAACTCCTATACCAATCATTGGTGGTATTATGTATTTTAGATAATCTTTAAATTTCATTAGTGATATTAATCCTGCAATTATCCCAATGAATAATGCTATTAAAAATGCTGTTTGTGAAGCTGTTAGCATTGGCGGTATACAATCACTTGGGCATGATAGATAATCCTCGTATGGTGGTGTGCATACTTTATCTCCGCATATTAAGTCTGGTCCTACTTGAACTTTGCATGTATTGGTTATTGGATCACAAAAGTATCCTGATTTGCATCCATAGTTTGGTGGACAGCAATCAACTGATTGTTCATTAACTAATTGGCAGAAGTTATTGATGCATTTGAATTTTACAAGAGTATCATAATTAGGGTTAGTATAATCGCATGTTGATAAACCATTGCCATAACAATCTAGGTCTGAAATGCATGGTTGATTTTGTGTTACGCATTTATTGTTTATACAAGAGTAACCTTGTGGGCATGTAATTTCAGCACTACATTCACTTATTGTTATTGGATGCCATGTGAAGTCTGATCCGCAATATGCGTTACTGGTCATTTGGTTAGGACAGCAGTCTACTTGTGCTATTACTTCTAATGGGAAGTCATAACATCCACTTGTTAATTCTATTGTGCCTAATGAGTAGATATTTCCATCCCCTTGACAACATACTTTTTGACCATTATAGGTTTGTAATGATAATTCTGATATTCCTGCTACCCATTTTGATACATAATTAACCCATGTATTAAATGGTAATGTTGTGCCATAATAATTTGGTTGCTGACAGTAACCTGTTGGTCCTACTGTTTTGCAGATATTCATTCTATTTGCTAAACTTAAGTCTGCTATATCGCATGATTGAGTGTTATATAAGAATTTACCGCCATCTTCATAAATGTTTAATCCATAAGGTGTGTAAATTGTTTTTGCATCACCTGTTGTTTGACCAAATACATCACCGAATAAGAAGCTGTAATAACCGCATTGTAGAAATATTTTTTCTCCTCTTCCAAAGAATGATAATATTTGTGTGTATAAATCACTTATTAAGTCTGTGTAAAGCCATTTTGTTGTTCCAATATCATCACCTACTTGCATCCTTAATCTATTACCTGAACATTTAACTGCTAAACCACCATCACAGTTTGGTGTATTCTCATTATCACCGCAAGTTACTATTAATCCATTTATTGGTATTGGATGACTTAATTGTGTTTGACTGCTTATTGGTTCACATTCTATTCTACCCATTAATGGTACTGCTAATTGCGTTTGGCATAATGCTGATACTGGACTAATAATAATTAGCATTAGTAATAGTAGAACTATTATTCTCTTTTCAATTTCATCACCCATACCTTTACTCCTCAATTTTTTGATTTAATGAACTATTAAACATAAAAAAAATAAAAAAAATCAAAGATTTAATTAACGGGTTTTTGCTTAACTGATTAACTGCCCTATTAAGATGTCTGCTTCTATATCAGTTGATCCATCTGCATCACTCTCTCCTGAAATTGTTAATTGGTAAACATTTGCAGGTGAGACATTACCAGCTAAGTACAAACTATGGAACACCATGTGAAGCACATATTTTCCTGCATCTAATGGTACATTTCTAGATGTGCTTAACTCACTATCTTCAACTTCACTACTAAAGTCTTTTATTAAAGCTCCAGTTTTGAAGTTGTATAGTGCCACTTTCGATATAGTTATGTTCTTAGTTGAGTAATCTGTTGATACTAGCTCAATGTCTATGTCATCAAGTGATTCCATGCCATTACTTCCATCAATTTCAAAGTAAAGGTCTGCTCGTAGATTCTGACCACCACTTGTGAAGTTTGTCATGGTAATGTTACCAAGCCACTTGTCAAGTGTGGTGTCCTCTCTGAATGCTGTTTCTGCATAATCAGAGTAGAATGATTTATCTGTCTCTGATATGAATTTAACAGCGTCAAATTCACCGTTGTAACTAACTGCAACTATAGGAGCAACTGCTAGAGTTGTTGCCCAGTAAGCCGCAAAGCCTACTAGACCTATTAAGGCAAGTATTGCTACAACCCATGCCGCACTTATTCCTTTTTTGTTCATCTTTAATTCACTTTTATTTTTTTAAGGTTTGACCTCTGAAGGGTAAGTTCAGATTAATGTTAATTTAATGTATTTATAGTTATAAAGGTTAATTTGATTCTATTTTGGAATTACTTACTGTTTAGTGATAACTCTTTGTATGTTTTTAGCAGTAATAATAATCCTGTAATTAATATTGATAGAATTACTAAACTATCAGCTAAAATAAAGTGAGCTATGATTGTTATTTCAATCATTACTATACTAAGATATATCATTAAGCTTATCATTATTAAAGAAAATAAGAATAATAACATGCTTGATTTTAGTGAATCTAATGAAATTGTTACCTTATTTGCTTTTTGATTAGATATGTTTGATATTTTTGATTCTATTTTATCAAGTTTTTTTGTTATTTGTGATTTAGTTGATAAATCTTTTATTTCTTCTGCTTTATTGAAGTAAAATATTGTTCTCATATCCTTATTCTTAACTAAGTCCTTTATTTCTTCTGGAACTTCATTAGTTTTAAGTTCTGTTGATAATTTAGTTTCAACTATATTATACTTAATTAATTCTTTTAATAATCTCAAACAAGTAGATTCAGGGATGTTAAGGTTTAATGATATTGATTTATTATAATGATGTTCTTTTAATTCTTGCCATAATCTCTGATAATTACCTTTAAGTAAGAACTCTTCATGTCCTACTTTTACTATTGTTACATCTAAACCTGATCCATGTTTTAATTCCTTCATTAGTCAAACCTTGTTATCCTATTGGTATTGGTGGTGGCGGTTGTTGATTGCCACCTATTCCTAAAAAAGCAAATATTATTATCATAAAAAATATTACGAATAATATTGGTACTATCCATTTTGCTGTAAAGCCAAAGAATTTACTGAAGGCTTTTATTGAACCCCAAATCAATAAGATAAATATTGCGAATGGTACTATTGTGAAACCTATTGAGATTAATAATCTAGTGCTTTCAGGTAATAATGAGAATAATGTGTTAGCAACCCATTGTGATATTGACCATATGAATGAAAATGTTTCACTTATCTTGTCTGTTATTATGTTTGTTATTCCTGTTACTGTTTGATTCATTGTTCCATTTATTGATTCATTCATATTATCAAACCTATAAAACTAAGAGGAATTATGATTAATAATCCTATAATAATTGTTAATGCTGTTGCAATAAAACCTGATAGATAAGTTGACTTTTTAATTTTTATTAATTCATCTCTAAGCTCATTATTTAAATTAAACCAAATAATGAATAATGCCATTCCTATAAATACTGGTCCGAAGAACTCTGTTAATTGAGTTAATATACTTGGTATTGGTCTATGAACTCCTATAAAACTAAGTATCCATATACTATAAGAAGCTAATATTGATAATGGGAATAAATATAACTTTTTGATTAATGATGGTTTAAGTTCTGTTATTGGTGCTAATATAAATAATGATATTGTTGAGCTTATGAATAAGGCATCCCATTGATTAGAACTAAACATTCCTAGATAGGTTGCTATAAAACCTAATATGAATACACTCCACATAGAAAGAGGATATTTCTCAGCTATTTCAACTATGTTAAAATCCATAATATTAATTTAATCGTTATTCTTATAAAAACTTTTCTTTATAAGTTTTAGCTTTTTTTATTTGCTAGTTCTGCAGGAAAATTAGGTAAATCCTACTTCATTACTAGCAAAATGGCTTC
>Ga0172364_10003955_pt1 | contig 11827 bp, 8 predicted proteins | sample LakKivSesite10cm_FD_114545 | JGI IMG/M metagenome (GOLD analysis project Ga0172364, IMG submission 114545) | Sediment microbial communities from Lake Kivu, Rwanda - Sediment site 10cm | ecosystem: Environmental > Aquatic > Freshwater > Lake > Sediment | place: Rwanda: Western Province, Lake Kivu... | reverse complement strand
TGACCCTACCAGCATTGACGACTACATCGCCTTGGGCGGCTACGCAGCCCTGGCCAAGGCACTGTGTGGGATGACGCCAGAGCAGGTGATCGAAGAGATACGTGCAGCCAAGTTGCGCGGCCGTGGTGGAGCTGGCTTCCCCACTGGCATGAAGTGGCGCTTGTGCCGCCAGGCGGCAGGGGACGTCAAGTACGTCATCTGCAACGCTGACGAGGGCGACCCCGGTGCCTACATGGACCGCAGCGTTATGGAGGGCAACCCCCATCGTGTGCTGGAGGGGATGATCATTGGGGCCTATGCCATCGGGGCCCAGCAAGGTTTCGTGTACATCCGCAATGAGTACCCCCTGGCAGTGAAGCACTTGCGCACCGCTATAGAGCAGGCTCAAGAGTACGGCCTGCTCGGAAAGAACATCCTGGGTTCTGGCTTCAACTTTGTGGTAGACGTTCGTCTGGGCAGCGGTGCTTTTGTTTGTGGCGAGGAAACAGCGCTGATGGCCTCCATCGAGGGCCGCATTGGCGAGCCACGGCCACGGCCGCCCTTTCCTGCGCAGTCAGGGCTGTGGGGTCGGCCCACCAACATCAACAATGTGGAGACCTGGGCCAATGTGCCGCTGATCATTGATCGTGGAGCTGGCTGGTACTTGCAGCTAGGCAGCGAGGCCAGCGGGGGCACCAAGATCTTTTCCGTGGTGGGCAAGATCAACAACACAGGCCTGGTAGAAGTGCCCATCGGCACACCCCTGGGCAACATCATCTTCGATATCGGGGGAGGCATCCCCAAGGGCAAGGAGTTCAAAGCCGCGCAGGTAGGCGGACCTTCCGGCGGCTGCATTCCCCGAGAGCACCTGAATGCCCCCATTGACTATACCACGCTGCAAGAACTGGGGGCCATCATGGGCTCGGGCGGCCTGGTCGTCTGCGACGAAGACACGTGCATGGTGGACCTGGCCCGCTTCTTCTTGACCTTTGTCCAGGAGGAATCCTGTGGCAAATGCGTCCCCTGCAGGGTCGGCACACGGGCCATGCTGGAGACTCTGGAGCGGATCTGTGCCGGTCAGGGGCGTCAAGGCGACATCGAGTACCTGATTGAATTGGGCAAGGAGATCAAGCGCTCATCGTTGTGCGGGTTGGGGCAGACCGCTCCCAATCCGGTGTTGACCACCATCCGCTACTTCCGCCACGAATACGAGGCACACATCACAGAAAAATGGTGCGCGGCCGGTGTGTGCCAGAACCTTGTCATTGCGCCCTGCCTGAACGAATGCCCGGCCGGGATGGATGTGCCGGCTTACGTATCGCTTGTCGCTGAAGGCCGCTTTGCAGAGGCCCTGGCTGTTCTCCTCGATGTCAACCCCTTCCCCTCTGTTTGTGGCCGAGTGTGCGATCACCGCTGCGAGGCCAAATGCCGCCGCAATCAGCTTGATCAGGCGGTGGCGATCCGCGCCATCAAACGTTTCGTTGCCGACCAGTGGAAACGGCGGCCAAAACTGCAAGTTGCGGAACGCAATGGCCAGGCAAAAGTAGGCATCATTGGTGCCGGGCCGGCTGGGCTGAGCTGCGCCTACTTCCTGGCCCGCCTGGGATACGAACCCACCGTGTTCGAAAAGCTGCCTATACCTGGTGGCATGTTGGCAGTAGGCATACCTGAATACAGATTGCCCAAGCGAGTGTTGCAGAGAGAGATCGCGGCCATTCAGGCTCTGGGCGTTGACATAAGGACCAACACCGCTGTTGGCAAAGACGTGACTTTATCCGCGCTGAAGCAACAAGGGTACCAGGCCTTCTTCGTAGCCGTGGGGGCACATCACAGCCACAAGCTGGATGTCCCCGGCGAGGAACTGAAGGGCGTTGTCCACGCGATAGACTTTCTACGGCAGGTCAATCTGAACCGCAAAGAAGTGTGGGTCGGGCGCCAGGTGGCAGTGGTGGGTGGCGGCAATGCCGCGGTTGATGCGGCTCGCACTGCGCTGCGCTTAGGTGCTGAGCAAGTGACCATCCTTTATCGCCGCACCAGGGGTGAGATGCCCGCTCAAAGCACAGAGGTTGAAGCAGCCGAAGCAGAGGGGGTTGAGCTTCGCTTTTTGGTGACGCCGGTCAGGATCATCGGCGACCAGCGCAGGGTCAAAGGCATCGCCTGCCAGCGGATGAGACTGGGCGAGTTCGATCGGAGCGGTCGCCGTCGCCCCATACCGATCGAAGATTCCTGCTTTGAACTGGAAGTGGACATGGTCATCCCCGCTATCGGCCAGTTCTCGGATGCAGGCAACCTTTTCGAAGGCCTGGGAATAGAGGTTGCCGCAGGTGGTGCAATACGGGTGACCAAGGATGGCCGAACCAATGTGCCGTACATCTTTGCCGGGGGTGACGCCACAACGGGGCCAGCGACAGTGATTGAGGCCATAGCCGCCGGCGAGAGGGCCGCGGTAGCCATTGATCAGTATTTAAGCCACGACGGAAACAGGGTCTACCCCTGGCGGCAGAGAAAGCCTGCGAACACTTCCTTCGATCCACAGGCAGAGCCAGTCCAATACGGGCGATGCGAGCTGCCAGAGCTGCCGCCGGCTTCCCGCAGCAAGAGTTTTGACGAAGTAGAGGGGGTCCTGGATAGAGAAACGGCTATGCGTGAGGCACGCCGCTGCCTGCGCTGTGATTACCGCGAATTGGAGGAGTAGCTTGATCGTAGTCACCATCAACGGCCAAGAGGTACAGACAACTGAAGGCCAAACGATTCTTCAGGTGGCACGGGAGCACGGCATCTACATCCCCACCCTCTGCTACCACGAGTCAATGCAGCCATTTGCCGCCTGTCGCCTCTGTGTAGTTGAGGTGGAGACGGAGCGAGGCCGGCAACTGGTAGCTTCTTGTGCCTACCCTTGCGCTGATGGACTGGTCGTGCACACCAACTCCGATGCAGTGTTGCAGTCACGGCGCATTACCGTGGAGTTGCTCATGGCCTCTGCCGCGCACGTGCCGGTCATCCGCCGACTGGCTGAGGAATTGGGCGTGCGTCAGCCACGCTTCACTATGGAGAGAAACGACTGCATTCTCTGCGGCCTGTGCGTACGGGCCTGTCAGGAGATTGTCGGCGTAGGTGCCATCAGCGTCATCAACCGGGGCATTGAGAAAAAGGTCAGCCCACCCTTCCACATGGCCTCTAACGTCTGCATCGGGTGTGGTACGTGTGTGCTGGTCTGCCCGACCGGAGCCAGGACACTGGACGACATCAGTGGCAATGGCCCGACAGCCCACTCCTGGGAGTCAGAGTTTGAACAACTGTATTGCCGGGTCTGCGGCCATCACTACCAGACACCGGAGTCTGTCAGCCAGGCAATTCCACCAGGGAACGCAGGGCCTGTCTTAAGCACAGTCGAAGGAGAAGCCCACCCATGAGCAATATCAAGCTGGGTGTTTTCATCTGCGACTGTGGCGACCAGATTGCCTCCATTCTGGACATGGATGTGTTGGAGAAAGGGGTCCACGACTTCCCCGAGGTGGGCGTTGTCCGACGGCTGCGCTACTCCTGTTCACCCGACGGGCTGGCGACCATGCGGGCGATCATTGGCCAGGGCGGCTTGAACCGGGTACTTGTGGCTGGTTGCACGCCTCGCACCCTGGAGCCCCGGTTGAAGGCTGCGTGCGAGGAAGCTGGCCTGAATGGTGGCTTGTTGCAGTTAGTGGACATCCGAGAAGGCTGTGCCCGGGCGCATCAGGACGAGCCACAAATAGCTACGGCCAAGGCACTGGACCTGATTCGGATGGGCGTAGCCAGCCTTGTGCTGCGCGAGGCGCGTCAGCCGATCAGCGCCGAGGTCGTACCGGCAGCCCTGGTCATCGGCGGAGGCATAGCCGGAATCACTGCGGCCCTGACCTTGGCCAGTGCCGGGGTGGCAGTGAAACTGGTCGAGCGTGAATCTGCACTAGGCGGCATGCTGCGCCATGCGCACACTCTCTACCCTGGTGGGTATGACGCAACCGAGTTCCTGGCGACGAAGATCGAAGCGGTGACCCATCACCCGCAGGTCGAGGTTCTCTTGAACAGCCAGGTGACTGGCATCTCTGGGACGGCAGGACATTATACGGTTAACGTTGCTCCGTCGGCTACTGATTCCAATGGCCCATTAGCCTTTGATGTAGGAGCCATCATCGTAGCGACGGGGGCCTGTGTGTCACAACCCAAAGGGCTCTTCCACTACGATGGGCAGCGGGTGGTGACACAGTTTCAGTTTGAACGCGAGCTGGCCGGAAGCAGTGTGCTGCCACTTGGCGGCGAAGGGGATGACGATCTTGTCCCAAGCAATGGGTTGGGTGATGTGGTGATGATCCTCTGCGCCGGCCAGCGCAACACGGACGTTCCCTACTGCTCTGGTGTCTGCTGCATGGCAGCGCTTAAGCAGGCTATTGAGGCCAAGGCAATTTGTCCACAGGCCAACGTGACTATTCTCTTCCGCGATCTCTACCTGCCGGGCGATGGCATGCACCAAGCCGAGCTAGCCAGGGCGCGACAGGCTGGGGTGCAATTCATGCGCTATGCGCTGTTATCGGCCCCCGTGGTCAGCGATGAAGCGGTTGAGGTCTATGACGAACTGAGCCGAAAGCGCCACCGTCTGCCCTACGGCCGCGTCGTCCTGGCCTCACCGCTGCTCCCGCAGCCTGATGCGAGCGTGGTCGCGCAGATGCTGAGCATCGTTCAAGACCAGAATGGTTTCTTTCCTGAAGTGCGCTATCGTCTGCGGCCGCAGAACTATGTGGAGCGGGGTATCCATGTCTGTGGTGCGGCTCACTATCCTGCCGACTGGCGCGAAACAGAATTCCAGGCCATTAGCGCTGCCTTCAATGCGATACGCTACCTACAGGCAGGGACGGTTACAAGCTGGGCCCCAGTTGCCATAGTGAACAAGGAACTCTGTACGGGCTGCGGCAACTGTGCACGGACCTGTGCCTTTGGCGCCATCTCCATGCGCAAGCGAGGGGGCGTGCTGGATCTCGCTCAGATTGACCCACTGCTGTGCACAGGCTGCGGCAACTGCGCCGTCGCTTGCCCGGTCAAAGCCATCGGCCTGCCCGAGGGCAGCGATGCACAGATACTGGCTCAGATTGACGCAGCGCTGGCGACCGCGCCAGCCAACGGCCGGCTGTGCATCCTGGCCTTTGGCTGCGAGTGGAGCGGCTATGCCGCGGCCGAATTGGCGGGAGCCCACAAACTCAGTTACCCGGCGGATGTACGGCTGATCCGGGTGGGATGCTCGGCTCGTTTCGACCCCTTGCATGTCCTGTGGGCCCTTTTCCGTGGTGCCGATGGAGTGTTTCTGGGGGCTTGCCCGCCAGGTGACTGCCATTACATCAATGGTAACCGCTACGCCCAGGAGCGCATCAACACCCTGTGTGAGCTGCTGGCCAAAAGGGGCTTCGACCAGCGCCGCGTGCGCCTGGAGTGGATCACCCCCGACGACGCACAGGATTTCGTCAGCAAGATCACGGATTTCACAAACCTGGTCCGTGCTCTGGGGCCTAGCCCTGCTCGGGCGAGGGAGCCTATCAAGCTGTAGACGGTGGTCTTGGGCGGTAGGCCAAGGCCGACAGCGAGGTTGGCCTCGGTGCTCTCAGCAGTGTTGATTGGTGGTTGAATGGTCTAAATAGGTGGAGGAAAGACAAGGTATGTCAACGAAATTGCAGCAGGAAGTGTGGGCCTTGCAACGGTGCTCTGGCTGCGGGGCATGCGTGGCGGCCTGCTCCAAGGGAGTGCTCTATTGGGACAAGGAGCAGCATCCGCTCTTGCAGGAGCGCGAGAAGGCGCTCGGTCTCTCTCGCCTCAAGCTGCGGACTTGCGAGGTCTGCCAGAGGTTCTGCGAATTGGGTTGTCCCCGGCTGGCAGATTCGGTACCAATGGAAGCGCGGCTGATGGTCTCGGCACGATCGGCAGGGGTTGTTCAGAGCGGTGCTCCCAATGACATCATCCGGGTGCTATTGGTATCTGCTTGCCTGGCAGATCTGATTGATGGCGTGGTTATGCCGGACATGGATCTCTGGACACTGCAACCGTTTGCCTGTATCGCCACCTCGGTGGACGAGATCATCAGCACCGCAGGGATGCAATATCTCTGGGTGCCCGTCCTGAGCAAGCTGAACGAGGCCATCTTTGAACGCGGGCTAGTCCGACTGGCTGTTGTCGGGCCTCCCTGTGTGGCCGAAGGGGCGCGCCGGCTGATCGAGGCCGACAACGAGCGGTTGTGGCCTTATCGGCAAGCGATCCGGGTGAGGATTGCTTCCTTTTGCACGGGTACTTACATGCCAGCGATGGTCAGTGAATTACTGGAGCGAGGAATGGGCATTCCGCGACATCAAATCCGAGGCCTGACCACTTCGGTAACAGAAGGCACGCTGACCGTGTCGCTGTGGGATGGCACAGAGCGCACCATCCCACTGACCGCGGTAGAGCCTTTTACGCGGAACGGGTGCGGTAGTTGCGATGACTACCTCGGCGAGTCGGCTGACCTGGCCGTGGGAGCCGTCGGTGCGCTGCCGGACCACGCCACGCTGATCACGCGCACGCCGGCTGGCGATCTCCTGGTCCACCATGCGCGTAGCTTAGGTCTGCTGGAAACCGTGGCCCAGGTGGACGAAAGAGCGCTGAATGTCGCCAAAGCGGAAAAGGACCGGCGGACACGAGCTCAGGTTTTTGACCATCTGCGCATCCTGATGCTGGATGCCCTGTCTGACCCTAGAAAGCGCGCCCAGGTCAAAGAGCAATTCGTCCGTCTATACGGTACTTCGCAGAGGGGTGCCCCAATGAAGGAGGAGTATCATGTCACTTGTAACGGATGCTAGGAAGCGCGATTTGCCATCGTTCAGCAGGGAATTGAATGTCATGGCCCACGTGGTTGATGCCAGCGACCGCGATCTGCGATCCGTCAGCACAGAACTAAGACGAAGCATGGCCAGAGGGCCAGTGGTCATGCGCAAGGTGGCCCATCTGCATGGCCTGGTTGCCGGTATCAAGAGCGGCGAAGTAGCCATCGAAGGGGATAGCGGCGACTACCTGGGCGTCCTGAACGATGGCGCGACCATCCATGTGACGGGCAATGCTGGCCGCTATCTGGCCGACAACATGACGCGGGGCATGGTCATCGTCGAAGGCAATGCTAGCTACGGCGCTGCTCCCTACTGCTACGGTGGCACTGTCGTGGTCAAAGGGAACGCTGGCGATTTTACCGCCGTGATGAACAAGGGCGCTACGATCATCATCGGGGGGAATGTAGGCGACGACGTAGCCACGTACATGCTGGCTGGAGAAGTGGTTATCGTGGGCAATGCGGGCAAGAATCTGGGCAATTATCTTATCCGTGGGAACATCTACATCGGAGGGGAATGGGCAAACCTGGGGCACAATACCCGGCTGGAGCCAATGACTGAGGCCGATCAGGCCAAGCTACGTGGCTACTTTGATGAATATGGCATCGAGGCTGACCCGGAAACCTTCCAGAAGATTGGGCGCCTATCGGAGAAGCCCTTCTACAAGGCGAAAGCGCCTGTTCAGCCGGAGGCCCGTTGAGGCAAGGACTGCAGGATGGACTAGAGGAGATATATTATGCCACCGGTTAATGGGACATTTTGTGTCACGGTGATGAAAGACCAATGCATCAATGCCAGGATGCCAGGCAAGTGCGCCACCTGTGTTGAGGTCTGCCCATACGATGTCTATGCCATTGACCAGGCCGGGAAAGTGCATGTCCAGAACTATAACGCCTGCGTGGGCTGTCGCATCTGCGCTGAGTTTTGCCCGGAGGATGCTATCCGCATTAATCCTGCTGAATCGGAGTTCTTGGTGCGCGCCCCGTGGACTTTTCCCCAGGTGGAAGAGATCCACTACAAGGCACAGACCGGGGAGTACATGTTGCGTGGCTTTGGCGCGATGGGGTTTGCTCCCACTTTCGACCAGATCACCGTTGTGCCTTCGCAACTCGCTTCTCCCGCACCTCGTGATAAATACCGCGAGGAATGCAATCTGGAAGTCGTCATCGGAGAGGATACCTGTGAAAACCCTATCCGCTTGCGCTACCCCCTTTTCTTTGCTGCCATGTCCTTTGGCGCTGTATCCCGGGAAGCGAGGATGGCTCTGGCCATCGGCGCCGCCCTGACAGGCATCATGAGCAATACTGGCGAGGGCGGTTTGTTGAAGGACGAGACTTGGTTGATCAAAGGGTATGAGAACGAAGAGCGGACGTTGAGGCGCTGGGAGCCAGGTGGCTACCTGGTTGTCCAGTGGTCTACCGGCCGCTGGGGAGTCTCAGCCGACTATGTCCGCGCTGGCGATGCGGTGGAGATCAAGATCGGTCAGGGGGCCAAACCCGGTATGGGCGGCCACCTGCTGGGGGCGAAGGTCACCGCTGAGATAGCTGCTGTGCGTGGTGTCCCCGTCGGCAGCGATGCTCTTTCCCCCTGCCGTTACTACGATGTGCAGGACTTGGAGGACATGAAGCGCATGGTTGCCTTCCTGCGCGATGTGACCAACTATAGAGTGCCTATCTTCTTCAAACTCGGCCCCAGCCGCCCTTACGAAGACGTCAGGGCCTGCATTGAAGCTGGTGCAGATGCCATCTCCATTGACGGGCTCGTGGGCGGCACAGGCGCTTCGCCAGCTATTGTCACCCAGGGTGTGGGTATCCCAACTCTGGCCTTGATCCCGCCGGCAGTGCGGGCCCTGAAGGAAATGGGCGTCCATCACAAGGTCAAGCTCTTCATTCTGGGTGGTATCCGCAATGGCTTGGATGCTTATAAAGCGATAGCTATGGGCGCTGACGCCGTTGGCTTTGGTGCGGCAGCAGAGATTGCGATGGGCTGCCGGGCTTGCATGGCCTGCCACACCGGTCGCTGCGCCTACGGCATCACCTCCCAAGACCCGGAACTCCGTGCCCGGCTCAACCCCGAGGAAGCAGGCCAGCGCCTGGCCAATTTCATAAAGGCCACGGCTGAGGAAATCAAAATCTTGGCCATGCTTTCCGGCCACGATGACATCAGGAACCTAAGTGAAGAGGACCTGCGGGCCATGGACTTGAACACCGCAGCCATCAGTGGCCTGAAGCTCATCGGTTATGAGAGGAGATTGCCCTGGTGGGAAGATGAACGAGAAAAGCAACCGCATCCCGCATGAGGATGCTTCTCGTCTGAACAGGAGGTAGTGGAGAAATGTCGGCGATCACGTTTGACTCTGCAGTCATGAAGCGCATGGTGGAACATGCGGTGGATTTCAGCACCCAGAAAGTAGGTCACAAGAGCCGGGAACAGACCCTAGAGGCCCTGCAACAGGGAGATTGCACGGTCTGCGAATACCTGCGCTATGGCCTGGCCCAAGAGGTGGCTAAATATCTGGGCTCGGTGGATCATACCGTCAAAGCTGTGTACGTCTACGAGCCCGAATACGCAACCGCTGGGGATGGGTCTGTGCCGGACCGCTCTAACCTCTCGCCCGGCATCAGCATGATCATCTGGGCCAGCCGCAAGAATGCAGCTCTATCGTCGGTCGTGAACTTGATGAGCTCGGCTTTGACTGAAGAGATCAAGCGACTAGCGTGTCCCAAAGCCAATGCGCTTTGCCACATGCTTGATGCCCATGTGGTTGACGATGACGAAGTGTTAGGGCGAACTGGTTATGGCGCGCTGATTGACTCTTTCTACGTACGCCCCATGGAGATCTGGCACAGGTAGTTGTGTTGGTAGGGCATCCGCGCTCAGGTTAGCGCGGATGCCGGTGCGGACTCATTAACATACCAGATCACCCCGAAGGTGCACTGCGGGTGCAGAGCAGACAAGGCGTAAAGGCCATTATGGTTTCTTTGCTACTTACTATGCTATAGGGCCTTAACCAAATGACCGGCGCCTCTGAGGTGCTGGTCACTTGGCTACTTGTCCTGAACTGCTATGCTCTTGCCATCTGTAAGAGCCAGCCTGGTACCCAGAACTTGCCCCAACCCAGAATGCTCAGTGCCGTGGAGAGGAGGAAGATGCCCACACTGATAGCGATGAGGATTCGATCCCGACGCTGGTAGGTGAGCTGGTGCAGCCAGGTGCGGGGCGCTACGCCAAAGGCGCGCAGGTCCATGGCGTCGGCGATTTCCTCGCCCCCGACAATGGCGCTAATCGTGACTGGCACGATCAAGGGGGCAAGCTTGCGAATCTGGCTGACGATCCCACCTTCCAGGCGCTCCAACTCGTAGCCACGCGCTTTCTGTGCATCAAGGGTAATGCCGAAGTCACGGCCCAGGGTAGGGACAAAGCGGAAAGCCAGATCGCTGGCGTAGGCAAATTTATCGGGGAGCCCGAGGCCGCGAAAAGCGACGCCATATAGCCTCGGGTCTACAGTGTAGGGGATGATGATCGCCAGCCCGCTGATAGACAGCATGCGCGCCATCTGGCTGAGACCAAACATGATGCGCTCGGCAGTAACAGGGAAGTTGATCTGGCGTCCGAGAAGGGGGAGGGTGAAAGAGGGGAGGTAGAAGAGCACATGCTCCTCGGTGTAGACGCCGGTCCCCCCTCTTCCGGTCACGAACGCAAGCAAGGTCAAAAAGGCGATGAACCCACCCATCAACATCCACGCCCGCTGGGTTTCCCGGAAGGTAAGCCTGGCCAGTATGAACTGACCCAAGGCCACAGCTAGGAAAAGCAGCATCAGCCGCAGGTCCCAGAACTGGATGATCGAGAACAGCATACACAGCATGAAAATGATGCGCGCCCGCGGATCCAGCTTCTGGATAATGGTATTCCGTTCCCGATACTTCCAGGTGACGAGCATTTAGCGGCCGGCCCTCCGGGCAACAGCAAAGTAAGCGGTAAGCAAGATGGGCAAAAGGATGACCATGTTGAGCATGTTGGGCACCGCAGCAGGCATGAACTCGCCAATGACGGCGGTCATGAGGCTGTAGCCATTGATCCAGATGTCGGCGATAGAAGCGAAACCAATGCCGATGATCGCCCCCAGTGCACCCCATACCTCAGCCGCGGCCGTCTCCAGGCGGAAGCGCTCGAGCAGGAAGCGGCCAGCGATTACCAGCACGCCGGCGATAATTGCTCCCCATGCCCAGAAGCTAAAGTCCTCGATCTCGCCAGTCCAGGGGCCAACGACCTTGGGATTGGCGAACACGAGCCCGGCAAAGATGGCCAACAGGACAATGGTTACAATCAGCAGTGTGTTCAGGCTGCGCTTCTTGTCGGCAAAGAGGAGGATCAAACCAGGAACGAATCCCATCAAGCCATTGCCCATATCCCAGGCTGGATAGACGCCCCAGCCGCTCAGGAAGTCGCCCAAGATGTTGCCAGCCGCACCAGTGAAGAAGCCAACCACCGGGCCAAAAATGTATCCGAAGAAGATTGGGATCACCACTGCTGGGCGCAGAGCTACCTGGCTTACCGACGGCATGGGGACGGCGTTGAAGACCAAGGAGAAGACGCCGTAGAGCGCCGCGCCAAGAGCCATGTACACTACCTGGCGGGTTCCAACTTCCCAGGCTTTATTGGCTGAGGTGGCGAAATAGATGATGAAGATGATCACCGCGGCGATGGCCACAAAGACCGCCCACATGACTCCCCGAAGCACACCCCCTGAAGCGAAGTTAACAAGTAGCATGAGGGCAATGAGGACGGCAAAGATGAGCACCCAATTCAGTATTCTGTTTTGCATTTCAGTTCTCCTTTCTTGTCATAACTTAGACATAGGGCAAAATGGCATTTTGCCCTGCTTTTCAAACAACTCTTAGCCTTGACCCCCGTGACCCTCCCCTCCCACGGGGGGTTCACCACAAACCTCAGAGACAGCGGCCAAAGCTTCGGCT
>Ga0172364_10003954_pt1 | contig 11828 bp, 8 predicted proteins | sample LakKivSesite10cm_FD_114545 | JGI IMG/M metagenome (GOLD analysis project Ga0172364, IMG submission 114545) | Sediment microbial communities from Lake Kivu, Rwanda - Sediment site 10cm | ecosystem: Environmental > Aquatic > Freshwater > Lake > Sediment | place: Rwanda: Western Province, Lake Kivu... | reverse complement strand
GGTCTATTATGCCACCCGGGTCAAAACCCCGCTCCTGCTGCTGCATAACGATAAGGACGGAGCGGTGGTCTTTAACCAGGGAGTTGAGTATTACAACACCCTGCGGCGTCTGAAAAAACCGGTGGTCATGCTGGAGTATGTTGGTGAAAACCACGGCCTCCAGAAGCCGGCCAACCGCAAGGATTATACCTTCAGAATGAAGGAATTCTTTGACCATCACCTGAAAGGTCAGCCAGCGCCAGAGTGGTGGGAAAAAGGAATTCCGTATCTCAAGCTCAAGGATCACCTGAAGGAAAGGGTAAAAGCTCTCCAGGCTGATGCAGCTGGAGAGAAATCTAAACCGGAAGAGAAGCAGAACTTGCGCTGACCATATCATTTAATGAAAATGTTTAAGGGAGATTTACCGGAAAGGGGGAGCGCTGGATGAAAGAAATAAAAAGCCTGAAATATTCTCACTCCAAACTGTCAACCTATGAAGACTGCCCCTTAAAATTCAAGCTGGCTTACCTTGATGAGATAAAGGTCGAAGAGGAAGGCATTGAAGCCTTCCTGGGAAGCAGATTTCACGAAGCCATGGAGAAGCTCTACGGCGAATTGAAATTCAGGACGATGACCCTGGAGGAGGTCAAGGCCTTTTATGAGGAGCAGTGGAAGAAAAATTTCCACGACAGAGTGGTCGTCGTGACCCCGGGCCGCACAGCCGATGATTACTTCCGGCTCGGGCTGAAATTCATCGAGGATTATTACCGGCATTATTATCCTTTCAACCAGAACCGGGTGCTGGGCCTGGAGCAGTTTATTGAGATAGAACTCGAAGGGAAGCGCCGTTATGTTCTTCAGGGATATGTCGACAGAATCGACCTGACGCCGGACGGAGTGATCGAAATTCATGATTACAAGACGAGCAGCTCGCTGCCGGAACAGGCTCAGGCTGACGCCGACCGGCAGCTGGCCCTTTACCAGTTAGGGGTCAAGAAGAAGTGGCCCTGGGCTGAAAAGTTCCGGCTGGTCTGGCATTATGTGGCTTTTGACCTGGAGATTTCATCCACCCGGACGCCAGAAAATCTGGAGGAACTGAAACGGAATGTGGTCGAGGCCATTGAGAGGATTGAGGCTTCCGCCTCCGCCGGAAACTTCCCGCCCAGGGAGAGCCATCTCTGCAGGTGGTGTGCTTTCTGGAATTACTGTCCTCTTAAAAAGCACCAGGCCGGGCTGAAAGAATTGCCCGCCAATGAATACCTGAATGAGGAAGGTGTGGTCCTGGTTAACAAATACATAGAATATTCAAACCAGAAAAAAGAGGCCGAAGCCCAGCTGGAAAAACTGAAAGAAGCCATAATCAAATATGCCGAGAAAAACGGACTTTCCAGAGTCATGGGGAGTGAGTTTCATATTACCCTGAGCAGGCAGGAGAAGTTAAAGATTCCAAATGTTGGTGAGGAGAAAAGAGTACTGCTTGAAAATTTAATAAGAGAGGCCGGGTTATGGGACAGGTTGTCGTCTCTCGACCGGTTTGCCCTGGAAAAAGCCATTAAATCCCGTCAGATTGAAGCCGGGCTGCTGGATAAATTGAAAGAACTGGTGACAAAAGAAATCCAGGTCGCTCTTTACACCGGTAGAAATGAAGGTCCTTCGGATTAGTCCGGCGGAGCGGTGAAGGCCTGCGGTATCCGGTAAGGCGGATGCCGGAAGCTCAGTTCTCGACATCTTATCTGTCCTGAATTTTTGCCCTTTTATATTGCTTCACTCTCGGGTTTTCTGTTTTAATCAGATCAGGCGTGAAGAAATGCCAGACCGGAGTATGTAAAACAAAATTATTTATTTTAGGCTATTTCCGCAAATCTGGCCCTGGTCGTTATCAATCGTTATTTAAGATTCATAAATGGTGAGGGCAGGGAGGATAGATTGGAACAGGTGTATTTCAGAAGGTGCGACTGCTTTATTTCCGGAAAACCTGAATCAATATTTAAAACAATGACCGGGAGAGAAAGATTAACAATTGCCCCGCTGGTCAGCTGTCCGGAAGGCATCTTATAAAGATGCTATCGATGAAAATTTGCTCCCGCCTTTAGAAATTTTTGTTAGCGCAGAAAAATCGACCGGATCATAAATTCCAGAAGACTTATCTCAGCTGAGCTTTTCTGGCTCCGCCGGGAAGACGAGAGAAAGCAGGTCATAGGGGGTTTTAAGAAGGACACTGGCGCCGCTTTTAAGAAGCTCTTCTTTGTCCCTGAAGCCCCACAATGCTCCGGCGGCCAGAAGACCGCCGGCCCTGGCCGTTTCCATGTCGACCGAGGTGTCGCCGACATAGACGACTTCTGACGGCTTCAGTCCGAGCTCCCGCAATACCTGATAAAGTGGAGCCGGGTCGGGCTTGACGGGGGTTCCGGGTCTGGCTCCCAGGATGGCATCAAATTCGAAGGGAAGGAGTTCTCTGGTCATGCGGACGGTGAATTCGTGCGATTTGTTGGAGAGAACAGCCAGCTTCAAGCCGCCGTCTTTCAATCTGGCCAGGACTTCAAGAATACCTTCGTAAGGGCGGGAATGCTGTTTGTAGGTGATGGCATATTCCCGGCGGTACTCCTGGATAAGGTCCTGAATGGCCTGCGCGTCATCGGCTATTTCCGGAACAGCTCTTTTGACCAGAACCTCCATCCCGTCGCCGACCATCAGCTTGCATTCCTCTTCTGAGTATTGACGACAACCGCGCCGGGCCAGGACCAGGTTCAGGGTGCTGGTGATGTCCTTGATGGTGTCGAGAAGAGTTCCGTCTAAATCGAAGATGACGCCTTTGAATTTCATGAGCAGTAATTTTACAGGCTGCCCGGAGATTCGTCAACGCGCTCCGGGAACTTGTAAAGTTATCTTAAGCGCGGTCAGAAGATTTCCTGAAAATTCAATCCCGTGCTTCTGATTGATCCCGACGAATGTCAGGCCGGCGCTTGATCTCCTGGTTCTGGCTGGAGCTCAGAGAATCTTCAGGTCAAGAATCCTGTCCAGGCGGAAGCATCGTTTTTCTTTCCGGAGCAGACAATGAGCCACCAGGGCTTCAAAGTCCCGTCCCCGGTATTCCCTCCTTCCCAGGGAAATGGGTTTAACCCGACGCCGGCTCCTGGTGTCGTCGGGCTTGAGGTAGGTTATTTCCAGCAGCCTTTCCTTTTTGATTGCTTCTTTGATTCTCTCCCTTTTTACGTCAAGCGGCAGATGTTCTTCAGCCTTCCGGTATTGAAACTGGGTCAGGAAGCGGACCACGCGGTAGTCCATCATGATATGACCCTTTTTGATTGGTTTTTTGAGCACCAGCCCCTGAAAGCTGGTGCAGCGGCTGAGGGCCACATAAACCTGTCCGGGGGCAAATGTCCCGCGCCCGATGTCCACCACCACCCGGTCGAAGGTCTTACCCTGACTCTTATGAATGGTGACCGCCCAGGCCAGGCGCAGCGGGTACTGGGTGAAGGTTCCGGTGACGCGGCTGATGATTTTGTTTTTCTTCCGGTCATAGTCGTATTCAAAGATTTCCCACTCGTGGGGAAGGACATCGACCAGCGAGCCGTTCAGCAGCCGGACCATGACCACGTCCGGCTTATCCTCGGCTTCGATTATTTCTTCCACCCGGCCGATGCTACCATTGACCCAGCGGTCGAAGGCATCGTTGTTGAGGAGCATGACCTGGGCTCCCTCCTTGAGGGCCAGAATTCTGGCGGCTGGCAGACTGTCCTGGTCAAAGTTGCCCGAGATGTGGCCCATGTAGCGACGCCCATGTCCCGGCAGCTTTTCCAGCTTTTCTTCGTTGAGGCGGTCGGCGGCTTCATTGGTGCTGGTCAGGGTGATATAGAACCTGTCTTCTGGCGGCACAAAATCGGGCAGGCAACGGGCGTTGAGCCTGGCCAGCTGCTCGTCGCTTATCGACCGGTTGCGGATGGCGTTCAGAAGTTCCAGGAAATCTTCCTCTTTCTGCCGGAAAACTTTTTCCAGTTCGACAAATTCCAGCTCAAAGTTGGGGTCGTTGAACGCCCGGGCCGAGAAAAAGTAAGGCGATTCATAGTGAAGGCTGAAGGCCGGTCGTTCACTGTTGGTGACCACCGGCGGCAGCTGGTAGAGGTCGCCGATCAGAATCATCTGCAGGCCGCCGAACGGCAGTTCCGGGAATTCGCGGTTTATCCGCAGAGCCCGGTCGACGCAGTCGAGCAGGTCGGCCCGGACCATTGAGATTTCGTCAATGATTATGGCCTCCAGATTTTTGATGAGCGACCGCTTTCCGGCCGCAAGTTTTTTTACCCGGTCGAGGGTTATATCCGGACGGAAGCCAAAGAAGGAGTGGATTGTCTGACCGCTGACATTCAGGGCAGCTACTCCGGTCGGAGCCAGAACGACGACCTTCTTCTTGGTGTTGTGGCGAAAATAATCAAGCAGGGTTGATTTGCCGGTGCCGGCCCGCCCGGTTATGAAAACGGACTTATTGGTGTTTTCCAGAAGGTCGAGAGTCCTCTGGAATTCCGGGGTGAATTCCAGGGCCGGTTTTTCCGGCTTTTGGCTGGCGCTGTCAGTCATTGGCTATATTTTTACCATAAAAGCCCCGAGGGTTCATCCCGGTGGTGATAATTGGTTGACAGAAAACGGCCGGAAAAATTCTCATTCCTGAAGAAAAAATACCGGTTTGTTTTCCAGGGGTTTTTCCACTATACTGAAAGCAGCAATCTGTATCTTTTAAGGAGAAATCCATGGAACTTGAACTAAACAAGGAACAGTATGAGAAGCTGCTGGAGCTGGTCTATCTCGGAAACTGGATGGTCAACGCCTATCGCACCGACGATTATCTGGAAGATTATTCCGACGTGGTTTCTCATATATTCTCCCAGGCCGAAGCGGCTGGCCTGGAAGGCAAGGCGGTCAGGGATGAAACCGAGGGTAAGTACCTGCCTTCCTTTGATTTTGAAGAGAGCATGCACGATTTTATCAGCGATTACGACGGCTTCTGCTTCTGGGAGGAGCTGATCAACCGCCTGGCCGAGCGGGATGCCCTGAAAGAGTACGGCAGCACCCCGCTTGATAAAATTGACCTGGAAGAATACCTTAACAAGAAGTCCGTCTATCTGCGTCAGTACGAGCGGGAAGTGGAAGAGAACGGCATCCTGAATTTTGAATTCGTCAAGCATTCCTGAAGCAGTTTTCTGCTGTGGCAATCAACAGTTGCCCATTTTTTGTCGGGAATAATTTTTTCTAATCGGGGGCCGGTCTTTCGAGGAGTGGTTTGTCTTGATATCTGGCCAGTCAGTTGCCAGCAGAAAAACCGCCGGTTTGTAGCCTGATTATAATTCTCCGTCTGGCATTTTTCAGTTCCTTAAAGTCAGGAACGGTTTTCCCGTTGCCCGGAGGTTAAATTCAGGTCTATAAAAATATTTTTACTGAGAATCTCTTTCCCCGCGTCAGTTGAAGACTTAATTCGAACTCCCCGGAAAGATTAATATGGCCGCGGGGTTGTTTTCTTTTTGCTGCGGGCTGAACTTTACTTCTGGCTGGCGTCTTTGACACAGCGGAAACCGACGGTGGCATTGCGGTCAAGACCCGGTGATATCAGCAGCAGAGTCTGCTGACGAGCGACCGGCAGCGGTCCGCTTTTCGGGTACCAGATGCTGGCTTCCGGCGAATAGTAGCTTCCGCCCTTGATCATCACGTAAGAATAAACTCCGTTGTCATAGACGTCTGCGGTCAGCTGCCAGACATTTCCCACCAGGTCTTCAACCCCGAAGGGGCTGGCTCCGGCCGGGTGGGCCTCAACGGGAGCTGTCTGCCCGGTCTTATTGTTGCAGCGCAGCGGGTCAAAATCGTTTCCCCACGGATACTGCCGGCCGTCAGTTCCCTGAGCCGCATACTGCCATTCAGCCTCGGTCGGCAGGCGTTTTCCCGCCCAGCGGGCGTAGGCTTCAGCATCCTCCACATTGACCCAGACCACAGGGTGGTTTTCCTGGCCGGCCGGCGGCCTGCCGTTCACCCAGTGCTTGAGGAAGTTGGTCGGGTCTTTTGGCCGGTAGCCGGATTTTTTCAGGAAGATGGCAAACTGAGCGTTGGTCACCGGGTACCTGTCCATGAAAAAGCGCGGCATCATCAGTTTTTCCTGTTCCGCCCTTTCAGGGTAGGGAATAACCGGGTTGGCATCATCCGGGTTGCCCAGTGTTGTGTAAAGGTATTCTCCGGCGGGAATTTCCACCATACCTTCTGGAGCCCGGTCGGCTGGCGGGGTTGGCTTCGCCGGATTGACCAGCCTCGGCAAAGCCACGGGCAGGGCAATTATGGCTTCATCAAGCAGTTCACCCCCGGCTGAAAAGAGCTGGATGACGACCTTCTCGCCCTTCCCCTGGAAAAGCTCCCACAGGGAAAATTCCCTCTCAGACGCCTCAAAAATGGCTGATCTGGCCTGGTAGAGGGGATTTCCCGGGGTAATCACCAATCGTCCGCCTGCGGGCTTTTCAGTCAGTTTTATGGCCATTCTGTCCCTGTGTCTCTGAGCTCTGATGATTTCCGGGAGGGCGGCCAGGCAGTCGACACTGCCCTCCAGGCGGGTATCCAGATGGTGCCGGCTGAAGGCCTCGAGCTCGGCCGGAAGGTAAAGGCGGTCGCCGACCTTTTCCGGTTTAAGTTCCTCATGCCGCCAGAGACTTATGAAATGATAGCCGCGTTTCTCCCTGACCGGTATGAGCGGCCCGCGATAACCCTCGGTCCTCAGGCTGAAAACAGTAAAAATGACCTTGTTTCGAGCCGGCCAGCAGTTGGCCCAGATTCCGTCCTCAAGCGTCGGGTAGAGCGGAATCCAGTCCTGACTTATGAAAGCTGAATGGTTTTCTCTCAGGATTTTGAGCGTCCGGCCGAGATGGAACAGGTCTTCTTCTATCGTTTCCGGACGCCCCGGACGCATGGTGTTTATTTCACTTCCGTAACCGTTAAAGAAGGCTACCGAGGCCTCGCGACGGAAACGTCCTTCTCCGAGCTGGATCACCCGGAAGATAGCGTTATCCGGCTTGATGAACTTGTTGGTGTTGAACGGCGGCGGGAGGTAAAGGGCGTCATGGACTCTTCCGGTGACGATTCCCGGCATGTCTTTGGGCACAGCCATGCCCTCGCTGTACATGATGATGCCCGGTTTCACCCGGTCGGCCATGGCCTGGAATTCGCGGCTTGATTCCCCCCAGGTGTCGAGGATGACTCCGTCGGCCTCCAGGTCGCGCAGGATGCCCTCCATCGCCTGCAGGTGTTCTTCGCGGCGGGTGCTCTCATCCCAGGGATTGTAGGAGATGAAGTATTTCTTGCCCTTTTGATGGACGTAGGCCACCTGTTTTTTGAGCTCAGAGAGTCCGCCGGGCAGGTCGCGGTACATGTCCCACTGGTTGCGCTGATCGAGTCCGAGTCGTGGCCAGGTCGGCCAGAGGGAGTAAATGTCCACTCCGCCTGTAAGCCGGTCCCAGGCCTGCAAATTTTCGTAAAAGGTGTATTTCTGCTGTTGGCGGTCGTAGTAGGTGTGGTCCCAGGCGAACTGAAGCAGCATCAGGTACGCCTTCCTGACCCAGGCCAGGTCCTGACGCTCATAAAGGCTGGGGTCGAATTTTTCCAGGTCGTAAAGGTAGCGCTGTCTGAACATCATCCGCAGGCCGCCGAACCAGGGCTCGGGCGGGAAGAGAAGTTCGGAGGCGGGGCCGGAATGCAGCCCGGCTGGAGCCGGATGGACATCAAAGTGCAGATTGTACTCCAGCCAGCCGCCCGGTTCCAGGGTAGCCGCCCAGCGCCTGATTTCGGCTTTTTCACTGCGGTCTCGGCGGGCGAGAGAGGTCAGATAGAGGTCTTCGGCCACTTTAAGGTCGCAGAACCCGAGATGCCAGGCATTGTCTGGAAGCAGTATGCCGAGCGGTTTTTTCCCGGGGCGATAGAGCAGCGTCCGGCTCAGGTAGTGAGGCCATTTATTGGGCAGGCCGGCAGTGATGTAGACCCGGTCGGGACCTTCAGCCAGCGGAACCAGGTTTTCAACTTTTTCCTTTTCCCGGCCGGTGTTTTCGAGCCTGAGGGTCAGGCTCAGGCCAGGATAGACTGATTCTTTCCGGTTGATTGTCGCCCGGAGCTTATCGCCCAGCTTAAAGTTGAAGTCCGGGGAGGTTGAATTATCGGAGCTAAAAGTGACCGTGATTTCTTTTCCGCCCTCGGGACGGACTTCGGCCGCCGAAAAAATTTTTTCCGAAAGAAGAAGACTGAAGAGCGGCAGAGAAGAAGCTGGTATTATTTCCCGGCCGTCGGCCAGCTTCAAGCTCCTGATGACCAGGCCGTCCTTCGGGCTGAGGCCCAGAGTTATCTGTTTTAATTCGGGTTGAGCGGTGGTTTGAGCAGAGGCCTTAACTGCGGCAGACGCGAAAATAATAAGACTAAAAAAAATTATCAGTGGCCAGACAAAAATAGCGGGAAACTGCCTTCCGGAAAGATTATGTCGGCAGTTGGGGTTCTTGGGCGTTAAACAAGAATTAACCGCTTTTTCAACCATGAAATAATTAAGCCCTTTTCGCAGAAGACGGGGACTGCCGGGCAGTTGATGAGAACTGCCCGTGGATGCCAATGTCTTTCCGGTCCGTTTACTCATCTGAACCGGGCCCGATGTCTTTTTGAAAGATAAACAGATAACCGTCCTGTTGTTTGAAAAATTCTCACCATATGATCCTTCCATCTCTCACCTCATTCGCCTTAATTTTCCTTGATTTCAGGTTTGAAAACAACCATCAAGACTCAGGGTGTATGGTTGATTGCTCTTTAGCCGGGGCTGGTCGGTTGCCCCACTCGCTTTAAGGTCGGGTAAAAACAGAGGCCTGCTATTGACTGCTGTTGCCGTCTCCTATTTGTCCCGGGGCTCATCTGGACTCACCTGATCCGAGCCCGGGTCGGTTTTTCACGCGGTTGACTGACCTTTGCGGGCGGGGGATAATATGTAGAAATTATGGTGGAGGCTGAGTATGGTTAAGAACCTGAAAACCGAGGTGCTGATAATCGGCGCCGGGCCAGCCGGTCTGACCGCCGCCCTTTATGTGGCCAGGGCGGGAAGAAAAGCCCTGGTTCTGGAGGGCAGGAACCCATCGCGGATGGCCATCGGCTATGAAATAGAAAATTATCCCGGCTTCCTGAGCATTAACAGCCGGGAGCTGCTGAACAGGTTTCTGGAGCAAGCCAGACATCACGGGGCTGAAATCCTGAAGGAGGATGCCCTGGCTCTGGCCCTCGAAGGTCAGCCCAAATACGTAACTACCAGGAGTGCGTTCATTGAAGCCAGAGCAGTGATCATCGCCACCGGAAAGCCCTTCAACAAAGAAAGGATAATCCCCGGGGAGGAAGAACTCACCGGGCGCGGGGTTAGCTACTGCGCTACCTGCGACGGTCCGCTTTACCGCGGACGCGAGGTTCTGGCCTACGGACTTTCGGAAGAAGCCCTCGACGAGGTTCTGGAGCTGGAACAGATGGGCTGCCGGGTCAGGCTGGTAACCGGAAGAATAATAAAGCCGGAACATGAAGCAGGACTGGACAAGCTGAGAAGCCGGGGCATAAAAGTCCTGGCGAATTATGAACTCAAGGCGATAACAGGGGAGAAGAGGGTGGAAAAGGTGGTGGTGGAGAAGGACGGTCAGCAGGAAGAAATCACGGCTTCGGCCGTTTTCATTTTCAGGGAAATTCCCTCAACCGCTCTGTTTGCCAGAGCCGGGTTGCAGCTCGACCAGAAGCAGTGTCTGCTCGTTGACCGCAATCAGAAAACTAACCTGGAGGGAGTGTTTGCGGCCGGCGACGTGACCTGCGGCAGCCTGCAGGTTGCTTCTGCCGTGGGTGAGGGCTGTGTCGCGGCCATGCAGGCTCTGGCTTACCTCAGGAAATAGCTATTCCGGAGCTCTGTGTCCCGTCCGCTGGATGATACCGCTTCTATGAATTGCGGCCGCCAGACATAACAGCATCCGTTCCGGCGGTGTCGATTCCGGGGTTTTCTCAAATCTCGCCACAATAAATTTATCTTTTTCGAGTGGCGCAAATTAACGGTCACTGCTCTTTTCTGTTTTCGCATTCAGAGGTATTAAGATGCCGGCTCCTCTTAGTTTATTTTTACTTCTTATGGCTCGGGGGCAGAGGCTGATATAAGTACTGTTTTATCTGTTTAGGATTGTCCCGGTCAGAGTCAGAACGGGCCCGAAAATTTATGAGGATTAAAGCGGGAGGGGACAAAAAATTTATTGCGGTGTCATCCGGAATGATAATTAAGAATTAAGATCCGGATAGCTTTTGCCGGGGATTGCTCCCTCTAAACTTTCCGGCCGTTTTTCCTCGGACGGTGCAGACGGAAGGTTATATTCTTGTGGCGGTCGATGACCACATGGCCGCCGATGGGTACGGCCATCAGGTCGTCAGGAATATTATGGCCGAAGTTAGACACGGCCAGAATGGGCAGCGGATTTCCCCGCAGCTCCCTCTTCCTGATTATGTCTCGCAGATAATTCCTTACAAACCGCAGCTGCTCCCTCTGAATCATCCGGTAGTTTCCGTTTCTGCTGTAATAGGCCAGAGAGCCGATGACCAGGCCGCGGATTTCGTTGAAGACCCTGTGCCGGCGCAGAGCGGCCAGCAACCGGTGCAGATCCTCAACATCAATCTGGACGTCCTCGAAAAACAGGACGTATCTTTTCCAGTTGTAGGTTGGCGGGTTTTTGCGGTTCAGGTAGTTGACAAAGGTCGACAGATTTCCTCCCAGGGGGATGCCCGAAAGTCTTCTTTTTGGCGGCGGGGTCAGCCAGAGCATACCGTGGTAGGTAACCGGTTCGTCAAACAGCAGAGAAGCCATCTTCTTAAAATTTCCGGGACCGAGGCGCAGGGTGGGGAAGTAGACGGCCGGAATTCGGGTATGGTAATGGATATCGTTCAGAAGAAACGTAAAATCGGAAAACCCCATAAAAATCGGCTTCCGCTTCTTTATCACCTGGTAGTCTTTCTGGTCTAACCTGAACAGGATGTCCTCGGCTCCGGTGCCGCCGGCCGCCGATAGAATCAGGTCTGACTCCCGGATGGCTTTCTTGAAAACTTCGGCCCGGGCTTCAATCGGAGCGGTAACGTGGTCTATCAGCTGGTCGCTGGAGAACAGATGAGGGCTGATCTCGATTTCAACCGGGCCCAGGATTTTCTTCAACCGGCGGATGGTCTTGTTGACCAGACCTTTCTCACACAGAGGCAAATTGGTGGATGGGGCGATAAAACTTATCTTTCTTATTTGAAACCCATTCATTGCGGGAAATATCCTTACCTGTCGTTTGGTTAATAAAGACTAACAAAAATGAAACGCTTTGGCAAGATTCTGCGAAAAAAATCTGGAAAATCTGGCTCTGGGCGTTAAGTAATTGATAATTAATAATTTAGGACGCCTGAAAGCTCTCCAGCAGCGGTCCGAGCTCCGATTGCCTGATTTTCTTAAGCGCCCATAACTCAATCTGCCTGATGCGCTCGCGGGTCAGTTTGAAGTGGCGGCCGATTTCTTCCAGGGTGTACTCGCGCCCCTCTTCCAGGCCGTACCTCATGCTCAGGATGGCTTTTTCCCGGTCAGAGAGAAGTTCTAAGGCCCTTTTCAACTGGTCCTTGAGGCTCTGCAGAATACAGGTATCAGCCGGGTCCTTGACCTTGTCGTCTTCCAGGAAATCTCCAAGCTGGGTGTCGCCGGAATCGTTGACCGGAGTTTCCAGCGAAACCTGGTCCTGGGCGAAGCTCACCATCTCCAGGATCTTGCTGGCCGGAAGATTCATCTTCCGGGCGAGGTCTTTCTCGTCCGGTTCTTT
>Ga0172364_10003951_pt1 | contig 11835 bp, 7 predicted proteins | sample LakKivSesite10cm_FD_114545 | JGI IMG/M metagenome (GOLD analysis project Ga0172364, IMG submission 114545) | Sediment microbial communities from Lake Kivu, Rwanda - Sediment site 10cm | ecosystem: Environmental > Aquatic > Freshwater > Lake > Sediment | place: Rwanda: Western Province, Lake Kivu... | reverse complement strand
GCCGGCTGGAACCGCAACCATAACCTACTGATGTCCTTGCCCGACCACGAGCCTTGCAGATCATAGGGCTCCAGGATGGTCCAGCCCTCGTCGGCTGTCCCGACCTGCACCGAGCCGGTTCCGTGCCGAGAGTCGGTCCAGCCCAGGATGACGGCGCAGTCGACCCCGGTATGGCAGGCCAGGCTGAACCGGTCCCAGGTGTCCCCGTCTATCGCTCCGTTGCCCGGGGTGTGCAGATAGAGCCTGTTCGTCGTGCCCGAGTCGGACCGCACCGTCCCCTCGAACATCCCGCCGATGGAATCGGTGAAGGCCGTCTGGTAGCCCCAGAGGCTGTCGACGTCGGCTGTCTTCCACGCCGGAGGGCTGGTCGTGGCTTCGGTCATGTCCCAGGGCGCGTCGAGCACCGCCGTGGAGTAGTCCCTCGGCTCTATCAGGAACAGCGCCGTAGTCGTGTTGTCCAGCGTGTCAGGCTCGTCGGGCACCGAGGCGACGTCTATCCGCATCCGGCATGCCCCGGGGACCACCGGCACCCATCTGAACTCCGCCGTGGCTTCATCCGTCTCGTAGCCCTGAAGCGACAGCCCGTCGAACGACAGCGTGTCCCTGCCGATCACCACAGGGATCTCCTCCGTGGTGTTCGTAAGGCTGACAGGGACCTCCTCGGCACCCTCCGTGCCCATGTTGTAGACCGCTGCAAGGACGATGACGGTATCCCCCACCGTGAACCCGAAGTCGTGCCCCGGAGCCACCGGCCCGGTGCCTGCCGTGATGTCCGGCCGGGTGATCCTCAGGTCCGCGTCGACATGCGACGGGATGAACTCCAGCAGCCTGCCCTGCCCGGCCTCCAGGGTGTCCCCGAAGGCGAAGAGCTGGTCGTCCAGCGTCTCCCTGGGAACGATGAAGCGCCTCGAGTGATCCAGCGCGTACATCGACGGGAAGTCCAGGCTGTCGTGGCATGCACTCAGCCAGAACACGTGCGACGAGTCGCGGCAGCACCGGTTCAGGTAGTACAGGTAGTACCGCGTCTCCGTGCCGTCCGTGAAGATCCTGCATTGCGGACCTGCCCAGCACGTGTCGGGCCAGTCGATCTCCACTGCATCGGGATGCCCCGTCCCTTCCAGCCACCACAGGCCGGACAGCTCCGGGGCCATCCAGGCTATCTCCCCCAGGGTCTCCCGCATGCTGTCCCAGAGGCGCCCGTACGGCGCGAACTTCCACTCAAGGTAGTCCTGCTGAGCTCTGGCTCCCGAAGTGGTGGGCCTGCCATCCAGATGAAACAGAGGATCGAAGCCCGGCCGGAACGGCGGGAGGCTGTCTGGCGGAGCGTAGTAGAAGTCGTCGGTCGGCCTCTCACCGTAGACCCACTCCTCGTAGGGGGCGTCGTAGGGGATGAGATCCTCGTCCAGAAGGCCTGCGTAGTACTTACCGGGGGGCTCGGGATACCCCCTGATGCTGTACGGGAAGATGCCCTTCGCCTGCCTCATCAGGGCGTCGTTGCAGAGCATCCGGAACTCCGATGGAGAGGGAAGGCGATATGTGTAGCTGTGGTAGTCCATGACGGGAATCGTGTCCGGAGGGAAAGGGGGAGAAACGGCCTCCCTGCCCCAGACAAGAGTATCGCCGCACGCCCCGAATGCCTGGGGATGGTAATGGACAGGTAAGTGGTCTTCCAGGGCAGCCACCACTATCGTTGAGTCCAGCCCCTCCTCGTAATGCTCCAGCATCCAGGTGTGGAGTTCATCGCCGAGAGACGAACAACCCAGGGAATCCTCCCAGGCCGTTCCGACCTGTCTGAATGGGTATGCATTGTAGCCGAGGATCCTCGGAGCATTCGATGCCGGAGTCGGAGGCGAAGGCAGCGGGAATCCCAGGTACTGCGTCGCCATGTATGCCCTGACCGAATTGGCCTGGGTATGGAAGGTCGGCGCGAGGGAGTAGTCCTTGGTCTGATAGCCTGCCCAGGAGCCTATCCGGTGCATGGCGCTGAATGTGATCGAGATCGGATGGTCCTCGCCACGGTCCCGGGCGACGTGCGTCAGCCATGACCAGCTGCTCGTCGTCCCGACCTCCGCCATAGACGTGTCCTGAGTGAACACGCTCGGGAAGTAACCGTCGTAGGCAAAGGCCGCATCGGTCATCCAGCGGCGCTGATACGCCGGGGCCTCGTTCCAGATGTCGTAGTACCAGAGCGTCTCCCAGCCATCCTCATACTTGATCAGAGAGTCGCACCATGCTGCCATCATCGAGTCCATCCGGACAGGACCGAGGGAGTCCAGGATGGCCTCACCTGCCGTGTCCGTATGGATGAACGCCGACGAGTCGGAGATCGCAGCGTCGAAGTACCTCGCCCAGCTGTCGTTGCACAGGATGTTGCCGAACTCGCCGAGCCAGGGGATCGAAGCGGTAGCCCACATCCCCGTGCTGTCGCAGAGAGCCATGGCGCTCCGCATCTGAGGATATGATGGCCACTCCTCGAGCCACACCCCGTCGAAGTAGTGCCAGTTGAGAAGGCAGAGGGTCTCCATCGAGATGTCGTAGAGGCCGTCACTCTGGCCGGCCTTCATCGCGATTACTGGAATGGCATTCGAGGCAGGCTGAGAGAAGCATGGCCATGCCAGAATGAGCAGAAGGGCAGGCAGGGCCGGCTTCATGGCATGACTCCCTTCAAGGGGCGGCCATATTATTCTCCAGATTCACTATCAAGCAGCGATAGTTGGATGTCAAGTTTCCTGAAGGCACACCCGGAAGGTCATCAGGAGCGCCTTCTGCACGGCCTTGCTCCCCTCAGCTCCCTCCCCGCAACCATCCTCTTCTTCCAGTGATCCCCCAGGGCAGCGATCTCCTCGAGCTTCTCCTTCGGCAAATTCAGCAGTGACAGCCCGTTACATCATGCGAAGCAGGATTTGACCGCGTCGCCAGTTGTTCCGTCCGATGGAACAACGAGAGACATCACCCGATCCCGGCTAATACTGATCGAGAAACGACTGTCGAGCAGCATCAGAGGGTAGTCAAGGAAGTCAGCAAGAGACAATCACCTGCGGCGTCCCTTGGGCCGCCTTTGACATGGCGCTTCCTGCGTGCGCTTCGCTCACTGCCTGCACGAACGCCCCGGCATTTCCGCCTTGGACAAAAGGTTCTATCTTACATTTGTCAGACTGACGGAGGACCGGTCATGAAGAGGCTCTTCTGTGGTTTAGCTTCCTGCGCTGCGATGTTCGGGTACGTTCGTGCATGGCTGGTCCTGGCCGGATCGAGGAGCGAGAGTCCCGAGATATTCGGACGCTACTCGCTCCCGCTTTTCGTCCTGGTACTGGTTTCGGCCCTCCCGGTTGCTGGTGCGGTACTCTGGCTCGGGCTGGCTCGCGGGCGGGTCGTGTCCATCCTGGAGAGGTTCCTCCACCGTCTGTCTACGATGGGGTCTCTCCTCGAGTGGCTTGCCTTCCTCGGGATCCCCGCCATCCTGCTCCTCCACTTCACAGGTTCGGCGCTCATACCTCTGGCCGGCGACGATGGCTTCGCAGAAGGGCTCGTGATCCTGATCCTGGCGGTTGTCTCCGGGGGCATCGCGGCGGCCGGGCCGGGGCGTGCGCGCCTCTTCGGCGGACGCGCATGCATGTCGATATGCTCAGTGCTGCTCGGGGTCCTCCTGCTGGAGATCGCCCTCGCATCCTGACGCCCGCCCGGATATTCCATCCTGCTCTGGACCTTCGCCCCAACATCCGGCTCCAGATCCAGAACGGCGACCTTCCCGGAGTGTCGAGGACCGGGGTCTTCTCGACCAACCGTTGGGGCATGCGGGGGGAGGAACCACCTGAAGACTGGCGGGAGTGGCAGACCATCGTATGCGTTGGCGGGAGCACCACCAGGTGCTGCATCCTCGACGACGAGAGGACCTGGCCGTGGCTCCTCCAGGAAGACCTCAGGCGCGTGAATCCGAGAACCTGGGTAGGCAACGCCGGTGTCCCAGGACACAGTACCGTTGCACACGTCGTGTTGATGCAGGAGGTCATCCCCAGGATCGAGCCCGACTTCGTGATCTTCCTCATCGGACTCAACGAGAGGGGCAACTTCGACCTGGAGCCTGCCTCCACCACACGGGCATACAGGCATCACGATCAGGAGATGTGGACCTGGATCTTCCGCCACAGCAGGATCGTCCAGACCGCCTACTACCTCAGGAAGGCCTACATCGACAAGGTCCCCGTTGTAGGCAACTCCTGGCCCTTCCGGATGGATACCGAACCGCTTCCGGAACCTGAACTGACACTGCCTTCCGACCTGCACGACCTCCTCATCGACCCCGACCTGACGAAGTCGAACGTCCGCCGCATGATCGAGCTTGCCAGGGAGAACGGCGCCGTCCCCATCATCCTCACACAGCCCCTGCTCTACGAGGACACCCCACGCTGGCGCTCTATCCTGGACAACAACATCCATCCCCGGGACGGGTGCATCTCAGCGGCGACCCTGGCCCGCCTGGTCAACATGGTCAACCAGGACATCATCGACGTCTGCGTCGAAGAGGGTGCGGACTACTACGACCTCTCGTCGGCGATTCCTCACAGCGAGGATCTCTACTATGACGGGATCCACTACAGCGAAGCCGGAGCAGCGCTCATCGCGGACAGTGTGAGTGCCTATCTGATCAGAAGAGGCTTCATCCATGACATCCCGTGAAAGGCATGCATCAGGTCTGCACATCATGGGGGTGAGAGGAGGAGAGAGATGGGTCGGCTTCGCAGTCTGTTGTCGGCATCAACAGCACTGGCGCTGACGATCTCCTGCGGCAAGAGCCCGGTGGGGCCGGGCCTCACTCCTTCCGATCTGTCGGTGGAGTTCACCGGGGACTCCTCCAAGGTCTGCGACCGTGCCCCTTCGCCCTGCGCGTGTGTGCCCGGATTCGCCGTGCCGGGCTCGGCTCCGACCGCCTCGGCCCTCGATGCGGCGTTCGTCGCGTGCCGGGGACCGAACGATGTCGAGGCTGTCGAGACCTCGAACAACATCCTCGCGGGTGATGCCGATGCAGGAGCCATCCCCGACTAGCTCTGCGCCCTGCCGGATGGTCACTACGTGTGCGTGGCCTGCGCAGGCGCGGACTCCGTCTTCACGGTGCGGACGGACGATTGGACGGTCGTGGGGACCGTGGGCGTTGGAGCCGAGCCCTACGGCATCTGCGTCCTGCCCTCGGGCGACAGGCTGTATGTGACGAACTCGGGGGACGGGACGGTCTCGGTCATCGAGTAGGCTCCCGGGCGGACGGCAGAGGCGCCGGCCGGCCTACTCCGCCAGATGAGCCATCGCCACGATCCCGTCCAGAGAACTCACGGCCTGCTGAGCCGAGGCAGCGGGAGCGAGGCAGTACATCAGCACCGAGTAGCCATTCCTGAACGAGGCATAGGCTCGGCCGACTCCCAGGACATCCCCGGCCTCGTTGATCACGTTGAAGTTCGCCCTCACCAGAAGGCCGAGCGACCCGGTATTCCTGTGCTCCGACAACTGGCTTCCCTCCGTCCAGGTGGGAACGCCGACCTGCAGGCGGCCGCCGAGGTCGGCCGACAGGACGGAGGGCAGACGGGTCTGGATCCAGGACGCCTGGGCCTCTCCCAGGGGGATCTCCTCCTGCCAGTAGAACACATGGTACTCTATCCCCTTGGAAGATGGCGAGCTGGCTATCGAGCCCGACTCCGCGTCCAGGGTCCCGGCCACCGGCAGGGCCATCTCCGCAGGGAGCCACTCGAAGACGATCCCGGGGTATGAGAGGGTGTAGGACTGGCTTCCTTCCGAAGCCCAGGCGACTGCCATCGCCCCGGCAAGCAGGACCGCAAAGGCTCTCATCAGGCCTCCCATGCGTTGGACGCTATCAGACAGGTGCTTAGAATAGGCGCAGTTGCCTTCCTGTCAACCCTGGAAAGGCCGTCTTGTCTGCAGGACCGAAGATAGTGGCGGTAGAGGATGATCCGGCGCTCGCCTCGCTCCTCGTCGAGTACCTCTCGGGGCACGGCTTCTCCGTCGAGGTTCTACCCCGGGCGGCCGAGGCGGTTCGGAAGATCACGGCCCTCCGCCCGGATCTGGTGGTGCTCGACATAATGCTCCCGGACGGCAGTGGTCTGGACATCTGCAGGGACCTGCGCAGGAGCTGGCGCGGCCCCATCCTCTTCCTGACGGCCCTGGGCGAAGACACCGACCAGGTCGTGGGGCTCGAGATAGGAGCGGACGACTACGTGCCGAAGCCCGTCTCTCCGCGCGTTCTGCTCGCCAGGATCAGGGCCCTTCTCCGACGCAACTCCGGCGACGACGCGGCAGAGTCCATCCGCGTCGGCCCGCTCAGGATAGACTATGGGGCAAGGACCGCATCCTGGGAGGACAGGCTCATCGAACTGACGACCACCGAGTTCGATCTCCTCGGCCTGCTCGCCCGCAGGGCCGGAAGGGTCCAGGAGCGAAGTCATCTCGTAGAGGAGCTGCGTGGGATCGACTTCAGCTCCTTCGACCGCTCAGTCGACGTGATCGTCTCCCGGATCAGGAAGAAGCTGGAGGCCGAGGGTGCGGCCGATCTGATAAGGACCGTGCGAGGAGTGGGATACTTGCTCGCGAGCCCGGAGGAGCCCCTGTGAATCGGCTGTTCATGAGGATCTATCTGCCCCTGGCCGTCGTGATCATCGTAGTCGTGGCGATCTCCGCCCTCTTCGTCTTCAGGGTGCTCCCGAGCAGGGCGGAGGAGTATTCCCGCAGGAGACTCCAGGAGTTCAGGGGCAGGATCGAGGCGGTGCCCGATGCGACGCCGGAGCGGGTGATGGCCATGTCGGACTCGATGGGGATGGACGCGAGGATAGTCCTGATGGGTCCCTCGGCCCCGCCATCTCGCCCGCCGGAGCCTGGGCCGGGACGCGTCCTGCTCCCCGGGTTCATTTCCGAAAGAGGCTTCGCAGTCGAGGTGCCCCTGCTTCCGCCAGGCCGCAGGCTCCTCGGCCGCGGTCCGATCTGGATCTTCATAGGAATCCTCCTGGCGGCGGAGGGACTTGTCCTGCTCCTTTCGCTCGGTCCGTTGAGGAAGAGGCTGGGGCAGTTCGAGGCGGCCACCTCGCGGCTCGGCGCGGGTGATCTCGGAGTGAGGGTGCCTGCAAGCGAGGACGGCGACATCCTCGACTCCATGGGGGCCACATTCAACTCCATGGCCGGCAGGATATCCGACCTCGTCAGATCGCACCAGGAGCTCCTGGGCAGTGTCGCCCACGAGATCCGCACGCCCCTGGCGAGGATCAGGTTCGCCCTGGAGCTGATAAGAGAGTCGGGGTCCGTGCCAGACAACCGGATCCAAGCCATGGAAAGGGATCTGACGAGCCTCGACTCTCTCCTGGCGGAGCTCCTTGCATACAATCGCCTGTCGAGGATCGAGACCCTGGATGCTGAGACGGTCGATCTCGCCGCCCTTGCGACGGAGGCGGCATCGGCCGAGAGCTGGAGCAGGCAGGGAGTCTCCTTTGCAGTCGCAGGAGGCGCCACAGTCACCGCCGACCGCAGGATGCTCGGCAGGGCGGTGGCCAATCTGGTCCGCAACGCCTTCAGACACGCCTCTTCGAAGGTGGTTGTCTCGATCGGCTCCTCGGGCGGCGAGACCTGGATCGAGGTAGGGGACGACGGCCAGGGGTTCGGCTCGGACATGAGGGACCGCCTTGGAAGGCCCTTCGCGAAGGGGCCGGGCAGTGCCGGTTCAGGTCTGGGTCTCGCTACCGTCGAGCGGGTTGCTGCGCTCCACGGCGCAAGGGTCGACTACGGCACGGCGCCGGAGGGTGGCGCTTCCGTGCGGATGACCTTCGCCGGGTAGGTCGGGATGCCGAAGGGGCGGGCCCTTCGACCCGCCCCCGACGCTCTCCTTCCGGATGCCCTAGGACTTCTTGCGGCCCCGTGCCCTCCAGTCGACAAGCGGCATGCTGGCTATGAATACGGACGAGTAGGTCCCGGTTATCACGCCGCAGCACATCGTCAGCGCGAAGCGCGAGATGTCTCCGACATTGGCAACGAACAGGGAGAGGGCGGCAAGGAAGACCGTCGTCGACGTGATGATGGTCCGGCTCAGGGTCTCGTTCACCGAGATGTCGACGGTCTCCTCGAATGTCCTGCCCTTCCTCAGCTTCCTGTTCTCGCGGATCCTGTCGAACACCACGATGGTGTCGTTGATCGAGAACCCGATGATGGTCAGCAGGGCCGCGACGATGGTCAGGCTCATCTCGATCCGCACCAGGGCGATGAACCCCAGCGTCACGAGCGTGTCGTGCACCAGGGCGAGCACTGCGGCCAGGCCCCACTTGAAGTGGAACCTGTACCAGATGTAGATGATGATGGCCACCCACGACAGGATGATGGCGTTGGCCGCCTTGGTCCTCAGCTCGGATCCGACTCTGGGGCCAATCTGCTTGATGTAGGAGAGGCCCGATCCCTGCGACTGCTCCATCGGAGTGCAGCCGACTGCCTGCAGCGCCGCATTCACCGAGTCGGCCGACATCGTGCGCGTCCTTACCACGAAGGCGCTGCCCGTCCCCTGGTAGTCCTCCAGCGACTGGGCCTGGACGCCCTGCAATCCCTGGCCGGACAGGGACTGGACGAGATCGTAGACCGAGGAGTGCTGGGTCGTCACGACATTGGTCTCGAGGCCTCCCGTGAAGTCGATGGACATGTTGAAGCCGCCATTGGCGAGGTATGCAACGCCACCCCCGAGGATCACGCAGGTGGAGACGATGTACCAGAGCTTCCTCCTGGAAACGAACGGGTACTTCGTGCCGAGGAAGAACTTCGTGACGCCCAGGTTGATGTCGCTCCTGCTCTTCCTCTTCAGGAGCAGGTCGAACATCGACCTACCGAAGACGAGCGAGCCGAAGAGGCTCGCCAGGATGCCGACGGACAGGGTCACTGCGAATCCCCGGATCGGACCCGTCCCGAACCTGTACAGGACGAGGGCGGTTATCAGAGTCGTCAGGTTGGAGTCGAGGATCGTGGTGAACGCCCTGGCGAAGCCTGCATCGACGGCCGGCCTGATGCCCTTCCCGGTACGCCTCTCCTCACGGATGCGCTCGTAGATGAGCACATTGGCGTCGACGGCCATGCCGATGGTCAGGACGATGCCGGCGAGGCCGGGCAGTGTCAGGGTCGCCCCGAGGCCTGCCACTCCAAGCTGGGCCAGAGGACCCGGGAAGCAGAGGACGGCGAACAGCATGAGCATGCTGAGAATCAGACCGCCGAGGGCGATGAAGCCGCCGGTCCCGTAGTAGATCAGCATGAAGATGCCGACGATCGCGAATGCGATGAGCGCCGCGATGAGCCCGCTGTGCAGGGCATGCTGGCCGAGGCTGGGGCCTATCGTCTGCTCCTCGGCGATTATCAGCCGCGCGGGCAGGGAGCCGGCCTTGAGCACGAGGCGAAGGTCCCTCGCCTCCTCGAGAGTGAAGCCGCCCGAGAGTCGCGTTCCACTGCCGGAGATCCTCTCGCTGATCGTGGCAACGGAATACAGCGTTCCGTCGAGGATGATCCCGACCCTCTCCTGGACATTCTCCCCGGTGATCCTCTCCCAGTTCGACGCTCCCTGCGAATCGAAGTTCAGGATGAGATACGGGGCGTTGCTGAGGCTCTGCTGTCCCCCCATCCGAACGAAGACATCGGTAAGGGAGGCCCCGGTGAGAAGGTAGTAGGGACGGGAGACCGAGATGTTCGAGTCCCACCCGTGAGTCATGTCTCGGGGGACGAGGAAGACCGCAGCGCAGAGGCCTTCGGTGGTATCCATCTCCCACGTGAAGGCGAACTGGAGGTTGCGGGAGGCCAGGATCGAATCGACCGCCGGCTTGCTGATGATCTCCATGAAGCGGTCGCGGTCCTCGCCCGACCTGATCACCCAGTCGCCGGGCATGACGCTGAGGACTCGTCCCACTTCCTGGCTGGCGGAGGTGAATAGGCCCGAGAACAAACCGGTGCCCGCCATTCCGGGCACGGATGCGGGCAGTGAACCACCGGGCAGCTGGGCCGAGAGACCGGTCTCCTGAGCGGCGGAGTCGGTGGAGACGCCCTGCGGCAGCGAGTACCCGGCACCCGTGGACTCGGCGAAGACCGTGCTCGTAGTGTCTGTCTGGGGGGCGTTGGCCGCCATCCAGGAGTCGATCTCGGAGATCACCGGGACGGAGGAGGGTATGCTGACATCCGAATTCGGATACGCGACCAGCTTGAACTCGAGCAGCGCCTGCCTCTCCACTATCGAGCATGCGCGGGCCGGATCCCTCACCCCCGGGAGCTGGACGACGATGCGATCGTTGCCCTGCTTGGTGATCGACGGCTCGGAGACGCCGAACTCGTCTATCCTGTTGCGGATGACTTCCAGGGCCTGGTCGATGGCTTCGCCCGGCTCCATCCCCGGACCCGGGTCGACTATGTAGGAGAGATACATTCCGCCCTGCAGATCGAGACCGAGCCTGAGCGTGCCCTCGCTCCGTGCATATACCGAGCGGTAGTGCGACAGGAGCTGGTCTCCGCCCTCGGTGCGCATCTGACTCAGGAGCTCGCTGAAGTACGGGTTGTCCGTCTCGGGCTGGATGCTCGCCTCTGCCTTGTCCCGCTCGAGTTTGGGGAGCGTGTACCAGCCGATCGTCGGCCAGATCAGGATCAGCGATGCAACCAGAACGCCGATCGAACTCCAGAGGCGCCAGTTGGACTGGGACGACTTCATCCGAGGATCCTCCCTGCAGGTCGGGCTGTCGGTAGCGCGGAAGCGAGCAGCCGCCCATGGCAGACGACCAGATGGCGGGCCCTGCCCGGGGGCCCGACATTGACCGGAGTCAACAGCTTTTGGAGCCGGATCAATACCGCGCCGTAGGCTTCATGTCAACGAAAGCGAAGCCCATCCTAGATCGAGCCGACCTGCCTGAGCTCGAGACGGAGAGGCTGCCCGTCGGGGTAGCCGCAGTAGAAGGTCAGACCCCCGTCAGGCCGCAGGACGGTCGAGTCGTGACGGCATCCCGACGCGGCAAGGGCCCGGGTCAGCAGGAGATTGGCCTGTGCAGGGGTGTAGAGGCTGTCGTTGAGGTCCATCACGAGGATCGTGGTGTCTCCTCTCGTCTGGGGAGGCCTGGGCGCATTCCCGTAGGCCACCAGGCCGCAGAGAGAGTCGATCGACGGCCGGCCGGGAGAGCCGGCGACGGCGACCGGGGCAGGCGGGGGCTTCTTGAAGATCACTATCCCGAGGCCCCCAAGCCCCATCAGCGCAAGCAGAAGGGCGGCGGCGGCGGATGCTTTCACGTCATTCCTCTCTCGAGTGCTGGATCAGCAGCAATTCTCTGGCTATCTTCGCCGCTGGTCAACATCCTCCCTTGGAGGCCGGGATGAATCTGCTCATTGCCGCACTGATGGCGGCTGCACAGGGACAGATCCCGTTTGCGACGATCGACGGCGGGCTGACTGCGTTTCCGGGCCAGGCAGTCAGCGATGTCCTGCCGGGGGGCACCATCGCGTTCGGCTGTTCGGCAGGCGTGGGTCACCGCTCCGAAGGCGGAACGACATGTCTCGCGGAACTCTCGGCCTGCTCCGGGCTCCACGGGGGATTCGAGGCAGGCCTGGAAGTGCCGGTCTGGCTCGCGGACCGGGATCGGTCGGGGCACGCGCTGGGCGACCTCACGCTCTCGGGCAAGTACCTCTACGAGGAGGCGCGCGGCGGAACAGCTCTCTCCTTCACGGGGAGGCTCAGACTGCCGACCGGATCGATCCCCCGCGACAGGGGCTCGGAGGCGGCGGCAGGTTTCTGCACGAGCACCACATACAGGCTCTTTCGCTTCAGCGCCTCGGCCGAGTACGCCCTGG
>Ga0172364_10003946_pt1 | contig 11841 bp, 13 predicted proteins | sample LakKivSesite10cm_FD_114545 | JGI IMG/M metagenome (GOLD analysis project Ga0172364, IMG submission 114545) | Sediment microbial communities from Lake Kivu, Rwanda - Sediment site 10cm | ecosystem: Environmental > Aquatic > Freshwater > Lake > Sediment | place: Rwanda: Western Province, Lake... | reverse complement strand
GGAAGATAAAATTTGTAAGCCCATAAAGAAAGAACGACAATTACTATGATTGTAATTATGCCCCAAATTCTTTTATCGTAAATATAATCCTTTGTTGTAGAGTATTTCCAAGGATTATTTGTCCACTGCTTATGAAATTTAGGTTTGTGATCTCTAAAGGCCATAATTATGTCTGTAGATAGTAGTTTAAAAAGTTTAAGATGAAGCCCCGGGAGGGGATCGCACCCTCGACCTTTTGCTTACTCTAACATTTATGTCGTACGAGGCAAACGCTCTGCTGCTGAGCTACCGAGGCATTAGATTCTTAACTTTAGAAAAGAATATATTCTTCAACTGCTTTAAAACTTATGTTATATGGGAGACTATAAGGCATTATTTGGAGCAGCAAAGAAAGAGTCAGAGCTTGCAGACCATTTGCTATATGTCACATTCCTATTGGTTAAAGAAAATAAGTTCCTGCTTCCAATTCTCGAGCACATAACAAATGCTGCTCAAAAAACACTTCAAGCATTAATTGAACACGAGTATACTTACAAAAGAATATCTCTTTGCCCAACTAATTTTGCAGTTCAAATCTCTCTTTATCGGGAGCAGATTGAGAAAACACACGCACTAGATCCGATTTTCTTTAGGTTGTTAAAGAAATTAATCGAGATACAGAGGTTTGAAAAAGATGCAATTGTCAGATTCAAACGCGGAGATAAATATATCTTGGCGACTGGCGAATATAGCCAAATGACAGTTTTAGATGTAGAAAACATTAAAAAGTTCTTAAACTGTACTAAGAAATTTATAGAGAAGGCAGAGCCAATAGTGATGAAAGATGACTAATCTTGAAGATGCTGAAAAGAAATTAAAGCTTGCAGACTTTCTAATCTCACAAAGCGGAGACGAAATCGCCAGAGGCGCAGTTCAACATATTCTTTTAGCAGCGAATATTGCTGTATCAACTTACTTGAACCTTAATGCAGCAATTAGCCCAATGCTAATTCAAAGCAAGCTTGAAAAATCAGAACACAGAGAAGTTGTTGACTTTGCAAGAAGCTATGTTTCATTGTGGAAGCTTTCAACAAGCCAAAAACCATCAAAAATTGAAATTGGAAATGCTTATAAGAGCGTAAAGTCATTTGTATACTGGGTTAAACAAAATCGAGGATTAGAAATAAATGCCTAGTAAAAAATTAGAACCCAAGAAGTATGTTGTTGACACTTCTGTCATTATAGAAGAAAAGATTTCAGAGTTAATACAATCAGGTAAAATTGCTGGAAAAGTAATTATCCCAAATGCAGTTCTTGCTGAGCTTGAGCATCAGGCAAATGTTAACCTTAATGAAGGATTCATTGGCTTGAATGAGGTAAAGAAGTTAAGAGAGCTAGCAGAGAAAAAGAAGATCGCTCTCGAGTATTTTGGAGATAAGCCAAAAGAATTTCAAATTAAGGGCGCAAGGTTTGGAGCAATTGATGATCTTATAAGAGATGTTGCTTTCAAGAATCATGCGATCTTAATAACTGGAGATAAAGTTCAGTCCTTGGTTGCAGAAGCAATGGGTGTTGAGTCAATGCTCATCTTGCCAGCACCGCCAAAAGCTCAAAAACTTGACATTGAAAAATTCTTTGACAAAAATACAATGTCAGTCCATATTAAGGCAGGAGCAATACCTGTGGCCAAAAGAGGAAAGCCAGGCGAATGGACTTTTGTTCCTTTGAGCAAATCAACATTAGATGATCATGATGTTAAGACAATTGCATCAGATGCTATTGAGAAGACGCAGATGACTTCAGGATCATTTGTAGAGTTTAATGTTCCTGGAATTTCAATTGTTCAGTTCAAAGATTATAGAATAGTAATCTGCAAGCCGCCATTTTCAGATGGCTGGGAAGTTACTGCAGTTAAGCCAATCAAGACAATGGAAATTGAAGAATACACATTGTCAACTCGGCTTTTGAACAGACTAAAAACTTCTGCAACAGGAATATTAATTTCAGGTTCTCCTGGATCTGGAAAAAGCACATTTGCATCAGCACTTGCAAAGTATTATGAGTCAACAAAAAAGATAGTCAAGACTATTGAATCTCCAAGAGACTTGCAGCTTCCGCCGCAAGTTACTCAGTATTCAAAAGATTTTGGCAATAGCAAGGATATTTACAATGTTCTTTTGCTTACTCGGCCAGACTACACAGTCTTTGACGAGATGAGGACAACAGAAGATTTCAAATTGTATGCTGACTTAAGACTAGCAGGAATTGGATTAATGGGAGTCATACACGCCACAGAAGCTATTGATGCGATTCAAAGATTTATTGGAAGATTAGAGCTTGGAACAATCCCGCACGTTGTTGATACAATTATTTTCATCAAGAATGGAATAATTGGAAAGTGCTATGAGCTAAAGATGTCTGTCAAAGTTCCAACTGGAATGAGTGAGGCAGACTTAGCAAGGCCAGTAATTGATGTAATGGATTTTGAAACTGGAGATCTTGAATTTGAAATCTATACTTATGGAGAGCAGACAGTCGTTATTCCTGTCTCAAAGAAGGAAAAATCTCCATCAGAGCGCCTGATTGAGGAAGCGATACAAATAAAGCTGGCAAGAAAATTAAGTATACCTTTCAAAGTCGAAAAGCTTTCTGAGGACAAGATTGCCCTTTATGTTGATCAAAAAGAAATACCAAGAGTAATTGGAAGGCAAGGAGAAAATATTTCTGAGCTAGAACAGTTTATTGGCTTGCATATTGATGTAAGAGAGCTTGAAGGTATGAGCGGGGAAATTAATTATGTCCTTAAGGAAGAAAAGAAATGGATTGTATTTTACTTTAAGGATAAGTTAAGGTCTGTCGAGCTTTACATTAATGACCAAAAGGTTGCTGATGTTATGCCTGGAAAAAAAGGCCAAGTAATGCTCCACAACAAGAGCAAGCTAGGCAAGGCAATTAAGGACGGATTGGAAAAAGGCGAGAAGATTCAGTTCTTTGCTTAGACTACCTAAACTTCAATAAAAATTGAAGTCTTGACAAGTCTTAAAAGCAAGCAGCAGCTATAATGAATTATGGCTGAGGAAAAGTTTGTAGTTTTCTCAATAAATGACAGCAAGGCAAAGGAAATAGCAAAAGCAATTGCAAGCGATACAGCAAAATCAATCTTGGACTTGATCGCAAGCAAGAGAAGATCGCCAAGCGAAATTTCAAAAGAGCTTAATTTGCCAATGTCAACTGTTCAGTATAATCTTGACATGCTCAAGGCTGCTGGCTTGATAAAAGCTTCAGCATTCAAGTACAGCAAGAAAGGTAGAAAGATACAATATTATGAGCCAGCAAGGAAAGCAATAGTCATTGCTCCAGAAGAGTCAAAGAAAAACATAATTGAGCTTCTTGGGGATAAAGTAATTATTCCAGTTATTGCGCTTATTGCAGTAGTGTCTGGATATGTCTCAAGCTTTTTCACATTAACTCCAGCGCCAAAGACAGAAATGGCAATGGCAGCAGGCAGTGTTGAGGGCGCTCAAATGGCAGCAGCACCAACTGAAATGTGGATGGATGTTATACCGCAGCCATCTTTAGTTGAGCAATACTTCCCATATATTGTTGCAACATTAGTCTTTGTAATCTTGCTGACAATTTATTTGCTGTACAAAAAGTTCTATAAGAAATAAATACGCCCCCGGTGAGATTCGAACTCATGACCTCTTGCTAACTCCTGATTTAGGAGGCAAGCGCTCTTTTAGGCAATATCTATTTCCTAGATAATGTATCCAAGCTGAGCTACGGGAGCACGATTTAAGAAAGCTTAAGGAAGTTTATAACTCTTTTTACTTTTTCTTGGCTAGCTTAATGATTGCCTGCTCAAGTTCTTTTGCAGTATTATTCCAATCAAATTTCTCTGCAACCTTTTGAGCCTCAGCAGATAATTTTGCCCTCTTAAGCGGATCATTATATATCTCCTTTATTGTGCTTGCAAGCTTTTGAGGCGTTAAGGACTTTAAGTCAATAAGTATTCCATTAACATCCTTGTTCAAGTACTCTGGAATTGCACCGACATTTGTTGCTATGGATGGAATTCCGCAAGCCATGGCCTCGATTAAGCTTAAGGCAGTTGTTTCTGTTTTTGAAGGCAATACAAACAAGTCCATTGCCTGCAAATAATCTTCAGGATTGTCAACAAAACCAGATATAGTGATATCTTTTCCTTTCAAGTGCTTTCTTTCAGACCCGTCTCCAATAATCAAAAATACTGCATTTGGAATATCTTTCTTAATTAGATCAAAAGAGTTTGCAAGAATCTTAATATTCTTTTCAGGAGAAAGCCGTCCACAGTATCCAATTACAAATTTATCAGATAACTTTAGTTTTTCACGCATCTCTTTTCGCTTTTCATCATCTTTTCTAAATTTATCACGATCTATTCCAAGAGGAATTACTTTTATTGGCACCTTAACACCGATGCCCTTTAGAGTCTTCTTAAGTTTATGATCAGCAACAATTAACAAGTCATTTTTATTGTAAATGAATTTTGTGATTGGCTTGACAAGCTCAGATGTTCTCTTAGGCAGCTTTGTTACATATGGCAGCAACTGCCAGTCAAGAGAGTGCACAACTTCTATTGTTTTCTTACCTTGGAGCTTAGCATTAAAAATTGCTGAGGCGCCCAGAGGAGCAATTGAATGAATTAAAACAATGTCTGCTTTTTTTATGAAATCAGTTACTTCTTTTTTTTCAGGATTTACTGGATAATAATCTGAGATTGAAAATGGAATAACTTTCTGAAAATTTGCTTTGTACTTTAATTGTTTTGCAGCTAACTTCGCTCCAGGAATATTTGGCAAAAGAAAAGTGGATCTAATGCTCTTGGAAAACCTTTTTGTCGTTTCCAAGATATATCTGACTACTCCATCTCGTTTCGGCAGAAATGTATCAGCGGCCTGAAGTACTTTCACCATTTATAAAATACCTCTGCATACTTGCAACGGCTTTTGAAACCGTCGATCCAATTTTGGAATTGTATCAGAGGAGTATAATAATTATCTAAATATTGTTTTTGTGTCTTAAAATACTTGAGTGCCTTTTTCTTAGTAGCGAATGTCTCGCTTATATCTATGTATCTTCTAGGATTGTTTCTGTTTGCAAATCTTAATGGGCTGAAAATTGTGAAGGTATATATCTTTGGCTTTTGTTTTAGCTTTGCCTTATCTATACATTCCTTAACAAGGTTTGCAACAAGCCTGTGTGCAGGATGAGGATCATCTGGGCAATGTGTAAAAACTCTTTCTGGCTGGTATCGTTCTAATATTTCAGTTATGATCTTATCTTTCTTGTGTATGTCTTCAGCAAACTTTCTGTCTCTTAAACCTAAAAATATTACTTCTTTTGTTCCAAGTATCTTGCTGGCTTTAAGAGATTCCTTTGCTCTTGTGCTAGTTAAGTAAACAGGATCAGAGATTGGTACCCCAAGAGTCCAAGCAGTAGGGTCGCTTCCTTCTCCAAAAGAAAAGACCACTGTTGTTACTTCTTTTCCTTCCTTTGCATACTTTGCTATTGTTCCGCCACATCCAAGCACTTCATCATCTGGATGAGCAGCAAATACTAGTATAGCCATAATATAGGACAAGGAATGTGTGTTTATAAAGCTCTTGGTGCCGATTTTAGCTAAGATATAGAAACGGTGAGAAATGCGCCCTGGGGGATTTGAACCCCCGTCACGAGCTTGGAAGGCTCGGGTCCTGCCAGGCTAGACTAACGGCGCTTAAATCTGATTTGTGATTATTAGTTTATAAATATTATGAAAAGCCAATAGCCTGTATTCTAAAACGACTTTCCTTTGCTCTCAAAGTAGCCCATATCATCTCCCAGCTTTTGCCCCATCTTTATTTTCAGATAGTTTTTGATGTAGTGCTTAATTGCCATTTGGTAAAAGCTAGTTTTGTAACGTCTGGCTGAGATAGGCATTTGTATGTCATTTCTAAACTTAACTTTTCCAACCTTTCTTAACCTTTCATTTAGCTCAACTTCTTCAATGTGCTTTGACATAAATGGGTTTTTTGTTAAAACTGTTTTTCTAAATGCCATATTAGGCCCGCAGATAAATGGGAAATTTAATTTTGCAGTTAACCCGAAAAAGCCATCAGTCCAAATTTTAAGGTTAGTATAAGCAAGTCCAGAGTCATCATATGGGAAAACTGGGCCAGAAACACCAATGACTTTCTTATCTTTGAAGACTTCAATTATTTTCTCAATCCAATCAGGAAGAGGGCGTGCATCAGCATCGCAATAAGCGACAATATCTCCGCTTGCAGTAATCCAGCCTATATTTCTTGCATCGCTTACGCCTTTTTGATTATCATAAACTACCTTGTCAGCATATTTTTTTGAGATTTCAACTGTCTTGTCTGTTGAGTGTCCGTCAACAACAATTATCTCGCATTTGACAGTCTGTTTCTTTAGGCAAAGAAGGCAAAATTCAATTAAGTCTTCCTCATTTCTTGCACATACAACTATTGAAACTTTGCTTTTTGATTTAGTCATACTAGAACATTAGTAAATTGGATTTAAAATGTTTACTTAAGACTATAGTAAGTAAAACAAGCTAGCAAGAATAGCTATTGCTCCGATAAACATACAGAACATCCAGAACTTTAGCTTGTTTGCAACAAATAGCAAAAGATCTATTGTTGCATATCCAATTCCAAATGAAATTATATTTCCGCCGATTATTTCAGCAGTGCTTAATGTTGTTGTTAATTCTCCGCTTAAGTAGCCAGCAATAAATCCAAAGAATATGAATGGGATTGACATTAAGAAGCTTAAAGTTAATGCAGTTGTCTGCTTAAACTTAAGTCCAAGCAAGGTTGCAGTTGTTATTCCTGATCTGCTTATTCCAGGAATAATTGAAAGGCCTTGCAATAAACCAGCAATAACTGAGTCTTTTTTCTCAAGGTTAGCTCTTTCCCTTAAGTTCTCATTGTGCCTCTTGATTAACATTAAACCCGTGATGATAAGGAAAATGCCAAGAAGCAATGTAAATAATTCTGGGCTTAGATTTAACATTTCCATCTTTACAATTTTGTAAAGCGGAAACATTACAATTCCAGAAAGTATAGTTGTTATTATTAGGAAACTTGTTAATTTTTCAGTTTCATCCAAGTGCTCTTTTTTAATTGATTTTGAAATTGTAGCTGGAACACTTTTAATTATCCTTGTTAACTGGCCCCAGAACTTTATTGTTACTGCAAGCAATGTTCCAATATGAAGCCAAAGCATAATTGAAAATGCCTCGGTTGCTGAAGTATTAAAAAAATTCATTAACGCAAGCATTCCCTGGCTCTTGCTGCTTATTGGCAGCCATTCAGTCATGCCCTGAATTATGCCTGCGATAATTATTGAATAGTCCATCTTAAAGTGTTTCTAAGTGGCCTGTAATCTTATCGATCTTTTCCTCTCTGTCAGGACCGATTCCTAAAGATGTAATTGTTCCAGAAGGAATTTCAGTTAATCCAGCATCCTTGATTAATGCATTTTGGATTCCAGATTGTGTTGCCTTATCTCTAAGAGCAACTAAAGCATCCTTGCCAGAAACCATTAAGACAACTTTCTTTGCACCTTCTTTTCTCCAGTTGTCTACAAGGCCTGTTTTGAATATAGTATCAACCTGCATTGCTTTTAATGCAGCTTCAAGGCTAGCATGTGCTGCTTGTGCACAAAGCTTTCCAGAGCTCATATTTAAGTCTGTCCTTAATACAATTGCTTGTTTAAATCCCATAGTCTCACTCAATCAGTTTCTTCAACGTCAGCTTTATTTTCATTTGATAAATCAAATTTGTATCCGCAAGTTAAGCAGGACATTGAAACATAAGTTCTGTACATTTGTGATGTAGGTATGTTTGTCCTAGTTGCTGTAACTGCTGAGCTTTTACATTTTGGACATTTTATTTCCATTCTCCACCTCTTTCTTTTAATGCTGCTATCATTAACGGAAGCAACACTGTTGCTTCACCCTCTATAGTTATATGCTTTGCGGCTTCCTTTAGCTTGCCCCAACTAATGGCTTCCCTTGTCTGTGCGCCAGAGAGCGAGCCATCATATTCTACTGCTGTTGTTATGTAAACAGCATAATCTAAGCCATCCTTAAACTGAGCCCACCAAATAGTGTGATGCTTGGAAATTCCGCCTCCAATTATTAATGCACCAAGCTTTTTGGCATCAAATACAAAATTAGCAAGATCTCTTTCATCCTTTAGGACATCTATCTTAAAGTCCTTGTGCTTTTCAGAGAACATCCAGAACTGTGATCCTACAACACCATCAGAAGGACCTGGCACGAAAATTGGTATTTGGTTTTTCCATATCCAGTAAGTCAAGGATGTTTCTTTATCTTTAACACTGTCCAGAGCCTTTCCAATTTCCCAGATGATTTCTTTTGTTGAAAATTCTCTTTTTCCTTCAGAATATAATTTTTCAAGAATTGGCATTACTTTAGCTTCAATAACTTCACCATAGCATTCTCTTGGAACCAATACATTTCCCAGTCTATAGATGCCTTTTTTGTGAAGCTCAACATCATCCATGTTAAAGCTGCCGTGGTAATAGTCTGAAAATAATCTTGCAAGGTCATTTCCAATTGTTCCAATTGTCGTGATTATTGCATCAATTTTCTTGTTTTTAATCAAGTCAATTACAACTCCTCTTGTTCCGGTTGCAATTATGCAGGAAGGCATTGCAAGAATTCTTGTGCAGTCCTTGTCATTGAACATATTTTCTAAAATAGTTACACCAGTGCTGACTTTTTGTGAGGAAAATCCGCCAGATTTTTCAAATTCCTTGATTAATTGATTGGCAGTCATTCCCTTTTTGATTGAAATATCTTCAACTGGTATCATATTAATGAGACAAAAATACTAGTTTTTAAGCCTATCTAAGCCGATTTTATCAAGTGCAAAATCACTCAAACTTCATCGGCTGCAAGATCAGCCGGCACTCTAACATATTTGGAAACAATTTAGAGAAATATGCTTAATCAAATTTCATAACTCGCCACGGATAATCTTCCAGCTGAAAAGTCAGCTGGCACCTTAGCCTATTTAGAAACCCTTTTTGTAGAAATAGGCTTAGTCGAAATGCATTATTCTCCAGTCATAATCTTCTTTAGCAAGCAATGTAACTCTGCTTTCTTTCTTTTCATCAATTATCTTCCAGCCAAGCTCCTTGGCAAGCTTCTTTGAGAAATCAACAACTTCATCATGGCTTGGCATGTTTTCTAGCTTCATTCTTTTTCGAGAATAGCCCACAAACATGTATGATTTAACTTCAACAAAATGAGGACTGGCCATCTTGATTATTTTTGCATAATTCTCAATGTCAAAGTCATTCATTCCCTTGATTAGTGTGATTCTTAGAACTGTTCTTGTGCCAATGTCTTTAAGCATCTTCAGGGTTTTCATTAACCTTTCCCAGCCATCCTTGACAATTGGGCAGTCTATTTTTTCATACAGCTCTTTTGTTGGCGCATCTAAAGAAACATACATCTGCGTTGGTAATGCATTTTCATTTTTTAGCCTTTCAATCATTTCAGGGAAAGTTCCATTTGTAACGAGGAAAGTTGTTTTTCCCCTTGAATGTATTTCCTTGATTAGTTCGGGTAATTTTGGATAAATAGTTGTCTCTCCGCTCAATGAAATAGCAAAGTGCATTGGCTCCTGAGCAAGTTTCCACTTATCCATGTTTGATTTGTCATTGCCCTTGAATCCGCTGAGTTTTTTTCTTTGCGCAGCAATGCATCCGTCAACTATGTCTTTTGGCTCATCAATTTTCTTTGGCAGCTTTGATGCTGCAGACTCTTCAATTGGCCTCCAGCAAAACCTGCATCTGTGGTCGCATTCCAGGCAGCAAGTCATTTGGCAGCATAAGTGCGACCTTATGCCATAGAATTTTTGTTTATAGCAAAAGCCTTCATCTAGCAAAGCATGTTTGCACCATGTGCAAATTTCAACAGCACTGTGATTACCAACAATGCCATAATGCATATTCTCAAGTTTTTCCTTTAGCTTTGCTTGCATATTTCTTAAGAGCTAGGGGCTGTTTTTAAACTATTTGTTTCAGCTGACCCTTAGCTTCATCAATTGATCTGTAGCCTTTTTTGCCAAGTATTTCTGTTAGCTCATTGTTTATCCTGTAAAAACATCCTGGCCCTTCTTTTTCATAACAAGTAGCGACTTGCACAGCATCTGCTCCAGCAAGTAGGAATTCAAATGCATCCTTTCCAGAGTTTATGCCCCCCACACCTATAATTGAGACAGAGTTTTCAAGTCTATTATAGAATTGTCTGACATTTGCAAGTGCAATAGGCTTTATGTAGCTGCCGCAAAGTCCGCCAAGGCCATTATTTGGTTTAATTACTGAACATTCTTTGTCAGCATCAATTACAAGACAGTTTGGCACAGAGTTTATGCAGGTTATGAATTGTATGTGATGCTCTTTTATCAAAGAAGACATTTCTTCAATTTCCCTTTTGATAAAGTAAGGCGGCAGCTTTAATCCAAGAGGCTTATCTGTCAGATCTACAATTTCGTATAGCAGTCTGTTAGTTTCATCAATTGAGTATCCAATTGGCTCATCATCGGCATTTGGGCAGGAAATGTTTATTTCAAGCAAATCTGCTTTACTGTTTGCAAATTTTTTTGTAACTTCAATATATTCCTCAGTTGAATTTCCAAATATGCTTGCGATAATTGGAACTTTTATTTTTAATTTTCCAATCATTTGAGCATATGCAGCTGCGCCCTTGTTTGGCAAACCCATGCATTGTATTGATCCGTGCTCAAGTCGCTGGTATCTTGGGTGAAAATTTCCCTCTCGCGGCTCAAGAGTTGATGATTTTATAACAACTGCTCCAACATATCCGCGTTCAAGGTCAAGCAATTCAGCTTCTTCAGAGCAATCTGGGCCAGAAGCATTCATCACATAGAATTCAAGGCTTTTGTTCGCAACTTTCGTGTGCAAAAAAATTATTTTCTCTAGTTAGGCTATTCATTCTCATTTTTAATCACTCCCTAAAAAATATATAAAAGAAGTACAAGTTAATAAATATTTATTTTCTCGAGGAGAAAATTATTAATATACCAAGAGCATCTTATAATTGGTAGTGTTTTTAAAAATTCAGTAAATTCACAATCTTTTAACAGCAATAACTTTTCTAGTAAGCCCGCCGTGAACAAACATTTCAGCAGAATCAACAATCTGCCATTTCTTTTTATCTATTTCCAGCTTTACTTTCTTTGGATAAATAAAGGCAACATAACCATCTTTCTTTAAGATCTTGTGTGACTCGCGTAAGAATTTATTATATAGATCCAGAATATTTTTAGCCCCAACTTTTGTTGATTTGCCATAAGGCGGATCTGTTGCAACTGCATCAATGTTTTTGAATTTCTTGCTTAGCTTTGTTGCATCATACAAGTAAACTTGATACCTTAAATTAAGGTAGTTGAGGTTTGTCTTACTTCGGGCAATCATTTCCTTGTCAAAGTCAGAGCCCATTGCTTTGCAGCCAATTACTGCAGCCTCAGCAACTATTGCCCCGGCGCCACAAAACGGATCAAGCAGCTTTTCATTTTCTTTTGCTCTGCTTAGATTAATTAATAGTCTTGCAAGCTTTGGCTTTAGTGCAACAGGAGTCTTGGCAGGCCTGTCTTTTGGCTCCCTTCCAGAATATTTGTTTGGTTTGTATTCCCAAATTAATTTTGATACAATTATTGCAGATTTAGAAGGCCAAAACTCAATAGTTGTATTTGGATTGTCAAGATTAACCTTTGGCTTTTTCAAAGCATTCCAGATTGGGCCAGCTAGTTTAGCCTC
>Ga0172364_10003945_pt1 | contig 11842 bp, 8 predicted proteins | sample LakKivSesite10cm_FD_114545 | JGI IMG/M metagenome (GOLD analysis project Ga0172364, IMG submission 114545) | Sediment microbial communities from Lake Kivu, Rwanda - Sediment site 10cm | ecosystem: Environmental > Aquatic > Freshwater > Lake > Sediment | place: Rwanda: Western Province, Lake Kivu... | reverse complement strand
TTTTTTTATCAGTTCTTTATATTCTTCATAAATTTTAGGAAAAACTATTACCTCTGCTGTACCTTCTAAATCTTCCAAGGTAATAAACACCATAAGGTTTCCATTTTTAGTACTCTTTCTTTTAAAACTATTAATTACTCCTACTAAAACTACTCTGCTTTTATCTGAAAGATTAGACAATTCAGCAGAATTAGAGGTTATAATCTTCCTTAATTTATCCTTATAACTATTTAGGGGATGATATGAGATGTATAACCCTAGCATCTCTTTCTCCATAGCTAAAAGTTTATTCTGGGAAAATTCTAGTATTTCTGGCAATTTTTGTTGGTAATTATCACTAATCTTTTCTTGGTGAACTTCTTCAAATAGATCAAAAATTGAAGTTTGACCATTCTTTTGAGCTTTTTGGTATTCTTGCCCACTCTTCATAAAATCATCTAAAATGTTTAATAGTTGGGATCTCTTTGCCTCCAATGAATCAAAGGCACCACACTTTATCAAACTTTCAATAACCCTCTTATTTACTATTCTTAAATCCACTCTTTGACAAAAATTAAATAAAGAGGTAAAATCAGAATTTTTTTTGCGTTCTTTAATTATGCTTTTTATAGCTTTTTCCCCAACATTTTTCACTGCAGCTAACCCAAAACGAATAGCCTTTTCTCCTACCACCGTAAAATTTACCAAACTCTGATTTATATCGGGACGCAATATGTTAATATTTATATTCCGACACTCTTTTATATATAAAGCTACCTTATCATTATTTCCCATTATACTAGTAAGCAGAGAAGCCATATATTCTACCGAATAATTAGCTTTTAAATAAGCTGTCTGATAGGAAATGAAGGCATAAGATACACTATGAGATTTATTAAAACCATATCCCGCAAAATAAGCAATTAAATCAAATATTTCCACAGCAGTACTTTTTCCGATACTGTTTTTTTGAGCACCTTTTATAAAAAGCTCCCGTTGTTTCTCCATTACTCCTTTCTGTTTTTTCCCTATAGCTTTTCGTAAAATATCTGCTTGCCCTAAAGTAAAACCTGCTAACTCACTGGCTATCTTCATAACCTGTTCCTGATAAACGATTACTCCATAAGTTTCTTTTAATATAGGTTCTAATCGGGGATGAGGATATTTAATTTTTACAATTCCTTTCTTTCGGTTAATAAAATCTTCAATCATTCCGCTCCCCAAGGGCCCAGGTCTATATAAAGCCAATAGAGCAGTAATATCTTCTATACTTTCAGGTTTTAATCTTTTAACTAAATCTCTCATTCCTTCACTCTCTAATTGGAAAATACCAACACAGTTTCCCTCAGAAAGCATTTTATATACCTGATTATCATTTAAAGGAATCTGGTTTATATCAACCTCCTCTCCTCGTGTATGTTTTATAATTTCTAGGGCATTACTTATGACCGTTAAAGTACGTAAACCTAAAAAATCCATTTTTAATAAACCCAGCTCTTCTAATTCTGCCATAGCATACTGGGTACATATTTCGCCCTCAGCAGTCTTTTGCAAAGGAACATAATCGGTTAAGAGTTTCCGAGAAAGTACTATGCCCGCAGCATGGGTAGATGCGTGCCGAGCTAAACCCTCTAAAGAAGAAGCTATCTCAATTAACTTTTTTATAGTCTCATCTTCTTTCATTAAATCTTTAAGGCGACCTTCCATCTTTAATGCCTTCTCAATAGTTATATTTGGTTCCCAGGGGATCATCTTAGCAATAGTATCTACCCGAGCATAAGGAATACCTAAAGCCCTTCCTACATCTCTTACCGCTGCTCGAGCAGCCATAGTGCCAAAAGTTATAATCTGAGCTACTTTTTCCTCCCCATATTTTTTAGAAACATATTCAATTACCTCTTCTCTGCGCTCATAACAAAAATCAATATCAAAATCTGGCATGCTAATTCTTTCAGGATTTAAAAATCTTTCAAATAGTAATCCATAAGCAAGAGGATCTACATTAGTAATTTTTAAACAATAAGCAACTAAACTCCCGGCCGCAGAACCTCGGCCAGGTCCAACCATTATTCCCTTTTCTTTAGCATACCTTACAAAATCCCAGACAATTAAAAAATAAGGATCAAATTCCATTTTTTCAATAACTGAAAGTTCGTACTCTAACCTCTCTTTTAGCTCTTTCGTAATTTTAACATATCTTTCTTTAAGTCCTTTATTACAAAGTTCTCTCAAATAACTACTTATATTATGTTCTGGAGGAATTTTAAATTCAGGTAATTGGGCTTGTCTAAAATTAATTTCTAAATTACATTTTTCAGCAATACGAATTGTGTTTTCTATAGCTGGAGGGATATCTGAGAAGTTCTCGTTCATCTCTTCAGGGGAATTAAAATAAAACTCATCAGTAGCAAATTTTAAACGTTTTGGGTCATCTAAATTAGTAGCAGTTTGGATACAAAGCAATATTTCATGGGCCTGGGCATCTTCTTTTTTAATATAATGAACATCACTACTCGCCACTACCGGAATAGAAAGTACCTGACTAATTTTGATGAGATTCTCATTTACCACATTCTGTTCTGGAATACCATTTTTTTGCAATTCTAAATAAAAGTTTTCTTCTCCGAAAATTTTCACAAAGTCAATCGCTACTTCTTTTGCTTTATCTATATTATTTTGCAAAATACTACGAGGGATTTCACCCTTTAAACAAGCAGAAAGAGCAATCAATCCACTACTATATTCTTTTAGTATTTCTTTATCAATTCTTGGTTTATAATAGAAACCTTCTAAATAAGATAAAGTAACTAATTTTATTAAATTTTTATAACCTTCATTATTTTTGACCAGTAATATTAAATGATGGGGAGTTTCTTTTCTTTGTGAAGATTTATCAAATCTACTTTGGGAAGCAACATACATTTCACAGCCAATTATGGGTTTTACTCCCTGTCGGATGGCTTCTTTGTAGAATTGTATCACTCCATACATAACTCCATGATCAGTAATGGCCAAGGCAGGCATCTTATGTTTTTTAGCTTGAGCTATTAATTCTGTTATCCGACAGGCTCCATCCAACAGGCTATATTCAGTATGAGTATGTAAATGAACAAAATTTGAGTGCCACATTTATAGATAATAAACCTCCCAAGTAAGATTGTATTTTATATATAGCGTAGAGCGTACAGCGTATAGGATAAATCAATAAACTAAAAGCGCAAAACCATAATTCAAAATTTAAAACTTTTTTCGCATAATCTATAGTTTTTATTGTAGGGGGCGGATTCATCCGCCCCGAGTTACTTTTATAATTCATCTAACGGGCTCGATAAATCGAGCCCCTACACCATTAAAATTAAAAACTTAAAACGAAAAGCTAAGAACCATAATTTAAAACTCAAAACTCATTTTTTCTTTAAGCTTTAGTATACTTAAACCTAATATATCTGCTAATTCCTCTATTTCATTTAAAAAGACACCCTGCTTAGTTGTCCTTTTCTTCATTAATGTCTTTTAGCAAATTAATCTAACATCTATTTTTATTAGTATATTTAAAATAATAAGCAAAAACTATTCTCTAATTTTGAGTTTTGAGCTATAGTTTTGCGCTTTGCGCTTTTAGTTTTTTGTTTTCTTGCTAAACGCTCTACGCTAGTTATGCTATTTAAAAAATACCTGGGCCAATTCCCACCATTTTTTATCTACTATTTTAAGCTTGCTTACCGCCTCTTCTAGGGGCACTCCTATTATCTCATTGCCTTTAAGAGCGGACATATAACCAAACTTTCCTTGAACAATCAAATCTACAGCAGTAACCCCACATCTAAGACCTAAAATACGATCAAATAAGGTTGGTGAACCGCCTCTTTGGATATGACCAATTACTGCATGGCGGGTTTCTATTCCGGTTTTTTCCTTAATTAAATCGGCCAAGAGATTACCCACTCCTCTTTTACGTAAAATCATATGCCCAAATTGATCCAATTCTTCCTTTCCGGTATCTACACCAGGAATGGTTACTCCTTCTGATACCACTATAGAAGCATGTTTATTTCTTCTATAAACTTCCTTTAAATGTTGACACATTTTCTCCACATCCACTTTTTCTTCAGGAATGAGAGTCCAATCTGCCCCGGAGGCTAAACCAGTAAATAAAGCTACCCAACCAGCATGTCTTCCCATCACTTCTAAAATCATTATTCTACGATGAGAACGGCCAGTATCCTGGAGACTCCTCATAGCCTCAATCGCCCAAGTAACCGAACTATCAAACCCAAAGGTATAATCGGTACCATTAAGGTCATTATCCATTGTTTTAGGAGCACCAACCAATTTTATACCTTCTTCTTTAAACAATCTATTGGCTACCCCTAAAGTATCTTCTCCGCCAATAGCAATTATAGAGTCTAATTTAAAATTTTCTATAGAATTAAGAACTTTCTTTACTCCATTATCTATTTTATAAGGATTTAATCGTGAGGTTCCTAAAATAGTTCCTCCCAGATCAATTATCTCTTTTACCTCACTCAGAGTCAAAGGATTTATTTCACCTTTTACCAATCCCTTCCAACCCTCTTGAATACCATAAACCTCATAATCATAATCCTGAGCTCGGTACACTGCTCCTCTAATGGTTGGATTTAATCCGGGGCAATCTCCTCCACCGGTTAAAATACCTACCCTTTTAATCATATTTATCACACCCTTCTACTGCAACCAAAAACTCTCATTCTATCACGAATAACTTCTTTAGCTGCTTCTCTTGCCGGTCCCAATATTTTACGGGGATCTATTTCTTTAGGATTTATCTTTATTATCTCTCTAACTTTTTCTGTAAACTTCATCCGTATACGGGTATCGATATTGATTTTACATATTCCTGCCGCAATACCTTTTTTAATTTCTTCATCGTTCACCCCGGAGGCACCGTGTAAGACTAAAGGAACTCTGGTTAATTCTCTTATCCTTTCGATTCTGTAAATATCTAATTTTGCAAAAGGGGTACGACACCCATGAATTGTTCCTACCGCAGCCGCTAAAGAATCTATCTCGGTTAACTCAACAAATTTTGCGGCTTCATCTGGTTTGGCCATAGTTTCTTTTACCTTTTCCAGAGCAACTCCTGGTTCATCACTATCACCCATCTTCCCTATCTGCCCTAATTCTGCCTCTACTGGTATATCACAAGTATGGGCCATCTCCACAACTTTTCTGGTCATCTCTACATTTTTTTCAAAAGTTAATTTTGAACCATCAAACATCAAGGAGGTAAAACCTGCCCTTAAACATTTTATATTTTGATAATAATCTGTCCCGTGATCTAAATGTAAGGCTACCGGTATACTTGTCTTTTCGGCCAAAACTTTAACCATAGCTACAATAATATCTAATCCGGCATATTCTATAGCTCCTTGTGAAGCTTGTAATATAACTGGCGCCCTTTCTTCTTCAGCAGTTTCTATTATAGCTTGAACAATCTCCATATTATTAGCATTAAACGCACCGACAGCATACCTTTCTTTTTGTGCTTTTTTCAACATTTCTTTGGTAGTTACTAAAGACATATCTGATTTCTCCCTTCATTTTTTTTAATCTATATTTTTTATTTTTTAACTACATATTACAAAAATTCATTTATCGTTATTCAAGATATTCAAGGGGAATTCTTTCCCCTTAAAAACCCCTTAATTCGCCCTTACCTCAATATTTATTACACCCTTGAATATCTTGTCTTTAATATCCTTCATAATAATAAATCATATTCCTTATTAAAGGTATAGGAATTATTGAAATTCTTATACCTTTAAATATATGAAATTTTATTTATTATAGACTGTTTGAATTTTCTTTTCAAGTAAACATTATTCTAATTATTCAGAAAGATTATTTGAGAATAATTCTAATTAATGGTATACTTTTTTATATAGAAAATCTACAAAAATATTTTTTCAAATTATTTATAAAAAAAGGAGGAATAAATATGCCAGAATATTATGATGAAGATGAAAAGAAAATCTTTAATCTTGCTGAAAAAATACCAAAACTAAAATTTTCTAAGAAACTATTCGGTGTTATTTTAGTATTAGCGATTATTCTTTATCTGGCCAGTGGAATTTTTGTGGTTGCCCCTGATGAGCAAGGAGTTATTAGAAGATTTGGAAAATTTACCCGCACAGAAAGTCCCGGACTTAATTATCATCTGCCTTATCCCATTGAAACAGTAGTTACTCCTGCTATTACTCAAGTAAAAAGAGTTGAAATTGGTTTCCGCACAATTAGCTTAGGCCCACCTGCCCGTTATCGTGAAGTACCAGCAGAAGCATTAATGTTAACTGGAGACGAAAATATTGTTAGTGCACAAGCCATTGTGCAATATAAAATAAAAGATGCGGTTAGCTATCTTTTTAATATTATTTTACCTGAAGATACTGTTAAAAATGCTGCCGAAGCTGCCCTAAGGCAGATAATTGGAGAAAGAAATATTGATGAAGCCCTTACTATAGGTAAATATGAAATACAAGAGGAAACAAAAAAATTACTTCAAGAACTTTTAGATGCGTATGAATCAGGAATCTTAGTGGTAGCAGTTCAATTACAAGATGTTAATCCTCCTAATGAAGTACAAAATGCTTTTAAAGATGTAGCCAGTGCTAAAGAAGATAAGAGTAAGTATATAAATCAGGCCCAAGGATACAAAAACGATTTGATTCCTAAGGCTCGCGGTGAAGCAGTAAAAATGATTAGGGAAGCTGAGGCTTATAAAATTGAAAAAATAAAAAAAGCTGAAGGTGAGATAGCAAAGTTTAATAGCATTTTGGTTGAATATGAAAAAGGAGAGTATGTGACCCAAACCCGTCTTTATCTTGAAACTATGGAAGAAATATTTCCAGCTATTAATAAAGTAATAGTCGATTTAAAAGAAAATCAATCTCTAATAAATTTATTACAACTAAGCGATGGAAGAATTCTAACTTCTCCTTCTAAGGAGGCGACCAAATAATGAAAAAAGGAACCATCTTCATAATAATTATAATAGTAATCCTAGCCCTCGCAAATTTAACTCTGTTTATGGTTGATGAAACTAAACAAGTAATCGTCTTGCAATTTGGTAAACCAATAAAAGCAATAAAAGAACCAGGTTTAAATTGGAAACTTCCTTTTATCCAAAATGTATTATATTTTGAAGATCGATTACTATCTTACGATACAGCTCCCACCGAAATTATCACTAAGGATAAAAAGACTTTAATTGTCGACAACTATGCTCGGTGGAAAATCAAAGACCCTTTACTGTTTTTACAAACTGTTCGAGATTTAATTGGTGCACAAGCAAGGTTAGATGACATCATCTATTCTGAATTAAGAGTTGATTTAGGGTTATATGAAATGAGTGAAATAGTTTCTGAAAAACGAGATTTCATTATGAAAAAGGTTACCGAAATTAGCAATGAAAAGGCAAATACTTATGGTATAGAAATTGTTGATGTAAGAATTAAACGAGTTGACTTGCCCCCTGAAAATGAAATATTTATCTTTGATAGGATGAAAGCTGAAAGGGAACGAATAGCTAAACAATATAGAGCTGAGGGTCAAGAAGAATCGGCAAAGATAATTGCTGATACTGAAAAGGAAAAGACCATTATTTTAGCTGAAGCTTATAAGACTGCTCAGGCTTTAAGAGGTGAAGGAGATGCTGAAGCTATAAAAATTTATGCTGAAAGCTTTAATCAGAATCCTGAATTTTATAAATTTTTTAGAAGTTTAGAAGCATATAAAATTTCTCTTAAAGATCAGACTACTATTTTGCTATCTCCCGAATCTGAGTTTTTAAAATATCTGAGTAAACCTTAATAAGAGAGCGTAGAGCGGGTAGCGTTTAGCGTATAGAAATTTCGTATTGAGTATCGCATTTGTTTCCCCCTCACCATAACTCTCTCCCCCGAAGGGGAGAGGGAATAAAGAATTTATTTCGTTTACTTTATTCTATATGCTATATGGTATTCTAACTCCTGAATTCTTTTTTACGAGATATAATTCACGAGATACGAGATACGGATAAGACTCCTAAACTCTGGCTACCTCTTTCCTGACTATACGCTAAACGCTGTACGCTCTACGCTAGTTATATTAATATTCCAATTCTGGATCTATCCGATTATCTGGTTTTTCTCCAGAGTACATCTTCACTATATTATCAAAAACCGACTTTATGTTTTCTGCTAAAGCTTTATCGGTATATCCTGCAGTATGAGGGCTCATCACCACATTATCCAATTTATGAAAATCGTATTTACTGGGAAGTACTTTTCTTTGTTTTGAAGAAGGGTATTGATACCAAGTATCTATAGCTGCCCCAGCAAGATAGTGTTCTTTTAATACTTTAAAGAACGCTTCTTCATCAACAATTGCCCCTCGCGCAATATTAATAAGATATTTCCCCTTCATTAACCTTAGTTCTTTTTCACCAATTAATTCTTTTGTTTCCGGAGTAAGAGGGAGAGCAATTAAAATAAAATCCGATTTACTTATCACTTTATTTAAATCCTTCCCTTCTCCGAGAAATTCCAGAATTTCCTTCTTTTCTAAATCTTTCTCTTTAATCTTTCTTTTTAAGGCATAAATATTCATCCCAAAGGTTTTTGCTCTTTTAGCTATCTCCCATCCAATTGAACCTAAACCTATTATTCCTAAATTCCTACCTTGAAGTTGGATGGTGGGTTCTTGAGTGGAAAAACCGTGCCACTTACCCCTTCTTAAATCTTTATCATAAGAGACAATATTCTTAGCTAAGGCTAAAATAAGTGCAAAGGCATGTTCGGCTACCGCTGCCTTATTGGTATGAATATTACAAACATATATATCTGGACGATCTTTATATAAACTAAAATCTAACGTATCTACTCCTGCAAAGGGAATTTGAATTAACTTTAATTTCTTAGCCTGGTCAAGATCTTCCTGATTAAAGATTCCCCCTACTACCGCTTCTACCTCTGGGAGATGTTTCTGAATAGACTTTTTCTCTTCGCCTTCAGGTATAATAAATTCAATATTAAGCTTTGCCTTCTGATTCAATTCATCAAAGGTTTTTCGCCATACTTGCGGCTTTACCATTTGACTCAATACTAAAACTTTCATTTTTTGTCTTTCTTTTAACTTTTTTTCTCGTTCCTCTCTCTGTAAAAATTTTTTAACTGCAATGATATGCTTACATTCGAGTTTTAATTTTTGAGCTCTTCTGGTAAAATCTGCACATTCACACTGGAGAATATTCATATCAACTTTATAATATTTTTTAAGCTTCGAACTATTTACTATAAAGTAATCATCTTTTCTTTCTACCCTTAAATCTTTTGCAGCACTTTCTCTTTTACTTTTCTCTTCCTCCAACAGAGCCTTTTTAGCCAGACTATCAGCCAGTGAATTATTGTCTCTTCTATCCCAAATAAAATATATTTTGCCAGGAATAGTCTGACAAATCTCATTAACCTTGCTATTTAAAGGAATTATCCCTTTATCCTTTACTTTATATTTCTTATTTAACTGCTTTACTACCAACTGGCTATCACAATAGATATCTACTCTTTCCGGATTTAATTTTTTTACCTCTTCTAACCCTCGAATCAAGGCTTTATATTCAGCAATATTATTGGTGCCATAACCTATGGCTTCACTTATCTTTTTGAACAACTCCCCATCTTTATAAATTACTACCCCAATTGCCATATTTCCTGGATTAGGATAACAAGAACCATCTACTTTCATTAATATTTTAGACATATTTATCAACTTCTTTATTAAAATTATTTTTTAATAACTTTTTAATTAAATCTACCACTTCTTCGGGATATTTTGTATAAATCAATTGCTTATTTTCTTCATATCTTTTAAATAAAGGACCTAAGTCAAAATTTAAAGAAATTACTTTCTTGCCTACATTTAAGGCTAAAGCAATCTCCGAAATTGTCCCAGTTCTTCCAGGAAGAGCTATTACCACCTCGCTAGTTAATACATTAATGTAATTCCGTGCAAGACCTACTCCAGTCAGAATAGGAATATCAATATATTCAGAAGCCCAATCAGGATCTGTACCAGGTAAAATACCAATGGTTAACCCTCCACTTTCTTTTGCACCGCGAGCTGAGGCTTCCATAATCCCGGAAGCTCTCCCTCCATTTAATAAAACCCAACCTTCCTTAGCAATTAAATTCCCTAATTTTCTGGCAAATTCATAATCTTTTGGATTTACTAATTCTCCTCCACCCATAACTCCAATAATAATTTTTTTGATACTAATCCCTTTCTTTCTTTTTCAAATTAAATATACTAATTTTTCAACTAATTTTTACTATCTTTCTAAATGTGGCATAAAAACCTTTTTTGTAGTAAAATAATGATGGTAGTATTATATATCAAAAATATATTTTTGTCATATTGATAAATTACAGTATCAAGTATATAGTATCGAGTATCGAGCTAAGAAATAAAAAGAAAAAGACGAAATACAAAGAGCAGAAAAAATTCGCATCTCGTATCGCGTATAATGGGCGAAGAAATAGAAAAAGAATTAAATATTTTTTCGAATTAGGCAGGAGTAAAAATAAATATGGATGAGAAAATAAGGTATGCCTTTGAACATACTGAAATTTTAAGACGGCCTAAACAATTAATATCAACCTTTGGCTCTTCAGTAATCCACTATTTTGTTCTAACTGAACCAGTATATTCTGAATTTACTAAAAGTGGTTCTGAAACTGTGGTAAGGGAAGGAAAAGTAAGTTGGTATGAACCAAGATTACTTACTCCTACCTATATTTTTAGAATAGAAGGTTTTAGTAAAGAGGCCAAAAAAGCATTTGAAACATTAGCTTACGAATATCCAGATTTAGCTGGAATTCTTTACAAATTCAAAGTTAATAAAGAACTTGACGAAATGAACTTTGTCTCAGGTCCATTGTTAACCGTAGCAGAGAAAATTAATAAGGAAATAGATAAAAAAGGAGATTCTCTTTGCGCTATTATTAAAGGAGTCGCTGATCTCTGGGATGTATCTTTATCTAAATTTATTTTAGATATGATGGTCAGAAGCGTTTATTTAGCTCAGATTCCTGATTTTAAAAGAAAAGGATTTGTAGGCATAAATCAAATAGGTCATACCATAATTGCTAAAGACAAGGGTGGAGTCCCTTTAACCGCTCGAGAGGAAATAGAAAAATTATTTAAACTGGTAGAAAAAGGAGAACTGGATCCGGTTAAATTAAAAGAAGAACTAGATAACTGGGAATTATTCGAACAATACCAGGATAGGTTCTTTCATCTTTTTAAGAGGAGGTAATAAATTGACAAAAATAAAAAGCGCCTTAGAAATTGCTATGGAAAAAGCAAGTAAAATTAGTAAATTAACCCCAGAAGAAAAAGAAAAATTAGAAGCCGAGGAAAAAACTAAATCTTTATTGACTAAATTTTACAAAGGTCGCCTTACTCCAAAGGACTTATATAAAAAATTAAAAGGAAGTAAACCTTTTGCGTTAAAGGAAGCTCAACTAATTTTAATAAATTCTCTAAATTTTAAAAACACTGAATATGAATATCAAATGAGAAAAGATGCTATTTTAGCTATCGAGACATTAAAGGAGGTCCAAAATACCTCCACCATTGAATCGACTTTAAATGAAATTAACCTCTTAAAAAAAGAGTATCGGAAGAAAAAGGAAGAGACTGAAAATATTTTAAAGAAAGAAATTAAAAAAAACCCTCAAGCAAGGCTAAAAACAGCAAAACAAGGCAGTAAACTGATCATTATGCATTTAAGTGTGGAAGAAGCTTTACAAGAAAATACTCAGTGGAAGAATTTTATTGCTAAACA
>Ga0172364_10003944_pt1 | contig 11845 bp, 14 predicted proteins | sample LakKivSesite10cm_FD_114545 | JGI IMG/M metagenome (GOLD analysis project Ga0172364, IMG submission 114545) | Sediment microbial communities from Lake Kivu, Rwanda - Sediment site 10cm | ecosystem: Environmental > Aquatic > Freshwater > Lake > Sediment | place: Rwanda: Western Province, Lake... | reverse complement strand
GGTGGGGCGTCGCCTTGGTAAGGCGTTGGTCGCGGGTCCAAATCCCGCCCGAGGCTCCAAGCAAGGAAAGTCAACGTTTAATGCATGTTTCACATTAAAGTTTAAGCTATTTACAGAGGGGGTACAAGTCAAAAATCGCACAACAGTCCAGAAATAGGCAATGCGCACATGGTTTTAACGTTGGAACGCTTGGAAAGAGAGTTAAAGCAAAATTCGTTTCCAATTTAATAGGCTCGTTAGAAAAACACAATTGCGAAAAATAAAAACAATCCAACGCACTAATTACCAACTTGACTAAAAATAGGACGTGATGAAACGCTGAACAACCTTGCAAAGTACGTGAAAAACCTCGATCTGGAACAGTTTTTCCGTAAGTTAGGGGCGGCAAACCCCGAAACACTGTCCAAGACAATAGAACACTTCGCCACGAAAGAAGCGGAAATAGAGATAAGATAGTGCTTGGCTATTTTGGAGAAAAGGGGGTCAATCGAATAGTCGAAACCATAACTGGATGCCTGCTTTCATCTCCATCGCTTCGAACAGGTTCGAAGATAATAGACGTTGGTTCAGGTTCAGGATGCTTCACCACAGCACTCAACCAGAAAAAGTCTTCAAAAGCATCAAAACAATCTTGAAAAAGAACGGAAAAGCCGTGATTCTTGATCTTTGTCAACACAAATTTAAAGAATTCAAAAGAGATAGGCGATGTACACTTAGGTTTTAGCCTCGAACACGTTCGCGAAATGGCAAAAAACTGTTTTCCGAAAGTTGAAATCAAGAAAATGCCAAACATCGACTGTGAATGTTCAAGGCACTCAGCGGAAATTTTTCTTTTCATGCGAAACAGTGCATAAAATTGATTATTGTAATTTATATATACATCATAAGCAATGAATTAACAGAGGAAAACCCTTGCCCCTTGATGACCTCCTAACCTTGACTCTGATCGCGCTAGCGGTGATTGTAGCTTGTTCAATCGTCCTTTACGCCATGAGAAAGCGTGGTGGCAAGAGGGAAAAATCTCCGGAAAAGCCAGAATTGGAAGCCGAGCTTAAGGGTTTTCCGTTCAAAATCTCTAAAACCGTCCAGTCAACAGATGCATCCCGCGCTAAGGAAGAACTGCGTATACTAGATCTAGAAAGAGAAATTCTGAGCGACGCCATTCGAAGGCTTTATGAAGCCCATGCTGAAGGAAAAATAACGGAACAAGAAAGGGAAAAACTCGCAGGAACATACAAATCGCGAATGATGACCGTGAAAGACGCCATCTCAAAGGATGAGACCTTGGTGGCTTTGCACGAACTTGAAGGCATGCAAGAGGACCTGATAAAACTGTTCAGTGAACGTTTTGGTGAACTCAGCGCAAAGGTTGACGAACTGCGCACAAAAGTCGAAGTAAAACCAATAAAAGAATTGAAAATACCCGCTGCTGCGGAAGCACCGTCTGTCGCTTCAGAGGCAGAAGAAAAACCAGAAGCACAGGGAAAGGCGAAAAAGAAGAGGAGACCGTCAGAGAAAGCAAGTCCGAGAGCTGAGGCGGAAAAAAGAATAGAAGAGATCAGGACTGAAGTGGAAAAGGTTTTGGAAAGGTTGGGGCAGATGGAAATTGAAGGCTAAACAAGATTGGATCGAAAGGGCAAAGAAGAACGCTGCGTTAGAAGCTGTTAAGCATGTTAGAGACTGCTCTGTTGTCGGCTTGGGAAGCGGAAGCACAGCCGCTTATGCGATCGAAGCCATCGGAGAGAGAATAAGACGTGATGGGTTAAACATTTTGGGTGTTCCGACGTCGTATCAGGCTTTTGCGTTGGCTGTTAAGCATGGAATTGCGGTTACAACTTTGGAAGAGTATCCCACGCTGGATTTGACGATAGACGGTGTTGATCAGGTCGATGAGAAACTGAACCTGATCAAGGGTATGGGAGGAGCGCTTACCCGCGAGAAAATCGTTGCCTCTGCGTCGAAACAGAATATTGTTGTTGCGGATCGAAACAAGCGGGTGAAAGTTTTGGGAGAAAAGGGTCATCCTTTGCCGATAGAAGTTTTGCCTTTTGCGTTGGCTGTGGTGAAGCGTAGTATAGAAAGGTTAGGTGGAAAACCGGTTTTGAGGGAGGGGAAGGGTAAGGTTGGACCTGTGGTGACTGATAATGGGAACATGATTGTGGACGCTGTTTTTGGTCCGATAGATGATCCTGGTGCTCTTGAGGGGAGGTTGAAGCTGGTTCCTGGCGTGCTGGAAACAGGGTTGTTCGTCGGTTTGGTAGATCTGGTTTATCTTGGGACAGCTTCTGGCGTGGAGAAGATCGAAAGAAAAAGATGATGGCGTTTTTCTGCATTTGGCTTGTTTCAGAGGGAACCAATGAGTCGTTATCCTCAGTTTTTTGGGCTGTGTTGTCTGGCGTGTGAAAAAACCGTCTCCCCTCGATGAATGGAGCAACCTTCCGTTGAATTACCCGAGTCGCCTAAAAAGAAAGGTGAATAGTGATTGGTAATCAAATAATTGTCTAAAGAAAGCCGCCATAGCTAACATAGCAGAGTTTTGGTTGAAAAAGATTTATCTCAAGGCGAACAGACTAACCTAACGATTGGCTACGTTGACTTTCAAGAGCCAGAAGCTGCGTTGCCGGGGTAGCCTAGCCTGGCTAGGGCGCCAGACTCATAATCTGGAGAACAAACGGGGCAAACGCCTTTAGTCCAGAGGTCGCGGGCTCGAATCCCGCCCCCGGCACCATTTTACCAGTTAAAGCCTGTTTCTTGGCTATTTTGGACAAAGAAGTTCGATTTGAGCCCTACGAATACAGGTTGAGAGTGAAGCCTTCAGACTCTAGATCCAGACAGTTTCTGAATACTATCAATTTCAGGAAAGAAATAGGCTTAATTGTGATTGAAACGATTAGCTTTTACTCGCATTTCCACTATGCGAGCGAGAACTCGAGAATTTTGGTTCTCATATTATGTCCCGAATATGACGTAAGATGTTCGACCATGGGTTTGCCATTTCCGTACCCAAGAAGGGTTTGAGCACCCTCGGTAAAAAGTCACTTTTTCGTTCCTATGAGCAGTTTCAGTTCTGTTATTTGTTCTTCTTCAGCCATTATGACGTGTATTATTTTATGTTCTAGTTGAAAGAATAACTGAACCTTAACAACCCTCTTTTTATATCCTTGAATTTTTAAGGGGCGCGCTAGCCTTATATTGCTGTGCCACATGAACAGTGAGACATGAATGAAATTTCTCGCAAACTCACTGTGATAATCAGAGTCATTGGGGAAGTACTCTTCCTGTATGGACTCTTAGGTTGGATCTACGGCGTGGTAATGCAGATTACGCACTCCAACTGGATGCCTTCTCCCTTATGCATCTTACGCTTTGGCTTAGGCTTGACACATTCACCATCATATCATTCATATTAAGCGCAACAGGATTTTTTATTTGGAGACTGACAAGGGAATTGACCGAATAGCACTGAAATGGTTTGAGCCGGGGAGACATGGATTCGACGTTTGACTCGCTCAAAGCATCTTTTTACGGTCCGTGTGATTTTCAACTGGGCTTAGGCAAAGTCTTTATCGATTTGATTGCGTATATGACGATGGAGACTGCTTCCAAATGAAGCCTGAGACTGATTGGCTGCAAATTCTTGTGGACTGCAAAAACAATGTGAAACAGCGGATCGCTCCTCAAATCAAAAAGTTAGGTCAGCCGCAGCCGGATCTGGGTATAGGCGCTGGCGGTGATCCTATAAAACAGGTGGATTTGGCCGCTGAAAAAGCCATTGTAGACACGCTGAAAGAGCATGAAATTTCGTTCACGCTCATCAGTGAAGAGTCAGGTTTGGAGGAGTTTGGAAAAACCGCTAGTCAATGTTACGTTACGACAGATCCAATAGACGGAACAACCAATCTTATGCGGGGTGTTCCTTTCTACGCAACCTCCATCGCCGTTTCTTCAGAGCCCACCATATCAACTGTTTATGCAGCTTTGGTCACCGATCTCTTTCATGGCACAACCTACACCGCACTAAAAGGAAGAGGCGCCTCTCGCGACGGCAGAAAAATAGTTCCGTCCAAAAGCGTGTCTTTGGAAGAAGCGGTGATAGGCTTAGATTTAAACACTTACAAGGTCGAAAAAATAGCTCCCCGCTTGACGAATCTTATCCAAAAGACGAAGCACATACGCCATTTCGGAGCCAACGCCCTTGAAATGTGTTACGTGGCTGATGGAACAACCGACGCCTTTGTAGACATCAGAGGCAAACTCAGAGCAACGGACATAGCGGCTGCTTGCCTGATAGTGCAAGAAGCAGGTGGAAGAATAACAACGCCAGACGGAAAACCATTAGACATCAAGTTAGATCCGAAGCAAAAGGCGGAGTTTGTAGCTGCCGGAAATGCGAGCATTCATAGAATAATACTCAATCTCATAAGACCTGAAAAGGAAACAAAATGATAACTCTGCTGCCACCACATCCAGCTGCGCTAATAAAAGCGCAGAAAACAAGAGTCCTAGTAATAGCCGACCCGCACATAGGGTGGGAAATGGCGCTCCAACAAAAAGGAATACACGTTCCAAGCCAAACGCCAAAGCTTCTGAAAAAACTGATAGGCTTGCTGTCCACGTACAAACCCGACAAACTGGTAATCTTAGGTGACATCAAGTACACGGTCGTCACGACGGACATGGGCGAGTGGCATGACGTTCCAGACTTCTTCGATGAACTCCGGAATCACATACGAGACATAAGCATAATCCGGGGGAACCACGACGCAAACATTGAACCATTGCTCCCAGAAAACATAAAACTGCTTGCGGCAACAGGAACAATGATCGACGATGTGGGACTCTTTCACGGACACAAGTGGCCCTCCCCGTCGCTTCTGAGATGCAAAACGTTAATCATGGGACACCTTCACCCAGTCGTCGTCTTCCGCGACCCAGCGGGCTTCAAAATAACTCGGCAAATCTGGGTGAAAACACCATGCGACCCTCATCAACTGTGCAAAATTCTACTGCAAAAGCACAAAATGAAAATTGAAAACTCACCAGAAGAAACATTGCTGAAACATTACGGAATCAAGGCGAAAACGTCCCAGATTTTCGTAATGCCTTCCTTCAACGACTTCTTGGGAGGCAGACCGATAAACGAAAGAAAACATCGCGACGATTTTGGACCCAGAGAAATCGTTGGACCGGTTCTCCGTTCAGAAGCAGTTGACATGGACAAATCCGAAATATACCTTTTAGACGGGACTTACCTTGGAACCTTAAAACAGCTTAGAAGCCAAAACTGACAGATATGCAGCATAAAATTTATAGAACTCGCTGTTTCTCAAGTTACATGGTGAAAAACATGCCCTCAGACGATGAAGGCTATCCAGAATGGTTTAGAAGAAGACGCTATCCTACCGATAGAGACCTCTTTTTCGGAGACGTAGACAAGATATTCCGCGAAATGGAGAAGATGATGGAGGAAGAATTCAAAAATTTCACCGCAAAAGTTCCAAAAGACTATGTTAGAGAACGCAAACTTCCAGATGGCTCAACAGTTCGAGAATGGGGCCCGTTCGTGTACGGCTACAGCATGAAGATAGGCCCTGATGGAAAACCTGAAATCCGTGAGTTCGGCAACATCAAGAAAAGCCTTCGAGGACCCGAAGTGAAAGAAGAACGTGAACCCCTCGTGGACATCGTTGAAACAGACGGGGAAGTCCACGTAGTCGTGGAACTGCCGGGCGTAGAAAAAGGCGACATAAAACTTCATGGAACAGAAGGGACTCTGACAATATCGGTTGACACGCCTCAATACAAATATTACAAAGAAGTACAGTTGCCAGCAAAAGTCAAAGTGAAAGAAGCAACATCAGCCTACAAAAACGGCGTTCTGGAAGTCAAGATTCCTAAAGCTGAGCCCGGAAAGAAACCGAAGGGCGAACCAATAAACGTAGGCTAACGACCGCCCTTTTCCCTTCCATCAGCTCTCGCTCGCCGAAAAGCTCGGGTTCCAATGGACGAAAACTCAGAGATCGATGCGCTGAACGCCATATGCAAGGAAGCAAAGGCAGAAGACAAATTATCTGGCAAAAACCTGACAAAACTGTACGAAATTTTCGGTCAAAGGTTCACAAAGGCTTTCGAAGCCCTAAAGGAAAACCGCGTAAAAAAATACGTTTTCAAACCGAGCGGTAGAACCGTTTGGATAGTTGTCGGAAGGGAGCGGGACTATCTGATAATGCCTGAAGCCGAATTCTGCACGTGCGACGACTTCTACTTTCGCGTATTAGACAGGGAAGTACACCTGTGCTATCACCTCATCGCGCAGAAAATAGCCCGCAATTTGGGATGGTACGAAACCATAGAAGAAAGCGACGAGCTACATGATACATTAATGAATGAGTGGAAAAAGGCTACTGTTTAAATATTTAAACTTGAAAGATTAACTGGAAAAGGAAGAACCTCAATGGACATAGGTGCATACTTCGAAACGATCAAGTACATCCTAATGGCTTCAACCTTCGTTGCGTTAATCTTGATATTCCTCTACACGTTTTACGGCAAAGAAGAACAGACAACCTGAGAAGAGCCTAATCGCGGGCTCTGCTTAACCTTCTGCTCATTAGCACAAACACTATGATGCTTAGCACAGCAAGGATTATACCAAACAAAACCATCCACTTGGCTTCTGGACCGGCGCCGATAATTATCGGAAATGGTCCGACAAATATGACCGCGCCGAAATTTGCCGACCCACTACCATAAAGTATGGCAGTAACAATCACAATTATGATGCCAACGAAAACTATTAGAAACCCTGTCATGAGCAATAAAAAGAATCGCTTAGACATTTCGAAGTCGCCTTCGCCGTTTTCTTCAGGTTTTCCGTCTGTTCCCATCATTGGGTTCGCTCACCCTAGCAGTAAATAATATATTACCATCGCTATCAAAAGAAGTATCGTAAGGATTAAGGAAAGCACCAAGACGGTTTTCAGCGACTTCTTGTCTGTGCCAAAAATTATCGGAATAGGACCAATTATTATGGCTCCGCCGCCTCTGACTTTTCCCTTTTTGCCCTTTTTGATGCTTGAGATTGAAAGCAAAAGAACCACAACTATAAGAACGAGCATTCCCACAAAAATCAAGGCGATGCCCAACGCGTAAAGCGTGCCTGCGTCTATCACTTTATCTGGCTCCTTTTATCATTACTAGCAAGTCAATAATGGCTTTTAATAAACTTTATAGCATGATTCTTCTCTTATCCTCGGTGGCACTAGAACCAAAATGAAGACTGAGGAAATAATCAAACAAATTCTGTCGCGGTATCCGGAAATTTCAAGGGAACAGGTTCTTGAAAAATTAGAGAAGGAAAAAACTAGAGCGGGAGGTCTCATAGCAGAAGAAACTCTCTTACGGTTGATTGCAGCCGATTTGGGCGTCGAAATTCCACAGAATGGTACTCATCTGCATAGGCTTTCAATAAGTCATCTTGTTCCAGGTTTAAGCGACGTTACCGTGTTAGGACGTGTGTTGGCAGTTTTTCCTCCTAAGACCTTTGAAAAAAGAAGAAGCGGAAAATTTGCAAGTCTATTCATTGCTGACAAAGACGATATGCTGCGTGTTGTCTTGTGGAATGACAAGGTCAACCTCTTAGAATTCGGCGAAATGGAAGCAGGACATATAGTGAGTTTCTCCCATGGATACACCCGAGAAGACCGCAGGGGCAAGACAGAATTGCACATTGGAACCAAAGGCGAAATCCAAATCAATCCTCCGAACGTGAAAGCCGAAGACTGTCGCACTCTAAGCGAATTTTCAACAAAAATCGGAGATATAACTCGCGCCCATAAAAACAAGAGAATCAACATCATAGGCACGGTGAAAGAGACATTTCCATCCTCAATCTTCGTAAGACAAGATCTAAGCTCCGGAAAAGTGATGCGCTTCACTATGGCAGACGAAACGGGTCAAATAGTCGTTGTCGCTTGGAACGAGAAAGCTGATGAACTTGATAGGTCACTGAAGGAAGGCGCCAGATTACAGATAGCAAATGCAAGAGTGAAAGCAGCATTGAACGGCGAATTCGAAATTCACGTTGACGCGGGAACTTATGCTGGGATGTCCGCGCATGCTGAAGAGTTTACAAAACTGGTGAACTTGAAAAAAGGGATGGACCATGTTAACGTCGCGGGCGAAGTTGCCGCTAAACCAGTGGTCAGGCAGGTGAAAACGTCTGAAGGCGAAGTTGTAAAGATTGCTGTTTTCGAGTTGAAAGACGAAACTGGCGCAGTATGGGTTTCAGGTCTGCGAAAGCATGCCGACATGATCAGCAGCCTAAAAATCGGCGACAAAATAGTCATGAAAAACGTTTATGCCCAAAGAGGATCTGGAGAATGCCCGGAACTGTCAACAAGAGACGCAACTATAATTGTTGTTCTCGAAAGTCTAAAAATTTGAAAACCTGTAGCTGATTTTTGACGAACGCCGTGGAATAACAGTAGCTACTATTATTCTTTAACTACCAACTGCGTAAGACGATCATCGTGTTAGTTCTTACGACTCCGTCTATTCGGCGGATTTTTTCGATGCAATCGTTAACCTCTGCTACGTTCATGCCACTTATGACGGCGATGATGTCGTATCCGCCAGTAACCTCGTAGATCGTTTCAACATTCGGAATCATACTTATCTTCTTTGAAACCTCTTGAGTCGGAAGAGAAGGATTTGTGGCGAGCAAAGTGATGGCTTCTGCGCCTGCGGTAGCTCCGATTCTGACCGTGAACTTTCTTATCACACTTGAATCGACAAGTGCTTTAATTCTCTTCCTAACAGCGCCTTCTGACAGATCTATCTTTTCTCCAATGTCACTGTAGCTGGCTCTCCCGTCATTTTTCAGGATGTTTATTATCTCCTTGTCCTTTTCGTCCATTTTCTTCCATTATATGCTTTGATGCGGAAAAATTTAACGATTTCTGAAATTTATCATCAGTGCCAGTACGAATTTCATTGCGTCCTGTACTTTCCGTCTTTGATGAATGTCTCAAATAGAGCATATGCATTCCTATATGTTACAAGTAAGTCGCAAACTTTAAATGAATGGCGATCATGTCGAAACACATTTTCATGTGATAAGTTGAGGACGATAGCACGGTGATTGCGAACAAAAATGCCGGTTACTTCTACGAATTTCGTAGAATTAGTTGGGATTTCCTCACTATTTATTGGTGCAGTTCCGAAAACCTTATAAAAAGGTTTGTTTTCTGTAATGGAATTAAAACTGCAAGAGGTGGAGATAATGATGAAAGTTAGGTGCCCCGACTGCGATGCAGAACTTGCCATTCCTGCCGACATCATACAAGGAGAAATTCTAAGCTGCCCTGGTTGCGGGCTTGAATTCGAAGTGAAGCAAGTAAACGGAGAGTCAGTGGACCTTCAAGAACTTGTTATTGAAGGAGAAGATTGGGGAGAATAACTGGAATTCGCTGATAACGCGCAACCCTCAAGAAGCGAAAATAGTACTTATCGGACAACATTACACATTTTGAGACTGCAGTTCAAGGCGGGATGAACACAACTGATGAAAACAGGTATTCTATACGAACGGTCCGAAACCGACGAAATGGGCATAAAACTGACGGCCAAAGAAATGGGGATAGACCTCGAGTATATTCCCTTCCGCAAAATTTCCATCTGTCTGCACGACAACGGATATAGAATTAGAAGCGTGGGAAAAGATTATTCAAGCATCGTCAAAGACGTCGCCGTAGTGTTGAATAGAACCCAAAGCAAAAATCGCAGACTTCTTGCAGCTTATCTGATGGAAAAACTTGGCAAGCACGTAATAAACCCTTCACAAGTCGAATTCCTCTGCTACAGCAAACTGAGAACTCTGCTCCAATTATGGGCAGCTAGAGTAAGAGTTCCAAAAACAGTTTATGTTCCGTGTGATTCCCTTGAAACCACAAAAGACGGCGGAGAAATCCACAATGAAGTGGAAATCGCTGATTTGATACAACAAGAACTTGGCATAAAAGAAATCGTAATGAAACCAGATGCCGGAACCCACGGAAAGAAGGTCAACCTCTCCAGAAACCGGAAAGAACTCTTAATGAACGTTCAAGAAACTAATCCCTCAATAATTAACCCAATGGGTATCTTGGCGCAAGAACTGGTTCAAAAATGGTTTTACGATTTAAGAATAGTAGTTTTTAAAGAGAAAGGAAAATCACCAGTTTGTCATCCAAAAGCCTTGGCAAGGGCTGGATTCAAGGATTTCAGAACAAACACGTTCCTCGGCAACCTCGTATTCGACACCGAGTTGCCGCTCCACATCAGAGATTTGGCGGTGAAATGCGGCAAGGCTATTGGAAGAGACAATCACGGATGGTTGTTCGCCTTCGATGCCATGATTAACGTTGGCGAAAACAAGACGGCGGATGATGAATACGTCAAATCTGAGCTTGACAAGCTTGCAACATCCTTTGACGTAATAAGAAGAGTTAAGGCGGACCAAACCAAAAGAAAGGATTTTCCTGCTTGGAACAGTAAGTTGGAGGAAGCCTTCCAAAACTACAAGCGTTCAGAACCCTATGAAAAAGTCAGACGCGTTATTGAAGAGAGCGTGGAAAGAAGCAAACACGAGATAGTCTTTCACGAAGCAAATTCCTGTCCTGAATTTTGGGAACAGACCCGCCTGATCGCAGGCATCAACCTAGCTGTACCCCTGTTCAAAATTGCCCAAAGCATTACTGAATCTGATCACTAAGGTGAAAAAAGGTGAAGGTGGGAATAGTCGGTGGTTCAGGTTACGTCGGCGGAGAACTTCTCCGTTTACTAATTCTCCATGGACACATAGAAGTCACAATCGTCACTTCTCGACAGAACGTGGGCGAATACGTGTTCGGGGTACACCCCAACCTTAGAGGGCTCACACAGCTAAAATTCGCCCCTTTGGACCCCGCCCAAATTCAGAAAAATTGCGATTTAGTCTTCACGGCAACTCCCCACGGCGGTTCAACGAACCTTCTTCCGAAACTTCTTGAAATAGGACTGAAAGTCATCGACATGAGCGCAGATTTCCGCCTTAAAAATGCAGATGATTATGTGAATTGGTACGGCTGGAAACATGCCCATCCAGAACTACTTAAGGAGGCAGTGTACGGTTTACCAGAACTCCATCGTCAAAAGATTAAAAACGCTCAGTTAATAGCGTGTCCAGGGTGCATGGCAACCGCCACAATACTCGGCTTGGCCCCCATAGTAAAAGCTGATCTTATTCAAAATGATAAAATCGTGGTCGACGCAAAGATCGGTTCTTCAGGAGCCGGTAGCAAACCTTCCATCGCGTCCCATCATCCCGAAAGGTTTGGAGGAGTGCGACCATACAAAACAGTAGGGCATCGGCACATCGCCGAAATCGAACAAGAACTGAACGCACTTACAAAAGAATCCGTGAGTATTTCTTTTTCTCCTCATGCAGTCAACATGGTTCGAGGCATCCTTTCAACCATTCACGTCTTCCCGAAGAAAACCTTGGAAACAAAAAATGTTTGGAGAGCGTATCGTTCACAGTACGCAGAAGAACCCTTCATACGCTTCGTCAAATATCAGAAAGGTCCATACCAACTGCCAGACCCCAAAGTTGTGATGGGAACAAACTTTTGTGACATAGGCTTCGAACTAGACCCGCATGCAAATCGCCTCGTAATATTGTCGGCCATAGACAACATGACAAAGGGAGCGGCGGGCCAAGGAGTCCAATGCCTCAACATTGTTCTAGGTGTCGATGAGAAAACTGGACTCGAAAGCACAGGTTTCCATCCGATGTGATCATGATGATATTGGTAGTGAAAATAGG
>Ga0172364_10003938_pt1 | contig 11855 bp, 1 predicted proteins | sample LakKivSesite10cm_FD_114545 | JGI IMG/M metagenome (GOLD analysis project Ga0172364, IMG submission 114545) | Sediment microbial communities from Lake Kivu, Rwanda - Sediment site 10cm | ecosystem: Environmental > Aquatic > Freshwater > Lake > Sediment | place: Rwanda: Western Province, Lake Kivu... | reverse complement strand
TGGCAGGCTTATCTAATCGAGGACGATAAGGGCAAGGAAGAGCTTGAGGAGTATCTGAAATTACTTTCGGCGTCAGTTATTTCCGAAGGACTTGAAAAGGATGAGATATTTCTCTTTCCGCCTTTAAGAGAAACAGCCTCTGGCAGTTATTATCTTGGTGATGTCCTCTATAATAAAAAGCCGCTCTACCCATTCGGACTCCGCGAAAAGGAATGGATCCAGCATATGGGTATTTTTGGCAGGTCCGGGGCAGGTAAAACCAATCTTGGCTTCTCAATTGTTGCCGAACTTGTTAAAAAGAACAAACCTTTTATGGTCTTTGATTGGAAAAGGAACTATCGGGATTTATTATCCATCCCCGCATTTCAAAATATGCTTGTTTTCACGGTTGGCAGAAATATTGCGCCATTAAGGTTCAACCCACTAATTCCACCTCAAGGCACTGACCCAAGAACTTGGTTGAAGAAAATTATCGAGGTCATCGCCCATTCATATTTTCTTGGCGAAGGAGTTATGTATTTGCTTCAAAAAGCAATAAACTCGGTTTACAGAAAATTTGGGATTTATGATGGTTCGAATAACTACCCAACCTTTCGCGATGTTTTAAAATGGTTTGAGAAATATCATGCCAAAGGCAGGGAAGCTAATTGGCTAAGCTCGACTTTAAGGGCGATTTCGACCATCTGTTTCGGCGAGATGAATCGGCTAACCAATACAGGAAATCAAAACATTGAACAACTATTGAATAAAAAAGTTATCCTGGAACTCGATGCCTTGACTCAATCCGATAAGATTTTTTTTATCGAAGCTCTGCTGTTATGGATTCATCACTATCGGCTTAGAGAAAAGGAAAGAGAATCATTCAAGCACGCCGTTATAATCGAAGAAGCTCATCACATTTTATCAGGCGAGAAAGCCATATTGACTGGCGGCGAGTCAGTAATGGAAACGACCTTCAGGGAAATTAGAGAATTCGGTGAATCGCTTGTGATCCTGGACCAGCACCCCTGTCAAATATCGTTGCCTGCTTTAGGCAATACATACACAACCATTGTAATGAATCAGAAACACAAAAAAGATGTAAGCGCGGTTGCAGCCTGTATGATGCTTGAAGATTCTGAAAAAGATTATCTTGGCAATCTTGAAGTCGGCGAAGCGATTGTCAGGTTGCAGGGCAGGATTATGAAACCGTTTTTGATAAGAATTCCTGAATTTGAAGTCAAAAAAGGTTCAACCACCGATGAAATGATAAGAGAGAAAATGTTGGGTTATTTCGGCTATTTAAGAGGAAACCAGTCTTTAATTCAAGATGTTACGGTTGTTTCAAAAACCGCTGAAATAGGAGAGCAAGAAAGATTATTATTGATTGACATTCTAAAATACCCGTTCAGTTCAATCGTGAGGAGATATGAGAAACTAAATTTCAATCGTAGGAGAGGTAATGCTTATAAAGACAATCTGCTGCAAAAGGGGCATATCAAACCAAAAGAGATAAAATTGAGTAACGGCAGAATAATGCTTTTTGAATTAACTGAAAAAGGAAGGCAATTCTTAGAAAGATTAGGCTATCAGACCTATCGAGACAGAAACGGCATAGAGCATAGATTTTGGAAGTGGAAAATAGCTGACTATTATCGAAGAAAAGGATTCAAAGTATTCGTCGAAAAACCAATTAATGGTAATGTCGATGTCGCAGTAAAGAAAGACCATTATAGCATTGCGATAGAAATTGAGACTGGGGAATCTGATTTTATTAAGAATATTTTAAAGGATTTGAAGGCGGGATTTGATTTGGTCATTTCTGTTGCCACGAATGAAATGGTCGAAAATAAAATCAGAGAGGCGTTAGCAGTAAAAAAATTAGATAAGATCAAAAGAGTAAAAGTGACGACCGTCAGAGCGTTTGAGTGATAAGTGCTTTCTTTATTTCAGTATTATCATTTTCCTTGTTTTCCGAAAATCACCGGCTTTCAACTCACAGAAATAGACACCGCTGCTTACATCTCTACCTTTTTCGTCCTTGCCGTCCCAGATTACTGTATATTTACCAGACGGTTGTGATTCGTTGACCAATATCCTTATCACTCTTCCGCTTGCATCATAAAGTTTTAGTACCACATTACTTACCTGACGACCAATATAATAACTAATTTTGGTTTTCTCTTTAAATGGGTTAGGGTAGTTTTGCTTAAGCGCAAAGCAATTTAGGAATTTGTCAACCATCGCCATTATACCGCCTGCTAATTGTTGCTGCGGCTCAAAGCGTAACAGAAACTTCTGAACGCGGTTGTTGTAGGTGTCGCTGATATATAGATATTTTCCATCATTGCTCAATGCAATACCATGAGGTAATTTGAATTGGCCAGCGCTATCGCCTTGAACACCAAAGACAAGAATTGGGTAACTCCAGGGGCTGAATTCCACGATGCGATTGTTATACACATCAGCAACAAACAAGTTCCCACAATTATCTACCTGATTATCCCACGGTTTCTTAAGTCCAGCATTCCTACCAATTATCTTCACATAATTACCTGCAGTATCAAAAACCACAATCCGGTCATTTTTCGTGTCAGTTACATAGACATTTGCGCCGAGAATTGAGATCCCAGTTACTTTATCCAGCTTAAGGGTATCGCCCTTGATTTCGGATGCGCCGTCAAAGTTTTCATCAGAATTGTCCAGTGTGGTAATAGCATCATGATAGTTTTCCTGTGCGTGGTCTCTATCATCCGGCGCCTGCAAAATGAAATTACCCCAGCGGTCAAACTTCTGTACCCGTTCATTTTTGTTATCACAGACCCATAGATAACCAGCACCATCAATAGCAATGTCACAAGGCTCATTGAATTCACCATGATTCTTGCCATGGATACCGAATTTGAATTTGAAATTACCCAGTGAATCAAATTTCTTTACACAGTGATTTAGACAATCCGTAACCCAAATATACCCTGAATCGTCAATGGCAATTCCTTTTGGCTTGTTAAAGCCAGTCGTATCACCGCCGGAGGAATGATGACCAAATGCGAGCAAGGAATCACCGGTCTCAGAGAATTTCCATATTTTGTCATTGTCCGTATCCGTAACATAGACATTTCCCAGGACATCAGTGGCAACGTCAATCGGAAACGATGAAAATGTGGCAAACTCCGCATCAACAATTGGTGGTGTCTCAGTTGGGGTTATGAAACAGACAGTAATTGAATCATCGCTGGTATTCGCTACCGAATCAGTGACCGAAAGACATAAATTGTAAAAACCAATCAGTGCCCCGGCATTCCAGTATCCTAAAAGTCCTGAATCAACCGGTGTAATACTATAAGAATCAGGAACGACCGGATGCCAATCGGTTGTGCCTAAAGGACGATATTTGAGCCGGTAGTCAACAAACCGTGCATCCTTTGCAGTACCAAAGATCGGCAAAGAATCACGAGATGTGATATAGGAATTATCCGTTGGAGAAATAATCCTGGCTTGAGGCTTTGTTGTGTCAAGCACTGTCTTATCCCAGCAGACCCTGCTTATGTTGCCTGCTATGTCCATGGTCCGGGCATAAACCGCCCTGATACCATCACCTGGAAGAAGGGGGACTCTAAATAGCAATGAATCTGCGCCAGAAAGTTCCCACCATTGACTACAGTATAAACTATCCGGGGGTAATTTCTGAAGCACAATATTGTCTACAAGAACTCTGCCTGAGTTTGGTGGTGAATCTGATTCACAGGTTATCGGAATATAAACGCCGATCTTGTATCCAGTAAAAATTTTACTCGGATCAGGGTTAAACCCAAATGTGGTAGATAGACGCCGATATTCAACATAACTTGAATCACCTTCGGGTATTTTGATTATTCTGTCTATACTTTCATCAAAAGAGCCGTCACTATAACAATAAATCGCCTTTGCTGTTCCAGCGCCAACAAAACTATCGGTAATTACATCAAGCGAAAGAGATAGGGTTTCACCTGTTACTACGCCCGCAGAATCAGCGGGGATAAATTGTTCAATAAATGCAGTGTCGGGATTTGAGGGACCTGGAATATGGACTGAAGGTATATCTGCATAGCCATCATGGATACTTGCATATTGTCCATCAAGAATCCAGTTTGAATCACTATTAAATTCAGAATTTTTCATAAAATTGATAAACGGAAATCTGGCAAACTGAGCTGAATCGACATAACTGAGGCTGTCTTTAGAATAGACGACAACATCAACAATTGTATCATTAGTATATAAGGGCAAATCGAGATAAGCAGTGGGTGGCAAATTATCGTAGATGATATCGTCAAAGACAATACAACTAATATTCCCGGCGCTATCTTGGAATTGAGCATAGACCCAGCGTTGTCCGCTTTGATTTAACAATTTCCAAGAACATGAATCCACATAGGGTTCCCAGCCTATTGCTATCGTATCAGGCGATGATGGCTGAATTTCAATATTGTCAATCCAGATGCTACCGTTATTTATAGGCATGTGGCGATAGGTGACAGGAATGTCGATCCTCATTAGCAGACTATCAAGTATTCGGCTTGTATCCGGGTCCCACATAAAACTACCAGAAAGTCTGCGTCGGCCCCAGTAAACACGATTCGTCTGAGGACAGTTAAGAACCTGAACCATATCACTATATCCATCAGCATAATGATAAGCAATCCAGAGATTTGCATTGCCAGCAAAGTCATTTGCCACAACATCCATTGCAATTGTCCACCAGACCGAATCTAAATCGTAATTATCTACCCAGGATTTTATGGGGTCTATTGGAATTTCCTGCTGAATAAATGCCACTTCACCATTAGGGCAGGATTGCTGATGAATTGCGGGAATTTCTGCATAGCCGCACATTATTTTTGCATAGTTGCCATCAGTGTGCCAGTAACCTAAACCATCAAACCAGGGGTCAGGGATAATATTGTCAAAATGCCATTCGTTAACGATTCTCACATCCGCAACACCACTTGGGCTACTGTTTTGGTCAAATGCATAAAAAGCAAGACTCACATCCCGTGAATTACTATAAGTGTCATTATTGTTAATCACAATACCCTGCGGTGGATACCAATAAGGAGGTGTCTGCTCAAAGATAATAGAATCAACCCAGATTGTAGAGATACTACTATCTCGGTTGAAAAATTTGGCATAGACGATTCTATTCCCTTCAATACCTTGTATGAGTTGCCATCTTATATATGAAATTGAGTCACGCCAATCAGAAATTTTTTCGTCATCCCAAACAATCAGTGAATCAGTAAGAGAAAAGTAGGTGAAGTCCAAGTTAACCAGATGATAATTCGTTGCCTTGTCATTGTAATTTATCTCTACTTTTGCTAGTGGTGATTTTGTTGTATCCACGACAATTGAGTCACTCGCAATATCACTAACATTGCTAGCATAGTCCCTGAACCAAGCATAGACCCATCTCGTGCCCTGCTCTGGAATCAATTGCCATATCTTTAATGTATCATATGGTTCCCATTCAGTAAATGCAGTGGCTAAATCTGAGCGTTCAAGCTTGACCCAGTCAACAATCATTGTGTTGGTTGTACAAGGATGCGCATGAACAGCAATTTTGCATAAAAGATAATCAAGGATTTTTGTTGTGTCAGGCTGGAATATAAAGGTGCAAGCACCGATAGAGAATGTGTCAGTCTTGATCAGATTCTTACTAACTGCCAGAGATTCTGAACCATCCTTATAATGATAATAGAATGAAATGCCTCCAAAAACTGTCGTATCAACTTGAGGCCTCTTGTAACAGAGTGATACAGCGAACAGCGAATCCACTTTTCCAGCAAAATAGTGAGGTTTTATCTTATGTGTAATCTCAGCATAACCGCCATTCGCAGCTGAAGGTTGAGCGTAAAGTTCTACAGCCTTGAGGTCAAATATAATTCCACCACCATAACACAATTGGTCCCATCCTGTTGAACCCTGACTTAATCCACCATTATCAATTAAATTATATGAAGGATAATTGGAAATCTGCATCTTGTCTAAACCGCTCTGACCATTCTCAGCATAGAGGTCAAGAACAACAAATGAGGAGTTGGTTGTGTCAACCCCTTTATCAATAACAATCGAGCCCTCTGGTGGTATCGTCTCAAATATTGCGGTATCGCAGGTTTCGTAAAGATTGCCACATCGATCTTTATATTGGGCATAGACAATCTTTTCTCCGTCACCAGGTGAGAGATACCAGGGCACCGTTGTGGGTTCATAATAGGGAATCCATGCACCGTAAATTGAATCCGGTTTAATTGGTGTAACCATTAGGTTATTAATATACACGGTTGTTGAAATAAGGGTTTCTGGCGGTGGCCAGGGTGGGCTGATTATTTCCGGGATAGAAACAAAAAGTCGCACATATTCGAGGGGCTGGCTGATATCAAAAGTAAAGGTATCGGTAAATGGACAGGTGCCAGTATAGATATGGTTTCCTTGGGGCAAGAAAGAGAGCAAAATAGTGGAATCCATACCAGAAGTGAAATGAACAACGAGCCCGATTGAGACATCCATCACCCGGTGCGTGATGAGTTCTGCTGAGAGACGATAGGTTATGCCATTCTGGAACAGTGATGGAGCCAAATCCTGATACATTCCTGCACCGATTTGAACCGGCGGTTGGGCTGAGATTAGACTTCCATGTAAAGCCGCATAGCCATCCTGGATTGTTGTATTTTCACAGACCCAGCCTGCACTATCAGAAAAATCGCCATTAGGCACGAGGTTATTCAAAGGCAAATTCCCGAGTCGGCATGAATCCATGCCGCTGAGTGCATCGCTGGCACTCAAAGAGCAAACAACCGCAGGGACATTGGTAGCAACAGGCAGTCTGATTGTTCCATCTGGATAGAGCGTATCCAAAAAGACACTGTCTTTGTAAATTATGCTTATATTTCCAACATTGTCTTTGAATTGACTGCCCAGCAGCTTTTTTCCTTCGCCCGGTAAAAACTCCTTTACCAGTGTGTCCTGGATGAACTCAAGCCAGTTTGTTGTATCGCTATTTTCAACATACCGTATTGAGTCAACAATGCCCTCATACCCGGTTACGGAAGACTCATAAAGCCCGAGTTTAAAGTTGGTCAATTCTTTCTCTTCATTCAAAGTAACTGTCGCATCAATGCATTTCTTATAAATCTGATCCGAAGCTTTAACCGTGAGTCCGGTATTGTCTCTGAATTCGGCATAAACCCTTCTAATGCCGTCCTCAGTGATTAATGTCCAGGTTGTAGTCGTATCGTAGGGAATCCAGCCGGTATTATTGACCTCATCCCATATTCTCATTTCCGTAATCAGTCCTGAATCACTCTGCGCATGCAATGTCAAAGTGACATTTCTTGAGTATGTCGTATCTGCCCCATTATTGATGATAACATAACCTCTTATTGGTGTATAATATCTACCCGTATGCTTCACATCATGCTGGAACATTGGCCATTCCATTCTACCAGATTGATACGGCAAATCCCAGACTTTTAATTTACAATCGCCACCGCTGGCACCGATAATCTCAATATCACCGTCATTATCTATATCGGCAACAGAAGGCGTTGAATGTCCCTCACCTTCTAATTTAAAAGGCGCGCCTTCCATTACCGTACCATCATGATTCAAAACCCATAAGCAGTTAAAGCTGCTTAAGAGAATTTCAGGAAACATGTCATTGTTTATATCAGAGACCGCTATGCCTTGTGAATACCTTGCCCAGTCGCCGCCACTAATAGGTAGTAATTTTTGCCAGAGGAGATTTCCATTACCACTAACTGCAAAAACTTTATCGCCAAACGTATAAATGACATCGATATAGCCATCGTTATTTATATCGCCCAAGCCAGGACCGGCGATCTGTGTTGCAAAAGGAACATAATATTCCCAGGTTAGCATACCGTTAAGTTCATAACAGTAAATGCATGCAGGGTCTCTGGAAACCACAACGAAGTTAAGCGTGCCATTTTTGTCTACATCACAAATCGCGGTATGAATCGGCCAGACCAATGAGTCAATTTCGGGTAATTTTGGCCAGCCTGGCATCACATCTATTTTAGTTGAATCCACATCATACTTTAAAAGCCAGAGCTTGGGGACCGGATTGCTGACATCATTTCTCGTTAGCAATACCATTTCTTCGGCACCATCACCGTCAATATCCACAACTGAAGGTGATTGTGGAATTGAGCGGAAATTGTTCTGGAAAGGAAAACCAGGTATTATCGAACCCGTTGTATCGAACGCATATAGCCCAGCATCAGGTCCTAAGGTTGTCGCAAGAATTTCGTCCTGTCCATCACCATTAATATCAGCAATCACCGGCGATGCAAAGACAATAGTCCCAACAGTAACCGGCCAACCAGGTACCGTATTGCCATACATGTCGAAGCAATAAACTTTGTTATCACTAGCACCTGCCCAGTAGCCCGTGCCGATGACGATTTCCAAAGTGCTGTCGCCACACAGATCAGCCAGCGCTGGAGATGAGCACATCCAGAGATTGCTGTCAATGGTCACTGGCCAACCTGGCATCACAGAACCATCATCATCAAACAAATAGACTCGACCCTGAGCGCCAATGGCGATCTCTTTTTTACCATCACAATCAATATCGGCAACAGCTAGCGATGACAGATAAAATCCAAAACCTCCACCCCCCACCTGAACACTTTGTGGAAAACCAGCCTGATAAGAAGGAAAGGTTCTTTGACTTGCGATTGGCGAGAATACGCTTTCGTTGCCCATGGTATCAACCGCGGTTATGCGATAATAATATTTAGTAAACTCTGCAAGTCCGGTGTCGTGATAATAACTCACACCTTTAATTAACACTGGATTAAGCCGAACATAAGGACCCACCGAATCCTGGTTGCGATAGATATTATAACCTGAAAGAGTGTTGGGCGGAATATAATTGTACTGCCAGTAAACATCAAGAACTTTTTCACCAGCACTTGCCCAGACCATGTCTGGCGGATTAATTGTGCTAATTGCCACTGGCTCAATCCATTGCCGGCCGTAATAATCTTTCATCTCGATCTGCAAATCAGCCACAATCCCCTGGATAATAAATGCATCGCCCACGACCGATGTATCTGGTTTTATTTCACCAAGATAGGAAGTGCTGTCCACAATATTGCCAGTGCCCCTCAAAATTACACTGACCTTGCGTGCCGAGCCACCGCCTAAATTGGAAATTTCTGGATAAAGATATGTTGTATCATTGCTTATTACGACTCTCTGACCACTGTGCGCCAACGAATCGCAAAACTCGGTCAGAAGCAAGGAGTAACTGAATTCTTGCGGATGAAGCGGAGGACCATCTCCACCACGGTTAGCATATGAATAGATAGTTAGTTCCAATGGAATCCGATGATATTCCAAAAGACTATCTGGATAGTTGGGTTTAAGATAAAAACTGAAATAACCTCCGGTCAAAGTATCTTTATGCATAACTTGACCCGGCTCAATATTTCCGTAATAAACCACACTATCTATAATATTTATCAATGTATCATTGCTTCTCAACTTCGCGGTTATATAATAACCAATAAACGCACTGGAATTCGCAATATCAAGATAGAATTGAATATTTTCACCAGGATTCAAAACACCGTCTTTATTGCCATTCACCTTTCCCCATGTTTGAACGCTGTCGTCAAAAATAAAATATGAATAAGGATACAACAAGACCGAAGATGAAGGATTCACATAGCAACTATCTTCATAGACAAAATAATTATGACAGCTCACGGTTACATTTATATATCCAGGGGTGTAAGGTTTATACAGAAAACTGATTGCTGTATCAGAAGTTGCATTCGGAACTGTGCCCACTGCATATGCCTCAATTCCCTTTTGCACACAGACCATTGCCGTCTCGCCCGGTGCCAAATCCTTTACGACAACTGTAAAAATAGATTCAGGCAACCAGAAGGTATCAGGATGAAAAACTACCAAATTTTTCGGAATTGAATCCCATACCAACATTTCGGGGTCACCAAGCAGATTCTGATTATATGAACCAAAATAATAATTATTTGCACCTTGCACAGTCCTGAAGGCATCACCAAGATTCCATATATCATAATGAAAAAGTGACCTGAAAATCCAGTTACCCTGCCATTCATCTCCAAATAGCCCATAAACCGTATTTCCCATAAAGGCAACAGCACCGCCATTAGGATTATTCATAAAAGTTTCAGATATGCATTCATAATCAAACGCATTAGGGTCGCAGCCTAAAGTCCATAGGATGAAAGGTCTTGCCGCATTTGAAAGATTCGCAACATCGGTTCTAAACATAAGTCTTTGCGGGTCAGAATTGTAATTTCTGCCAGTGCCAAACGAATATTGCGAACAATGGTCAACATGCCAGATAAGACCATAACCATCATTCATTGCATTAACAACCCTGTCTTTGCAAAGAAAAGAATCACCTTCCCACCATGGTGTTGTGTGATTTGGATTTGTATCCACCACCGGCGCATACAGTTCATATTTAGAAAACCCAGACGGAAAATCTGTTCCAAGCGGTGTTTCCAGTGAGTCATATTGGAGTTGTGCCTGTTCAGCATACCATGGTGAAGGAAAAGTCCTTTTATCCCATGCAGAGAGAAATAGCATTTTGGTTAGATAATCTGTTGCCGGATTCTTCTCGTAAGCAAACACCTTACTAACAAATGTGTTTGCTTCCTCAATCGTCTCCACGGAAGCCCGACCAACCGCAAGGTCAGGGAAAAGGTCAACACTATCATCACTATATTCACCAAAAATATGATCACCATCAAAATTCCAGTTACCTTCTAAAGAAGAAAAATAAAGGTCGGTGGGCATAAATGGTGTATAACCGTGCGGGTTACGAACTATACGCTCAGGAATAATTCTCGTATCTCCTGCTAAGAGTACATAACCAACACCCCAGTAAGAATATGCATCTTTTATGAAGTTCCTGATTTTTTCCTGTAAATCACAGCCCGTATAATTGCTGCCTATCCATTCAATGGTCCTCACTTGCGTAATAATGCCTTTCTTCGTTTTCCAGTCAGCTAAAGATTGGAAAACTGATTTCAATGCTTCGCTCGTAATAATCACATAATCAACTCCACTTCCCTCAATTGACGGCAGTCCAGTTATCACCAGTGGTTTCAGTTCTTTTAGGTATTTTTCATCTCTTTGGAATAGGGGCTTTAGCCCCGTAAGACCCTCCGGATTCTCTACCAGTGACCTAACGATTTTCTCAATCCTTGCTTGCACTATTGGACTCCTGCGATAAACTGGAATTGTTTGATTTACTCCTACCTTTGTATGAACCGTAAAAACGATTTTTGAATAAAAGGTAAGCTTCTTAATCGCAGGTGTCCATTGCACTGGATAAAGTCTGACAGTGACTATATGATACCCTGAAAGATATGCTATCTGCACCACCTCTGCTAATTTCCCGGGGTAAGGCAAATGTGAATTATACGCCTCCGAATCTGGCGGCACAAATGCTGGAGGCGGATCATCTAACTTTTGTGGCGGCTGCGCTGGATACACGAAAAAAGTGTCACCGAGTGAATACTTTATGGTATCATTTATCGTTATCCCCGTGACTTCCTCGTTTGCGGGAATCAGAAAGTTTATTGCATTATATGGCAATTCAGGCTTGCCGATCGCTTCAGTTTTAAATAGGCATCCTGTCTGTGCAATGTGATGATAAACATTGCTATCTGCTGGCTCTAATATTGCCTGAATACTTAAGCCTGAAATAGGAAAATCTTGATTATGCGATACATCCGCAAATCCTGTAATACTCAATCCCAACAGGATTGCTATGCCAAACAAAAGTCTTGTCTTATACATCTTATCCTCCT